>Ga0136846_1226459_pt1 | contig 20745 bp, 27 predicted proteins | sample HopSoiMetagenom2_FD_96841 | JGI IMG/M metagenome (GOLD analysis project Ga0136846, IMG submission 96841) | Grasslands soil microbial communities from Hopland, California, USA - 2 Assembly 2016 (version 4) | ecosystem: Environmental > Terrestrial > Soil > Grasslands | place: USA: Hopland...
CTGGCGCTCGCGATCCTCGGCTACCACGATCCCGCCGGCGCCCGCATCCGCGGAACGATCGCCGCCGTCGAGCGTGAGCTCCGCCACGGGCCGTACGTCTACCGCTACCGCGGGGACGACGGCGTCGCCGGCGACGAGGGCGCCTTCCTGACCTGCTCCTTCTGGCTCGTGGACGCGTTCGCCCGCACCGGGCGACTCGCCGACGCCCACGCGCTGATGGAGGAGCTGCTCACGCTCGCAAACGACGTGGGGCTGTACTCGGAGGAGATCGACACGGACACCCGTGAGTTCCTCGGCAACTTCCCGCAGGCGCTGACCCACCTGGCGCTCGTGAACGCGGCCGTGTCGATCGCGGACGCCGAGGCGGAGGCGCGAGCGGCGTGACGATCTGGGGCGCGCTGGCCGGCGGCGTCGTCGGCACGATCGTGCTGACGAGTGGGCTGCGCCTCGCGCAGGAGCTCGGCTGGACGAGGATGGACATCCCGCTGTTGCTGGGCACGGCGTTCACCGACCGACGCGGCCGGGCGAGCGTCCTCGGGTACGCGCTCCACTTCAGCAACGGCGTGCTGTTCGCGCTCGGGTACTACGCGGTCTTCCGCGCCGTCGATCAGGCCGGCTGGTTCTTCGGTGGTGCGCTCGGGATCGCTCACGCCGCGCTTGCCGGCGGTGTGCTCGTCACGGTCCTGCTTCCCGCGGTCCACCCGCGGATGGGCTCGCCGTGGTCGGACGCCGAGGAGACGCCGCTGCTCGAGGCCCCCGGCTTCCTGCTCATGAACTACGGCCGCCGCACCGTCGTCTGGACGATCCTGACCCACATCGCCTACGGCGCGATCGTCGGCGGGTTCACCGCGCAGCTCGGCTAGAAGTTCTCGATTTCCAGGGAAAAGCGCGGCAGCTGTTTCGCGACCGCGCGGTTGAACGCCAGCTCGTACTCCTCGGCGGCGGTCTCGTCGAGGGTCGACGCGTAGTGGTCGCGCAGCTCAGCGAGGATCTCGGTGCCCGTCTCGACGAGCTCCTGGTAGTCGCCGTAGCGCTCCTCCGCCTGGTCGCGCTCGGCCGTGTCGTACGCGCGCTCGGCCGCCTCGCAGGCATCGAGGAGCTCGAGGTTCTCGCGGACGAAGAGGTCGAGCTGCCGCGAGATCACGTCGCCAAAACGCTTGCGGAGCACGTCCCTAGACTAGTCCGGCCCGTGAGCCTGCTCGTTCGCACCTGGAACGTCTTTCACGGGAACACGCACCCACCCGAGCGGCAGGGTCATCTCGAGGCGATGGTGCAGCTGGCGACGGCCGATCGGCCCGACGTGCTCTGCCTCCAGGAGGTACCGGTCTGGGCGCTGCAGCGGCTGGAGGCGTGGAGCGGCATGCGCTCGTTCGGGGCGGTGGCCGCGCGCCCGCTGCTCGGGAGCGCGGAGCTCGGGCGGGTGATCACCGAGCTCCATCACGGCATCTTCCGCTCCGCGGTGGCGGGGCAGGCGAACGCGATCCTCGTGCGACCGGAGCTCGAGCCGCGCGACAGCAGCTCGATCGTGCTCAACCCACCAGGGTTCCGGCGCCGCATCGGTCGCGAGCTCGGGCTCGACGCCCGGCTCCGCCTCGCGTGGGCCAAGCACCGGCGCGTCGCTCACGCCGTTCGCACCCAGGAACTGACGATCGCGAACCTCCACGGATCGAACGTGCCGGGGTGGACCGTGCCCGACGCGGAGCTGTTGCGCGCGGCCGCGTTTGCGGACGACTTCGCCGCGCCGGAGGAGGTGCTCGTCCTCGCGGGAGACTTCAACGTCATTCGCGAGCGGTCGCGGACGCTCGAGTTGCTGACGAGCCCCGACTGGGGCTTCTCGAAGCCGATCTCGTGGATCGACCAGGTGCTCGTGCGCGGCGCTCCGAGCGGTCACGCGCACCGTTGGCCCGACGAGCGGCGGCGGTTGCGGGGCAAGCTGCTGTCGGACCATGCCCCGGTGGAGGTGACGATCGGATGACGTTCGACGAAGCGCGTGCGCAGTTCCCGGTGTTCGAGCGCTACGCGTACCTGAACGCTGGCACGAACGGCCCGCTCGCCCGAACGACGGTCGACGCGATCGTCGCGCAGGAGCGCGCCGACCTGGAGGTCGGCCGCGGCGGGCCGGCGTACTTCGAGCGCGCGCTCGGGCTGCGCGACCGGGTGCGCGAACGCCTAGCTGCCGCCGTCGGCACGCCGCCGGAGAAGCTCTCGCTCGCGGCCTCGACGACGAACGGCTGCAACATCGTCGTCTCCGGCCTCGGCCTGACCGAGGACGACGAGGTCGTCACCACCGACGGCGAGCATTTCGGGCTGCTCGGCGCCCTCTTCGCCTCGACCGCGCGCGTGCGCGTGGCCGCGGTACGCGAGCTGCCGCCGGAGCGGTCGTTGGAGGTGATCCTGGCCGAGGTGGGGCCGAAGACGCGGCTGATCGCGCTCTCGCACGTCTGCTGGATGAGCGGCAACCGCTTCCCGGTCGAGGAGCTGCAGGCCCAAGCTGGGGTGCCGCTGCTCGTCGACGGCGCGCAGTCGGTCGGCGCGATCCCGGTCGATGCGACCAAATTCGACTACTACGCCTTCTCGTGTCAGAAGTGGCTCTGCGGGCCCGACTCGACCGGCGGCCTCGTCGTGCGCGAGCCGGAGTCGCTGCCGGTGATCGCGCCGAGCTACCTCTCGCAGGAGTCGTACGAGCCGACCGGCGCCTACACGCCGCGCGCAGGTGCCGCGCGCTTCGACCATGGGTGGTCGCCGCCGCCGGCGCTCGCCGGCCTCGACGCGGCGCTCGAAGCCGTTCCGGAGTGGGGCTTCGAGCGAGCCGCCGAGGCCGCCGCGCGCGGCCGCGAGCTGCTCGCAGAGCGGTTCGAGGTCGTGACCGCGCCCGACCAGGCGACGCTCGTCACCTTCCGCGTCGAGGGCGACACCGCCGAGCTCGTCCGGCGGCTCTACGACGACGGGATCGTCGTCCGCGACCTGCCCGGGCTCGGCGTGATCCGTGCCTCGTGCGGCTGGTGGACGAGCGACGACGACGTCGACCGGCTCTTGGCCGCTCTCTAGGCGGGCGTCGGCAGACCGAGCTCGCCGGCGATCGGGCGCATCGCCTCGATCACGAACGCGATGTGCTCGTCCAGCTCCACGCCGAGCAACTCGGCGCCGTCATAGACGTCCTGCCGGTGCACGCCGGCCGCGAAGGACGGCTGCTTCAGCTTCTTCTTCACCGAGCGCGGCTCGAGCGTCTCGATCCCCTCCGGCCGGACGAGGCCACAGGCGTGGACGAAGCCGGCAAGCTCGTCGCAGGCGAAGAGCGTCTTCTTCAGCGGCGTGTCGCGCTCCAGGCCGAGATGCGAGCCGTGCGAGAGGACCGCCTCGATCACCTCCTCCGGCCAGCCCTCCTCGCGCAGGATCGGAGCGCCGTCCTGCGGGTGCTTGTCGAGCGTGGGGTGGATCTCGTAGTCGAAGTCATGGAGGAGGGCGGTCGCCCGCCAGAGCTCCTCGTCCTCCCCGAATCGCCGTGCGTACGCGCCCACGGCGGCCTCGACGGCCAGGGCATGACGCAGCAGCGCCTCACTCTTGGTGTAGCGGGTCAGGGTCTCCCAGGCGCGCTCGCGGGTCGGCTCCACAGCGCGGTTACGATAGCCCCTCGGCATGGCCCAGACCGCCGTCACAGACGTGCTCGCCGAGTCCTTCGTGATCGAGGGCGGGCGCCCCTTGAGCGGCCGCGTCACGGCGGCCGGCAACAAGAACGGAGCGCTCCCGATCCTCGCGGCGTGCCTGCTGACGAGCGAGCCCGTCGTGCTGCACAACGTCCCGCGCATCCGCGACGTCGAGACGATGGTCGCGCTCATCGGCCAGCTCGGCGCCGAGGTCGAGTGGACTGGCGAGAACGAGGTGCGCGTCAACGCGGCCGAGCTCTCCTCGCACGAGCTCGACCCCGAGCTCGCGAGCCGCATCCGCGCGTCGTTCCTGCTCGCCGGGCCGCTGCTCGCGCGCCGCGGACGCGCGAGCGTGCCGCCGCCCGGCGGCGACGTGATCGGCCGGCGCCGCCTCGACCCGCACATCCACGCCTTCGCCGAGCTCGGCGCCGAGGTCGAGATCGGCGAGCGCTACGAGCTTCGCACCGACGGCCTGCGCGGCAAGCACATCTTCCTCGACGAGGCGAGCGTGATGGCGACCGAGAACGCGGTCATGGCCGCCTCGCTCACGCCCGGCGAGACGGTGATCGGAAACGCCGCCTGCGAGCCGCACATCCAGGATCTCTGCCGGTTCCTCGTCTCGCTCGGCGCCCAGATCGAGGGGATCGAGTCGAACGTGCTCCGCGTCTCCGGCGTGGAGACTCTCGGCGGCGGCGAGTGGCGCATCGGACCCGAGCACATCGAGGTAGGCAGCTTCATCGGCCTCGCCGCGGTCACCGGCAGCGACGTCACGATCGACGGCGTCGAGCCGAAGGACCTGGGCTCGATCCTGCTGACGTTCGAGCGCCTCGGCGTGCGCGTCGAAATCGACGGGTCGGCGCTGCGCGTGCCGCCGGGCCAGGAGCTCGTGGTCACCGACGACCTCGGCGGCCAGATCCCGAAGGTCGAGGACGGCCCGTGGCCGGCCTTCCCCGCCGACCTGACCTCGATCGCCGTGATCGTCGCGACGCAGGCGCGGGGGACCGTGCTGATCTTCGAGAAGATGTTCGAGAGCCGGCTGTTCTTTGTGGACAAGCTCGTCTCGATGGGCGCGCGGATCATCCTCTGCGACCCGCACCGCGCAGTTGTCACGGGGCCCGCGCGCCTGTACGGCCAGCAGATGTCGAGCCCCGACATCCGCGCCGGGATGGCGATGCTGCTCGCGGCGCTGTGCGCCGAGGGGACGTCGACGATCGGAAACATCGGCGAGATCGACCGCGGCTACGAGCGCATCGACGAGCGCCTGCGCTCGCTCGGCGCCCGGATCGAGCGCATCGAGAGCTGATGCCCGGCACCGGCCAGGCGAGCGAGGCGGGGCGGCTGCACGCGCGGGTGAACGTCGCCGGCCGCGGGGAGGCGAACGTCGCCACCGGCGTGCCCGTGCTCGACCACCTGCTCGCGCTGTTCGCCGAGTATGCGTCGTTCGATCTCGCCCTGGAGGTCGCGCCGGAAAACGCGGAGGCCGAAGTCGCCGCTGCGGGCCGCGCGCTCGGACAGGCGCTCGCGGAGGCGCTGCGGGCGGACGGCTGCCGCACCCACGGCTCGGCAGTCATCCCCGCCGACGAGGCGCTCGCGCACGTCGTCGTGGAGGCGTCGGGGAGGCCGCTCGTCGTCTCAAACGTCGACCTCAGCGACGCGCGCGTCGCCGGCCTAGCCAGGGACATTGTCGCCACCTTCCTGCGCGAGCTCGCGGAGGGCGCGGGACTGACGTTGCACGTCCGGCTGATGGGAGGCGACGACCCGGAGCACGTGCTCGAGGCGATCTTCAAGGCCCTCGGAGTCGCGCTCGCACAGAGCTGTCGGCCCCGACGAAAGGAGGAGTGATGGCAGAGAAGGACGTCGTCCGCACCGAGCAGGCGCCCGCGCCGTTTCAGGGCGCGCCGTACTCGCAGGCGATCAAGGCCGGCGACTTCGTCTTCGTCTCGGGACAGCTCGCACTGCGGCCCGATCACGCGGAAATCGTCGGCGAGACGATTCAGGAGCAGACCGAGCAGGTGTTTGCCAACCTGCGCGCGATCCTCGAGGCGGCGGGCAGCAGCCTGGAGCGGCTCGTGAAGACGACCGTGTACCTCACGGATCTCGGTGAGTTCGCCGGGATGAACGAGGTCTACGCGCGCCACGTCGGCGAGCGGCCGCCCGCCCGCGCGACGATCGAGATTTCCGCGCTGCCCTCCGGCGCGAAGGTCGAGATCGAGGCGATCGCGCTCGCCTGAGAGCGGCACCGGTGCAGACCCTGTCCCTGCCGAAGCACCTCGGTCCCGTGCTGCAGGCCGTCGCCGCGCTCGACGAGCCGAACGAGGGCGTCTATCTCGTCGGCGGAACGGTCCGCGACATCCTCCTCGGTGAGCCCAGCTTTGACGTCGACGTGGTCGTCGTGGGAGACGCGATTGCCGTGGCGCAAGCGCTGGCGGGTCGGCTCGACGGCCGCGTCCGCGCCCACCCGCAGTTCGGCACCGCCGTCGTGCTCTACGGCGACGACGAGCGGCTCGACGTCGTCACGGCGCGAAGCGAGACCTACGAGGCGCCGGCCGCGCTGCCGACGGTCGAGCCCGGGTCGATCGACGAGGACCTGCGCCGTCGGGACTTCACGATCAACGCGATGGCGGTCTCGCTGACGGGGGACGACGCGGGCCGGCTCGTCGACCCCTTCGACGGCCGCGGCGATCTGGAGGAGCGCCGGATCCGCGTCCTGCACGACCGCTCGTTCATCGACGACCCGACCAGGATCCTGCGGGCGATCCGCTACGAGGATCGGTACGGCTTCCGGATGGACGACGGGACGGAGGCGCTCGCGCGCAGCTGCATCGCGACCGGTCACGTCGGCGACCTCTCCGGCGCGCGCCTGCGGGAGGAGCTGGTGGCGCTCCTCGAGGAGGGCGACGTCAGTCACGCGATCCCCCGGCTCGCCCAGCTCGGAGCCGAGCGGGAGATCCACCCCGCGGTGGTCGCGGACGAGGAGACCGTGCGGCTCTTCGACCGCCTGCGCGAGCTGAACGCCGCGTACGAGCTCGGCGTCCCGGTCTGGCGCCTCGGCCTCGCCGCGCTCGCGCGCCGCATCCCGCCGGGCGAGCTCCGGCGCTGGCTGGACGGGCTCAAGCTCCGGCGCAGGGACGCGGCCGCGATCCAGGCGGCGGTCACGCTCGGGCCCGAGGTCGTCGAGCGGCTCGGCGCGGGCTCGCTCCCGCCGGCCGACGTCGTGGCTCTGGTCGAGCCGCACGCACCGGACCTGCCGCTGTTCGCGCTCGCGCACGACGACCGGCCTGAGCTGCGGGAGTACTTCGAGCGCCTCGGCAAGATTCGGCTCGAGATCGGCGGTGCCGAGCTGGCGGAGCTCGGGCTCGCCGAGTCGCCGCGGGTGGGGGAGATCCTCGCCGAGCTACGCCGCCGCAAGCTGAACGGCGAGCTCGAGGGCCGCGAGTCCGAGCTCGCCGCTGCCCGGGAGCTGATCGCCGGATGATCCGCTGGGACGACGCGCCCGGTCCGTACGAGGTCGTCTTCTCGACCCGCGAGGGGGGCGTGAGCGAGGGGCCGTTCGCGTCGCTCAACCTCGGCCGCGCGACCGCGGACGTCCCCGAGCGGGTCGACGAGAACCGCCGCCGCCTGTGCGCCGAGGTCGGCGCGGACCCCGACGCGTTGACCCTGAATTACCAGCATCACTCGACCGACGTGCTGCGGGCGGAGGCGGGCTCCCGCGGCGAGCGCGGCGATGGGCTCTGGACCGACGAGCGCGGGCTGCCGCTGCTCGCCCTCACCGCCGACTGCCTGCCGATCGCGCTCGCGCGTGTCAACGGCGGGCGGCCCGCGCTCGCGGTGCTCCACGCTGGCTGGCGCGGCCTGCTCGGCGGGATCGCCCAGCAGGGAGCGGCGGCGCTCGGCGGAGGCCTCGTTGCGGCGATCGTCGGGCCGGGCATCGGCCCGTGCTGCTACGAGGTCGGCGAGGAGGTGGCGGCGCCGTTCCGCCGTGCGTACGGCTTCGGCCTCGTGCGCGACGGGAAGCTCGACCTCTGGAGCGCCGCCGAGCGGGCGCTGCGGGCGGCCGGGTGCACCCGAGTCGACCGGGTCGACCTCTGCACGGCGTGCTCGCCCGAGCGCTTCTTCTCGCACCGCCGCGACGAAGGGATCACCGGAAGGCAGGGCGTCATTGGCCTTGTCGCCTGAGACCGTCCGGGCGAATCATGGCCGGATCCGGGCGGAGCTAGGCCCCGAGGTGACGATCGTCGCCGCGACCAAGTACGTGGCCGTCGAGGACCTCGGCGCCCTCGCGGAAGGCGGGATCGAGATCGTCGGAGAGAACCGGGCGCAGGACCTCGAGGCCAAGCACGCCCGCTGGGGCGACGCCTTCCGTTGGCACTTCATCGGGCACCTTCAGAGCCGCAAGGCAGCGACCGTGAACGAGCTGTGCGAGCTCTGCCACTCCCTCGCGAGCGAGTCCGCGGCGAAACGGCTCGAGGTTCCCGCGCTCGTCGAAGTGAACCTTTCCGACGAGCCGACGAAGTCGGGGATACCCGAGCACCAGCTAGAGGAGTTCCTGCCGTTGTACGCGAACGTGGTCGGCCTGATGACGATGCCCCCAGCGACGACCGATCCCGACGCCTCGCGCCCGTATTTCCGCCGGCTGCGTGAGCTGGGGGAGCGCTTCGGCCTGCACGAGCTCTCGATGGGAACGAGCCAGGACTATCGCGTGGCCGCCGACGAAGGTGCCACGATGGTGCGGCTGGGATCCGTTCTGTACGCGGGGTAACATTTCGAAATCATGGGATTTGCAGACGTTTGGAACCGAACGCTCGTCTACTTCGTGATCGCCGAGGAGGACAACGAGTGGGATGAGGACGGCTACCTCACCGAGGAGGATCTCGAGCGCACCTACAGCGAGCGCCCGAACGTCCGGCGCCTGACGCCGCGGGGCCGTCAGCAGGATTTCGACGACTGGACCGACCCCGATCCGGCCGAGTCCTCGTCCCGCACCGCCGTGTTGCGCCCCCGGGGCAGCAGCCGCCGCACGGCCGCCGTCGAGCCCGCAGCGCCGCCAGTTCGTGGGATCCCCTCGGTGCAGGTGCACCTCGTGATCCCGCGTAGCTTCAACGACGCGCAGCAGATCGCCGACAAGTTCAAGGACGCGATCCCGGTGATCCTCAACCTACAGGGCGCCGACCAGGAGCTCTCCAAGCGCTTGATCGACTTCACGAGCGGCCTCACCTACGCGCTCGACGGCGGCATGCAACGCGTGGCCGACAAGGTCTTCTTGCTGACGCCGCGCAACGTGCAGGTCTCTGCCGAGGAGCGTGCGCGCCTGCTCGAGCGCGGCTTCTTCAACCAGGCCTGATTCCGAGGATTTCGGGGTGACGGGCCGAATCCGCCTCTGATGGCCACGCTTGCGCTGCCAGGGCGTCGTTTGCGGTGCCGGCTACAGGCCGGGCCGGCTTTGCCGGCCCGGCCGTTCAACGCACGTTCGAGGAGCTAGCGCGAAATGTCTCTCCACGGACAGCTCGCGTTGGCGGACGCCGCGTCAGCGGCGAACACCTTCATCGACACGTTCCTGTGGGTGTACATCCTGCTGCTGTTCGTCTACGTGCTGATGTCGTGGGTGCGCCTGCCCTACACCGTGTGGGTGCGGCGGGTGAACGACTTCCTGCGTGACGTCTGCGAGCCGTACCTGCGGATCTTCCGGCGGATCCTGCCGCCGCTCGGCCCGCTCGACCTGTCGCCGGTCGTGGCCATGATCGCGCTGATCGCGCTGATGCGCGTGGTCGACGCGCTCTTTTCCCGCTACTCCTGAGGAGGACTGCCATGACCATCACGCCAGTCGAGCTCCACCACGTCCGGCTCAGGCGGGGCCTGTTCGGCTACCGCCGTTCCGCGGCCGACCGGCTGATCGAGGAGATCGCGGAGTCGTTCGAGGAGGTCTGGCGTCAGCGCGCCGACTACAGCGACCGGATCGAGCAGCTCGAGGCCGAGCTCGCGCGGCACCGTGACCTCGAGACGCTGCTGCGGACGACGCTCGTCTCGGCCGAGAAGTCGGCGCACGAGCTCAAGGACCAGGCCAAGCGCGAGGCCGGCCTGGTCGTCGAGGAGGCCCACGCGGAGGCTCGAGCCGTCACGCGCGCAGCCGCCGCGGAACAGGCTCGGCTGCTCGCCGAGGCCCGCAAGGTGCGTGCGCTGCTCGAGGCGGCGCTCGACGCTGTCGACGACGCAGGAGCCGGCGCGCAGGCAGCCTGAGTCCGGGCGGCCGAACCTATACTGGCCGCATGGTGAACCCGTCGACGCGCGTGCGGCTTCGCGTCTCTCCGGGGGCACGCCGGAGCGAGCTCGTGGGGCGGCACGGCGAGGGCTGGAAGGTCCGAGTCGCGGCGCCGCCGGAAGGTGGGCGCGCGAACGAAGCCGTGCTCGACCTGCTCGCGCAGGAGCTCGAGCTGCCGCGCCGCTCGCTGTCGATCGTTTCCGGCCACACGGCCCGGGAAAAGGTCGTCCAGATGGAGGGCATCGACCGGGCCGAGAGCGAGCGGCGGCTCGAAGGGAGGCGCTCGTGAGCGCGATCGACGCGGAGCATTTCCGCGAGCGGCTGCTCGAGGAGCGGCGGCGGGTGCAGTCCGCGCTCGAGCACCTGCAGCAGGAGAACCAGGGTCAGCTCGAGGACGAGCGCGAGGAGATCCAGAGCGATAACCATCCCGGCGACATGGCCACCGGCACCTTCGACCGCGAGCTCGACGCCACGCTCGAGGGCAACGAGGAGCGGGTGCTGGAGGCGATCGACGCGGCGCTCGCGCGGATCGAGGGCGGCACCTACGGGATCTGCGCCACCCGCGGCGAGCCGATCGGGGCGGAGCGCCTCGAGGCGCTGCCCTGGGCGACGCAGTGCATCGACTGCAAGCGCAGAGAAGAGCGAGGTTGAGCCGTCGCTTGCGACGGCGGTCTCAGGACGTGCCGGCTCGGCCGGTGCGTCCGTCTGAACTGACCGGTCGACAGGGCGTCGGCAAGACGGGAAAGCTGTGAGCGAGCCGGCTCCGCGGACGTACGACGTCCGCGTCGGCTCCAGCACGGACGCGCTCACGCCGGTCTCGGTCGCCGAGCGCTCGCTCGCCGCACGAACCCAGCAGTGGGCCGGCCTCGGCGCCGTCGTGATCGCCGCGATCGCCGCGGACCAGCTGACGAAGCTGATCGTCTCCTCGCAGCTGGGCTTCGACGAGTCGCTGCACGTGCTCGGGCCTTTCGACATTCACCACGTCCAGAACTCCGGGATCGCCTTCGGCCTGTTCGCGAGCGCCACGGCCGTGGTGACGGCACTGACAGCCGTCGCCGTCGCGTGGATGCTGCTCTTCTTTGCCCGCTCCGGGGCGCGCCACCCGGTGCTGCCGGTCGCGCTCGGCCTGTTGATCGGCGGCTCCACCTCGAACCTGATCGACCGCATTCGGCTCGGCCACGTGACGGACTTCCTCGACCTGCGCTACTGGCCCGCCTTCAACCTCGCCGACAGCTTCATCGTGGTGGGCGTCGGGATCCTCTTCGTCGCGCTCCTCGTCGGCGAGACCCGGTCCCGCTGATCTCACAGCCGCGTGGCGGACGCCCAGGCGCATCGACCGGTCGTTTCAGACGGGCGCGAGGGCAAAGCCCATGCGCCCTGAGGGCGGCATCGCAAGCGACGCCTTGAAGGTAGCCGTCCCCGCCGAGGCCGCGGGGGAGCGGCTCGACCGGTTCCTTGCGTCGCTGCCCGAGGTCGGGTCGCGTGCAGCCGCCGAGCGGCTGCTGGAGGCGGGCGCGGCGGTCGTCGACGGCACCCCGCGCCCGAAGAGCCACCGCCTCGAGGGCGGCGAGCAGGTCGAGGTCGCCGTGCCGGAAACCGTCGCGCGCGAGCTCGAGCACGAGGACGTGCCGCTGGCGATCGCCTACGAGGACGAGCACCTGCTGGTCGTCGACAAGCCCGCGGGCGTCGTCGTGCACCCGTCGCCGGGTCACTCGACCGGCACGCTCGTGCACGGGCTCGTTGGGCTCGCGGCCGGCGGAGAGGACGAGGACCGACCCGGGATCGTCCACCGGCTCGACCGCGACACCTCCGGCCTGCTTGTGGTCGCGCGCACGCAGGAGGCGTACGAGAAGCTGCAGGAGCTGGTGCGCGAGCACGCCCTCGAGCGGCGCTACAAGGCGCTCGTGCGCGGCCGACCGCGGTCGTTGACCGGGCGAATCGAGGCGCCGATCGGCCGCGACCGTCACGAGCCAACGCGCCACTCGCTCGACACCGACACTCCACGGGAGGCAGTGACGCACTTCGAGGTCGAGCGGCTGCTCGGCCGGCACGCGCTGCTCGACGTGCGGCTCGAGACCGGCCGCACGCACCAGATCCGCGTCCACCTCGCGGCCATCGGGCTGCCCGTCGTGGGCGACCCGGTGTACGGCGCGCCCGACGAGCGGCTCAAGCGCCAGTTCCTGCACGCGTGGCGGCTCGCTTTCCCGCATCCGCTGGCGGATGAGCGGGTCGAGGTGGAGTCGCCGCTCCCGCCCGAGCTTCAGTCCGCGCTGGAGCGCTTCGCCTCGTAGAGGCGCTGGTCGGCGAGCCGGAAGAGCGCGTCGGCGTCCGAGGCCTCTTCGGGGAAGTGCGCCAGACCGGCGCTGAGGCCGACCGCCACGGGAAGATCACCGGCGGCGAGAAGCTCGTCGATGCCGTCCTTGAGCCGCTCGAGCAGGCGTGAGCCCGCTTCCTCGTCGGCCTCGACGAGGTAGGCGGCGAACTCGTCGCCGCCCATCCGCCCCGCGAGGTCGGAGCCGCGCAGCGAACCGCGCAGCAGCTCGCCGAGCCGCTGCAGGACGCGGTCACCCTGCGGGTGGCCGAGCGTGTCGTTGATCGCCTTGAACTCGTCGAGGTCGAAGAAGACCAGCGAGAGGCCGTGGCCGTAGCGGGCTGCGCGCTCCAGCTCGAGCTCGAGCTCGCGGACGAAAGCCTGGTGGTGCAAGAGCCCGGTCAGCTGGTCGTGCCGCGCCTGGTGGGCGAGCTCGGAGGTCGCCCGGTCGAAGTAGGCGACGACGCACTCCGTCACGAGGCGGTCGACCGTCGCGTTCAGGCGCTGCTCGCAGGCCAGCATCTCCTCGGGCGCGAGGTCGCCGGCGCGCTCCGAGACGAAGCGCCAGAGCACGCGGCGCAGGATCAGGAACTCGGTCACGATCTCGCGCGGGGCGAAGCCGAACGCCTCACGCTGGCGTGCGTGCTCGCGTGCCTGCGCGGCGAGCGGGCTGCCGCGCCGCATCCGCTCCGGCCGCGGGTCGACGAGCTCGCGCGCGAGCTCCGAGATGAAGGTCGGGATGTCGCCCAGCTGGCCGAGACGCCCGAGGCGCTGCAGCGAGGGGATCTGGTCGTCGAGCAGCCCTTCCTCGACCCCGGCCACGGCGAGATCCCAGGCGGAGGCCTGGATCGCAGACGCGAGCTCCTCGAGCGCCGACGGCGATGGGCGCGTGCTCACCACGTTCATCATGGATCGGCGCGCGGACAGCCAAACATGAGCCGCTCGCTACACTTCCGACGCTCTTCCGTCCCCTAACCCGGCGATTTACGGGCAGGTGGGGGTGCCGGCGCCTCGGAGCTCCGGTTCCACCCGCTCACGCCGGAGCACCGATCCAACCACCAGAGAGGAACCGATGGCAGTCAGCATGCGAGAGCTTTTGGAGGCCGGCGTCCATTTCGGCCACCAGACGCGCCGCTGGAACCCGAAGATGCGCCGCTTCATCTTCGGGGAGCGCGGCGGGATCTACATCATCGACCTGCAGAAGACGCTCGAGAGCCTCGAGGAGGCGCAGTCGTTCGTGCGCAACCTCGCCGAGCGCGGCGGCACCGTCCTGTTCGTCGGCACGAAGAAGCAGGCGCAGGACGCCGTCGAGGAGGAGTCCGCGCGCACGGGCATGCCGTACGTGAACCACCGCTGGCTGGGCGGCCTGCTCACCAACTGGCGCACGATCTCCGAGCGGATCGAGCACCTGCACGAGCTGCGGCGCCTGCGGGACGAGGGACAGCTCGCGCTGCTCCCGCCGAAGGAGCGCATCTCGATGCAGGCCGAGCTCGAGAAGCTCGAGGCGAACCTCGGCGGTGTCGCCGACATGCGCAAGCAGCCCGACGCGGTCTTCATCGTCGACCTGCGCAAAGAACAGCTCGCCGTCAAGGAGGCTCGCCGGCTCGGGCTGCCGGTGATCGCGCTCGTGGACACGAACTGCGACCCCGACGAGGCCGACTTCGTCGTCCCGGGCAACGACGACGCGATCCGCTCGTGCAGCCTTGTCGTGCGCGCGATCGGCGACGCAATCGCCGAGGGCAAGTCGCGTGTCACGCCTGCGGACTTCGAGCCCGCACCGGCCGAGGAGACCCAGCCCGAGACTGCTCCAGCCGAGGCTGAGGCCGCGCCCGAGGTCGCGCCTGCGGTTCCGGAGCCCACGCCGGAAGCGGCCGCGGAGCCAGAGCCGCAAGCGGCCGCCGAGCCAGAGCCAGAGCCCGTTCCGGTGCCCGACACGACCGAGGAGCCCTCATGAGCCAGGTGCAGATCTCCGCGAGCCTCGTCAAGGAGCTTCGCGACCAGACCGGCGCCGGGATGATGGCGGCCAAGCGCGCCCTCGAGGAGACCGGGGGTGACGTCGAGGCCGCGCAGCGACTGCTGCGTGAGCAGGGCATGGCTGCGGCCGGCAAGAAGGCGGGGCGCGCGACGACCGAAGGCAAGGTCCTGACGACCGTCTCGGGCAACCTCGGCACGATCGTGGCGATCGGCTGCGAGACCGAGCCCGTGTCCAAGAACGAGGAGTTCCAAGCGTTCGTCGAAGCCGTGCTCGAGGCCGTCGAGGGCGGCGGGCCCGACGCCGTCGCCCAGCTCGAGGAGCAACGCCTCGCGCTGATCGGTCGGCTCGGGGAGAACATCGAGATCGTCGGTGCCTCGCGGCTGGAGGCCGGCGACGGCGAGCTGATCGCCGAGTACGTCCATCCTCCGGCCGAGAAGATCGGCGTGCTCGTGCGCGTCAAGGGCGGCGACCACGTCGCGGCGCGCCGGCTCGCGATGCACGTCTCGTTCTCGGCGCCGCGCTTCCGCACCGTCGACGAGGTGCCGGAGGAGGAGCTCGCGTCCGAACGAGCGATCTACGAGCAGCAGCCGGACGTGCTGGAGAAGCCCGAGGAGGTGCGCTCGAAGATCGTCGAGGGCCGCCTGCGCAAGGAGTTCCTCTCGAGCATCGCGCTGAGCGAGCAGTCGTGGATCCACGACCCCTCGCAGACCGTTGGCAAGGCGCTCGAGGAGGCTGGGCTCGAGGTGGTCGAGTTCGTCCGCTACGCCCTCGCCGGGTGACGGAGGCGGCCACAGAGGACGCCGCCCCGGAAGCGACGGCCGCGTTCAGGCGGGTCCTGCTGAAGCTCTCCGGCGAGGCACTGATGGGCGAGCGGGAGTACGGGCTCGACCCGGCGCGGCTGGGCGAGATCGCCGACGAGATCGCCGAGGTCCATCGGACCGGGCTCGAGCTGGCGATCGTAGTCGGGGCCGGGAACATCTACCGCGGGATCGAGGCCGCCGCCGAGGGAATGGACCGTGCGACCGCCGACTACGCCGGGATGCTCGCGACGCTCCTGAACGCGCTCGCGCTCCAGGACGCGCTCGAGCGCCGCGGCGCGCACACGCGTGTGATGTCGGCGTTGGCGGCCGCCGAGGTCGCCGAGCCCTACATCCGCCGCCGGGCGATGCGCCACCTCGAGAAGGGCCGCGTCGTCATCTTCGCCGCCGGAACCGGCAATCCGTACTTCACGACCGACACCGCCGCCGCCCTGCGCGCGCTCGAGATCGGGGCCGAGGCGATCCTGATGGCCAAGCACGCGGTCGCGGGCGTGCTCGACGGCGATCCGCGCCTCGACCCGGACGCGGAGCTGCTCCCCGAGCTGACCCACCTGCAGGTGATCGAGCGCGGCCTGAAGGTGATGGACACGACCGCGCTCTCGCTCTGCATGGACAACCAGCTGCCGATCTACGTCTTCGCCCTCGAGGACGGAAACATCCGTAGAGTCGTGCGAGGCGAGCGGGTCGGCACCATCGTCTCGACACCATGAACGAAGAGGAGGCCCGATGGCGATCGACGACCTGATCCAGGACGCGACACGGCGGATGCACAAGTCCGTCGAAGCCGCGCAGACGGAGTTCGCGACGCTCCGCACCGGTCGGGCCTCGCCGCAGCTGCTCGACCGGGTGCAGATCGACTACTACGGGCAGCAGACGCCGCTCAAGCAGCTCGCGACGATCGGCGCGCCCGAGCCGCGGCTGTTGACGATCCAGCCCTTCGATCCGAGCTCGATGAGCGCGATCGAGCGCGCGATCCAGGAATCCGACCTCGGCCTGACGCCCTCGAACGACGGCAAGCTGATCCGGCTTCCGATCCCCCAGTTGACCGAGGAGCGCCGCAAGGAGCTCGTCAAGGTCGTGCGACAAATGGCGGAGGAGGGAAAGGTCGCCGTCCGCAATGTCCGCCGTGACGTGATGCACCACCTGAAGGAGCTCGTCGACAACGGCGAGGCCGGTAGCGACGAGGAGCACCGCGCCGAGGAGCGCGTGCAGAAGCTCACCGACGACCACGTGCACGAGATCGACGAGCTGCTGAAGAAGAAGGAAGCGGAGATCATGGAGGTCTAGGCGCTGGTTGCGCCGAACCCCCTCACCGTGGAAGGCGGAGCGCAAGCCGACAGCGCCCGCACCGTCGCGATCATCATGGACGGCAACGGTCGCTGGGCGGAGCGACGCGGCCTGGCGGTCGCCGAAGGGCATCGCGAAGGAACGAAGGCGCTGCGGCGGACCGTCGAGGCAGCGATCGACCTCGGCGTCGAGACACTGGCGGTCTACGCCTTCTCGACGGAGAACTGGGCGCGCCCGGCCGGCGAGGTCGACTCGCTGATGGACATCTTCGGCGAGACGATCGAGCGCGAGCTGCCCGATCTCGCACGCCAGGGCGTGCGGACGCGATTCATTGGCCGGCGGGACCGTGCGCCCGAGATCTTGCTCGAGCAGATGACGCGCCTGGAAGACGAGACGGCGTCGAACGAGCGGATGAACCTCTGGATCGCGTTCGACTACGGCGGCCGCGCGGAGCTCGTCGAGGCGGCGCGGCGGCTGGCCGAGTCGGGCGTCGACCCGGCTGAGATCGACGAGGACCTGCTGCGCGCGAACCTCTACGCGCCGGAGCTGCCCGACCCGGACCTGCTGATCAGGACGAGCGGCGAGCTGCGGATCTCGAACTTCCTGCTCTGGCAGCTCGCCTACTCGGAGCTCGTGTTCCTCGACCGTCTCTGGCCGGACTTCGGCCGGCACGAGCTCGAGCACGCGCTCGAGGCGTACGCGCGGCGACGCCGGCGCTACGGCGGGCGATGAGCTCCTTCTGGTCCCGCATCCTGGTGGCCGTCGTCGGCCTGCCGGTCGTCCTCTACGTCGTCTGGCTGGGCGGTGGCTGGCTGTTCGCGCTTGCGGCCGTCGCGGCGACGCTCGCGCTGCACGAGCTCTTCTGGATCGCGCGGCCGCTGCGGCCGCTGGTGCTCGCGGGATACGCAGGGGCGCTGCTGGCGCTGCTCGGCGCGTGGCTCGGCGGGCCGGTCTGGATGACTGGCGGCTTCATGACCACGCTTGCGCTCGCGTTCCTGCTCAAGGGGATCTCGCAGACGCGCCAGTCGGTGACCGTCGCCGTCGGCGCGACCGTGCTCGGCGCCGCCTGGGTCGGCCTCGGCCTCGCTCACGTGCTCCTGCTCCGCGCGATCCCGCCCGCCAAGGACGGGCGGCTCGCGATCTTCGCGGTGCTGCTCGCGGTCTTCGCGTCGGATGCGGTCGCCTACTTCGTGGGCCGGCTGATCGGCAGGCACCGGCTCGCGCCGACCATCTCCCCCGGTAAGACCTGGGAGGGCCTGGCCGCCGGAACGGTGGTCGCGGTGCTCGTGCCGTTCTTCGCCTTCTACAACTCCGACTTCCTTGACGTCTGGCGCTCGCTGGTGCTGGGCGGCGTGATCGCCGTTGCGGCGCCGCTCGGCGATCTGTTCGAGTCCGCGGTGAAGCGCGATCTCGACGTCAAGGACAGCGGTCGCCTGCTGGCGGGACATGGCGGGATGCTCGACCGGCTCGACTCGCATCTCTTCGCCGCCGTCGCCTCCTACTACGCCATCCTCGCACTGACCTAATCCACAGGCGAAGCCCGCTCGTACACTTCGACGGAATGACACGCGTCGCTCTCCTGGGAGCTACGGGCTCCATCGGCGGCCAAGCGCTCGAGATCGTCGCGCGCCACCCGGAGCTCGAGCTCGTCGCGGCGACGTCCGGCAGCCGGCCGATCGACGGCCTCGCACCGCTGACGCAGGTGGGCGGCGACCCGACGGAGCTGCTCGAGCGCGCCGAGCCCGACGTCGTGCTGAACGCGGTCGTCGGCTTCGCTGGGCTGTCTGCGACGCTGTGGGCGCTCGAGCGCGGCGTCACGCTCGCGCTCGCCAACAAGGAGAGTCTGGTCGCCGCCGGCGAGCTCGCCCTGGCGGCGCGGGAGCGGGGCGGAGGCCTGCTCCTGCCGGTCGACAGCGAGCACTCCGCCGCCTTCCAGTGCCTCGAAGCCCGAACGCCGGAGCAGGTCGACTCGCTCGTCCTCACCGGCTCGGGCGGTCCCTTCCGCGGCCGCACCCGCGACGAGCTCGAGGACGTGACGCCGGAGGACGCGCTCGCTCACCCGACGTGGCGCATGGGGCCGAAGATCACGGTCGACTCCGCCACGCTCGCGAACGAGGGGCTCGAGCTGATCGAGGCGCACTTCCTCTTCGGGGTCGGCTACGACCGGATCGAGGTCGTGCTGCAGCCGACATCGGTCGTGCACGCGCTCGTCCGCTTCCGCGACGGCGCCTCCCTCGCGCACCTCGGCTACCCGGACATGCGCGTGCCGATTGCTTTCGCGCTCACCTATCCGGAGCGGGCGGCGACACCGGTGCCGCCACTCGACTTCTCGCAGGGCCTGGTGCTCGAGTTCGAGCCGCCCGACCTGGAGACGTTCCCGCTGCTGGCGCTCGCCCGCCACGCGGGCGAGCAGGGCGGCACCTACCCGTGCGCCTACAACGCCGCGAACGAGGTCGCCGTCGCCGCCTTCCTCGAGGGGGGACTGTCGTTCCTCGGCATCGCGGCAACCGTCGAAGAGGTGCTCGCCGAGGTCGACGGCGCCGCGGCCCGCGACCTGGACGATCTGGTCGCCGCCGACAGGGAAGCGCGGCGCCTCGCGGAAAGAGCCGCAATCACGTGAGCGTCCTCGTCGCGATCCTCGGCCTCGCCTTCCTGATCCTCATCCACGAGGCGGGCCACTTCTTCACCGCCCGTGCGGTCGGCATGCGACCGCGGCGCTTCTACATCGGGTTCCCGCCGGCGCTCGTGAAGTGGCGACGGAACGACATCGAGTACGGCCTCGGCGTGATCCCGCTCGGCGGCTACGTGAAGATCCCCGGGATGCACCGGCCGGCGGCGTCGGACCTCGACCTGCACTTCGGCCCGGCGCTGTACGAGCAACCTCGGCTGCTCCCGGAGGTCGAACGCGCCAAGCGGCTGGTCGCGCAGGAGCGCTTCGACGACGCGCGCGCCGAGCTCGGGCGGCTCGAGCAGGCGATCCGCGCGGCCCAGCTCTCGCCCAAGGCCCACAAGGGTGCCGTGCGCGGCCTGCGCGAGCTCGACGACGCGCTCGGGGGCGACGCCTATTGGCGCCAGCGCACCTGGAAGCGCCTCGCCGTGATCGCCGCGGGCCCCGGCACGAATCTGATCTTCGCGATCGTGCTGCTCGCGAGCGTGTACATGCTCGGCATCCCCTCCGACGCCTCGCGCAAGGTCGCCGACGTGATCCCCGGCTCGCCCGCCGTCACGGCCGGCCTGCACGCGGGCGACCGCATCGTCGGCATCAACCGTGTGCCCGCCTACGACTTCGACGACGTGCGCGACGCGATCCGCAACAGCGAGGGCCATCCGCTCGTGCTCTCCGTCCTGCGCGACGGCAAGTACGTCGAGCTGCGCGCGGTGCGGCCGCAGAAGATGCAGGGCGTCTACACCCTCGGCTTCCATCCCTCGGCCGTGCGGTACACGCACTACAACCCGGCGAAGGCGGTGGGGCTCGCCGCCGAGGACACGTGGCTGGTCGCGAAGGGCATGGGAACCTGGCTCGGCCACATCGTCAGTGGCTCGGGTCGCAAGGACGTCTCGACGCCCGTCGGGATCGTTCAGCAGTCGAGCAAGGCGGTCGACGTCGGCTACCGCGAGTACCTGCAGGTGCTCGCGATCATCAGCCTCTCCCTGGCCCTGCTGAACCTGCTGCCGCTGCTGCCGCTCGACGGAGGGCACATGGCGTTCTCGATCGTCGAGGGCCTGCGCGGGCGTGCGGTCGGCCGCGCCGTCTACGAGCGGGTGTCCGCGGTGGGCATTGCGCTGGTGCTGCTGCTCTTCTTCGTCGGCCTCTCGAACGACATCGGGAATATTCGCGGCGGCTAGACTCGTCCGGATGGCCAGCGAGCGCCAGATCCGGGTGGGAAACGTCGAGATCGGCGGCGGCGCGCCCGTCGTGGTGCAGTCGATGACGCTGACCAAGACGCACGACGTCGAGGCGACGACGGCGCAGATCGCCGCGCTGGCGTCGGCCGGCTGCGAGGTCGTGCGCGTGGCGGTGCCGAAGGGCGAGGACGCCGATGCGCTGGCGAAGATCGTCCGCCTCTCGCCGATCCCGGTGATCGCGGACATCCACTTCAACGCGAGCCTCGCGCTGCGCGCGATCGAAGCGGGCGTCGCCGCAGTGCGCATCAACCCCGGCAACATCGGCGGTCCGGAGAAGGTCGTCGAGGTCGTCCGCGCCGCGCAGCGAGCGTCGATCCCGATGCGGATCGGCGCGAACTCCGGCTCGCTGCCCAAGCACCTGGCGCAGCTCGCCCAGCAGGATCAGGCGGAGGCGCTCGTCGAGGCCGCGCTCGAGGAGGTGCGCCTGCTCGAGAGCCTCGGCTTCTACGACTTCAAGATCTCCGTCAAGTCGAGCCACGTACCGACGATGATCCGCGCCTACCGGCTGCTGGCCTCGAAGGTTCCGTATCCGTTGCACCTCGGCGTCA
>Ga0136846_1223762_pt1 | contig 20744 bp, 28 predicted proteins | sample HopSoiMetagenom2_FD_96841 | JGI IMG/M metagenome (GOLD analysis project Ga0136846, IMG submission 96841) | Grasslands soil microbial communities from Hopland, California, USA - 2 Assembly 2016 (version 4) | ecosystem: Environmental > Terrestrial > Soil > Grasslands | place: USA: Hopland...
CCGCGAGGAGTCCTTTGCCGGCCACGTTCACCGCCACCCGGCGCGCATCTGGTGCGAGCACCGCGCAACGCGGGACGGCACGCTCACGAACGTCCGCATGAAGATCCTGCTCGACGGCGGCGCGTACGCCTCCAGCTCGACCGCCGTCTGCTCGAACGCGGCGTCGTTCGCCTGCGGACCGTACGCCGTGCCGAACGCCCTCCTCGAGTCGACGGTCGTCTACACGAACAACCCGCCGTGCGGCGCGATGCGCGGTTTTGGGGCAGTGCAGGTCTGCTTCGCGCACGAGGCGCAGATGGACAAGCTGGCGGCGGAGCTCGACATCCATCCGATCGAGCTGCGGCTGCTCAATGCGCTGCAGTCGGGAGACACGATGCCGACTGGGCAGACGATCGCGGGGACGCTGCCGGTGGCGGAGGTGATCCGACGCGCGGCCGCGCTCCCGGTGCCCGAGCAGGAGGAGCTCCCTCGTGATCCGCTGCGCCTTCCGGGTGGATCCGGCAACACGACGCGCGGCGAGGGTGTGAAGCGCGGCGTGGGCTTCGCGGTCGGCTTCAAGAACATCGGCTACTCCGAGGGCTTCGACGACTACACCGCGGCGCGCGTGCGCCTCGATGCGGACGGAAGCGCCGAGATCCACTGCGCGGCGGCGGAGGTGGGGCAGGGCGTCGCAGGGGTGATCCTGCAGGTCGCGCGCACCGAGCTCGGCACCGAGGACGTCACGCTCGCGCCGCATACGACGGCGACCGTCGGCTCGGCCGGCTCCGCCTCGGCCTCGCGCATGACGTGGATGGCGTCGGGCGCCGTGCGTGACGCGTGCCGCGCGGCGCTCGAGGAGCGCGACCGCAACGGCGGCGGCGCGGTCGACGTCGAGCGCATCTACCGGCACCCGCGCACGTCGCCGCTCGATCCCGAGACGGGGCAGACGACCGGTGAACGCTCGCACGTCGCTTACGCGTGCGCGGCAATGCGCGTCGTCGCCGAGGTCGACGTGGAGCTCGGCCTCACGCGCATCGTCTGGATCGGCACCGCACAGGACGTCGGCAAGGCGGTCAATCCGCAGGCGGTGACGGGCCAGATCGAGGGCGGGGCCGCGCAGGGCCTCGGGCTCGCGCTGATGGAGGAGATCCAGACCCGTGGCGGCCTGATCACGAATGCGAGCTTCACCGACTACCTGATCCCGACGACGCTCGACATGCCGCCGGTGGTGTCGGAGCTCGTGGAGCATCCCGATCCTGACGCGCCCTACGGCGTGAAAGGCGTCGGCGAGCCGCCGACGGTCGTCTCGACCGCGGCGGTGGTGTCCGCCTTGCGTGTGGCGACCGGGCGAGAGCTCACGCGTGTGCCCGTTCGCCCCGACGACATCGTCGGGCTTTAGCCGACCAGCGTCCCCGGCTCGACGTCGACGTCCGGCCGAAGCGGCACGTCGCCTTTCGCGTGCGAGCGCGCCGCGACGACGACCGCACCGTCGTCCTCTCGGCGGCAGACGAGCTGCGTGCCGACAAGAGCGTCCGCGTCGTGACCGCCCGCCTGCACGACCGCCCGCTCGGTGCCGTACGCCCCGAGGTCGAGGGTCAGCAGCAGCGCAGGGGCGCGCGCGCCGGGTTGCTGCTCGGCGGCGGTCACCGTTCCGACGACGAGCTCGTCAGCCACTCTTGATCAGCGTCAGCGCTGCTCCGACCCCCAGGAAGACGAGGCCGACGACACGCGTCCACCCGATGGCGATCGCGTCCAGCCCGAACCAGCCGAAGCGGTCGATCGCGGCGGCCATGCCGAGATTGAGCGCGATGATCGTCCCGATCGTCGCGACGAGCCCGATCCGCGGCGACGCCACGGTGATCGCCAGGATGATCAGAACCGAGAGCGCGCCGCCCGTCCAGAGCCACAACGGCTCGCGGACGACGTCGCCCAACCCGCGGAGGCTCTGCGTCACGATCAGCAGCAGGCTCAGCCCGAGGACGACCGAGACGACCCCGGAGAAGGCGAGCGCCGGGAAAACTCCCGCGCGCCCGCCGAGCTCTCCCATCACAGCCGCCTGAACCGCGCCCGCGATGCCGGCGGCAATCGCGAGCGCGATTGCGGCGGCTGTCACTGACCTGGCATGCCTTCCGGCATCGGCGCGCTCTCGTCGCTCTGGAACAGGCTGAAGTCGTTGCCCTCGCTGTCCTTGCAGCGTGCGAACCAGCCGACGTGCGGGATCGGCTGCTTGTCATCCGCCTCACCGCCGAGCTCTTTCACCTTGGCGAGATCGCCGTCGATGTCGTCGGTGCCGAGGTAGAGCCTCGTGCCGCTCTCGCCTTCCATGCTGTAGATGCCGCCGCCCTGATCGCCCTCCTGCCACATCAGGTACTGCATCCCTTGCATGCCGGCGTCGTTGATTCCCCAGCCGCCGACGCCCTCCCAGAACTTCTTGCCCCGCTCGATGTCCTGCGCGGGAAATTCCACGTGCACGACACGCTTGCCCATGCTGGACCTCCTTTCGAGGTTGAAGCTATACGCTCCGACCCTCTACGACCAAGGGGAGGCGAAGTGGTTCGCGCGATCGTCCTGTACGAACAGGAGCCGGACGCCGCTCGCTACGAGCAGCACGTCGAGCTCTGCCGCAAGGTCCCGGGCGGGACGTTCCGCCACGGCAAGATCTTCGGCGCGCCGATGGGTGAGCCGCCGTACCGTTACTACGCCGAGTGGGAGTGGCCGGACATGGATGCGTTCAAGGCTGCGGCGCGGAGCGAGGAGTTCATGGCGACTGGTAAGGACGCGATGGAGATGGGCGGCAAGCTCAGCGTGATGTTCGCCGACGTTGCCTGAGCCGACGCATCCGCGCCCGAGCTCGCCGGAGGAGCTCGGCTTCGAGTCGATCGTCTACGAGAAGGCGCCGCCACGGGCGACGATCACGCTGAACCGGCCGGAGGTGCTCAACGCATTCGACTTCCGCATGCTGCGGGAGATCGCGCGCGCCTGCGAGGACGCTTCGTGGGACGACGACATCCGCGTGGTCGTCGTCACCGGCAACGGGCGCGCGTTCTGCGTCGGCGCCGACCTGAAGTCGTGGTCGGCCGACTATCTCGGGAAGCCGCGCGAGTACTGGAAGTGGTTCGGCGCGTTCAAGGACATGCACGATCGGCTGCGCGAGGTCGGGAAGCCGACGCTCGCGCGCATCAACGGCATCGCCGTCGGCGGGGGCAACGAGCTGCAGATGGCGTGCGATCTCGCTGTCATGGTCGACGATGCATTCATCCGGCACGTCGGCCTCGAGCATGGCTCCGTGCCGGCGGGCGGCGCGACTCAGTGGCTGCCCGTCTTCGTCGGAGATCGGCGCGCGCGCGAGATCATCTACATGTGCCAGGAGATCCCCGCCGCGCAGGCGGAGGAGTGGGGGCTCATCAACTGGGTCGTGCCGGCCGCAGAGCTCGACGCGAAGGTCGACGAGGTCGTGGAGAACCTCGCTGCAAAGCTGCCGCAGACGACGCGCTACGCGAAGCAGCAGCTCAACTTCTGGCGCGACCTTTCCTGGCACGAGACCGTGAACCACGCCCGCGACTGGCTCGCATTGTCGATGCTCGGCGACGAGGCCCAGGAGGCGGTGAAGGCATTTCTGAAGCGCTCATCGTCGTAGAGCGCGACGAGCCGATCGCGGTCGTCCTGCTGAACCGGCCGCAGCAGCTCAACGCGCTGTCCGACGACCTGATGAACGAGCTCGTCTCGGAGCTCCAGCGGCTCGACCGCGACGACGCGATCCGCTGCATCGTGCTCGGCGGCTCGGAGCGCGCGTTCGCCGCCGGCGCGGACATCGGCGAGCTCGCGCGGAGCAGCGCGATCGAGCTGTACTTCGCCCGCCGTGTCGAGCGGTGGGACGCGATCCGCAATCTCTGGACGCCGCTCGTCGCGGCCGTGTCGGGTTACTGCCTCGGCGGCGGGTGCGAGCTCGCCCTCTCGTGCGACCTGATCGTCGCGTCCGAGTCGGCGCGGTTCGGCCAGCCGGAGACCTCGCTCGGCATCATCCCCGGCGCGGGCGGCACGCAGCGCCTGACCCGCGCCGTCGGGAAAGCGGTTGCGATGGACGTCATCCTCAGCGGACGGCTGCTCGGCGCCGACGAGGCGCTCGCGGCCGGCCTCGTCGCGCGCGTCGTCGCGCAGGAGGCGTGGCTCGAGGAGGCGAAGCGCGTGGCGCGCGACATCGCATCGAAAGGCCCCGTCGCGACGCGGCTGGCGAAGGAGGCGGTCGACCGCGCGTACGAGTCGACGCTGCAGCTCGGGCTCGAGTACGAACGGCGCGCCCTCTACCTCGCGTTTGCATCCGAAGACGCCAAGGAAGGGCTGACCGCGTTCACCGAGAAGCGCAAGCCGCAATTCAAGGGCCGCTAGAGGGTTCAACGGTCGCGCGTGGCAATTCGGGGTAAACGGTTCATAGGCCGTTGACCGGCTTCGCGCGGCTGCTCGAGCCGCCGCGGCTGCGCACACGAGGCCGCGACGTCGACGAGCAGCGCCGAGCCACGTGGCTCGAGCTCTTCTTCGACCTGGTGTTCGTTGCAGCCGTGGGCCAGCTCGCGAACTCGCTCAGCGCCGAGCCGACGACGACACGCTTCTTCGAGTTCCTCGGCCTGTTCGTGCCCGTCTGGTGGGCGTGGATGGGCTTCACGTTTTACGCGAACCGCTTCGACACGGACGATCTGCCGTACCGCCTGCTGATGCTCTGCGCGATGTTCGGCGTCGCCGTGCTCGCGACGACGATCCCGAGCGTCTTCCGCGGAGCGACGGAAGGTTTCCCGATCGCGTACGTCGCGGTGCGCATCGTCCTCGTCACGCTGTACGCCCGGGCGAGCAGGCATGTCCCGGAGGCGAGGGCGCTCGCCACGAGCTTCCTCGGCGCGTTCAGCTTCAGCCTTCTGATCTGGCTGGCGTCTCTTCTGTTGGACGCTCCGTGGGCGTACGTGTGCTGGGGCATCGCTCTGGTGATCGAGCTGGTGGCGCCGATCCCGGCGTGGCGTCTGCTGCGCGACGCTCCTGTCGACCGGCGACATCTGCCCGAGCGATTCGGCCTGCTGACGCTGATCGTGCTCGGGGAGTCAGTCTTGGCGGTCGTGTTCGGAGTGTCGACAGTCAGCTGGGACGTCGGCTCGGCCGCCGCCGCCGCGGCCGGCTTCATCGTCGCCGCCGCGCTGTGGTGGATCTACTTCGACTTCCTCGACGAGGGTGCCCTGACCGCCCGGGGGATCTTCGGCGGTCTCACGTACACGTACATGAACTACTTCGTCGTCGCGGGCCTCACCGCGCTCGGGGCGGGCGTGAAGCTCGCGGTCCTCGCAGCGGGAGGAGACCACCATTACGACGACACGAGCTGGGTGCTGTGCGCGGGGCTCGCGTTGACGATGGTCGGGCTCGGAGTCATCCAGCTCGTCGCAGGCACGGTCGTGATCGACACGGACGTCGTCCTCCGGCTGCTCACGGCTGCGATCGCGCTGGTGCTGATCCCGCTCGGGCTGAGCCCCCTTTCGGTCGTCTCGATCTTCGCGGCCGTGCTGGTGGCGCAGGTCGTCTACGAGCTCGCGCGCCACGAAGGACACACGCACCCGGAGGAGATCTAGGCTCGGGGATCAGGCGTCGAGCTCGGCGGGGACGAGCTCGAGCTCGCGCTCCCGTCCTTCGCGCACGACCTTCGCGCGCACTGCACGCCCGATCAGCTCGCTCACCACGACGCGCTGCAGCTCGTCCATCCCCTCGATGGGCGTGCCGTCGAGCTCGACGATCAGATCCTCGGGGCGCAGGCCTGCGCGATCCGCCGGCCCACCCTCGACGACCTCGACGACCTCGACGCCTGCGGTCCGTCCCAGCTTCTGCGCCAGACGCGGCGGGAGCGGTCGCGGCCCGCCGGCGATTCCGAGATACGCCCGGCGGAAACGCCCCTCCGTCATGAGCGCGCCGACGATCCTCCGCGTAGCGGCGTTGATCGGGACGGCCAGCCCGAGACCGACGCCCGCGACGGCCGTGTTGATGCCGATCACGCGCCCACGTCCGTCCGCGAGCGCGCCGCCCGAGTTGCCCGGGTTGAGTGCGGCGTCGGTCTGAATGACGTTGTCGACGACGCGGACGTTCGCGCCCGAGCGCGTCGGCAGCGAGCGGCCGAGGGCGGAGACGACTCCGGCCGTGACCGAGCCGGTGAAGCCGTGCGGGTTGCCGATGGCGACGACCAACTGACCCACTCGCAGGCGTTCGGCATCGCCGAGCTCCGCGGGGTGCAGCTGGTGTCCCTCGGCGGCGCGAAGCACGGCGAGGTCCGAGAGTGGGTCTGCGCCGACGACTTCGAACTCGAGCTCGCGTCCATCGACGAACGATGCGCGACCGCCGCGCGTGCGCGCGATGACGTGCGCGGAGGTGAGCATGAAGCCGTCCGGCGTGATCACGACGGCGCTACCCCCGCCGCGGCGTAGCCGGACGTTCGCCACCGACGGCGAAAGCCGCTCCGCAACGCCGATCACAGCCTGCGAGTACGCGTCGAGCGCTTCCTCCTCCGACGGCAACGAGACGAACTGGAGCTCCATGCGGCCAAGCTAGCAACGGCTCCGCGGTCTATGCGATCTGCGAAAGTCCGGCCGATGGCAGAGGTCGAGACGAGCCGCGACGGCGCAGTTCTGACGATCACGCTCAACCGTCCGGACGTCCTCAACGCCTTCAACAGCGAGTTGCACCGAGGGCTGGCCGCCGCGCTGAAGGAGGCGCGAGACGGCGGCGTTCGAGCTGTGGTGATCACCGGAGCCGGTCGAGGCTTCTGCGTCGGCCAGGATCTGACGGAGTTCCGCGAGGCCCCCGGCGACATCGGCTCGCGGCTCCGCGGCAACTACCACCCGAACATCCGCGCGATCCGCGCGCTCGAGAAGCCGGTCATCGCCGCAGTGAACGGAGCCGCCGCCGGGGCCGGGATGTCGCTCGCGTGCGCCTGCGACCTGCGCATCGCCGCCGACTCGGCGACGTTCGTGCCGGCGTTCATCAACATCGGTCTGATCCCGGACTCGGGCGGGTCGTATTTCGTGACGCGTATCCTCGGCCCCGCTCGAGCCTTCGAGTGGCTCGCGTCGGGGAGGCGGCTGACGGCCGTCGAAGCCCATGCTTGGGGGCTCGTGTCGGAGGTCGTCCAGACCGACGCGCTCCCGTCCCGCGCGGCCGAGTTGGCCGCGCAGCTCGCCGACCTGCCGACACGCGGCGTCGGCATGACGAAGCGCTTGCTCGACCACGCGGTCACGGCGACGCTCGAGGAACAGCTCGAGCGCGAGGCGCAGCTTCAGACCGCAGCGACGCAGACGGAGGACTTCAAGGAGGGCGTCGCTGCGTTCCTCGAGAAGCGCCCGCCGAGATTTCGCGGCGCCTAGTCCTTGTTGCAGACCGTCATGCCGAGCTGCGTCGCGAGATCGTTCGCGTGCCGGTCATGCTGCAGCGCGGGCGTCGCTGCCGCCTGAACCGCAGCGGCGTCGTTCTTCTTTGCGGCGTCGCGGATCTTCTCGACGTCGTCGACGATCACGTCGAATTCGTCGAGCCACGCGTTCGCCGTCGCTTCCTCGTGCTGGGGCGGCCGCAGGTCGCGTAGCTCGCCGCGCGCTTTGTGCAGGAGCGGAATGACCTGATCCGAGACGTCCGCGAGATCGGACAACGTCGCCGGCTTCGCGAGCGCGTTCGCCTTCTGCGTGTACTTGCTGCAGATCGCGTCAGCCTTCGCGGCGTACTGCTCCCGCGTGAGCCGCTGGCCGCTCGAGCTGTTGCTGCCGCAGCCCCCTGCGAGTGCCACCGCGAGCAGGAGTGGGAACGCCCGCCGCACGCGAAGTACGGTACCGGCTTCCATGGACGATGGACGCCTCCGGGTCAGAGACGAGGAACCGCTGCGGCGCCGGCGGCTCGCCGTTCTCTTGCGCGCAGTGCTGTACGTGCCGCACGCCATCGTGCTGACCGTTTGGAGCCTCATCCTCGCGCCGACACTCGCGATCGTCTGGCTTGCGCTGCTGATCGAGGGACGCATGCCGATGTGGCTGCATCGATTCGTCGCGGCGTACGTGCGCTACACGGGACAGGTCACGGCATGGTTCTTCCTGCTCTCCGCGCGCTATCCCGATCCGATGCACACCGAGGACCATCCGTTCGCCATCGATGTGCCCGAACGCCCGAGGCAGCCGCGGGTCGTCACGCTGCTCCGCCCGGTTCTCGCGATCCCGCCGCTGCTGCTCGCGACCGCGCTCCGCGTCGTGCTGACACTGGCCGCGATCCCGGCCTGGTTCGCGGGGGTCGCGCTCGGCCGCACGACGGGCGGGCTGCAGGAGCTCGGAACGTTCTGCCTGCGCTACGAGCTCGAGGCCGTGGCGTACACGTTGCTGCTCACTCCGAGCTACCCGCGGCTAGTGCCCGCAGGATCTCCCCCGTCTCCGGCCACCGACCTTCCCCTTGCTTAGAGAACACCAGTGCGCCGTCGGCGACGACGTCGTACTGGCTCTTCGCGCCGGACACGGCCTGCGCGTCATGGCCCGCTTGGTTCAGCCCGGCCGCGAGACTCGCGGCCCGTTCGTCATAGCCGCTTCAGACGGGGCAGTAGAAGATCTCGACGTGCGCCATGTGAATGAGCCTACCCGTGGCGCACGTCGGCAAGCTGCCACCGTTCGTTGCCGCCCTTGACGGTCTCCTCCCTAACGAGGCCGGTGCCGCGCACGTAGAGCTTGTGGTCGAGGGTGTCTGGCTCGAGCGGCGTCCACTCCCTCGTCAGGAGTGAGCGTCGCGAGAGTCGGATCACCGCGAAGTGGTCCTCCGCGTGACCCCGGAGGTACTCCTGCCAGAACGACTGGCCGACCTTCGGATGCGCCGGCATGAAGATGCCCGCGCTCGCGCCGTCGACGCCTGCCTGCCACGTTCCCTCGCGGCTCGTGACCCTGCCGGCGCTGTTCAGCTCCGCCGTGGCCTCGCCGAAATACCAAACGGTGCCGCGGGAGTCCTGGGCGTACCAGTCGGTTGTCCGCTCCGCGAGGCGACCGTGGAGGTAGAGACGGTCCTCGACCGCCGTGGAGCGGACCCCGCGGATCACCTTCGTGCGATCCGTCACGGTGACGATGTCACGACCGCTTTCGCCGTCCTTCTCACCCGTGTAGACGAACGTCGTGCCCGGCTTCAGCGGGAACCACGGATTCGTGACCTGGCGTGCCCAGGCGCCAGGCGTCGCGTGCGCCGCCGCGCACGCGACGCAGACCACTGCTGCGACGACGCTAGTCGCGAGGACTGATCGCAACGACCTTGCCGCTCGTCGCATCTACGCGCACTTCCTGGTTGCCGATGTCGACCATGTAGGCGATCCCGCCGTGGAAGTGCTCGAGGTCGACCTGGCCGAGCGCGCCGTTCGCGGCCCCCTGCGCGGTCGCGACGGCGGTCGACAGCGAGATCGATGCCAGAGGCACCAGATCCTTGCCGTCGTCGAGTGTCCCGGGCTTCGCGTAGTGGCCGTCGTCCCAGATCAGCCCGCGCGGCCCGCCGAAGGCGAATGCGGCGGCCGTAAGGGCGACGAGTGCGACCAGGACGACGACGACGATCATTCGACTGCGCATGTGGCTCCTTTCGGTCGAGAGCCGGCACCGTAGATCCGCGAGGTTAGACGGCCGTGAGAGCGGTTTGCGGCTCTCTCATCCAACTCTCATCGGGAACCGCCAACATGCCGTGTCATGCGGGTTCTCGTCGTCGAGGACGAGCCGAAGATGGCCGCGCTCGTGCGCCGCGGCCTCGTCGAAGAAGGGCACGCCGCCGACGTCGCTCGAGAGGGTGAGGAGGCGCTCTGGCTGGCGGAGGCGCACCCGTACGACGCGATCGTCCTCGACGTCATGCTCCCGGGCCTCAGCGGCTTCGAGACCTGCCGCCGCCTGCGCAACTCGGGAGTCTGGACGCCCGTCCTGATGCTGACCGCCCGCGATTCCGTCGACGACCGCGTCGCCGGGCTCGACGCCGGCGCGGACGACTACCTGACGAAGCCGTTCTCGCTCGCCGAGCTGTTCGCCCGGCTGCGCGCACTCGTCCGGCGCGGCGACGTCGAGCGCCCGACCGAGCTCGTGGTCGGCGACGTCCGGCTCGATCCGGCCTCGCGGCGCGTCTGGCGCGGGAGCGAACAGGTGCAGCTCTCACCGAAGGAGTTCGCGCTGCTCGAAGCCTTCATGCGCAGGCCCGGCCAAGTGCTGTCGAGGCTGCAGCTGCTCGAGCATGCGTGGGACTTCGCGTACGAGAACCGCTCCAACGTCGTCGACGTGTACGTCCGCTACCTGAGGCAGAAGCTTGGGCGCGACCTGTTCGAAACAGTTCGCGGCGCGGGCTACAGGCTCGCGGCATGAACCTTCCGATCCGGATCCGACTCGCCCTCGTCTTCTCGCTCGCGATGGCGCTGGTGCTCGCGGCCGCGGGCTGGTTCGCATACGTCCGCGTGGGCAGCGAGCTCGCTCGCGGTCTCGACCAGGAGCTCCGCGGACGCGTCCAGGACCTGTCCGCGCTCGTCCGCCACGGGGGCTCCCTGCGCGCGACGAACGGCGGCCTTGTCGAGAGCGGCGAGTCGTTTGCACAGCTCGTCGCGGCCGACGGACGCGTCGTGGATGCGACACCGGCGCTGGGCGGCGCGAGCCTCCTCGACAGCGAGCAGCTCGCTCACGCTCGGCGCGGCGCGCTGTTCGTGGACCGTCCCTCTGTGCCCGGGCTGGACGAGCCTGCCCGCATGCTCGCGGTGCCGGCCGGGACGCGTGTGCTCGTCGCCGGCGCGACGCGCGAGAATCGCGCCGAGACGCTCAGCAGCCTGCGCGATGCGTTCGTGATCGGTGGGCCGCTCGCTCTGCTGCTCGCGTCGCTGGCCGGCTACGCGCTTGCCGGCGCCGCGCTGCGGCCGATCGAGGCGATGCGCCGACGGGCGGCGGAGATCTCGACGTCGTCGCTCGACGAGCGTCTCCCCGTTCCCGACACGCGTGACGAGGTGTCGCGCCTCGGCGAGACGCTCAACGACATGCTTGCCCGCATCGAGGGCGGCGTCCTGCGCGAGCGCCGGTTCGTCGCCGACGCGAGCCACCAGCTGCGCACCCCGCTCGCCCTGCTGGCCACGGAGCTCGAGCTCGCGCTGGGTCGTTCGCGTTCACCAGCTGAGCTTCGCGCCGCGCTCGCTTCCGCCACAGAGAGCACTGCGCGTCTGTCGCGCCTCGCCGACGACCTGCTCCTGCTCGCCCGCGCCGACGACGGCCGTGTTCCGCTCAAGACAGAGGAGATGGACCTCGCGGATCTGGCTGAGCAGGTGGGGAAGCGCTTCGGCGTTCGCGTCGAGGCCGAGCCGCTCGTCGTCAACGCGGATCCCCTCCGCTTGGACCAGGCGCTCACGAACATGGTCGACAATGCGCTGCGCCACGGCGGCGGCCTGGTCACGCTCACGGCCGCGTCCCGCAACGGCAGCGTCGAGCTGCACGTCCTCGACGAGGGCGAAGGATTCCCGGAGGCGTTCCTTTCCCACGCGTTCGAGCGCTTCAGCCGAGCCGATGCCGCTCGGCAGGACGGGAGCGGCCTAGGGCTCGCCATCGTCGAGACCGTCGCCCGTGCGCACGGCGGCGAAGCACACGCGGCGAACCGCCCTTCCGGCGGCGCCGATGTGTGGCTCGCGTTGCCCGGCGCTCTGTGAGATAACTGCGTCAGGGGTCGCACTGACAACCGGGGAGGCGCTCATGAGCGCTGAGGCACAGACTGTCGTCCTGATCCACGGTATGTGGCTGACGCCGAAAGGCTGGGATGCGTGGATCGACCACTACCAGTCTCGCGGCTACCGTCCGATCGCACCGGGCTGGCCGGGCGTCCAGGATCCGGAGGAAACACGTCGCAATCCGTCGGCGCTCGAGGGTCTGACGCTGACGACGATCGTCGACCACTACGACCGGATCATTCGCGAGCTCGACCGGCCGCCGATCATCGTCGGGCACTCGTTCGGCGGGCTCACGACACAGCTGCTGCTGAACCGAGGGCTCGGCGCAGCGGGCGTCGCAATCGGCACGGCCCCACCGAAGGGGATTCTCCTGCTGCCGCCGTCGACGCTGCGCGCCGGCTTCCCGGCGCTGAAGAACCCGTTCGATCGCAACGGCCTCTGCCCGATCTCGCGGAAGCAATTCCACTGGCGCTTCACGAACACACTCAGCCTGCAGGAGTCCGACCGGATCTACGACGAGCAGTACATCCCGGGCACGAACCGCCCGTTCTTCGATGCACTTGGATCGTCGGCCGCGGTGGACTCCGGCATGGCGCAGCGCCCGCCGCTGCTGCTCGTGGCCGGGGGCGAGGATCACATCAGCCCCATCTCGTTGAACAGGAAGATCCTGAAGCTGCAGGGCAAGGCGCCGTCGGCGACGGAGCTGAAGGAGTATCCGGGCCGCCCGCACTACATGGCCGGGCTGGACGGCTGGGACGAGATCGCCGACTACGCGCTCAACTGGGCGCTGGAGCACCAGCAAGCGCCAGCAGCTTCTGCACCGTTGTCCAGTTCCGCGCCGTCGCCGTGACGCCGAGGTCCTGGCCGGCGAGCAAGGCCCAGAGCTTCGAGCGGGCGATCGTGTCGGGGTGCCACGCGTAGATCTCGCGCCCGTCGACGACGACGCGCTCCTTCGGATCGGCCGCTGCCTCGATCCGGCGGACGACCGCGCGCGAGGGCTTTGCGTCGAGAAAGCTGACCTGGTAGCGCTTGGGGTCCTTGGCCACGCGCGCGAGCGGGTTCCCCTCGACCACCTTGGCGAGCTGCGCGCGCGTGCGCGTGACGACCGCGACGTCGAGCCCGAACTCCGTCGTGATCACCCGCCGCACGTTGCGCGCAACCGCGTCGCTCTTCTGAGCGCTCGACAGCACCACGTTGCCGCTCTGCACGTACGTGCGGACGTCTGCGAAGCCGGCTTCCGCCAGAGCGTCGCGTAGCTTCGGCATTGCGACGCGGTTCCGCGAGCCGATGTTGATCCCGCGGAGCAGGACGATGTGCTGTGCCAACCGCTGGATGCTAGATCGTCGCCGTGCGCTTACGGCAGCGCGCGGGTGAGGTTCCGGGCGCTCGCGTTGGCGGCGTGGAAGGTCAGCTCCTCCTGGGCCGCGAGGCTACCGGTGCCGTCGCTGTAGATCGCGGACAGGACGTTGCGACGGACTTCGTAGACGGCAACGGCCGACCTCCTCACGGTCTTGCCCCGAATCCTGGCCGACGCCTGGTCGTGCACCGCCACGTATGCCAGGGAAAGATGCGGAACGACCAGGCGCGAGAGGCGGTGCGTGGTCGGGACGGAGCCGCTCACGGGACCCGTCATCGGACGTGCCGGGCACGTCGCGAGCGCTCTGTTGAGCTCCGCAAGTGCGGCCTTCGTGCCGCCTGCCGTGTAGCTCAGCACTTCGTTCGAGATCTGCGGAACGTGGCCCCCGTGCAGGTACGCGACCTGTAGTCGACCTGTCCGCAGGCCGTCGCTCGGGAACGCGAAGTCGCAAAGGTCGAGCGAGACCTGGTGCTTGACGACGTCGCCCTGGGGAAGCATCCGCATCCGGTAACCGGCGCCGACCTGGGCCGGCGTGAGGACAATGCGCTCGAGGAGGGGCGTGGCGGCCGCGCCCCGCGCGACTCCGGCGAGGGCGGCGACGAGCAGGACCGCGGCGACGCTGCGAGGCACGGCCCCTTCATCGGCAGCCGGCTAGGTCGTCTTGAACGGGTCGTGCTAGCCTCGCTTGCATGCTCGGCTGGCTCGTCGCGGTACGACAGAAAAACGGCTAGTCCGCCGCTTCCAGAACCAAGCGTCGGTGGAAGCGGCGGGACGCGACGCGCCCGCCTGGAGCTGGTGAAAGTGAGGTCCCGCGATGCCAATGCCGCATCGCACGTTCAAGCAGGTCATCAAACGGCGGCTCGTCGGCAAGGAGGGCTCGGAGCGCACGCGTGAGCTGCGCGCGATTCTCTCGGAGCTACCCAACTACAAGAACGGCCCGTATGCCGATTTGCGCAAGTGGGTGCAGGAGCAGCTCGAAGAGACGCGCGGCCGCTCGCGTGTCGTTCACCGCGACTCGATCTCGGTCCCCCGCGAAGGAGCCGCACAGATCGCGCTGGTCGGGCCGCCGAACGCCGGCAAGTCATCACTGCTGCAGGCGCTGTCACAGATCCAGATCAAGACCGGGGACTACGCCTTCACGACCACACGGCCGGTCCCGGCGCTGACGCGACTGCGCGGCGTGCTCGTCCAGCTCGTCGAGATTCCCGGGCTGATCGAGGGTGCCGCCGAGGGCCGGGGCGGGGGTCGGGCATTGCTCGGCGTGCTGCGTGGCGCCGACGGAATCGTGCTCTGCCATGACGCCGCACAACCCGAGTCGCTCGACGCCATCCGCGCGGAGCTCGAGCTCGCGGCGATCGAGAAGCCGACGCTCGTCGTCGCGACGAAGACGGACGAAACGCCGCCGCCCGAGGGCGCGCTCGGCGTATCGGTTCTCGACGAAGAGAGCCTCGAGGCGCTGCGTGACGCGGTCTGGGATCTGACGGGCCTGATCCGGGTCTTCCTGCGCCGTCCCGGTCACGACGAGGCGGAGCCGCGGCCGCTCCGCCCGCCGGCGACGGTGTCGGACGTCGCGCGCACGATCCACCACGACGTCGAGGCGGCGTGCACCGGCGCGCGCATCTGGGGCTCGAGCGCCCGTTTCGACGGACAGCGCGTCGGGCGCGACCACGTCGTCGCGGACGGCGACACGATCGAGGTGCTCGTCCGCTAGATCGTCTTGAACTGCTCGAACGGCTGGCGGCAGCTCGGGCAGTAGCGCAACGACCGGCAGGGAGTCGGCCCGAAGATGTTCTCCAGCTTCGTGTCGGTCGACCCGCAGTACGGGCAGCGAAAGACGTTCGACTGCAGCTGCACGAGGGTGGGTGCCGACGCCTCGCGCGGCGCGGGGGGTGCGAAGCCCGACACGCGGAGCTTCTCGCGACCCTCCGGCGTTATGCGGTCGGTCGACCACGAGTCGTCCTTCAGCACCTCGATCTCCGGCTCCGCGCCGAGCTCGCGAATCCGCTCGGCCATCGCGTCACGCATCACCTCGAGCGCCGGGCAGCCGAGGAAGGTCGGCGTGAAGGCGACGCGCACCGTCCCGTTCGCGACGCCGACGTCACGGATGACGCCCAGGTCGACGAGCGAGATGACGGGGATCTCGGGATCGGGGATCTCCGCGAGCGCGTTCCACACCTGCTCGGCGGTTACCACGCCGTCCCCGCAGGCTGCGAGCGCCGCACCATCGTCATCTCGACCCAGAGCTCGGCGAGCTCGGGGGAGTGCTCGTCGCGGCCGGCGTCGAGCAACGGCCGCAGCGCATCGAGCGCAGCGGTGAAGCGCGGCTCGTCCTTCAACCGGTCGAACCACATCTGGGCGTGCATGCGGTGGTACGCCTCCTCGCGGTCGATCTTCGCCGCGAGCCCGGCGATCTCCGCGTCGTCCGACTGCTTCAGCTGCTCGAGCCGCGCCGCGTCGGCCTGCTCGTAGAGGTAGTGGCGCGCGATCGTCTTCTCCCAGTCGAGCAGCCGGAGCTCGACGAGGCGCGTGCAGCGGTACTCCTCCGGCGCGCGGTCGAAGGCAAGCTCGTCCGCAGTGGTGCCCTGCTCGCCCGCCACGAGCTCGTACAGCGCGCGTGCATGGCCGATCTCGTTCTGGGCGATCGACGAGAACGCGACGTCTTCCTCGAGCAGCGGCGCGATCCCAGTCCACTCGGAGTCGCGCCAGCCGAGGATCAGCTCGTCGTCAGCGATCTCGAGCAACGAGCGCGCTTCCGACTCGTTCACGTGCCCTCCTCAGCTTCTCCTTCAGCGAGTAGCCGTCGACGCGGTGGTAATTGCGCTTGAGCTCGTCGACGAACTCGTCGACCTCGATGATCGCCTCGCGCGGGACGACCCAGAGGGCCTCGGACTCGCCGCGGCGACCGTAGAACTCCTTGGCGTACTGCTCGGCGAAGTCGTGGTTGGCGGCCTCGAGCGAGCCCGCGTGATGGAACGGCTGGCCCTTGCGCTCCTGACGGAAGATCTCGTAGATCACGCGCGCTACGCCGCTTCGGCGAGCACGACCTGGCGCACCCACGCGGAGCTCTCGCGTGCCTTGCGCCGCAGGTCGAGCCGGTCCTGCGACTTCGGGCCGTGCCCCGTGACGACGCTGCGCAGCTCGTCCCAGTCCGGCTCCGTGTACTCCCACACGCCATCGTCGTTCTTTCGCAGGTCGGCGTCCGGCACCGTGAGGCCGAGCTCCCAGATCTGCGGCACGTAGCCGTCGAGGAACTGCTGCCGCGCCTCCTCGTTGCCCTGCGACTTGATCCGCCAGACGTACATCGGGTCTTCGTCCTTCGCGATCGGGTTGCCGTGGAACTGCATCAGCGGCCCCCACCAGCGGTCGACCGCCTCCTGCACGAGCTCGCGCTGCGCGTCGGTGCCGTTCATCAGCGTCAGCACGACGTCGCGGCCGTGCAGGATGTGGAACGACTCCTCCCAGCAGATCTTCTTCATGATGCGCGCGTACGGCGCGTAGGAGCACTTCAGCAGCGCCTTCTGCGAGATGATCGCCGCGGCGTCGACGAGCCAGGCGATGACGCCGACGTCGCCCCACGTCTTCGTCGGGTAGTGGAAGACGTTGTGGAACTTCGCCTTCCCGGAGATGAGGTCGTCGAGGCACTGCTCGCGCGGCTTCCCGAGATCCTCGACGACGCGGTAGATCAGCTGCGAGTGCCCGACCTCGTCCTGCACCTTCGCGGTCAGCGCGAGCTTCCGCTGGAGCGTCGGCGCGCGCAGGATCCATTCGCGTTCGGGGAGGACGCCCATCAGCTCCGAGTTGCCGTGCATCTCGATGAACTTGATGAGCTTCGCCCGGTAGTCGTCGGGCATCCAGTCGGTCGCCTCGACCTGGCCGCCGGACTGGACGTACTCGAGGAATGACTGTTCGCGCTCGGTCATCGACAAGACCCTAACGATCGTTAGGGTACCCCACGTGGGCACGAGGCGAAACGAGCTCACCCGCCAGGCGGCCCGGCTCTTCGCGGAAAAGGGCTATCACGGGACGTCGATCGGCGATCTCGCCGAGGCGATGGGCGTCCAGAAGGGCTCTCTCTACGCACACATCGACTCGAAGGCAGACCTCCTGTGGGACGTCGCACGCGACGGGGCCGCCGCCTTCCACGCGGCGCTCGACGGGATCGACGACGGTTTGCCGGCCACGGAGAAGATCCGGCTCGCACTGCGGGCGCACCTGCGAGTCGTCGCCGAGCAACTCGACGTGGCGACTGTCTTCATCCGCGAGTGGCGCTACCTCGACGGCGAGCGCCGCGAAGAGTTCCTCGCGGAGCGGCGACGCTACGAGGAGCGCTTCCGCGCGTTCTTCCGCGAAGGGCGCGAGCTCGGCGAGCTGCGCACCGATCTCGACGACTCGACGGCGACCTTGCTGGCGCTGTCCGCGGCGAACTGGGCCTATACGTGGATCCGGCCGGAGACGGACACGGAGCAGCTCGCCGACCGCTTCGACGAGGTGCTGCTCGACGGCATGCGCGGCTACTCGACGCCGCGGTAGGTGATCGCCTCGAGCTGACGGCCGTCCGGATCCTCGAAGAAGAGCCCGACCGCGATCTCATGATCGCGTTCCTCGTTCGGAATGCCGGCCTCGTCGAGCTTGGCCCGCAATGCGCGCCGCTCCTCCTCCGAGACGCGAAACGCGACGTGCGTCCCGGGCCCGCCCTGCTCGTGGATCGCCATCGCGCCGCCCTGGACGTACGCCATCAGGGGATGGCCGTCGGCACGGACGATCCTCGCGCCGAGAAACCGCTCGTAGAAGGCGCCGCAGCGGGCCGGGTCGGGGCTCTCGACGGCGACGTGATCCAACCGTGGCATGCTCGCGGACGATGAAGCGTGTCGTCTTGATCGTCAACCCGTACGCGTCGCGCGTCGACGACGCGACGCTCGCAGCCGTCGAGCGCACGCTCATGCGCGCGGCGTACGTGCGCACGGTGCGCACAGAGCGTCCCGGCCATGCCGTCGAGCTCGCCCGGGAGGCGGGCGAGGCGGATGCGCTGATCGTGTTCTCCGGCGACGGGGGCTTCAACGAAGCCCTCAACGGGGTCGCGCGCGACGATCTCCCGATCGGGTTCGTGCCGGGCGGGTGCACGAGCGTGCTGCCACGCGCCCTCGGGTTGCCGCGCGATGCAGAGGCCGCAGCGGACCAGCTCGCCGACGCGCTCGCGAACGAACGCACGCAGCGCATCTCGACCGGGCGCGTGAATGGACGCCGCTTCGCGTTCAACGCCGGCATCGGGATCGATGCGGAGGCGGTTCGGCGTGTCGACGAGCGCGGCCGCTCGCCGGAAGGCCAGCGCCCGGGCGACCTCGCCTTCGTCGCGGCCTTCGCGAAGCTTCTACTCGAGCGACGCGGGCGCTTCGAGCCCGTGCTCGACGTCGTGGGCTACGGGCGGGCGGCTTTCGTCCTCGTGTCGAACGGGAGCCCGTACACGTTCCTGAAGGCGCTTGCGATCAAGACGGCGCCGGAGGCGGTGTTCGATGCCGGCCTCGACTTCCTCGCCCCGCGCTCGCTGACCCCGCGCACGCTGCCGCCGCTCCTGCTCGCGCTCGCGACCGGCAAGCAGGCGCGAAATGCCTTCCGAGGGCACGACCTCGACCGAATCGAGGTCCGCTCCGAGTCACCCTTGCCGCTGCAGGCCGACGGCGAGGACCTCGGGGACGTGACGGAAGCCGTCTTCGAGGCGGAGAGATCGGCGGTGACCGTGCTAGTCTGATAGTCCGGTGCGGACTATTCCACAGCAGACTACGACTTTGACGACGACCGAGGGCGTCGTGCTCGGGCTCCTCGCCGAGGGAGACCGCTCCGGGTACGACCTCCTCAAGCGAGCCGAGCGCAGCGTCGCTCACATGTGGGCGCCGGCGAAGAGCCAGCTGTACGCAGTCCTCCCGCGGCTCGTCGAGGCCGGTCTCGCCGGCCGCCGCACCGTCCGCCAGACGGGACGGCCGGACAAGCAGGTGTATCGCCTGACCCGCGCCGGGCGGGCCGCCGTGCGTCAATGGCTGGAAACGGCGCCGCCGAAATCGTGGGACGAGCTGCTGCTCAAGGTCTTCTTCGCCGAGCTCTGCTCGCGCGAGGCGCTGCTGGCGCAGCTCGACGCCTATGCGGACGTGCAGCGCGGCTTCCTCGCGGAGTACGAGGCGATCGCGCCGGCGACACGCTACGGCGCGCTGACGCTCGAGTACGGGCTCGAGCTGATGCCCGCGCGGCTGAAGTGGCTGGAGAAGACGAGACGGGAGCTCTCGCGGTGATCGCCGCGCTGCTCACGACCGCGGCGCTCGCGCTGTCGCCGCAGGCGGCGGCGGACGTGCAGCTCGCAGTGCAGCCGCGCTTCACCTACGACAAGCGGCGCGCGCTCGCGCTCCGGCTCGGTGTGGCGCAGTCGCAGGACGGGGTCGTGCGTCAGCCGCTCAGCTTCGAGGCCGGGCACGGGCGCAAGGTGGGCTACTGGACCCATCCTGACCGCGCCGGCCCGTGGCCGGTCGTCCTCTTCTCGCCGGGGTCGGACGGCAATGCGCGCACGCAGCTGCCGGACGCTGACCGCCTTGCCCGTCGCGGCCTCGCCTCGCTCACGGTCGCCCCGCCGGCCTCGCTGATCACATGCCGTGCCGCTGCCGACGTACGCTCGTACGTGAACTACGTCGTCGGCCGCCGCCGGGCGCTCGACTTGCTCGTCAACCTGCGGGGTGCTGATCGGCGACGCGTAGCGGCGGTGGGTTTCAGCCTTGGAGCCTCGATGACAGCGACTCTCCTCGGCGTCGATCACCGCCTCCGCGGTGCCGTGATCCAGTCGAGTCGTGCCCACGAGAGCACGCCGCTCGGGGAGTACTGCGGCAGCGCGAGGTATGCGCGCGCCTACTCGGTGGTGGATCCGGTGCATTACGTCTCGCACTCCGCGCCGGCCAAGCTCCTCTTTCAGAACGGCAGGCAAGACACCGGATCGCCGGAGGCGGATGTGAACGCTCTGGTGGCGGCGGCGAACGGCCCGAAGGAGCAGCGCTGGTACGACGCTCCCCATGAGTTGAACGATCAGGCGCGCGCCGAACGCGACGCGTGGCTCGTGCAGCTTCTCGCGGGGTAGGCTTCGCCCGCAATGGCGCAGGTGCTTCCTGCCGAGCGCGACCTGCGGCGTGTCATCGGCGACGCCGACGGCGCCGGCGATCGCGAGGTGGACGGCCTCGGCGAGCAGGAATTGCTCGAGCTCTACCGCTCGATGGTCCTGCTGCGCACGTACGACGAGCGCTCCGTCGTGTACCACCGCCAGGGGCGCATCGGCACCTACGCGATCTTCTGGAACCACGAGGCGATGCAGGCGGGCGTCGTGCACGCACTCGACGACGCCGACTGGATCTTCCCCTCGTACCGGGAGTCGGCGATCGGGCTGCTGCGCGGCATGCCGCCTACGACGGTGCTCTCCTGGTGGCGCGGCCACCCGGCCGGATGGTGGAACCCGGCGGACTACAACGTCGCGTCGATCTGCGTCCCCATCGCGACGCACGTGCCGCATGCGGCCGGCCTCGCCTGGGGGAAGAAGCTCAAAGGCGAGCGCGCGTGCGCCGTCGCGTTTTTCGGGGACGGGGCGACCTCCGAAGGCTCGTTCCACGAGGGTGCGAACTTCGCGGCCGTGACCGGTGCGCCCCTGATCCTGCTCTGCAACAACAACCAGTGGGCGATCTCGACGCC
>Ga0136846_1220098_pt1 | contig 20742 bp, 24 predicted proteins | sample HopSoiMetagenom2_FD_96841 | JGI IMG/M metagenome (GOLD analysis project Ga0136846, IMG submission 96841) | Grasslands soil microbial communities from Hopland, California, USA - 2 Assembly 2016 (version 4) | ecosystem: Environmental > Terrestrial > Soil > Grasslands | place: USA: Hopland...
AGGAGGACAGCATGTATTTCCGCAGGTCGACGCCCCAGAAATCGGTCATGTTCGCGGTCAATTTCGACGATGGCCGGACCGCCTATATGGTGGTCGAGAACCACGGCAAGCCGTCGGACGACTATCTCGCCGGCTCGATCGCCAAGGAGCGCCAGGACAAGGGCGAGCTCCCCGAAGGCACCATCACGACGATCAAGCGGGTCCGCTGAGGGCTTTGGCGCGCGCCGGAGCGCGCGCCACCGTCAGCGCGGGGCCTCGCCGCGCAGCCGCTGCGCGTTCTCGACGCTGCGGGCATATTGCTCCCAGGCCGCGCGGCAGCGCAGGAAATGGCCGCTGAGCGCGACCGAGACCTTCTCGAGCTGATCGAGCGACTCGCTGTTCTTCGCGAACAGCTCCGGCAGGTCCGGTGACGGCCGGCCGCTGCGACTCGCATCCATCGCCGCGGTGAGGTCCTTCGCCGTCTCCTGCACGATCGGGACGATGCGCGCGAGCTCGTCATAGGCGGCGTCGCGCTCCATCTCGGCGCAGTCGAGGGTGTGCCGGTTCTGCTCGAGGAGCCGCACCATCGCGGTCCATTCGCGGCTGCGGCGCTCGAGCTCGTCGCTCACGCGGGCGTATTCCACGGTCGGCAGCGCCGGCCGGGCCGCGCCGGCGGCGGCGGGCGAGCGCTCGAAGATGTCCGAGCGGCGCGACGCCTCGCTCTTGCCGCCCCGCGTCAGCGGCGTCGGGAGCGCAGAGAGCTCCGCCGTGCGGTCGCGCTGCAAGGTCTCGTCGAGAGCGGTCGTGGCCATGGGCAATCCTCCTCTAGTGGCGAGGATCATCCCGGCTTTGGCGGTAAGCGGCAAGCTCTGCTAACGAATTCTTAAGGATATGGTGAACGCGCCCGACGGTTTGCTTCAGGGGCGGTGGAAAGTCCAACCAACACTTCGGTTTCTTGGGCCAAACCGCTCGGCTCGTGCACGAAAACGGCGCGTCTTCATGTGCCGCGCGAGCAAGCTCGAAGACCGGCGCTCAACCCTTTGCGCAATAATGCGGATCGAGCTCCTGGAGCGAGCGCGCGCCGCGTTGCCTGAACAGAAGGTCCAGGGCCTCGAGCATCAGCGGATGGATCTTCGTCCGCTCGACATAGGCGATGTCGCGCAGCTGGTCGTAGACCGTCGGCTCGAGGTACACCGAGAGCTGGCGCGCGCGCTCCTTAAGGGTGCCGCGCGGCTCCGTCGGAGTGTCGAGGTGGACGACGTTCGAGCGGGGAGGGGCCGACGCCTCGATGATCGAGCGCAGGCTGTGCTTAAGCTGCTTTGACATCTTTCTTGCCCTGCGAAGCCCGGTTGCCGATGAAGTCGGTGCGCTCTCCCGAGGTGTGCCTGACGCGCCGCTCGAGCCAGGCCCAGAGCCGGCGGACCTCGTCGGCCGCCTGCCCGCCCGGATTGAACTCGGTCACGCCCTGGCCCATGCCGATCGCGTCCTGGTGGTCGTTGCGGGTGACGATCGCGACGTCGGCCAGCATGCCGAGCGCGGCAAGCCCGTCGGAGGCGTCGCGGACGCGGTAGCTGCGGGGCGGCGCCTGGTTGAGAACGAAGGCGAACTCCTTGTCGAGGCGGTAGACCGCCGCGAGCGTCGGCTTGAAGGCGCGAAGGTCGGCCGGCGTCGGCCGGCACGGAATGAGGCACAGGTCGGCCGCCCGGATCGCCGCGAGCGTGCCGGCGCTGTCGACGCCCGGCGTGTCGATGAGCACGTAATCGTAGGCCGCGTGCTTCAGCTTCTTGATCACGTCGTCGACCTGCGAGGTCTCGATCTGGGCGACCTCGGGACCGTCGGCGGTGCGGCTCTCGGACCAGTCGCTGACGGTCGCCTGGCGATCCATCTCGAGGATGCAGACCGAGCGGCCTGCTTCCTGGGCGGCGATGGCGAGGTTGATGCACAGGGTGCTCTTCCCGCTCCCGCCCTTCTGCGTGACAAAGGCGATGGCTTTCATGGCTCTGTCCTTGTCTCAAGGATCGCGACGCTCCATGCCTGCCCTGGCATGGTGTGACAGTCGCCGCGGCCGCCGATCCACCGAATCGCAGGAGCACCGGACGCTGTGATCACAGGATCGGGGCAGCATGGTTAACGAGCCGTTAAGCTGCGGGACGCGCGATCTCCCGGTGCTGAGCGGGCAGCGGGCGCAGCTGCGGATCGTGGAATTCGAGCGGCGCGGGCGCGGCGTCGTCGCCGACGGCCGGATCGAGGAGGGCGCGCTCGTCGAGCGTTCGCCGGTGCTGATCATCCCGCATGAAGAGCGCCGCGCCGTCGATCCGACGAACGTCGGAAACTACATCTTTCTGTGGGAGCCCGGCACGGTCGGCGAGGACCTCTATCGCCAGGAGGGCCGGGCCGCGATCGCGCTCGGCTACACGAGCCTCGTCAACCACTCCGCGACGCCGAACTGCGCGTTCATCCGCCACTTCGCGGCGCTCGCCCTCGATCTCGTCGCGCTGCGGACGATCGAGGCCGGCGAGGAGATCACCTTCGACTACGGCATGACGCTGTGGTTCGAGCCGGGGTAGCGCGGCCTCACTCGTCGGCGTCGGCGGTGCCCGCGCCGTACTCGGCGTCATCCGCGACGGGCGCTCGCCGCCGCGCGCGGGCCGGGCGCGCCGTCGCGCCTTGGTCGCAGCCGACGCAGATCGATTTCATGGCGCGGTCGGCGACGGTGTTCCACTTCCGGAACTGCGCGTCCTGGATGTCCTTCTGCTGCGCGTTCGAAGCGTCGTCCTTGTGGCCGGGCCTGCCGGCGCCGGCGCTGGTCTCGCCGGCGGCTGGCTTCTTGGCGAGGCAGTCGGAGATGAAGCTCCCGCGCGCCGTGCCCGAGAGCTTCTTCGCGCTGGCGTCTGCATCGCATTGATTGATGAGCCCTTGGCGCTCGCCTGATGGTTGTGCGCCCCGGTTCTGCTGAGCCGATGCGGGCGCTGCCGCGAGGGCGAGCGCGGCGAGGAGGGAGGGCAGAAGCCACGTCATGGCGATTGTTCCAGCTACCCTGTTTGTAAGCCAGCAGCGGCAAGCCGCCTAGGGTTTCCTGTTGGACTTCAAGCGGGTAGGGTCCGCTCCCGACACCCCTTGCGAATCGCGGCGCCGTGCCGCCCCGGTGTCGGAGTCAAGTCATGCAGAACAGCTCAGAGTCGGCGTCGCCCGACTACCCGGCGCTCACCAGCGACATCGTCTCGGCCTACGTGTCGCATAATTCGGTGCCGCGCACGGATCTCGCCGCCCTCATCACCTCGGTCCATTCCGCGCTCAGCGGGATCGCGAAGCCGCAGCAGGCGGCGGAGCCGCCGACGCCGCCGGTTGCGATCAACAAGACCATCCGGCCCGACTACATCATCAGCCTCGAGGATGGGCGGCAGTACCGCTCGCTGAAGCGCCATCTCACCGCCCGCGGGCTCACGCCCGAGCAGTACCGGGCGAAGTGGGGCCTTCGTCCCGATTACCCGATGGTCGCGCCGAATTACTCGAAAGCGCGCTCCGAGCTCGCGCGTGCGCTCGGTCTCGGGCAGTCGCGCAAGGGCCGCGGGGCGAAGAAGGCGGCACGCGCCAAGAAATAGCCGCACTCACGGCGGGGCCACTCACAGCGCGGCGAGAAGCACCATCGCGCTCGACAAGAGCGCGGTCGAGGCGGCGAAGCCGACGAACGCACGGAGGAAGGACGGCTGGTTCATGGCGGCGGGCCCCTGTGACCGCGAATGGCCGCTCCTAACCCGCCCTCGTTTCCTGGATATGTCCCGCCGTGTTGCGCCCCGGAAATGTGCCGGCGCCATCGAGGCGCGCGCATGCCGGGCGTAGCGCGATCGGAGGCGGAAGCGTCATGCTGAAGACGAAGGCCTTTCCGATCGCGCGCATCTATGTGCCGGCGAAACGGCGCGCGACGCTCGATCCGGCGAAGGTCGCGCGGATCGCCGGCAGCATCCTCGAATCCGGTCAGGAAACGCCGATCATGGTGCGCGAGGACGGCGAGCGCCTCGTCCTCGTCGAAGGCCTGCACCGGCTCGAAGCCTGCCGCTCCCTCGGCGAGGAGACGATCCAGGGCTACCTGGTGCAGGCGCGGCGCCACTGAGGCCCGGCGCACCGGATCGGCGCCTACACTGCATCGAAATGGCCCATCGCCTCGATCTTCGCGAGATCGCCGGCGATGAGCTTGTCGCCGATGTCGCGGCGGAAGCGCAGGTTCGGGACGAACACCCGGTCGGCGAGGCGATAGGCCCTTTCCTTGGCCGCGACGATGGTTGCGTCGACCCCCGTGACCACCATCGTCCAGCCGTAGAGACCGCTCGTCACGAGCGCGCCGTCGTCGAGCCCGATCTCGCCGTAATGGAGGTTGGCGCGGTCCTGCGCGGCGAGCGGCCCATCGAACAGCACCGGCAGCCCGACCGGCTCGGCGATGTCCTTGCGGGTGTAAGGGAAAGGCGGCGTCGTCAGCACGATCCCGACGCAGAACCCCGGGCGGGTCGCAAAGCGCGGCGCGCTCCGCCGCGTCATGATGCGGAAGAGCTCGCTCCAGGATGTCTCCTGGAGCGGGTCGAGCAGCATGAAGCCGGGATAGGTGAAGCGCGCCGCGAACTCGAGCGGCCAGATGCCTTGCGGGTTCACGATGGTGTTGAGGTTGAGATAGCCGACATGGCCGTGCCGGGCGAGAAGCGGCGCGAGCCTGCCGAGCGTGCGCGCGAAGAAGCTCCGGCCCCGCTCGTAGGTGACCACCGTGCCCATCTCGCCGGTAAGCTCGCCCTGGTCGCCGGGGAAGAAGCGCTTGTGCTCCCAGTCGAGGCAGGGCGGATCAAGGAAGCGCGTGCCGTCGAAATAGGCGCCAACGCCCATCTCGACGCCCGCCACATGCTCCATCAGAACGAAGCTCGCCGGCCCCTCGTGCCGGCGCAGCTTTGCCGCCATGACGGCGCGCACGTCGCGCCCGTCGGCGAGCATCCCGACATAGTTGTCGGAGGAGGCGAAGCCCGGGCCGTTGAACTTGAGCACGTAGCGGCCGGGATTCTCCGCGAGGTAGTGGTCGGCCGCGGCGGCGTCGGTGAACGCGAGCGTGCGCGCCACCGGAAAGCCGAGCTCGGCGAGGATGCCTTGCGCGAAGGCGCGGTCGTTCTCGAGCCGGTCGCCGAAGGCGGAGCCGCCGATCACCTGGAAGCCGTCGCGGCGAAGCGCGTCCTGGAGCGCGCCGCGCTCCGCGGCGACGTTCTCGACGAGGATCACGCCGTCCTCGCCGGCGGCGCGGATCCAGGCGAGCTCGCCGCGCCAATCGGGCGTTCGCGCCACAAGACCCTTGAGCGTGCCCTCGGCGAGCAGCTCGGTCGCCGACACCCTGACCTCGTGGCCCTCCTCGACGAGGCGCCGATAGAGCGAGCCGAGGTCGCAATTGTCGCCGATGCCGAGGAAGCGCATGGCCCGCTCTACAGCGCCGGCGCGCAAAAAACACGTGGATGAGCGCCCGCGGAGGCTTCCGCCGCTCGCATGCCGCGAACGCGTGTGAAACCATTCTCTCGAATCAGCGCTTCGCGTGGTGCCGCATGGCCGCTCCGGCCTTCGTTCCCGATGCCAGCTACGAGCGGGCGCTCGGCGCCTTCACGGCCGAATGGGCCTATGCCGAAGCCGCCGTCGACATGTGCAATCTCGTCGTGCTCGAGGCCTATGGCGGACGGGCGATCGGCGACCATCTGCCGACGACGATCGAGGAGCGGATCGACTTTTTCCGAAAGGCGCACCGCACCCTGCCGCTCCTCGCGCCCCACGCGCGGGGCGGGCTGCCGCTGATCGGCCGCTTCGCGGCGCTGCGCTACGACCGCCACAGCCTCGTCACCGGGCTGCAGCTCGGGTTCCTGGCCCAGCTCCCGGCCGACCTCCAGCGCACGCGCTGCATCCCGGACAGCTTGTTCACCGAGGCGAAGCGCTTCACCGAGGGCGAGATCGACGCCAAGGCGGCCGAAGCCGCCGATATCGCCGCCGGCCTCCTGGCGCACGCGGTAGCCCTCGCCCGCGCCGTGGCGGCGGCCGAGCCGCTGGTCGCGAACGGCCTTTAAGCCGACCGCACCGCGACGACCGACAGTCCGAGCGTGATTGCGACGATCAGGATCATGGCCTCGAAGGTGCCCATGGCGCGTCTCACCGGCACAGCGGGACGCGGCGCACGACCCAGCCCTCGCCGTCGAGCCAAAGCTTCCTTCGCACCTGAGGGCAGGGGCCCTCGCGACCAAGCGCCGTGAAACGGGCGCCGGCCCGCTGCTCGCCCGCCACGCCCACATGCGCAGCGGGTTTGCGCGGCTCCTTCGCCTCGGCTTGCGCCTCGACTTGCACCACCCCGAAAACGGCGAGCGCTCCAACAAGAGATGTCTTGATCCACACTGGCACAGCCCCTTGAAACCCGCAGGGGCGGCAGCAACCGGCGTGCCGCAAGGCCGCCGAGGAAGGGGACGATGATCGCAAGCCCCGCCGAGCGCGTGGTCGAGAGGCGCTGGGCTAGGCTCCCGCCTGCGCCTCGACCACGGCGACTGCCGTGATGTTGACGATCCCGCGCGCCGTCACCGAGGGCGACAGGATGTGGGCGGGCTTTGCCGGTCCGATCAGGATCGGCCCGACCGGGAGCGCGTCCGCCAGCACCTTCGCGAACTGGAAGGCGATGTTCGCCGCCTCGAGGTTCGGCATGATCAGGATGTTGGCCTCGCCCTTCAGGCGCGAGGTCGGCAGCACCCGATCGCGCAGCGTCTGCGACAGCGCCGTGTCGGCCGCCATCTCGCCGTCGACCTCGAGGTCCGGCGCCCGCTCGGCGATGAGCGCGAGCGCGGCCCGCATCTTGTGGGCCGAGGCCGTGTCGGCGGCGCCGAAATCGGCGTGGCTGACGAGCGCGATCTTGGGCTCGATGCCGAAGCGCTCGACATGTCCGGCGCAGGCGACGGCCATGTCGGCGATCTCCTCTGCGGTCGGATCGGGCCGCACATGGGTGTCGGCAAGGAAATAGGCGCCCTTCGAGGTGATGACGAGGCTCAGCGCCGCGAACTCCTGCGCGCCGGGCGCCAAGCCGATGATGTCGCGGATGTGGCGCAGGTTCGAGCGGAAGCGGCCCTCGAGACCGCAGACGAGGGCGTCGGCATCGCCGCGCCGCAAGGCGAGCGCGCCGATGACGGTCGGGTTCGTGCGCACGAGCGTGCGAGCGGCATCGGGCGTGATGCCCTTGCGGCCGGCGGCGTCGCAGTAGCTCGCAACGTAGTCGCGATAGCGCGGGTCGTCCTCGGGATTGACGAGCTCGAAGTCGCGCCCGGCGGCGACCGACAGGCCGAAGCGCTTGAGCCTCGTCTCGACGACGCTCGGCCGGCCGATCAGGATCGGCCGCGCGATTCCCTCCTCGACGATCGCCTGCACGGCCCGCAGCACGCGCTCGTCCTCGCCTTCGGCGTAGATGACGCGCTTCGGCGCCGCCTTCGCCTTCTCGAACAGCGGCTTCATGATGAAGCCGGAGCGGAAGACGAAGCGGATCAGCGAGTCGGCATAGGCTTGCAGGTCCTCGAGCGGGCGCGTCGCGACGCCCGAGTCCATCGCCGCCTGCGCGACCGCGGGGGCGATGCGCAGGATGAGCCGCGGGTCGAAGGGGCTCGGGATCAGCGAGGTCACCCCGAACGGCCGCGCCTCCCCGCCATAGGCGCGGGCGACGACCTCGGACGGCGTCTCGCGGGCGAGTGCCGCGATGGCGCGGGTCGCCGCGAGCTTCATCGCCTCGTTGATGGTGCGGGCGCCGACGTCGAGCGCGCCTCGGAAGATATAGGGGAAGCAGAGGACGTTGTTGACCTGGTTCGGGAAGTCCGAACGTCCGGTGCAGATCATGGCATCGGGCCGGGTCGCCTGCGCCAGGTCCGGCATGATCTCGGGGTTGGGGTTGGCAAGCGCGAGCACCAGCGGCTTGGGGGCCATCGTCTTCAGCATATCCGGCTTGAGCACCCCGCCGGCGGACAGGCCGAGGAAGACGTCGGCGCCGGCGATGACGTCGGCGAGGGCGCGCGCCTCGGTCTTCTGCGCATAGACCGACTTCCACCGGTCCATCAGCTTCGCGCGGCCCTCGTAGACGACGCCCTCGATGTCGGTGACCCAAATGTTCTCGCGCTTCGCCCCGAGCGAAACGAGAATGTTGAGGCAGGCGAGCGCGGCGGCGCCGGCGCCCGAGGTCACGATCTTCACGTCCTCGATGCGCTTGCCCGCAAGCTCGAGACCGTTGAGGACCGCGGCGCCGACGATGATCGCCGTGCCGTGCTGGTCGTCGTGAAACACCGGAATGCCCATGCGGGCCTTGCAGCGCTCCTCGACCTCGAAGCACTCCGGCGCCTTGATGTCCTCGAGGTTGATGCCGCCGAAGGTCGGCTCCAGCGCGACGACCACGTCGACGAGCTTGTCGACGTCCTTCTCCGCCACCTCGATGTCGAACACGTCGATGCCGGCGAATTTCTTGAACAGGACGGCCTTGCCTTCCATCACCGGCTTCGAGGCGAGCGGGCCGATGTCGCCGAGCCCGAGGACCGCGGTGCCGTTCGAGATCACGGCGACGAGGTTCTGGCGGACCGTCAGGGTCGCGGCCTCGGCGGGATCGGCCGCGATCGCCTCGCAGGCGGCGGCGACGCCGGGCGAATAGGCAAGCGCCAGGTCGCGCTGGTTGCCGAGCGGCTTCGTCGCCTGGATCTCGAGCTTCCCCGGGCGCGGGTGGCGGTGGAAGAAGAGCGCGCTCTCCTTGAGGTCCTGCGAGACGTCTCGGCCGTCGCTCATGTTCTCGTCCTTGGCGTTTCCTCGGCTCGGAACTTGGGCCGGTTCCAAGCCGTTAGGCAAGCCCGGCCGTCCGCCTCAGACGATCATCGCGGTGCGGGCGATGTCGAGAGGATGGTCGATCAGCAGCTCGACCCGCGCGAGGAAGCGCGTCGTATGGGGCAGCGCGGCGTGTCGTTCAAAAGCCGCTTCGTCCTTCCAGCGCGAATGGATGAAGAAGAGGCGGGGATCGCGCGTCGACCGGAAGACGTGAAGTCCAAGGCAGCCCGGCTCGGCCCGCGACGGGATCGCCACCTCGCGCAACGCCTCCTCGACCGCCGCCTCCTCGCCCGGGCGGGCATGGAATCGTGCGAAGATGATCAGCTCTGCGGTCATTCTTCGATTCTCGCCGGTTGCTGCGCCACGACGAGCCATTGCTTCGCCATCACCTCGTCGAGCGCCTCGCCGGAAAGGCGCGCCAGCCACCAGCGCGGCTCTGGAAAGCGCCAGCCTTGCGCCGATGGCGCCGCCACGAGCTTAAGGCCGCCGCAGGTCGCAAGCTCGATTGCCGTCCGGCGCACGAAGAAGCGCAGATGCGTGCGGTCGAGAAGCCCGGCATCGCGATAGGCAAAATCGCCGTGCGCGAGGAGACGCCAGACGAACTTCCAGTGCCGGATATTGGGCACCGACAGGATCAGCCGGCCGCCGGGCCGGAGCAGCCGCGACAGCCGCCGCACCATCGTCCAGGGATCCGGCATGTGCTCGAGCACGTCGAGGCACAGCACGAGGTCGAGCGAGCCGGCCGGGATCTCCGCCTCGAGCGGCGCCTGCGCGGCATCGCCGCGCCAGACGCGATCGAGACGCGCCTCAGCGCGTTCCGCAACCTCGTCGACGAACTCGATCCCGCCCGCCCATTCGACGCCGCGCGCATCCCGCACCGCCGCAGTCGTCGCGCCGGAGCCGCAGCCGACATCGAGCAGACGCACGACCCGCTCGGGCAGCCAGGGCAGGATCTCCCGGCGGGGCGTGTCGTAGTAGCGGTCGCTCATCCTCGGCCGGTCACGATGCTGGCGCCCGTCTAACAGGCTTTCGGCAGCAATCCGAGCGGTTTATACCAGCCGCGCGTCACCCGCCGTCCCGGAGCCGCCGTGAGTTTCCTCGATCGTCTGCGGAGCTGGCGCGCCCCGGTCCGCGAGACCCGGCATCACCTATCGGCCGAGATCCGCCGCTGGGGCTTCAGCGTCGGCGAATACAGCTACGGGCGTCCGAAGATACGGTTCCCGGAAACCGGCGCGCAACTCACCATCGGCCGCTATTGCTCGATTGCCGACCGGGTCGAGATCTTCCTCGGCGGCAATCACCGCACCGATTGGGTGACGACCTACCCGTTCGACAACCTGCCGGGCCTGTGGCCGCGCGCCACCGGACCCGAGCGCTCGCATGTGACGCGGGGCGGGGTCTCGATCGGCAACGACGTGTGGATCGGCTCGGGCGCGGTCGTCCTCTCGGGCGTGCAGATCGGCGACGGCGCGGTGATCGGCGCGCAGGCGGTCGTGGCGCGGGACGTGCCGGCCTACGCGGTCGTCGCCGGCAACCCGGCGCAGGCGCTTCGCATGCGCTTCGACGATGCGACGATCGCGGCGCTCGTCGCGTGCGCATGGTGGGAGCTGCCGCGTCATGAGGTCGAGCGCCTGATCCCGCTCCTGCAGAGCACGCGCGCCGCGGAGCTCATCGTCGCCGTCCGCGCCATCCGGGGGCAGGCGCCTCACTCCGCCGGCTGAGGCGATGCGGCGGGCGCCGGCGCCCGCACGAGACGCGCCTTCAGGCTGAGCGCCGGCTTCTCGACGAGGTACCAGGACAGGGCGGCGACGATGAGCGAGATCGCGAGCGCCGGCGGCAGGAGCGAAAGCGCCGCCGCGCCCGGAAAGAGTTGCACGAGCGTCTGCTGCACCGGCCAGCCATAGAGATAGGTGCCGTAGGACAGGTCGGCGTGAGGCTCGAGGGCCGGATGCGACAAGCCCGGCGCAAGCGCGAGCCAGATCACGCCGTAGCTCTCGAACGCGAAGAGCAGGGCCTTGTAGAGCGGCGTTCCGGCCGCGAGCCACGTCGCCGCGAGAAGGCTCGCGGCGATGATCCACGAGACGGGGAGCCTGTCGCTCCACAGATAGAGGACGCCGCCGGCGGCAAACAGGAACGGCAGCCGCAAGCTCGTCTGCGTCGCCTTGCCGGCGTCGGGGTGGAGGAGGTCGAGCGCGATGATGGCGAGGAACAGCGCCGCGATGAGCCCGAGCGCCACGATCCGCTGCCGCATCAGCCCGGCCAGCCCGGCGGCGAAGACGCCGATGTAGCAGAGCATCTCGTATTTCAGCGTCCACACCGTCCCCATCGGGTAGGGGAAGACGTTGTCGGAGAAGAGGCCGGGGAGCGCAGTGGCGCTCTTGAAGGTCGTCGGCGTCAGCGCGATGAAGCGCCACAGCGCCGGGTCGGCGAGGTACTGGGCGAGCGGCAATCGGGTGAGGGCCGGGCCGAGAAGGAGCGCCGTCACGAGCGTCGCCGCGACCAGCGCCGGCACGATCCGCAAGGCGCGCGCGACGACGTAATCGCGCCAGCCGCGGCGGTCGAAGCTCATGGTGACGAGGAACCCGGAGACCGCGAAGAAACCGTTCACCGCGTGCTCGCCGAGGGTGAAGCCGGTCGAGCGCATCAGCGGCTCGTTCTCGAGCGACCCGGTGGTGATGCTGAAGGCGTGCGAGACGATGACCGCGAGCGCGAGCGCAAGCCGCAGAGCGGTGAAATTGTTGTGCGGCCGACGCATCGCTTCGGCGATCGTCGGGCCGAGGCCTTGGCCCGCCGTCATCGGGCGTCCTCCCGCGCCAGTCCTTCCCTGCCTAGCGCCGTTCGGCCGGCGAGAGAAGCAAGCGCGCCGGCGGCCGAGCCGGCGTAGCGCTCGACGACGCTGCGGCGAAAGCTGAACAGGGCCAGCACGGTCTTCGCCGCATTCAGGACCAGCATGCGTGCCGCCGGGTTCGGCAGGCCGTATTTCCGCGACACATAGGCCCGCGACCAGGCCTGGTGCCAGCGCGCGCGGAAGGTCCGGCCGGGTTTCGCCGCGCTCGACGCGCCGCGGGCGTGGCGGGCGACCGCGTCATGCACATGGATCAGCGCGTGCCCGGCATCGGCGATGCGGCGGCAGAGATCGTCGTCCTCGTAGAAGAGAAAGATGTTCGGATCGAACCCGCCGAGGCGCAGGAACAGGTCGCGGCGGACGAGACAGCACGCCCCCGAGAGGAAGGGCGCGCAGCAGTCGCCCTCCGGAAGCGCGAGCTTGCCGCCGGGGTTGCTCAGGTAAGGCGCGAGCAGCGAGCGCGGCTGGAAGAAGAACCGGCCGTCGGGCTCGACGATGCGCGGCGCGAGCAGCCCGGCGTCTGGATAGCGCTCGGCGGCTTCGAGGAGGGCCGGGACCGCGCCGGCGTCGAGGACGATGTCGGGGTTCATGATCAGGATGAAGGCGGTCTCGCACGCCCGCGCGCCGAGATTGGCGGCGCGGCCGTAGCCTTCGTTCTGCGCGATGCGCAGGACGGCGCAGGCGTGCTCTTCGGCGACGGCGGCGCTTCGATCCGCGCTGGCGTTGTCGACGACGAGCGTCGGCACGCGGTCTCGGTCGAGGGCGGCAAGACAGGCCGGCAGGACGCCCTCGCTGTCGTGGGCGACGACGATCGCGGTCGCGTCGAGCCGGCTCAGCAGCTCCGCTCTCCGCGCCGGCCGGTCGGGATCGCGCAGCCCTCGGCGAAGCGATAGGCGACAGCGCCCTCGCGGGTCTTGAAGGTCACGACAGGGCCGCGCCCGGAGGTCTTGACCGAATAGCCGCTCCCGAGCTCGGTCAGCACCGATTTCAAGCCGCCCGCGGCGCTCGACAGGAACACCTCGATCGAGCAGCCGCCGGAGCCGCACCAGCCCGGCGCGCCCCTGCTGCAGGCGAGCCGGCGGTCATCGAGGATGAAATCGTCGCGGCCGTCGCCGTCGAGATCAAGGCGGCGGATCGCCTTCTCGGGCGCGGCGAGCTTGCCGCCGGCCTCAGCGCAGGATTTCGCGCGCTCGGCGATGGCGGCGGCGATCGGGGCCGGCCACTCGGCGGCGACGGCCGGCGCCGCCAACGCGGCGAGGAGCCCGGTCACGATCGTCCGCCGGATGCCCATGACAGTCTCAAGCCTGCGGCAGGTTGAGCCGGATATGCAGCTCGCGCAGCTGCTTCGGCGAGACCTCGGACGGCGCCCCGAGGAGAAGATCCTCGGCCTTCTGGTTCATCGGGAACAGCGTCACCTCGCGCAGGTTGATCGCACCGACGAGGAGCATGACCAGCCGGTCGATCCCGGCCGCCATGCCGCCATGCGGCGGCGCCCCGTACTGGAAGGCGCGGTACATGCCGCCGAAGCGCTCCTCGAGCACGCTCTCCTCGTAGCCGGCGATGCCGAACGCCTTCTTCATCACGTCCGGGCGGTGGTTGCGGACCGCGCCGGAGGCGATCTCGTAGCCGTTGCAGACCATGTCGTACTGGAAGGCGGTGAGGCCGAGGATGCGCTCCTTGTCGCCGGGATCGAGGGCGAGGAAGGCGTCCGGCTCGATGTTCGGCATCGAGAACGGGTTGTGCGAGAAGTCGATCTTCTTCTCCTCCTCGCTCCACTCGTACATCGGAAAGTCGGTGATCCAGCAGAAGGCGAACTGGTCCCTTTGGCCGACCTTGAGCTCATCGCCGAGACGCGCCCGCGCCTTGCCGGCGAGCAGTGCCGCTTTCGCCTCCTCGCCGGCGGCGAAGAACACCGCGTCGCCGGCCTTGACCCCGGCGGCGCGCGCGATCTCCGCCTGCGCCTCGGCCGGAATGAACTTCGCGATCGGTCCCTTGCCGGTGAGCTTGCCGCCCTCCTCTTCGAACACGACGTAGCCGAGGCCGGCGGCGCCCTCGGCGCGGGCCCATTCGTTGAGCTTGTCGAAGAACGAGCGCGGCTGCGCGGCGGCGCCCGGCGCCGGGATCGCGCGCACGACGCCGCCGGCGGTGATGACGTGCTTGAAGGCGTTGAAGGTCACGTCCTCGCGGGCGAAGAGCGCGGTCACGTCGGCGATGACGAGCGGGTTGCGCAGATCCGGCTTGTCCGAGCCGTATTTCAGCATCGCGTCGGCGTAGCGGATGCGCGGGAAGACCGGCGTCACCTCGCGGCCCTCGGCGAACTCGTAGAAGACGCCGCGGATGACGGGCTCGAGCGCCGCCCAGACGTCCTCCTGGGTGACGAAGCTCATCTCGACGTCGAGCTGGTAGAACTCGCCGGGCAGGCGGTCGGCGCGCGGATCCTCGTCGCGGAAGCACGGCGCGATCTGGAAATAGCGGTCGAAGCCTGAGATCATGATCAGCTGCTTGTACTGCTGCGGCGCCTGCGGCAGGGCGTAGAAGCGGCCGGGGTGGAGGCGCGAGGGAACGAGAAAATCCCTTGCGCCCTCGGGACTTGAGGCAGTGAGGATCGGCGTCTGGAACTCGAAGAAGCCGCCGTCCTTCATGCGGGAGCGGATCGAGTCGATCACCGCCGAGCGGGTCATGATGTTGCGGTGGAGCTTGTCGCGGCGAAGGTCGAGGAAGCGGTAGGTGAGGCGCGTCTCCTCCGGGTATTCCTGCTCGCCGAAGACCGGCAGCGGCAGCTCGGCTGCGGGCCCGAGCACCTCCAGCGCGGTCGCGTAGACCTCGATTAAACCCGTTGGCAGATCAGGGTTTTCGGTTCCGGGCGGGCGCCGCCGCACGGTCCCGTCGACGCGCACGACCCATTCCGAGCGCACCGTCTCGGCCGGCCCGAAGGCGGGCGAATCCGGGTCGATCACGACCTGGGTCAGGCCGTAATGGTCGCGCAGGTCGATGAACTTGACGCCGCCATGGTCGCGGATGCGGTGGCACCAGCCCGAGAGGCGGACGCCCGAGCCGACGTCGCTGTCGCGGAGCGCGCCGCAGGTGTGGGTCCGGTAACGGTGCATGGCCTGTCCGGTGGATCGCGCCGCACCATTCACGCGCTTAAGGCCAAGTCAAGGCGGGGTGCGACCCGCAGGCCGACCCCGACGATGACGCGCCAAAACCCCGACGATGATGCGCGTCATGCGATGATGATGTTGTGCGTGATGCCGATGATGATGCGCAGCGGCGCCGCCGGCGCGTACGCATCCAAGGAAACGCGCCTCTCGCCTGCGGAGCCTCTGCGAAAGGCGAGATTCGGCGTCGCCTCGCGGCGAGTTCTTGCGCTGGGTCCCGGATCGCCTTCCACTCCCCCCGGATCAAGTCCGGGGTGCGTTGCAGGCGTCCGGGAAGGTGCAGTGAGAGACCGAGCGCCAACTCCCTCCCTGCTTTCCCGGGCGCATGCAGCGCCAAGCGGAATGCGACCCGGGACCCAGCGCAAGACTCTGCCGCGAAGCGGCGCCCCACTCATTTCGCGGAGGTCTCCGGCGGGAGGCCTTCTCGCCCGTCCGTCAAGCAGCCCACGCGGCACATCTGTTCCAGGGCGCGAATGCCGGCACGGTGTGGTGATCGCGCAAGCGTTTGGATTTCGAGGCGCTGGCTCAACGCTTGTGGTAGACAGGGCGAAGGCACACCGTCCGGATTTGATCCGTTGACGGACAGCGGGGACAGAAACCGATGATCACCCGTCGACTCGTTTGTGGATGTCTCGCCGGAGCGTTTCCGTTTGCCAACACCGTCGTTCAGGCGCAATCGCTCGAATGCGCGGTCTTCACCCCTGACGTCAGAAGGCGACAGCACCGGACGAAGCGATCTCGCGCCTCAAAGCCGGAAATGAGCGGTTCACGGCCGGCAAGTCGACCAATTGCGATCTGATGGCGCAAGTGAGGGAAACGGCTAACAACCAGTCACCTTTCGCGGCGATTGTCGGCTGCATCGATTCTCGCGTTCCGCCCGAACTGGTTTTCGATCAGCGCATCGGCGACGTTTTCTGCGCCCGCGTTGCCGGCAACTTCGTCAACACGGACATCATTGGCAGCCTCGAATATTCAACCAAGGTCGCCGGTGCCAAGGCGATCGTGATCCTGGGACATAATTTTTGCGGCGCGATCAAGAGCGCTGTCGACGATGTCAAGCTCGGCAATATCACGGCGCTGCTCCAGAACTTCCAGCCCGCGCTCGCGACGTTGAACAACAGCGATGGCCACCGGGATTCCCGTAACGACCCGCTGGTTCAAAAGGTCGCCGAGGCGAACGCCCGCCTGACGGCGGCGAGCCTGACCAAGCGCAGTCTAATTCTCAAGGAGCTCGTTGACGCCAAGCAACTTACGATCGCAGCCGCAATGCATGACATAACCACGGGCAAGGTGACCTGGCTCTCTTAGATTCGGGGGCTCGCCCTCGGCGCGCTCGCTGCCCCTCCCTACTACCATCCGCGCCGCATCTATCGTACGGCAAAGACTCATGTCGGCGAACCAATAGGAGTTGGGGTCTCGTTGCGGGCGCCGTAGTGCCGGCCATGCCGTGCGCGCCCTGCTGCTGCCTTCTACCCTGCGGTATCGCGGCAGCCCTAACCGAGAGGTGTCCTGACCCCGTCGCCGCACACGAAAAAAAGCCGGGCCCGCGGGGGGCCCGGCCAAGGCTGCGGGCTCGACCTTGGAGGAGGTCGTGCCCAGAGGGGAACGGCCGAAAACGGCTTCAACCGGGAGGCAGTGAAGCCGTCGCCTTCCGCCGCCGTCCATCATGGCGGCGGAGGGCTTTTTTGCAATGCAGCATGGCTCATGATTGGTATGCGGTAGGCGCATGCGGGGCGCGGCCAAGCCGGCTCGGCATGCCGGCGCCGCCGGGCAGTCGGCTCACGCCGGCGCCGCCGGGGCCGGGCTCAGAAGGTCCAGCGCTGCGCCTTGGCGACGAGGAAATCCCGGAAGGCCTGGACGCGGGCGACGCTGCGCATCTCCTCGGCATAGACGAGGTAGCTGTCGAGCGAGGGCATCTCCATGTCGCGCAGCACCTGCGTCAGCTTGGCGTCGCCGTCGACGGCGTAGTCGGGCAGCACGCCGATGCCGGCGCCGGTCTCGACCGCGATCTTCAGCGCCGTGATGTTGTTGACGACGCAGTGGTAGGGGCGGGGGTCGGCGGCGTCGCGCCCGGCGGTCGAGAGCCAGTGCACGGCGAGCAGATAGGAGGGCTGGTGGCCGCCGAAGCTGACGAGGCGGTGGTTGTCGAGGTCCTCCGGCGATTTCGGCTCGCCGAAGCGCTTGACGTAGTCCTTCGAGGCGAAGGCGTGGAAATGCACCGTGAACAGCCGGCGCTGGATGAGGTCGGGCTGCGCCGGCCGGCGCAGGCGGATCGCGACGTCGGCCTCGCGCATCGCGAGATCGAGCTCCTCGTTCGTCAAGATCAGCTCGACGCGCACGTCCGGGTAGAGGTCGAGGAACTCGCCGATGCGCTGCGCGAGCCAGATCGAGCCGAGCCCGACGGTCGCCGTCACCTTGAGGTCGCCGGACGGCCGCTCGCTCGTCTCGACGAGGCGCGCCCGGGTGGTCTCGAGGCGCATGCGCATGTCGCGGGCGGCGCGGAAGAGGAGGTCGCCCTGCTCGGTCAGGATCAGCCCGCGGGCGTGCCGGTGGAACAGCGGCGCCTTGAGCTCGCGCTCGAGCGCCGAGATCTGCCGGCTCACCGCCGACTGGCTGAGGTTGAGGTCGTCGCCGGCGCGGGTGAAGCTGCCGGCCTCCGCGACGGTGTAGAAGATCCGAATCTTGTCCCAGTCCACGGCGGCCCCCGCGCCACGCCGTCGCGGTGCTATTCGGCCGCCTGACGCGTCATGTCCTCAGCGGCAAGGTACCGCTCAGCTTCCAATGCTGCCATACAGCCCAATCCGGCGGCTGTCACGGCCTGGCGGTAGACGTCGTCGGCGACGTCGCCGGCCGCGAACACGCCGGGGATGTTGGTCTCGGTCGTGCCCGGCCGGGTCAGGAGGTAGCCGCCGGGCTTCATGTCGAGCTGGCCGGCGAAGAGTTCGGTCGCCGGCTTGTGGCCGATGGCGACGAAGACGCCGTCGGTGCGGATCTCGGAGAGGCCGCCGCTCTTGAGGTTGCGGAGGCGCACATGGGTGACGGAGGGCGGGGCGTCGCCGCCGAGCACCTCCTCGACGGCGCTGTCCCAGACGACCGCGATCTTCGGGTGCCGGAACAGCCGGTCCTGGAGGATGCGCTCGGCCCGGAAGGCGTCGCGGCGGTGCACGATGGTCACCTTCGCGGCGAGGTTTGCGAGATAGAGCGCCTCCTCGACGGCGGTATTGCCGCCGCCGACGACGACGACCTCCTTGCCGCGGAAGAAGAAGCCGTCGCAGGTCGCGCAGGCCGAGACGCCGAAGCCCTGGAACTTCGCCTCCGAGGGCAGGCCGAGCCACTTCGCCTGCGCGCCGGTGGCGATCACCAGCGCGTCGCAGCCATATGTGTCGCCGCTGTCGCCGGTGAGGCGGAACGGGCGCTTCCCGAGCTCGACCTTGACGACGTGGTCGGAGACCATGCGCGTCCCGACATGCTCGGCCTGGAGGCGCATCTGCTCCATCAGCCAGGGGCCCTGGATGACGTCGGCGAAGCCCGGGTAGTTCTCGACGTCGGTCGTGATCATCAGCTGGCCGCCGGGCTGGAAGCCGGAGATCAGCATCGGCTCGAGCATCGCCCGGGCGGCGTAGATCGCCGCCGTGTAGCCGGCAGGTCCGGAGCCGACGATGATGAGCTTGGCGTGGTGGTGGGCCATTTCGAGGGGCTCTCCGGGCCGATCAGCCGGGTTCGGGCAGGTTAAGGGCGCGGCGATGGCGGGCAAGGCCGGTCCGCACGGCCTCGGCGATGGTCGGGGTGGAATCTAGGGGCGGGTAGGGCCCGCCTTCAAGGCGTCCGGCGAATCGGTGCACAGCTCCATGGCGCTCAAGGCCGGCAAGGAAGGCGGCGAGCTTGGGATGGCCGCCGGACGGCTCGAAGACCAGGATCGGGGCGCCGGTCGCCGCCGCCTCGCCGACCATGTTGTAGGAATCGGCCGTCACCACGATGGCGTCGGCAAGCGCGAGGAGCGCCAAATACGGGTTTTCGCCGCGCCCGTCCCACATGAAGCCGCCGCGGCCCTCGATCATGCGCGAGAGCCCCTCGCGCAGCGGCGAAGGGGTGCGCCGCGAGGCGGTCGCCATCAGCCCGACGCCGGTCGCGGCGAGCCGGGTCAGGAGGGCGAGGAACTGCGCCGCGTCCTCGGCGTCGAAGCCATAATGCTTGCTCGGCCCGCCAGCCAAAACGGCGACCCGGGGGCGGGGCAGCCCGGCGAGCCGCGGGTCGGGCGCCGCGCGCGCTGCCGCCAGGCGCGCCACCGTGAAGCGGTGCGGCGGGGTCAGGGTCGCGATGACGTTCGGCCCGCGCAGGGCGTCGTGCTCCGGCACCCAGATCAGGTCGGCCGTCCGCGCTCCGGCGACGGGATCCTTCAGGAACACCGTGAAGCTGCGCCGCCGCGATGCCCGCCTGACGTGGCGCATATAGGGCACGGCGCGGCGCCCCGAGCCGATCACGACATCGGGGAAGGGCGGCGCGATCGGGCTGCCCGCCCGGCCGGGGGCTTCGAACGGGTCGATCGGGCCATAGGGCATCAGCCACACGATCGGCGCCCACGGCTTCACCCGGCGAAGCTCGATCATGCCGCCGAGCGCCTCGGCGACGCCGAGGCATTGCTGCTCGTCGCCGGCCTTGCCGTCGGTCAGAACCCAGACCCGCACCGCCATGCTCTCTTTCGTGCCTCCCCTCTAGCGGAGTTTCGCTTCCGGCGCCCGCCACGCTTCTTGCTTCGCCTACCCGGCGCGCCTACCTAGCCGGCTTCGCTTTTGGAGAAATTTTCGTGCGCGGACGCCTCGATTCGATCGACCTCGCCATTCTGCGCGAGCTCCAGAACGACGCCAGCATCACGAATGTGGAGCTCGCGCGGCGCGTCGGTCTCTCGGCGCCGCCGTGCCTGCGCCGCGTGCGGGCGCTCGAGGAGGCCGGCTACATCAGGGGCTACCGGACGCTGCTCGACCCGCAGATGCTCGGCTACGAGGTGGTGTTCTTCGCCATGGTCCAGCTCGCGACGCAAGGCAAGGCGGAGCTTTCCGGCTTCCAGGCGAGCGTCAAGGGCTGGCCGGCGGTGCGCGAGTGCTGGACGCTCTCCGGCGACGTCGATTTCATCCTGAAATGCGTCGCGCCGAATCTCGCCGGCTTCCAGGCGCTGGTCGGCGAGCTCACCGCATTGCCGAACGTGCGCAACGTCCGCACCGCGCTCACCCTCGACGTGGTGAAGGACGAGGCGCTGGTGCCGTTCGAGGTGCCGCCGGCGGGTTGAGCCGGAGCCTAGATCCTTTCACGCCGCGATGGTGATCGTGGTCCGGGCGTGGGCGACGACCTCGATCGGGACCTCGCCATGGAAATCGAGCTGGTTGAGCTCGACCAGGTCTTCGATGAGCCCCGGGAGCTTGGCGCGCAGCGCCTCGATGGTCGGGGCCTCGGTGCGCAGGCCAGGCACGTTGCTTTCCTCGACGTACCAGACGTTGGCGTCGTCGTCGTATTTGGCCGTCACGACGATGAGGCGCATCGTGATCTCCGGGGCGCGCGAGCCAAGGCGTCTGCGGTGGTCCCGCAGACCCGTTCCGACAAGCCTACCGTCCGGCGCCGGAGCGACAAGGTCGGCCTTCCTCAGCGGAAGCGCACCCCGACGATCTCGTAGGACTTGCCGCCGCCGGGGGTGTGGACCTCGACGGTGTCGCCCACGCCCTTGCCGATGAGGGCGCGGGCGATCGGCGAGGTGATCGAGACCCGGCCCGAGCGCACGTCGGCCTCGGGCTCGCCGACGATCTGATACGTCTTCTCCTCGTCGGTGTCTTCGTCGACGAGCTTCACGGTGGCGCCGAACTTCACCCGGTTGCCGGACAGCTTCGAGACGTCGATGACCTCCGCCCGCGAGATCAAGCTCTCAAGCTCGAG
>Ga0136846_1216310_pt1 | contig 20741 bp, 9 predicted proteins | sample HopSoiMetagenom2_FD_96841 | JGI IMG/M metagenome (GOLD analysis project Ga0136846, IMG submission 96841) | Grasslands soil microbial communities from Hopland, California, USA - 2 Assembly 2016 (version 4) | ecosystem: Environmental > Terrestrial > Soil > Grasslands | place: USA: Hopland...
CCCGGATTATCCCTTATTTATCAAGGTGAGGGCTATTGCCGGCATACCGGGACGGGAAACTCTGACTCCGCTAGTCTAGGTTCGAATCCTAGTCCCCCAGCCAATCCGTTTTCCTAAGCCCGCCGGCAACTTGGCGGGTTTTTTCATGTGCAGAACGGGCCGAGAACCCCTTGCAACACGCTGCAACCCGGTCCTAACGATTACAACGGCTTACGATGCGGTGCCGGGCGCTCGATGCAACACCTGTGCAACACGATGGTCGAAGCAAATGGCTGTCTGAGATTTTGCAGACGACGGGGCCGAAGGCGTCGGCGCTCGCGGCGGCCGGCGGCATCATCTTCTTCGGCCACGGGGAAGGATTTGCTGGTTTCGCCGACCTGCCGTCGTGGGTCGTGAGTGCTCACTCGTGGCGCTGATCGTCGGCTGGTGCCTAGCCACCGTGCCTTACGAGCGCTATCTCGCGGTCAGCGAGAAACAGTTTGGGTGTGCGCAGGGCGGCGCCCTCGCTGTCGGCGAACGTAAGATCGCCCTGGCACCTGAGATCGCAAACTTGACGCCGCAAGAGCGAGAAATCCTTGCGTACCTGGTCACCCGGAATGAGCAGGTTTTCATGGGCACGCACCATCCGCAGAAGGCCGGAACCAGGTTGACAAAGGGGCTCTTTAAACCCGCGCCCGTACAGGGCGTCTCGGACGATTTTTTAGGCTATCCGTATCGGGTGCCCGACGAGGTGTGAAATCAGCTGCAGGTCCAGCCTGCTGTACAACAGTGCTTCGATAGGAGCCCGGCCAGAACCATTGTCTCGTGAATATGGCCGCGCTCTCAAAGCCGCTCCCACGCGCATTCTGCTAGGTAGTCGCGGGCCCTCAGCTGCTGACTCTTAATCAGCGGGTCCAAGGTTCGAATCCTTGCACACCCACCAGCGATTTCAACCACTTAGCTATTGAACGAACGAGGTGACATCCTCACAAGGTTACGCCTGAGGTTACGCATCAATTCGTTATGGCGCGTTAGCAGAAGCGATGCAGCGTCCGACTGACTTCTAAGCAGTAGGTCGCAGGCTCGAGCCCGGGGCTGGTCGGCAATGCAAGATAATGCCTCTTGTCTTGCATTCGTGCGAGGGGCGGCCCGGTCGCTTGCCGAGCCAGAGCTGGTCGTCAGTGACGGGCGCAGACTTCCTCATCTGAACCGAAGCGGCGTGGGGGCGAGTCTTAATTTGCATCTTCTCCGCATCATGCTAGCTGCGGTCATAACCGCTCTGCCAAGCTAATTAATCCGCAAACAATTGTGACTTGCGCACGCGCTGGAGTCGTGCGGGAATCGAGCCGTTATTCGTGTCGCTCGAAGATAGAACGATTATAGCAACAGCGATCGTCATTACGACAATGGCGTCCCCGCGCCCAGCGGCCGGTGAGCACCGTGAGCAAGATTGGCCTTGATCTCTTTGAGCGGATCGCTGCCGAACAGCCAGCGACGCCGAGCGCTTTCGCAGAGGCGGCGCGAACCGCCCGAAGAGCGTCTTCCACCGCTGCGGCCAGGCTATGGGTGTACATCGTCTTTCGTGGCGATCCAGACACTCTCGGGCAAGCCGGCTTCAACATCGACTCGCCCTTTGGCACGGTTGGCCATGCCTATCTCACGATCGATGAAATCGAGCGGCTGGCGCTGCACGACAATGTCATCTCTATCGATCTGCCGCCCCGCGTGGAGCCGACGCTCGACCGCAGCGTGCCTGATATCCGTGCGCCCGCCGCGTGGGGCGTTCCGCCGCTGAACCCGGCAAACACCGGCAAGGGCCGCGGGTCCATCTGCGGCATCATCGATACTGGATTTGATGTCTTTCACGGCTCGCTGCGCAAGGACAACGGCGACACACGAATCCTGTTCTACTGGGACCAGACTTTCGCCTACGACGCAGCCGGTAACCCGGTGGACAGCAACGGCACAGCACTGACCGGCGACAACCTGCCGCTCGACGAGACCGACAATGTCGCTACGCCGTTGCGTGGCGTCGCCGTGGCGGGACAGCAGATTGGCATCGACTTCGACGATGGCCAAATCAACGATGCGCTCGCGCGCCATCCCGACGGCAAGGACCTGCCGGTTTCGCTCCGCGACGACGGCGGCAGTGGCCATGGGACGCACGTGGCCGGGACTGCTGCCGGGGATGGCTCCGATCGCGATCGCTGCACACCGCCTTTCACGTACCAGGGCGTCGCACCGGAAGCTGACCTGATCGTGGTCAAGATGGGTTTCTCGGCGACTCGGCTGCAAAACCCGATGGCAGCGATAAATTACATCTTCTCGAAGGCCTCGCTGGTCGGGCGACCTTGCGCGATCCATATGAGCTTCGGCAGTCACAACGCACCGCATAACGGTTTCTCCGCCGACTCGATCGCGATCGACGCGGCTGTCGCCGGCACGACCGGGCGGGCGGTGATCATCGCTGCTTCGAACGACCGCGAAGCCAACCTTCATGTCGCCGAAATGATACCGGCCGGGACCACGACCAGGATCAACCTGGTTATCGAAGGCAATGTCACCCGCGTGTCGATCTTCGGCAGCTACGATTCCGCCTCGGCCCTGAGCTACCGCCTGCGCCTTCCGCCCCCGCTGTTACCGCCGCCAGCCCCGGCGCCACCAGCGGTGCCGCCAGCGCGTCTCACGCAGGTGTTCAACCCGGCCTCGGTGGCGGCGCAGGTACAGACCGTTCACGGCCACACATTCATTTCATCCGCCCGGATATCAACGCCAGGGGACCCGGACCGGCACTTCGGATTCAGCATAACGCGGCCCGCGCCTGGTGCCAGAAACGTCGAAGCCGGCACCTGGCAGATCGAGCTCAGCACCGCCGGTGCGATCTCTAGCAATGTCCATTTATGGCAGGTGGCGCCAACGCCGCCCTATGGCGGCTTCAGGCCGTTTGGTTTCCAGCCAGTCGCCCCCGTTGCCAATCCGTCGCCGCAGGATATCGCGCGCCCGGCGGAATGGCGCCGCCCTGAAAATTGGATCTCGGGCACGATCGCCCAGGCGTCCGCGACGCAGTCGGCGATCATCGTTGCGGCCTACGACGCAGAGTCGGTCAACACTCCGATCGGCTCGTTCTCATCGCAGGGGCCAGCCGTGCCCAACCTCACGCTCGGCCTCTATCCAACGACGCCGCCGGACAAACCCGACATCGCCGCACCCGGTGTCGCAATCCACGCGCCTTACGCCAACCAGCGAAAACCCTGTTTCCTGTGTTGCGAATGCTGGGTCAAGCACCACACGGCGATGCAGGGTACCAGCATGGCCGCACCCCACGTGACCGGGGTGGCAGCCCTAATGCTCGCCCAAGATCCCGCCTTGAATGCCACAGATGTGAAGCGGCTAATTCAGGAGACCGCGCGGGCAGCGCCTCTCTTGCCAGGCGGCTGGCCCGCCACCGGGCTGCTGTTCGGTGCCGGCAACATCGATGCATTCACGTGCGCGTTCCGGGCCCGCGAGGGCGCCGAGGCGCGCGCCGGGGGTGGGGGCGCGCCGATCCCTCCCAGTGCCTTCGTGATGGCGCCGCAGCCCGTGCGCCATCCTTGGGAGGAGTTCGACGACAGGTTCCGCTCATGGGAGCGGCTGTTCGGCAAGCGGCCTGCCTGGCAGCTCTGTGCCTTCCTGATCAGCACGCATTTTGACGAGGTAAAACGGCTGATCGACACCAATCGACGCGTAGCTGCGGTTTGGCAGCGCCATGGGGGGCCGCTGCTGGTGCGGCGCATCGTGCTTGGCGAAGAAGATGCCGACCCGCCATTGCCCGAGCGGATCGGCCACCGGCCTGTCCAGGCGCTGATCGACCGGCTGGTGGCGATCTTGGAACGCTACGGCGGTGGCACGCTGAAAGCGGATGTCGCGCGCTATCGCGCATTCGTGCGTCGGTTGCCAGGCCTCAAGCTCGCAGACATTGATACGGCGCTGGTCGATGAGGTGCCGTCATGAGTGTCGGCACGGTCGAAGCGATCGCCCTTTTTGTGGGCGAAGCCCTGGCACCGATCAAGGATCGCCTGGCGGCTGACCAGATCGACGATCTCCTGGCCGAGCTAGGCATCCGGCTGCCGGATGGCTTCTCGAGCCAGGGCGGAATTCCGAATGCCCTCAACGCGGGAGCCGCTGCCGCTGGCGAGTTGCAGACCGCCCTGCCGGCGCTGGCTGCGGCGATTGAGGCCGCCGACGCGGACGATGCGGCCTCAATCGCTGCTTTGCTTCTGACAGGCGCGACCGTGATCCAAAAGGTCACCTCAGTGATTGGCGCCATCTCGGCCCTGGCTACCGGCGTTCGCCAAGTCGCCGCCGGTCTTAGCCCTGCAGACCGCCAGGCGGTCGAGGATTTCGCCGCTATCCTGCCGGGGCGCCTGCTCGAGTTCCTCGTGCTCGCGCACATCGATCGGCGAGCGCCTCAGGTCGCGCCGATGCTGAACCTGGTCGGCCTGGTGGAGGACCGCGAGCAGGAAGGCGGCGCCGCCTCGGTCTTGCGGCCTTATCGGGTGCGACGGATCCGGCTCCGGCGCTTCGCCAAGGCGCTGACCGATCCGGCGGGCTATCTGCGCGACGTTTATCATTGGGGCGAACCCGGCTTCACCGGCATTGAGCTCTTCCGGCCGATTGCTGAGCTCATGGGCCTCAACGACTTTGCGGTCACGCTGATCGAGGCTCCGGGACAATTGCCGGTCCTTGAAGCGTTCCTCGTCCGTCTGGTCGCCGACCCGTCAACCAATCCGCCCGGAATGCGATTCCGGCTGCGGCTGCCCGCGACGGAGGATTTCCGCCAGACCTTCCCTCTCGGCGGGCCATGGTCCATCACGTTCGATGTCAGGGCCCGCTTCGATCCCGGCCTCGAGGGCACCTTCAGCCCGGACGGACAGTTCCGCTTCACGCCGCCGACCAGCACCGGCACCGCAAACGTCAAGGTGACCGCAGGGCTGCAGGCCGCCAAGGTCCCGCCGGCGCCATTCGATTTCATCGGCATCTCCGGCGCAACGCGCCTGCAGGCCGAGCGCATCACGGCCACCGCCGGCATCGACGCCCGGTGGGTACCGCCCTCCGCCGTGGCCGAGCCCGTGGTGACCTTCGAGGTCGAGAAGCTGACCGCCGTCATGGACATGGCCGGCGGCGATTCGTTCCTGCGAGAGATTTCTGGCGGCGGTAGCGGCAAGGCCGACGTCAGCATCTCGGCCACCTGGTCGCCGACCGCGGGCGTGCGCTTCACGGGCAGCTCAGCGCTGGAGATCGCGATCCCGTCCCATTCGACGATCGGGCCTGCGACGCTGGAGACGGTCTATCTCCGCGCCGGCTTCGAAGGCGATGCCGTACCGGTTGAGATCTCGGCCGCACTGCGCGGCGAGCTCGGTCCGCTGACCGCCTCGGTCGACCGCATCGGCGTGACGCTTCGTTTCACCTTCCCCGACAACGGCGGGAATCTCGGGCCGCTGCAGCTCGATGTCGGCTTTAAGCCGCCGAACGGCGTCGGCTTGGCAATCGACGGCGGCGGCTTTGCCGGTGGCGGCTACCTGTTCCTCGATCCCGGCCGCGGCGAGTACGCCGGCGCACTCGAGCTCAAGTTCCAAGGGATTATTCACCTCAAGGCCGTCGGCGTCCTCAATACCAAGCTGCCCGACGGGAGTAGCGGCTTCTCGCTCCTAATCATCATCACCGCCGAGTTCGTGCCGATCCAGCTCGGCTTCGGTTTCACGCTGAACGGTGTCGGCGGGCTCATTGGCATCAACCGTACGATCCTGTTCGATGTGCTGCGCCTCGGCGTCCGAGACGGCACGCTGAACTCGATCCTCTTCCCCGTCGATGTCATCACCAATGCTCCACGTATCATCGCCGATCTCAAGCGCGTCTTCCCGCCGATGCCGGGGCGCTTCCTGATCGGGCCTATGGGCAAGCTCGGCTGGGGCACTCCGACGCTGATCAGCCTCGAACTCGGTATCATTCTCGAGATTCCGCGGCCAGCCTTCGCGATCGTAGGGGTGCTGCGGCTGGCGATGCCGGCCGACGACGTGGCGATTCTGAACCTGCAGGTTAATTTCGCCGGCGTGGTTGATTTCGAGCGGCGCGAACTCGCCTTCGATGCCTCGCTGTTCGATTCGCGGGTGCTGAGCTTCACGCTCACCGGCGACATGGCGGTGCGGATCTACTGGGGCGACAGCGCCAATTTCCTGCTCACCGTCGGCGGCTTCCATCCGGCGTTCAGCCCGCCCCCGATGGGGCTCGGAACGCTGCGCCGGCTGGCGATCGTGCTGTTCTCCGGCAATCCCAACCTACGCGCGGAAGCCTATTTTGCTGTGACGTCGAACACCGTGCAGTTCGGCGCCAAGATCGAGCTGCGCGCCGGCGCCAGCGTCTTCAACGTTTACGGCTTCCTGTCGCTCGATGCGCTGATCCAGTTCGACCCGTTCCACTTCATCGTCCAGATCGGCGCAATGCTAGCCGTGCGCAGCGGCTCGTCGACTCTGTTCAGCGTGCGCCTCGACCTAACCCTTGAAGGGCCGACGCCATGGCATGCGAGGGGCAAGGCATCGTTTGAGATCGGCTTCATCTTCACGGTGACCATCTCGGTGAGATTCGATGAGACCTTTGGCGAGGCGCGCATCACCACCCTGCCGCCGATTCGCGTGCTCGACCTGCTGATCGAGGCGATAAACAAGCGCGGTAACTGGAGCGCCGTCAGCCGTGGCGTGAGCCCGCTCGTAGCGACGCGCGATCTCGGGCCGAAGAGCGGCGAAGTGATCCATCCGATGGGCGCGCTGGCGGTATCGCAGAAGATCGTGCCGCTGAAGTTGCCGCTCAACCGCTTCGGCGCACGGCGGCTCGAGGGCGGCAACATCTTCTCGATCGGCCCGATGAGCACTCCCACAGGGTCAATCGCCGTCGTGCCGGTGGAGGATCAGTTCGCGCCCGGGCAGTTCATCGACATGAGCGATGCCGAGAAACTGTCGCGCCGTTCCTTCGAGCCGTTCGAGGCCGGTGTCGAGGCGCAATCGAGCGCCGCGCCGCAAGCGGACTTCGTTCGCAACATCGTCGTCGAGCATGAGGTGATCTACCTGCGTAAGCCGCGCCTGCGGCTTATCCATCGTATCGGCCGGTTCATCTTCGACGTCTTGCTGCGCGGCAGCGCAGTGGCGGTGTCGCCGCTCGGCAAGGAGCGGCTGATCCCGACCGGACTCGGCACGGCGCCGGTCAGCATGAGCACCGGCGGCTTCGTGGTTGCCAACACCAACGATTTGCAGCTGCACGAGACGACGATCTTCCGCAGTGAAGCGGCGGCGGTCCAGGCAATGAAGTCGGTCGTCGCCGGTAAGCCCGAGCTCAAGGGCAAGCTGCAGGTGGTCTCCGAGTTCGAATTGGCGGCGTAATGGCAAGCGGCGCATATTCATTCCTGCCTTGGCTGCGGCGCGGCATCGCGAGCGAGATTGACGAGCCGGCGTCGGCTCGCTCGCGCGCCACAGTCCGGGTCTCGGCTACCGCGAGCGATGGGGTCGATACGGCGGGCTCCGCTCCGCACGCTTTCGAGCTGCTCGGCCCCGGCGACGTGATCGGGGTCGATCCGCAGAACATCGTCCGCAGCGAGCCGCGCAACTGGGTCACCGATTTCGAGCCGAATTTCCTGCCCTTTGTCGAGTTCTACGACGAGGATTTTCCCTGGCGCTATTCGCCGGTTGGCCCGGAGGCAGGGACGCATCGGCTGTTGCCGTGGCTCACGCTGTTGGTGGTGGAGGAAGCCGAGTTCGAACGCAACAATGCGCCGGGGCGGCCGCTGACCTCGATCCGCATCAAGCTGCCCAACGCCGCAGAGCTGTTTCCGCCACCTGACCAGATCTGGGCTTGGGCGCATGTGCAGATCGCGGAATCGATGGGCGACGGCATCGCACCCAATCCCGACCAGCTCAGGAACACCCTGCAGGCTCATCCCGATCGTGGGCTTTCGCGCGTCTTCTCGGCGCGGCGGCTGCAGCCCGAGACCCCATATTTCGCCTTCCTCGTGCCGACCTTCGAGGTCGGACGCAAGGCCGGTCTGGGCGTTGCGTTCGAGGATACCTCCGCGAGCGGCCTCGAAGTCTCGTGGCAGACCGGTGCGGAGTTCCCGGTCTATTTGGAATGGTACTTCCGAACCGGCAAGACCGGCGATTTCGAGGAGCTGGCGACGCGGCTGAAGCCGCGGCCGATTGATCCCCGCGTCGGTATTCGGGACATGGACATCGCCGCCCCGCGCTTCGGCATGCCCGATGTCGTGCCGCCGGTGGCCGACGATTCTCACCAGGGCGTCGTTGGACTTGAAGGCGCGCTCAAATCCCCAACGATGCGGCCGAAGCCGCTCGATCCGCAGAGCACCTTTCCCGCAAATGTCGCCGCGATCGTCAACAGCAAAGCCGATGCGCAGCGCGAAGGGGAGAGCGATCCGGTGGTAGCGCCGCCCTTCCATGGTGGCTGGCACGTGCTGCTTGACCGTGTCGACCCGGCGCCCGCGAACGACGGATGGCCGCACGTTCTGAACCGCGACGCGCGCTTCCGCGCCAGTGCGGGCCTGGGCGCCAGGGTGATTCGCCAGAACCAGGAAGACTACATGAAGCAGGCCTGGAGCCAGGTCGGCGAGGTCCTGGCGGCCAATCGCAAGATCCATCTGCTGCAATATGCCCAGGTGGCAAGTCAGCTCCAGTTCGACAAAAGCGTTGCGCCGATGCCGGAGACGCGCGCCTTCGTGTTCACCGCTCCGGTACATTCGCTCGTGCGCGGCTCGCCGCAGACCATTCGCAAGCTCGTCGAAGACAGCCGGCTGCCCGCCGCATCGCTGTCGGGGGCGATGCGCAAGCTCCTGCGGCCGCGCGGCCCGCTCGCGGTCCGTGCGCTGCCAAAGGCGGTGCGCTCCGAGAGCCTCTCGCGCATCGTCGTCGGGCTAAATGAAGGCAAGCTCTCGACCGATCCGGCGCGGCCGCCGGTTGCTGGCCCGACGCTCGAGCAGGTGGGCGAAGCGGCATCGCCGCCCGCCAGCGGCATCCGGTTGACGATCGGCCTCATCCTGCTGCTGCTGGCGTTGCTGCTCCTGCTGGTGGTGCTGGCCTTCGTGTATCTCGGCGCGCTCGCCGGGGCCGCCGTCACCGTCATCGCAATCGCGGCGGCGGCATGGCTGATCCGCGAGGCGCTTCGAGAGCGATGGCAGGCCGGGATCGCCGCGGCGCTCGACATCGCGAAGCTGACACCGGCCGCCGTCAACGAGGCCGTCATCCCGGACGGCTTCCGTGTCACCGAGCCCGGCACCCCGGAACGGACGACAGCGCCGCCGCCGGATCCCGTACCGGCGGCCCGTTTCAGGCAAGAGCTCGCGCGCTTTGCCGGCCTCCTTGCGGCGGAGGTCCCGCCGGCGCCGCCGCGCGTGAGCATCGATATCGGCAATGCCCGCACTAAGACGGTCACCGCGATCACACCGCTGATTGCCTTTCCGCGCATGGCAGCGGCGCGCATCGCAATCGGCGGCCGGCCGCTGGTCGCCTACTCGCGCGACATCTTCGTCCGCCGGCTCGCCGATACCACGCACGAACGGATCGTGCCGGTGATGGCCTATCCTGACATCAAGGAGGGCATGTACAAGCCCTTGGCCGAGATGGGTGACGAGCTACTGGTGCCCAATCTCGGGCTGGTTCCGCCGAACACCATCTCGCTGATGCTGACCAACCAGCCATTCATCGAGGCCTACATGGTCGGCCTGAACCAAGAGTTTGGCAGCGAGCTGCTGTGGCGGGAGTATCCTACGGATCAGCGTGGCTCGCCGTTCCGGCAGTTCTGGAGCGTACAGGGCGTTCCGGCCGAACCGGGCCTGCCTGACGCGCGGCGTGCCGAGAAGCTGAAGGACATTCCGCCGGTCCATGAATGGCAGCCGACCTCCGTGATCGGCACCCACAATCACCGCGTCGCGTCCTCGGCCGGCGAGCGCATCGTGCTGACGATCCGCGGGGATCTCCTGAAGCGCTATCCCAACACCATCATCTACGCCCAAGCAGCGGTCTGGGGGACCGGTGGCCGGCAGAACGAGCTCGTCCTCTACGACGAGGACGGCGCCCGGGCGGAGGCGAACCTCAACGATCCGAACATCAAGTTCCCGATGTTCAAGGCGCAGGTGAGCCCGGACTTGCACTTCATCGGCTTCGACCTGTCGCTCGACACCGTGCGCGGCAACAAGGATCTGGAAGACAGTGCCGAGGCGCGCGCCACTATTCCGGCGGACCAGCTCGGCTGGTTCTTCGTGCTGCAGGAGATGGTCGGCGAGCCGCGCTTTGGTCTCGATGAGGAACGTCCAGACGAGCCGCGCGATCGCGTCTGGGACAATCTCTCCTGGGAGAACATCGACCTCGCCGGCAAGCCGGTGATCAACCTCTCACGGCCGTTCATCCCGCCGCTCGGTGGCACGCAGACCGGCGGTCTCGCCTGGAACAGCAACGCCGGAGACATTGCGGCGATCCTCTATCAGAAGCCGGTGATGATCGCCGTCCACGGGCGGGAGATGCTCGACCGCAACGCCTTCCCGGAGAGCGTCTGATGCCGATCGACAGCGGCAAGTTCGCCGATCTGCGCAGCCGGCGCGAGAAAGCGGAAGGCGGGTTCCGCGCTGCTGCAGCGCTGGTCGACGCGCTGGCCGCTGAGCTGGCGGCACGGACGCGCATCCTCGGCGACCAGCGCGAGGACACTGAAGAGATCCGGGCGCTCAAGCAGCGCATCGCCGCGGAGAAGGCGCGCTCTGAGCGAGAGCGCGGTGTATTGGCCGATGTTACCGGGAAGCTTGATAGCGAGCTGCGGGCCGTCGCCGACCAAACGCCGCAGGTCCTGATCGGCGAGCTCGACGACCGTTATCCCATGCTGCTGCTGCCGGTGCGGATCGAGACACGCTTCCACCTCGTCAACGAACGTCACGAGCTGCGTGTTCGGATCTTCCCGGACGAGGTCGCGATCACCGCACACCGCCGCGAGCTCACCGAGGCCGAGCTCGCCGACGCCAGGGCATACTGGACCCAACGCGCTAAGGCGCGCGCCGAGGAGGACCCCGCAGACGCCGATGTTCTGGCGCGGGGCGCGATCAACGTGCTGGCGGCGCGCTACGGTGCCAACCGGGGGCGCTGGCTCGCACGCGAGACGAGGCCACAGAACTGGGATGCGGATCCGTCGCCCGGCGCCGATGCGCTGGTATTCGCGCCGATTGAGACCGTGGCACCGAATTTCTCCGTGCCGTCGCGCGCCTTTGTGTTGCCGGACCGCTTCGTCGTCATGGCTTTCGCCGGCAATCGCAAGGTGCACGAGGCGGTTGGTGCCCCGGTCGCTGCAACGATCGCCTTCGGCCCGGACCCGCAACAGCTGACGGGCTTTATTGACCGCGACCCTGCGACGGACAAGATCCGCACCGATCCGGCGCTAGCGTGGCTAGTTGATTACGACAAGGCGGTGGAGGCGGGCCTTGCCGTCACCATGTCGATCGATCCGCAATGGGCGCGCCAAGGCTTCGACCGGGTTGTTGTGCTGGGCGTCAAGTATTCAGCATCGACCTCCGAGACCGCGGCACTCGTCGAGCGGCTGTTCGCGGATCACCAGTTCTCCGACGGCATCGCAGTCGCGCGCCAGGGCACGCCCACAAACAACACCGCGGATCTCGGGTCAGGTCTGTCATCTTCGATCGCAGCCGATGTCGATTCACTGCTGGCCGAGGCCGATGCCGAGGACACGGCCGACGAGACCGACCACTTCAAGAAGCCCGATGGCCAGCGCCTGGCCGAAGCGCTCGGCATCTCAATTAGCCTCGTGCGCTCGTGGCCGGAACCGAAGATCGCCGATATTGCCGAAGCCCTGGCGATGAACCGCGCACTGTGGCCGGCGACCCTGGGCCATTATCTGCGCGAGTTCATGAAGCCGAGCGTCGACGATGCACTGGCCGGCACGATCCGTGATCTGTTCCAGACCTTCGTCACGGGCCGCGGTCTGCTCCCAGCGCTGCGGATCGGCCGGCAGCCGTATGGCGTGCTGCCGACGAGCGCTGTGCCGCTGTGGTCGGAGGACGAATCGCGGCTTGGTGTCCGCCTTCCGGCCTTCCCGCAACGTCTGCTGCCGGTGCTGAAGCGGCTGACCGACGATTTCCGCGCCATGTCCGGCTCAGTCGACGCGATCTTCCGCGGCGCGGACCCGTTCGAGGCGCTGGTGCGGGTGATCGGCCTGCAGGCGAGCTCCGTCAGCTTCGAGAGCCGCAAGGCCGTTGGCGATCGCGTGTCCTGGAACGCCCTCGTCCTGGGCGGCGTTGCCGACGTCCTCCGCCGCCGCTGGTGGAACATCCTGCAGGGCCGCCGTGACGAGGCGCTGGCCGCGCTCGGCCTGAACGACCCGGCCCTGGGTTTGCGCAAGCTCACCTTCGTTGGCCATGTCGATGCGCTCATCGGCCCGGTGATAGACGGCGATCCGCTGGTGCCGCTGTCGGAGACTGAGCGCATCCGGCCGTTCGACGAGATAATGAACTATATTGGTTGGCTGATGACGTCGCCCGAAGCGGTGGTGCGCGCGCAGGAGTTCCGCGACAAGAACGGCGATCGCGTGCCGGCGCCGCAAGCGCTGCTCTACCAGTATCTGCGCCAGGCGTTCCTCGCTGGCCTCGCTGAAAGCTCGGCCGGGCTTCTCGCGCGGCTTCGACCGCAGATGATGGTCCAGGAAAGCGCGCATGCGCTAGTCGGTTTTGACGGCTCCGGCGTGGTGCCCGACGAGGCCGCGGTGCAGATCGACAGTTCGGCCATCGGCCTGTCGCGTGCGCGCGTCAGCGTCGGTCAGCATCTGCTGACGGCGGTGCGCGCGCCGGCTGGGTTCGAGCCGTTGCCCTCCGAGGCGGAACCGCTGCTGGAGCTGAACGATGCGCTGGGAAAGCTGCGCGACTTACCGACTGCCCGGCTGGAGCGCCTCTTCGCCGAGCACATGGACACCTGCAGTTATCGGCTCGACGCCTGGCACTCGGCGCTGTTTGCGACCCGCCTGCGGGCGATGCGCCGGATCGACGGCGGGCGCCAGGGCCTCTATCTGGGCGCCTATGGCTGCGTCGAGAATCTTCGTCCGCGCGCGGCGCCGATCCCGGTCGCTCCCGAGGCGCTGCCCGAAAGCCTGCGCGAGAACGGCAAGCCTGTGTTCGAGCGCGTCGACAATGGGGGCTTCGTGCACGCTCCCTCGCTCGGACAAGCCGTGACCGCGGCGATCCTGCGCAATGGCTACCTGACCCATGCGGAGGAGACCCGGCGCGAGGCCTTCACGGTCAATCTCAGCTCGGGCCGCGTGCGCAATGCCATGCAGTTCATCGAAGGCCTTCGCGCCGGCCAGCAGCTCGGCGCGCTGCTCGGCTATCAGCTCGAGCGCGGGCTGCACGAGAACCACCCGGGCCTCGAGCTCGACACCTTCATCTGGCTCCTGCGCGAACGCTTCCCCTTCGTCTCGAGGCGCCTCACCGACGTGCCGGACGGCACGGCGGCTGAGGTGATCGAGGCGCGCAACGTCATCGACGGCTACGACCTCATCGAGCACATCCGCGGCAAGACCTATCCGTTCGGCATTGCCGCCCTGCCGGCCGCGGGATCTGCCGAGGCATCGGCGGTCGAGGCCGAGTTCCTGCGCCTGCAAGACACTCTCGATGCTATCAGCGACTTAATGATGGCCGAGAGCGTGCATCAGGCCGTGCAGAACAACGCCGACCGGGCGCGCGGCGTGCTGCAGTCGCTGGTCGAGGGCGATCTGCCGCCGGAGCCCGATGTGGTGGCGACGCCGCGCAGCGGCCGCGTACTATCCGAGCGCGTCGTGATCCATCTGCCGAATACCGCCACGCACTGGCCGACCACGACTGCGCGGTCGGCGGCGAACCCCGCGCTCAACGCCTGGCTAGCGAGCCAGCTTCCCGGTCCGGACGAGATCGCCATCGGCTTTCGGCTGACCGGCGACCCGCAGCGTTTCATAACCCTCGCCGAGGCCGGCATCGACGCGATCGATGCGGTGCTGATGAGCGCCGACACAATTGCCGACGGCGCGGGCGAACTCGAGCGCTGGCTCACCGATCGCTGGCGCGCGGCTGAAGCGATCGGCCCCGACGTGCCGACCCGCTACCGCGAGCCGGCCGGCGTGCCAATCGACCGCACGGTGCTTGCGGTCGATCCCGGCTTGGCGTCCGTCGGCAAGCAGCCACTCGAAGCGGTCGTGCCGCAGCTTGCCGCCCTCCGGCGTCTGATCACGACGGCGCGGCCGGCCAATGCGGTCGACTATCGCCCCCCCTCGCAGGGCCATCTTGGCGATCCGGTGAATCCCAAGGGTTGGCTGCTGGATGGCGGCAACGATTTAGCGGAGACACGGCTCGCCGCCACTGCGGCACAGGGCGCGATGGACGCGCTGCGCCAGACACTTGACGCTCTGGTCAGCGACGCGCCAACCAAAGCGGCCTACGAGGCGCTCCTCGCTGATGCTGCGAGCTTTGACGCGGCCGACTGGACGGCTCCGTTGCCGGCCATGCGCACGGCGCTGCGGGCGCTCTCGCTGCATGGCTTTGCCGAGGCGCTGCCAGCCAGCGCCTTCGGCACCGATGGGGAGGCGGCCCGCCGCCTCTACGACCAGTCCGTCGAGGCGGCCAAGATCGCCAAGGCGCGGCTGGAGAGTGCGGCTGCGGATTTCGAGCCGGTTCCTGTGCCGCCGGCGGCGCCGAACCCCGATGATGCCGCGCGCCAGCAGCGCCAGCTCATCGATCAGCGCGCTGAGCGTCTGCGCAGCGCGGCAAAGTCAGTGTTCGGCACGTCCTTCGAGATCGTGCCGCGCTTCCGCCTGGCTGCCGAGCAGGTGCCGGAGATCGCGGCCTGCCTCGCCGCACCCGTCGAGACCGATCCGTTGAAGCTCGAGGCTTGGCTGCAGTCGCTCTCGCGCGTGCGGCCCCGGATGGCGGACCTTGCCCTCACTGGTTCGTGGCGATCGCTGTCGCGTGGTGAGGAGACCGCCTATGTGCCGCTTCAGGTTCCCCGCAAACTAACCGATCCCTGGATCGGCGGAGGCTGGACCACGCCACCAGGCGCGGGCGACATCGTGAGCGTGATGGCGGTAGAGCGCCCGTCTGCGGCAGGCGATCCAATCGCGGCGCTGCTGATCGACGAATTCACCGAGACGGTGCCTGCCGAGACAGAGACGACCGGCCTCTCGTTCCACTACGACCGGCCAAACGCCGTGGCGCCGCAGGCGCTGCTGCTGGCCCTGCCGCCGCGCTTCACCGGCGGCTGGCAGTGGGACGATCTGGTTGCGACGGTGATCGACACGTTTGACCGCGCGCGCATGCGAGCCGTCGAGCCGTCGCAGCTCGCGACCGGCCCGCTGTTCCACGCAACTCCGGCCACGCTGGTGCCGTTCTCGACCGGCTGGCTGCTGTCGACGCTTCTCGTCGCCAACACGGTCGCCGTGAACCAAAGCTGAAGAAGCCATGGCCATCCTCACCGCCGGCAGTACCCAGCTCTTCCTCGACACCCGTGTCTTCGAGCCGGCGATCCGCGGTTGGAACCGGCTGGAAGGCCGTCCGCGTGCGGTCGAATTCGACCGCAGCCTGCGCGCCGAGGTGCGCGATCCGCTATGGTTCCTCACCCGGCAGTGGCAGTTCGGCGAGTTCCAAGGAGAGGATGCGGGCTCGCCGATCGATGCGCGGCTCGCCTACGCCACCACGAAACTGGTGCACTACCTTCCGCGCTCCGGCGATCGGCTCGACTTCCCGCAGAATCAGCCCCTCGAGGCGGTCGTCGAGCGCGAGCAGGCGCCGTCCGACCTCGCGACCCATCGCCAGATCATGCGCGCCATGCGGCTCGCGCTCGATGCCGAAGGCCTGCCGCCTCCGACGCGCCAAGTCGTGATGGCGGCCTACCGTACGCCCTACCCGCTGGACGCGGCGCGACTCGGCGGCGCACTCGACGGTGAAACTCGCCGTCAGCTGCTGTTCGAGGGTCCGCATCTCTTCGACGGCCTGTCGCTGCTCGACGATATTCCGGCGGGTCATGACGGTAAGGTCGACGGCTTCGGCTTATCTCCGGCGGATGCCGAAGCGGTCAAGCGTGCAGCGCGCATCGTGCAGACGTGGTTCGCCGGACTTTACAGCCTGCCCGATGCGGCGACGCCTTCGACATGGTCAGATCCACAGGTCGAATATCAGTTCGCCTGCGAGACAGCCCCACTCGACGACACGGCGGAGACGTTGCTGGCGCCGTCCTACGCGCAGGGCCATCTCGACTGGTATGCCTTCGACCTCGGCGCCGCTGCCGGCAACGACGGCGACAGTCCGGCGGGGGCGGAGCGCAAGGCGCTGTCCTTCATTCCCGCGGCGATCAGCTATGCCGGCATACCGAACCCACGCTACTGGCAGTTCGAGGACCGGCACGTGGAGTTCGCCGACATCACCGCTGCGACCACCGACGTCGCCAAGCTGTTGCTGATGGAGTTCGCGCTTTCGGCATCCAACGACTGGTGCGTGATACCGCTCGAGCTCGCGGTCAATTCGCTGTGTCGCATCGAAGGTCTTGTCGTTACCGACGTTTTCGGCGAGCGCACGCTGGTGCGCGCTGCCGGCCGCGGGCCGGACTCGGTGTGGCAGCGCTGGTCGATGTTCGACCTGTCGCAGGCGGCGGCGGGGCGCGACACACGCACCGCCCTGCTGGTGCCGCCGACGACGCCTACGGCTATGCGGCCACCGCCGATCGAGAAGATCGTGCTGCTGCGTGACGAGATGGCCAACATGGCCTGGGCGGTTGAGCGCATCGTCCCGTCGGCCGCGGGTCCCGGGATCGACGGCTACGCCTACGCCGACGCGATCGCGGTTTCGCTGCCGCCGGAACCCGATCCTGCTCCAGGCGCCGAGGTGCGTTACCGCCTCGGCGCCGACGTGGCGTGGAACTGGCATCCTTTCATCCCGGTCCATATCCCCGGTAGCAACCGTAGCGTCAGCCTGCAGCGCGCGCGACTACCGCACGAACGGCCGCCACAACCGTCGCGTCCGATCGTGGGCCAGATCATCGCCGGCCCGACACCGTTTTTCCTGAATGAGGAGGAGGTGCCGCGCGCCGGGCGTATCGTGACGCGCGAGTTTCGTCGCGCGCGTTGGACCGACGGCTCCGTGGTGCTGTGGATCGGCAGGCGCACCTCCCCTGGACGCGGCGAGGGTTCGAGCGGCTTGGTATTCGACGATCTCCGGCCGATCCGGAAGTCGAATTCATAGCACTGCCTCTTTCGATGCGAGCAGGGCGAGCGGACAGCAGCCCGGTCCCAGGATCTTGCGAGTTTTCGGGATGACGCTCTTAGCTGCGCTGTGATCAGAGCTGCGTCAGCCAAACGAATGCAAGATAACGCGGCTTGTCTTGCACTCGCGGCTATGAAGCGAGGGAAGGAGAGGGCGGCGGCGCTTGGTCTGCTTGCGGCCGGAATGCGGACGTTTTCAGACGCGCCGCGTACCTCCGGGTCTGACCGGTTGCGGACTTTGACCCGCGTCAACTTCATCGTCCGAAGTTGGCCGCCGTAAGCGGACTGTCTGCTTTTGGGCTGCTTCCCGGCAAAGCGGACGCTGACCTTGGCACGCCGCTCCGCAGTGTCTGGCCCGAAGCGGACTCGAACGCGGACCTCGGCCTCTTGCCGATGTCGATCCCTACCGTCCGAATGGCGTGGACTGCGTGCTGTTCATGGATCAAGATCCCCGTGATCGAGGTCGAGGCCTCAGCCCAGGGTGCGCCAGTCACACGGCTGGTCCATCGTTGGCGAAGGATGCAGGAAAACGAAGGGGAGAAGGCTTATCAATTGGAAGGCTAGCCAGAACACGAGCCTCTCACTTTCAACGCTCCCCCACGGATAGCGGCGTTGGCCTGCGCGGCCGAGGTAACCGCACCTTAGTGCCGATGATTACGTTATCAGCCTTGAGGCTTTTGAGGACGCGGCCGAGGTTTCGTTCCGAGGCGCCGTCGCCGTACTGCACCGCCGTCTCGAAATAGTTCACCCCGGCTTCGAAAGCTTTGGCGATGGTGCGCTCCTGATCGACGGGATCGCCTCGGACCATCAGCCCACCCACCGCTCCGCACCCCGAATCCGAGTAGTGAGACCTTCAGCTCGGTTCGGCCAAGCGTTCGCATTCTCATTGCGATGATGCTCCAGCGTCGAAAGGTGCCGCTCCAGTCCTACTGCATCCGGTGGACGTCATGCCGCGCCGCAGTCGAGGTTACTTGAGCCGGAGATATAACCAGACCGCGTGCCGGATGACCTCGGGCGGAACTTAGGAAAACGCCTGCGCCAGGCGCGACCTTTCGCGCGGCAGGTAGATGCCCTGGCCCATTTCCCCAACAAGGTCACCATCGCGCATGACTACACTGCCACGCACCATGGTCATGACCGGCCAGCCTGTGACCTCGCGACCCTCATAGGGTGTGTAGTCGGAGCCGTCGTTGAGCAGGGCGTGAGTGATGGTCACCCGGCGCTCCGGATCCCAGATCGCGATGTCGGCATCAGCGCCGACTGCGATCGTGCCCTTGCGGGGGTAGAGCCCGTAAGTCTTGGCCTGGTTCGTCGAAGTCAGCGCGACGAAGCGATTGAGGTCAATCCGGCCCTTCAGCACCCCTTCCGAAAAAAGGATGGGAAGCCGCGTCGCAACGCCTGGGATGCCGTTCGGCACCCAGCGGAAGCTCGTGCGTCCCTTCGGCACGAGCTTCCCCTGCTGATCGTTGTAGCGGAAGGGGCAATGGTCGGATGAGAAGACGGAAAACACGCCTTGCTGGAGACCCTCCCAGCAAGCCTGTTGGCTGGCCTCGTCCCGCGGCGGCGGTGAGCAAACATATTTCGCGCCCTCCATGTTGAGGCCCTCGAGGTCGCGCTCGGTCAGTACGAGGTATTGCGGGCAGGTCTCGCCATAGACTTTGAGCCCCTTCATTTGGGCGCGCCGAATCTCCTCCATCGCTTCGCGATTCGAGACGTGGACGATCATGATCGGAACATCCACGAGCTCGGCTAGCGAGATGGCGCGATGTGTCGCCTCGCGCTCCACTGGAACCGGACGCGAGGTGGCATGGTATTGCGGCGCCGTCTTGCCCAGGCGCTCGAGGCGATCGGTCAGGAAGCGGATCGCGTCGTAGTTCTCCGCATGCACCATGACAAGCGCGCCGGTCTCGCGCGCCACCGCCATCACCTCGAGAATCTCGCGATCCGACAACGCCAGACCCTCATAGGTCATGAACACCTTGAACGAGGTGTAGCCGTCCTCGATCAGCGCCGGCAGCTCCTGACCGAGCACCTGATCGGTAGGATCGGTAATGATCAGATGGAATGAGACGTCGACATAGCATTGGCCCTCGGCCTTTGCGTGATAGACCTTCAGTGCCTCCCGCAGGGAGTGGCCCTTCTCCTGAAGACAGAACGGCAGCACGGTTGTGTTACCGCCGAGGGCCGCGGAGCGCGTGCCGCTCTCGAAATCGTCCGCCATGACGATGTCCGGACCGGATGGCTGGGCAAAGTGCACATGACTGTCGATACCGCCGGGCAGCACGAGCTTGCCTGAGACATCGAGCACCTCGTCAGCGGACCCGAGGTTGTGGCCGAGCGCGGCGATGCGCCCGTCCTGGATGCCGAGGTCGCAAGTAAACGTGTCGGCGGCAGTCGCCACGGTGCCGCCGCGAATTATACAATCAAAGTGATGCATGCGCATTCACAGGTAAGTTCGCTCATTGTATCCAGTTTCGATTGATTGCGAATTCGCTGGGTGACATGGCTCCGGCAACCGTGTGATGGTGTCTCCCGAGCTACCTAGGTTTGAAAAGGATTTCCTGCGCCCCTTGCCACAGCACCGTGCGGCCCAATTTGGCAAGGTTTTCTGCTCCCGATATGATCGTCAGGAAATGGTTGCCGGCCAGCTGCCCCATCTTACTGGCGAAATGGACAGCACCGTAGGCAAGTAGGATCTCGGTTTCGCTGACCCCGCCTGGATAAAGGATCATCTGGCCGGGAGCCGGATAGCTCGTGTGATTTTCATATCCAATGCCGAAGTCGAGGTCCCCCAACGGGATCCAAACTCCTTCGCCGCTCCAACGGACATGCACCAGTTTACTACCGAACGGAAGCGAGCGCACGAAAGCGGCACAGGTCTTCGGTGCTGCCTTGGTCTCGAGCCGCCCGATGAAGGTGAATGGTCCAGCCGTAATCTTTAGCTCTTCAGCCACCCAGCTCTCCGATTTCTCGCCTGCCGGGTTGCGTCTGGTCCAGCTTCAACCCGTTCGGCGGATACCACACCAGCCGACTGTCATACCTGGTACTACGAACCCACTGCGTATACCTCATCGACATTATTCGTCCGTACAGCGCCGTTGCGCAAGGTCTCGGCACGCGGCCCGCCGTCGAAGGCTTCTACACTACTAAGCTGCGACACCTCGTATATGAGTAACTCTAGCCCAATTTGCACTGGCGCTCCAGCGCACTGCCGCTCTCATCCTCGTCTTTGACGCGCTGCTCGAGACCAGCATTAAGCGGGTTCACGACCGACACGTTAGCCGCGGTTGCCCATATGGCGGATGGATGGCGCGCGGCTTCGCTCTCACAAGGCAGCTGGGGGCGTTTCGGCGCTGTACACTGTTCGGCGGCGGCGAGTCTTGCAGCCGCTCGGGGGGGGTGGTGTGAAAAGGTAGGGGAACTCATACTTCCGGCCTCAGGCGAACCTGAGCAGGGGGTGC
>Ga0136846_1214452_pt1 | contig 20740 bp, 19 predicted proteins | sample HopSoiMetagenom2_FD_96841 | JGI IMG/M metagenome (GOLD analysis project Ga0136846, IMG submission 96841) | Grasslands soil microbial communities from Hopland, California, USA - 2 Assembly 2016 (version 4) | ecosystem: Environmental > Terrestrial > Soil > Grasslands | place: USA: Hopland...
GCGGCTGGGCGGAAACGGCGGCGGACCGGTGCGCCATCGGCGACGTCCTGATCGACACGCTGGCCGACCTGCACGCCATCGACCCGGACGCGGTCGGCCTGGCCGGCTACGGCCGGCCGTCGGGCCTGGGGGAGCGGCAGGTGCGCCGGTGGAGCGACCAGTGGGAGCGGTCCAAGAGCCGCGACATCCCGGCGGTGGACGAACTCGGCCGCCGGCTCCGCGAGGACCCGCCGGCCGGACCCGGCGGGGCGATCGTGCACGGGGACTTCCGGATCGACAACACGATCCTCGGCAAGGACATGCCGCCGCAGGTCAAGGCCGTGCTCGACTGGGAGCTCTCCACCCTGGGGGAGCCGCTGGCCGACCTCGGCATGTTCATGTTCTACTACCGCGAGCCCACCGACGCCCGGCCGCGGATGACGCCCGCGCCGACCATGCAGCCCGGCTTCCCGACCCGCGCCTACCTGGCCGAACGGTACGCCAAGCGGACCGGCGCCGACATCTCGAACCTGTCCTCGTGGGTCGCGCTGGCCCATTTCAAGTCGGCGGCGATCGCCCAGGGCATCGCGGCGCGGGTCCGAGCCGGGTCAATGGCCGGGCAGGACTTCGGCGACATCGAAAGCGAGGTCGAGCGGGTCGCTACTGAAGGGCTCGCCCGCCTGGACGAGGGAAGCTGAGATGGACTTCGCGCTAAGCCCGGCGGCGCAGGACGCCACCGGCCGGATGTGGGCGTTCATGCGCGAGGAGGTCTTCCCGGCCGAGCCGCAGTGGGCGGACTGGCTGCGCGAGCACGGCGAGCACGCCTACCCGCCGGTGATGGAGCGGCTGAAGTCCTCGGCCCGGGCCCGGGGCCTGTGGAACCTGTTCCTGCCGGCCGCGAGCGGCCTGACCAACGTGGACTACGCGGCGGTCGCCGAGGTCTCCGGCTGGTCGCCGGTGATCGCCCCGGAGGCGATCAACTGCCAGGCGCCCGACACCGGCAACATGGAACTGCTGCACATGTTCGGCACCGAGGAGCAGAAGGAGCGGTGGCTGGAGCCGCTGCTGGCGGGGGAGATCCGGTCCGCCTTCGCGATGACCGAACCGGACGTGGCGTCATCCGACGCCACCAACATCCAGACCTCGATCACCCGGGACGGCGACGAGTACGTGGTCACCGGCCGCAAGTGGTGGATCACCGGGGTGGCCGACGAGCGCTGCCAGATCTACATCGTGATGGGCTCCTCGGCGCCCGGCGCCGAGCCGTACCGCCGCCAGTCGATGATCCTGGTGCCGCGGGACACCCCCGGCGTCACGATCGCCCGGCACCTGCCCATCTTCGGCTACCAGGACCAGCACGGGCACTCCGAGCTCGTCTTCGACCACGCCCGGGTCCCCGCCGCCAACCTGATCGCGGGGGAGGGCGACGGGTTCGCCATCGCCCAGGCCCGGCTGGGTCCCGGGCGGATCCACCACGCCATGCGGGCCATCGGGATGGCCGAGCGGGCTCTGGCGCTGATGGTGGAGCGAGCCAAGAGCCGGACCGCGTTCGGCACCACGCTGGCGGACCAGGGGGTCGTCCGCGAGCTGATCGCGCAGTCGCGCATCGAGATCGACCAGGTGCGGCTGTACGTCTACAAGACCGCCTGGCTGATCGACCAGGCCGGGACCAAGGCGGCGCAGTCCGAGATCGCCGGCATCAAGGTGGCGGCGCCCGCCGTGGCCACCCGGGTGATCGACCGGGCCATCGAGGTCTTCGGCGGGGCGGGCGTCAGCAACGACACCCCGCTCGCCTACTTCTACGCCTGGGCCCGGGTTCTGCGCATTGTCGACGGTCCCGACGCGGTGCACCGCAGGTCAATCGCCCGCCACGAACTGCGCCGCGAACGGCCGTTCGCAGGGTGAAAGAAGGCCTCTCTTTTCGGTGTACAGTCGGCCGCAGAGGGTGACTTGCGCCGTTAGAGTATGGCTCGCCCATAGAGCACGACCCGGCCGGTCAGCCCCGGCCGTTGCCGCCGCGGGACGAGGACGCGTAAAAATTGAAGAAGGCAGAAATCGTTGCTGACCAGATCGAGCAAACGATTGTCGGTCAGCGCTGGGAACCGGGGGAGCTGTTCGGCAGCGAGGTAGAGCTGATTGCCCGTTACGGCGTTAGCCGGGCGGTTTTCCGCGAGGCGGTCCGATTGCTCGAGCATCACGGCCTGGCTGAGATGCGCCGCGGATTGCACGGTGGCTTGTTCATCCGGCAGCCGGACCCGGCCCCGGTGGCCAAGGCGATGGCGGTCTACCTGGATTTCGAGAAGGTCGAGCCGCGCCAGCTCGAGGACGCCCGGCTTGCCATCGAGCTGTTCTGCGCCGAGCGCGTCGCGGCCCGGATCAGCGAGGACGAGGTGGAGGAGATCCGGGCCTACCTGGCCGTCGAGGCCACCCTGGTTGCCTCGGGCGAGGCGCCGCGACTGTACGACTTTCACGTCCTGATGGCCCGGCTGACCCGCAACCCGGCCCTGCACCTGTTCGTGCAGACGCTGACCGACCTGACCCAGCGGCAGCCCGCCTTCGAACGGAGCCGGCTGTCGCTGGAGGACATCCACGTGGCGCACGGCAAGATCGCCGAGGCGATCATCGCCCGCGACGGAGCACTGGCCCGGCACCGGATGATGAGCCACCTGGAAGAGGTATCCGCGGCCGGGACCCGGCGGGCGCCGTCCCGCCCCGCTCCGCGCGCGGAAGGGCGGATCGAGGGACGCACTGAGCGGCGGGCCGAGGGACGCCGCGAGGGGCGCCGCAAGGCCGCGGAACCCGTCGCGTAACCCGCGCCGGTACGCTTCCTCGGTGCCAGTGCGGCCCCGTCAGCCAGAAGACCTTCCCGCCCGCGCCTGGGTCGCCGGACCCGGCGGCGAGGTCGCCGGTCACGTCGCGCTCGTCCGCGGCCTGCGGCTGGACTGCCTGCTCCGCGCCACCGGCCTGCCCCCCGAGGCGCTCGGCGGCATCACCCGGCTCTACGTAGACCCGCGCTTCCAGCGGCTGGGCCTGGCCCGCGACCTGCTGGACACCGCGGCCGGCGCCGCCGTCGACCACGGCCTCCTGCCCGTCCTCGACGTGGTAGACGACAGCGCCCCGGCCATCGCCCTGTACGAACGAGCGGGCTGGCACCTGGTCGGCACCCAGCCCGCGACCTGGGCCGACCCGGACGGCACCGTCCCCGTCATCCGCTGTTACGTGCGACCCTAGGCACTGCCGTTCATCAGCCGGTCGGAGAGAGTTCTAGCGTCGGCACTGGAGGCGGCGGCCCGCGTTCTCTAGTGTCTTGACTGAGCGTTCATACAGTCCCGCTAGCGAAGGCCCGTCATGATCTCATCCCTGCGGGCCAGCGCGGCCACGACGCCGAACTTCGCCTGGGTCTCCCCGGACGACTGCTCCGACATGGAGGCTGCGGCACCGCGCCGGCGATGATTTCCTCGCCAGTGAGCTCGGCCTGATCATGCGCTCGCCGGCCTGGACCACCCAGCACTCGCTGGCCATCATCACCTTCGACGAGGACTTCCAGGACGGCCAGCACCCGGCGCAGCGCACGCCGACGATCATCCTGGGCTCGGCGGGCGTGCGCCAGGGTTACGTCTCCCCGGTCCGGTACACCACTACAGCCTGTTCCGCACGATCGAGGCGGCCCTCGGCGTGGGTACGCTGACCCGGAACGACCGGTTCGCGCAACCGGTGAACGACATCTTCGCCCCGGGCGCCGCGGGCGCCGTCGCTCCTCCCGCCACTGCCCCGGCCGTGGTTCCCGCCCCCGCCGGGATCGGCCCGGTCGTGAGCCGCGGTGCCGCCCGGGTTCCTCACCGCCGACGGCGTGGGTGGCGAACTACGGGTCGGCGACGGTCACGCCCGTGAACCTGGCCAGCCGCAAAGCCGGGAACGCGATCAATGTGGGCGCCGACCCGGCCGCCGTCGCCGTGACGCCGAACGGCCGGACCGTCTACGTAGCCGATGAGGGTTCGGGCACCGTGACCCCGGTCGACGTCGCCACCGATCGCCCCGGCCAGCCGGTCACCGTCGGCGCGGGTCCTCGCGCCATCGCGATGACTCCCGGTGGCCGGATCGCGTACGTGCTCAACTGGCCCGGCGGCTCGGTCACCCCAATCGACACCGTGACGGCAACGCGCTGGCGCCGATCCCGGTCGGCTCGTACCCGGTGGCCATCGCCATGAGCGCCCGGACCGGTACCGCCTACGTGGCCAACTTCGGCTCGGACACCGTAACCCCGTCACGATCGCGACGAACACGGCGCGCCGTCCCATCCCGGCCGGGTACGCCCCCGACTCGGTCGCGGTGACCCCGGACGGCAGGCACCTGGTCGTATCCGACGGTGATCCGGATCAGGCCACCGTGATCGATGTCCCTGACGGGTCGGCCCGGCACGGTGACGCCGATCGCCACCTCATCGGGCCGCCGCGCCCGGGCGGTCAGCGTCGGCGCCTTCTCCTATCCCACCGGGATCGTCATCACCGGCTCCACCGGCGTCGTCCTGGACACCTACGGCGGCCAGGTCTCCCTGTTCAGCACCCGCACCGGCCACGCCGCCGCGCCCATCACGGTCGGAAACTTCCCCGTCGCGGTCGCCATCACCGACTGACCAGGGGCGTGGAGTTCCCGAGGCGACGGAAGCCACTCATACCCCGTATGCTGTCTGCGTTCGTTCCGTCAGGGACGGCCGGGCGTATAGCTCAGCGGAAGAGCGCCCGCCTTACAAGCGGGAAGCCACTGGTTCGAACCCAGTTACGCCCACTATTTCAAATACCCGTCTCCTCGCCGGTGCAAGACCCGAGCGGTTACCTGGGTCGGCGAAGGGCCGGTCGCTTGCCCTCGGCGTGTTGCTGCCGAAGTCTCGGAAAACCGGAATCTACCATGAGAGTGTGAGGCAGGATTTGTGCGGCAAGTGGATGCCGCGAAAGCAGACCATGTGTGCGCGCAAGCCGGGCCATGGCGGATGCTGCAAGACAGCCGAGTCCATGGAGCGCCAGCGGGAGTACAGGCGTTCCCACCCGCATCGCGAATCAAAGGAGTCCCGCAAGAAATACAACCGCAAGGTCCGGATTTCGAGCTATGGACTCACCGAGGAGCAGTTCGACCTGATTCTGGCAGCGCAGAACTACGCTTGCGCAATGTGCCGCGAGCCGTTCCAGGCGGGGCAGCGCATCCATGTGGATCATGACCATGCGTGCTGCTCGCGGAAGAACCGGTCGTGCGGAGCGTGCCTCCGTGGGCTCCTGTGTCATACCTGCAACATCGCGCTGGGCCACATCGAACGCCGGTATGCCATCGCTCGCGCTTACCTCGACAGCCCTCGGGAGTGGCTGATCGTCGCGCGCCAGCTAGAACCGGAACGAGATAGTAGCTATGCGGGAGAACAAAGCCATCATGGTGGCCCTGGCCTATCGAGACGCGCAGACGTATTGGGTCAGTTTGAGGTGTGCGTGACCCAGTGGCACAAGTCAGGTAGGCGATAGCACCGTGGTACTCAACGAGTAGTTGCGCGCACAAAGACTTGCCAGGCCGAAGTCGGTGTTTCGAACCCATCTGCGCCCGCAATTCGAGCAACCGTACGGCCTCGCTGATTCAGGGGCATTTGCCTAGCGGGTGCTGTTGCGGTGACGACCACCCGCCTCACTCCGGCGCAGCTCGCGCCGGCCTGGCTGCTCGAGCAGGGCGAAGATATCGTTCCCATCCCGGGCACGGCCAGCATCGCACATCTGGAGCAGAACGTCGCAGCCGCGTCCGTCCGGCTGTCGGCGGACGAACTGGCCAGCATCGGCGACGCGTTCCCGCCCGGCGTGGCGGCCGGGGACCGGTACGCGGACATGAGCCTGCTGAACCGCTGAGCTTCACCAGCACCGCCCGTTGCCCCGGCCGGGCCGGGGTCATCCGGTTAGGCGACCTCGCCCAGCCGCTCGGCCAGCCAGTCGGCCGCCCGCGGGTGCCAGCGGTAGGTGAGGTTCATGCAGACGTGATTACCTCAAACATCCATAGGTCGGCGTGCGGCGCCTCGTGGGCTACCCGGACGGCCTGCTGCCACGGGACGAGGCGGTCACGTTTGCCGAAGACAACGACCATCGGCTGCGTGAGCCGGCCGAGCACACCCTCCAGGGTGATCCGGGACGCGAACTCGTAGGTCTCCTCCGTGGCGGTTGTCCCGCTGTTGTGGGCGAAGGTAGCCAGGCTATGGGCGGGCCGGTCCCGGATCAGCGCGCCGTAGTCGTACGGGCCGCCGGACACCACGGCTGCCCGGATACGAGGCTCGAACGCGGCCGGCCGGGCAGCGTAGTACCCGCCCAGGCTCACTCCCAGCATCCCGACCCGGTCGCCGTCCAGGTCGGGGCGGGCGCACAGGACGTCGAGCGCGGCGGCGACCGGCGCGTCGAAATCCGGCCGGATAGTAGTCGCATAGCCTGTTTCTCCCTGGCCCGGGCCAGGCCTGCCCGGCCGTCAGCGACCGGCCCGCTTCCTCCGCTTCGCGGACGAGCCGGGCGTGCAGGTCGCCGTTGGCGCACCAGGCGTCCAGCCAGTCCGCCCAGTGTTCCAGCGGCCCCGTCACCCGGGCGAAGTCACCCGGATCGACACCCTGGGCAGTAAACCGCGGACCTCAGTTGGCTACGGCCGAGCTGATCTCGGCATCCGGCACGGGCCGCCTCCTCTGTGCTGCCTCTGCTGTTACACGCTGGCGCTCCTGTGCCCAACGGTTGCAAACGTTTGCAATGAAGCTCGTCTGGCTGTGGCCCGTATGTCAAGGGCTCCTGACCTGCGGTAAACGGGCCCAGACGGCGACCCACGATGCAGAAACACGGATCCCGGTCGGGACTTCGGGGCCCAGGACCGGTTTCGCTGCCTGATAAAGTTGCCTGACCTGTGGCGCTACCGTTTGCATCGGAGTGTGAGACGTTGTCATCCGGCAATCGGGTGGATCACCTCCAGCCACCGGGCCAGCCGGATGTGATGTTGTGACCCCCGATCGTCGCTCACCGCGCCTCAAGGATGTGGCCGAGGCGGCGGGCGTGCATATTTCCACCGCATCCCGTGCGCTCAACGAGCGGACCGCGGCCCTGCTCAACCCGGCCACCCTCGAACGCGTCAGGGAAACCGCGGACGGGCTCGGCTACCGGGTTAACGGGATGGCGCGGGCTCTGAAGACGCGACGTTCGATGTCCATCGGCATGGTGGTGCCCGACATCACCAACCCCTTCTTCCCGCCCGTCGTCCGGGGAGCGGAGGACGTACTGGACCGGGCCGGGTACTCGCTCTTGCTTTCCAGCTCGGATAACGACCTGGGCAGGGCCAGGCGGCAAACCGCCGCGATGCTGGAGGGGCAGGCAGACGGCTTGCTGCTAGCCATGGCCCGCCGGGACGACCCGCTGGTGGCCGAGTTGCGGGCCGGTGGCACGCCACTCGTGCTGGTTAACCGGACCATCGATCGCGGTGGTGTGTCGGCGGTGATCCCCGACGACTTCCACGGGGCCCTGGAGGCGGTAGAGCACCTGTACGCCCTCGGCCATCGCAGGCTGGCCTTCGTGGGCGGTCCGCTGTCTACCTCGAACGGCGCCCGGCGCCGGGCCAGCTTCGATGAGACGGTGCAGCGCCTTGGCCTGCCCGAGGTGGCGGCGCTTGAAGCCGTGGCCTTCGACGAGCAAGCCGGGTACGCGGCCGCGCAGACCCTGCTCGCCGAGCACCCGCGGATCACCGGTGTGGTAGCGGGCAACGACCTGATCGCCGTCGGGATCATCGTGGCCGCGGCGGAACGAGGCCGGAACTGCCCCCGGGACATCTCGGTGGTCGGCTTCAACGACATGCTGCTGGCCGGCCGGCTGCAGCCGCCGTTGACGACGATCCGGATCCCCCAGTACGACGTAGGCACGCGCGCCGCTGAACTGCTGATGGCCTTGGTGGCCGATCCTGCCCGGAGCCCCGAGACGGTGCTGATCTCAGGCGAGCTCGTCGTGCGCGGTTCGACCGCTCCTCCTCCCGCCAGCGACTGATCCTGTTGCTCCGGCGGGTTGCCCCGCCAACCGGCCGGGCAACTATGCTGCAAACCATTGCAAAAATGGTCATCCCGCGCAAGGCACCCAGGCAGGCCCGGAGGAGTGCTGCTGCACAGTGCCGCCTGCTGGGCACGGCGGGCGGCGCGCACCGGGTCTTCGAGAACCGGGCCGCCTTCCGGCAAGCTCATCGTGGCCATCTGATCAGCTCGCCTCGATCGCCCGGACGATTTGCGCGCTGGTCAGCGGCAGATCCCGCACCCGCACCCCGGCCGCGTCGGCGACCGCGTTGCCGATGGCGCCGGCCACCGGTCCGGCGGCCAGCTCGCCCGCCCCGGCCTCGGCCTCCCCAGAGTCCACAATCCGCACCACGACCTGCGGAACCTCAGTGAACCGCATGATCGGGTAGCTGTCCCAGTTCGCCGAGGTGATCTGATCCCGGTCGAACCTGACCTGCTCGCGTAGCGTCCAGCTCGCGCTTTGCACCGCGCCGCCCTCGACCTGATTGCGGACGCCGTCCGGGTTGATGACCCGGCCCACGTCCACCGCGAGCCACAGCCTGCGCAGCCGGACGTCGGTGTCCGCTTCCACCTCGGCCACGGCCGCGCAGTAGCCGGCTACTCCCTTGTAGCGAGCCACCGCCACGCCGAACCCGGTTCCGTCCGGGCGGGCCCTGGTGCCCCAGCCGGCCAGCTGCGCGACCTCGGCCAGCACCCGCCGGGCCCGGGGATCGGCTAGGTGGTCCAGCCGGAACTGCACCGGGTCGGCGCCGGCCGCTGCGGCCAGTTCGTCCATGAACGACTCGATGGCGAACACGTTGAGATGCGCGCCGAGCGAGCGCAAGGACGACGTCCTGACCGGCATCTCCAGCAGCCGGTGCCGGGTCACGTGCAGGTCAGGGATGTGATAGCCCGGCACCGCGTTCCGGGTGGATCCCATCGCGCCGGTCGGCGCCCCGTCCGGCGCCGGCGGCATCGGCGCCCCGCCGGCCAGGTGGGTCAGGGCGAGCAGCCGCGGCTCCCCGCCGGTACCGGGCCGTCCGATGAAGCCGTTGCTCCACACGTCTTGCCGCCACGTCACGATCCGGCCTGCCGGGTCCAGGCCAGCCGACAGCTGAGCCAGCATGGCGGGGCCGAACGGGGCCCAGCGCATCTCGTCCTCCCGGGTCCACTGCACCCGGACCGGCCGGCCTGCGGCCGCTCGGGCCAGCAGCACCGCGTCCATGGCCACGTCATCCGCCCCGTTCTGGCCGTAGACGCCCGCGCCTTCGACATGGTGGACGGTTACCTGCCCGGCCGCTAGCCCGAGGCCGGCCGCGATCGCCCCGCGCAGGGGGAAAATCCCCTGGCTGTGGCACCACACGGTGACGGAGTCGCCGTCCCAGCGAGCGATCGCGCAGCTGGGCGCCATCGACGCGTGCGCGACGAACGGGCGGGTGAACTCTGCGGTCAGCGTGCGGCTGACCGTGGCAGCCGCACCGTGATCCGGATGCTCGACCACCGGCTGCGGTTCGGACGACGCGGTCGCCAGGAAGGCGCGCAGCTCGTGCTCGTCGGGCAGCGGACCGGGAGGGGCCGCCAGCTTCCACTGCGCCGCGCGCGCCACCCGCCGCGCCGCCCGCAGCGCGGCCCGGTCGGTCTCGGCCACCACACCGACGAACGAGCCGTCCTGCACCAGCAGGTCAGCCGAGCCGAGCTGGACGGCGGGCAGTTCGCTGAGCTCGGCGGCGACCGAGGGCGGCCGCACCACCCGGCCGAAGAGCATGCCTGGCAGTACCAGGTCGTGGATGAACCGCGGCCGTCCGGTGACCTTGTCCGGGAGGTCTAGCCGCGCGGCCGCCCGGCCGGCGACGATCCACCCGCCCGGCGGCCGGATCGGCACCGGGTCGCCCGCCGGACGATCCAGCGTGCCCGGGGTGGCCAGCGACCAGTAGCTCACCCCGGTCGGCCGCCCGGCCGCCAGGATCTGCCCGTCTGTCACGCTCAGCGCGGCCGGGTGCCCCGCGAGCCGGTCCGCGGCGGCCGCCAGCAGCAGCTCGCGGGCCTGCGCACAGGCCTGGCGCAGCGCCGAGCCTGAGTCCTGGACAGATCGGCTGCCGGAGGTGACGCCCTCGTCCGGGCTGGTGCTCGTGCTGACCGGCGCCATCCGCACCCGGGCCAGGTCGACCTGCAGTTCCTCGGCCGCCACCTGCGCCAGCGCGGTCCAGATGCCCTGGCCGTACTCGACCTTGCCGACCCGGACCGTTACCTCGCCGCGGCGGCCGAAATCAAGCCACCGGCCCAGCACCGGGTTGGCGGCCAGGCTGCCCGGCAATGATCGCGTCCCGGCTGGCGCCGGCCGTGCCCCGGTCCGCTCCGGTTCGGCGACCGCCGGTCGTGACTGGGTGATGGCGGCCCGCTCCGGCCCGCTCTCTAGGTCCGGCGAGAGGTCGGGCGAGCCTGGCCCCTGGCTCGCCGCCCGCAGTACCGCGCGGACGATCCGGCCGTGGATACCGCAGCGGCACAGGTTGCCTTCTAGAGCCGCCCTGACGTCTGGCTCCGCCGGGGCGGGATTCCTTCGCAGCAGGTCTACCGCGGCCATCACCATGCCCGCGGTGCAGTAGGCGCACTGAGCGGCCTGCTCGTCCAGGAACGCCTGCTGGACCGGATGAAGCCGGCCATCGGACGGCAGTCCCTCCACCGTCGTGACCGGGCTATCCACCGCGGACACCGGCAGGTCGCAGGACGACCGCGCCCGGCCGCCGGTCAGCACCATGCACGCGCCGCACAGGCCGAGCCCGCAGCCGAAGCCCGGACCGGCCAGGCCCACGTCGTGGCGCAGCACGTCCAGCAACGGGGTGTCGGGCTCACAACGGACGGTGTGCTGGGCACCATTGACGACCAGGAGGAATTCTTCCGTCTCCATCATCTCCCTCCAAATCGGCCGTCACCGGGGGCTACTACCAGGGCCAGTCATCAGGCCGGCCGCTGGGCCGGACCGGGCCACAGTGTTGACCGGAGCCCTGCCCAAGAGTATGCATTCGTTTGCAAAAGACGTTGAGAGCTACCCCCGGAGGGACCGTGACATGGACGACAGGCTAGCCATGGCTATCTCACACTGGGCACCGCGGTTCACGACCAACGGCGTGACCGCGGCGGACTTCGACCGCATCACCCGCGATCTTCCTTCCTGGGACGAGTGGTGCTCAGCCTGGAGCACGGTCGCGGCCGAGCACGAGCAGCTCGGCCGGGACGCGCTGAAAGCGGGCCGGACGATCTCGGCCGGGGCGCACCTCTCCCGGGCCGCCGTCTACTTTCACTTCGCCAAGTTCCTGTTCGTCAGCGACCTGGTCCAGATGCGTACCGCTCATGAGCGGGCGGTGACCTGCCTGACCGATGCGCTGCCGTATCTGGATCCTCCAGGTCGCCGGGTCGAGGTCCCGTTCGAGGGGGCACGGCTGGCTGGCGTCCTGCGTCAGCCAGCCGGGCCGGGACCTCATCCGGCCATGATCATGATCTCTGGACTCGACTCGGCCAAGGAAGAGCTCCGCAGCACCGAGGACCTGTTCCTGGAGCGGGGTATCGCCACCTTCAGCGTGGACGGGCCCGGTCAGGGCGAGGCTGAGTACGACCTGGCCATCCGGGGTGACTGGGAGGTGCCCGGTGCCGCCATTATCGACCAGCTGAGCACCGAGGAAGGCGTGGACCCGGACCGGATCGGGATCTGGGGCGTCAGCCTCGGGGGCTACTACGCGCCCCGGGTGGCCAGCGGCGATCCCCGGGTGAAGGCATGTATCGCGCTGGCTGGCCCGTACGCCTTTGATGACGGCTGGGACAGCCGGCCCATCCTCACTCGCGAGGCGTTCCGGGTCCGGTCCAAGTCTGCGGACATGGAAACCGCCCGCCGCCGGTCGGCGGAGCTGACTATGGCCGGCCGGGCCGGGCTGATCACCTGCCCGCTGCTGGCGGTCATGGGCAAGCTCGACCGGCTGATCCCCTGGCAGCAGGCGCAGCGGCTGGTGGAAGAGGCGTCCGGTCCCGCCCAGTTGCTGCTGCTGGAAAAGGGCAACCACGGCTGCGCGAACCTGGCTCCGTTCCACCGGCAGGTCACCGCGGACTGGGCCGCTGAGCAGCTCGGCGGGATGGTGCGCTACTAGGATGCAAACGATTGTGATAATCTCAGCCGAGTGATTCGGCGCTGGTGCGGTGATCACCGCGGTAGGGCTATGCAGGAGGGACATCGTGATGGCATACCGTGCGCTTGAGCAGCCGAGGATCGGCTGGATCGGGGCGGGCCGGATGGGCCTGCAAATGGCCGCCAGGCTCCTCGACGCGGGACACGACGTGGCCATCTATAACCGGACCGCGGCCAAGGCCGCCCCCATGGTCAGCCGCGGAGCCGTCGCCGTGGAGCGGCCCGCGGACCTGGCCGACCGCGACGTGGTGTTCACCATGGTCTCGGGCTCCGATGACCTGCTCCAGGTCACGACCGGTGCCGGCGGGCTGCTGACCGATCCCGGTCAGTCGCCCTCGCTGCTTGTGGACTTCTCCACGGTCTCGATGGACGCCTCGGCCGCGGTTCGCGAGGCGGGCCGCAAACGGGACACAGATTTCCTCGCCGCGCCGGTGAGCGGCAACCCCAAAGTCGTGAGCGCCGGCAAGCTCTCGCTGGCCGTATCGGGCCCTCAGGACACCTTCGCGGCCGCCGAGCCGCTGCTGGCGCTGTTCGGCGCGCGGGTCACCTACGTGGGCGACGACGAGGTGGCGCGGCTGGTCAAGATCTGCCACAACGTGCTGCTTGGCGTGGTGATCCAGGCCTTGTCCGAGGTGACGGTGCTGGCCGAGAAGGGCGGTACCAGCCGGGCGGCGTTCCTGGAGTTCGTGAACCACTCGGTGCTCGGGTCCATGTTCACCAGGTACAAGTCACCGGCGCTGGTCAACCTGGATTTCACCCCCACGTTCACGAACTCGCTGCTGCTGAAGGACTTCGACCTGGGGCTGGCCGCGGCGCGTGACCTGCAGGCACCGATGCCGGTCGCATCGGCCGCCGCCGCCATGGTCGCCTCCGCGCTGGGCGCCGGCTACCGGACCGAGGATTTCGCCACGCTCATCCTGGAGCAGGCCCGGCGCTCGGGTATCACCCTGGCCGCCGAGGACGTCAAGGTCGACGACGGGCTGGAGGCCCCGTGAGCGGCGCTCGCCCGCTCCGTGCTCCTGGACACGGCGGCGTCGACTTCGAGGCCCGCGTCGACTTCGACCGGCTGCGCCGCTACCGTCTCGAACGCTCGCTCGCCGCGCTGGATGCGAGCGATTGCGGCGCGTTCCTGCTCTTCGACTTCTACAACATCCGTTACACCACCCAGACGTGGATTGGCGGCGCCCTCGGCGACAAGATGACCCGGTACGCCCTGCTGACCCGCAGCGGCGAGCCGGTGCTCTGGGACTTCGGGTCAGCCGCCAGGCACCATCAGCTGTACTGCCCGTGGCTCGTGCCGGAGAATTGCAAGGCGGGCATGCTCGGCCTGCGCGGCGCCATCGCGCCCGACGTCGGCCTGATGACCTCCGCGGTGCGCGAGATCAAGCAGCTACTCGCGGACCAGGGCCTGGACGGCCAGCCGGTCGGCGTCGACATCATCGAGCTGCCCTTCCTGGCTGAGATGCAGCGCCAGGGCCTGACCGTGGTCGACGCCCAGCAGCTCATGCTGGACGCGCGCCAGATCAAGTCGGCCGACGAGATCATGCTGCTGACCCAGGCCGCCGCCATGGTCGACGGCGTTTACACTGACATCGTCGCGGCCCTCAAGCCCGGCGTGCGGGAGAACGAGATCGTGGCGCTGGCCAGCAAGCGCCTGTACGACATGGGCTCCGAGCAGGTCGAGGCCATCAACGCCGTGTCCGGTGAGCGCTGCAACCCGCACCCGCATAACTTCTCCGACCGCATCATCCGGCCCGGGGACCAGGCCTTCTTCGACATCATCCAGAGCTACAACGGCTACCGGACCTGCTACTACCGCACCTTCAGCGTGGGCAGCGCGACGACCTCGCAGCGCGATGCCTACACCAAGGCGCGGGAGTGGATGGACGTGGCCATCCAGGCGGTCAAGCCGGGTGTGGGTACCGACGACATCGCGCGGCTGTGGCCCGCGGCGACCGACTTCGGGTTCGCTGATGAGATGGCGGCGTTCGGCCTGCAGTTCGGCCACGGCCTCGGCCTCGGCCTGCACGAACGGCCGATCATCAGCCGGCTGAACAGCCTGGAGCACCCGGTGGAGATCCAGCCGGGGATGGTGTTCGCCCTCGAGACGTACTGCCCGGCCTCCGATGGGTTCTCGGCGGCGCGGATCGAGGAGGAGGTCGTGGTCACCGAAGACGGCCCCCGCATCCTTACCCTCTTCCCCGCGCAGGACCTCGTCATTGCGAACCCTTACTGAACCCCGTAGCCGGAGGGGCCGTCATCATGACACAGGTAAACCAGATCGTCAGCGGCCTGCTGACCGATCTTTTCATCGGGGGCAAGGCGATACCGGCCGCCGCGGGCGGGCGGTTCGGCGTTCTCGACCTGGCTCTACCTGGCGCTGAGCTGGTGAGATGACCGTGCCCGTCCCCGGACTCACCCGCGTCGACCACATCGGGATCACCGTCCCCGATCTGGCCGAAGCCAGCCGGTTCCTGATCGATGTGCTCGGCTGCGAGTACATGTACACACTGGGTCCGTACGTGCACGACGACGACTGGATGACCGAGCACCTTAATGTGCACCCCCGGGCCGTGATGCGCCAGTTGCACTTCTTTCGCTGCGGCGGCCAGGCGATATTCGAGGTCTTCCAGTACGAATCGCCCGACCAGCACCAGGAACTTCCCCGGAACAGCGACCATGGCGGGCATCACGTCGCCTTTTACGTCGACGACATCGACGCCGCGGTGGACTATCTGCGCGCCGAGGGCATCCGGGTGCTGGGCGAGCCCACCGCGAGCAGCGGCCCGAGCGAGGGCCAGCGCTGGGTCTACTTCCTGGCCCCCTGGGGCATGCAGTTCGAGCTCGTCTCCTACCCAGGAGGTAAGGCCTTCGATCGTCAGGGAACCGGGCCGGCCTAGGTACAAGCACAGGGAGCGCCATGCCGGAGCACAACCACCTCGAGATGTCCGTGCCGTGGGTCGAGGTCACGGTGACCGAGTCAGACTGGGACGCGGCCGGCCCGCAGCTGCTGACCGGCGCTTTCGCGCAGCTCAGCCTGATTCGCGCGTTCGAGGAGTTCGTGCTCGGGCTGGCCGCGGACGGCCTGATCCACGGTCCGGCCCACTCCAGCATCGGGCAGGAAGGCGGCGCCGTCGGCTCCGTGCTCGCGCTGCGTCCCGGCGACACGGTCAACGGCTCGCACCGCGGTCACCACCAGTTCCTGGCCAAGGCGCTGGCCCACGTGACGCCGCAGGGCATCGACCCGGTACGGCCGTACTCCGAGCCGGTCCGCGCGCTGATGCTGCGCAGCCTGGCGGAGGTCTGCGGCCTGGAGCGCGGCTTCAGTCACGGCCGCGGCGGCTCGATGCACCTGCAGTGGAAAGAGGCCGGCGCGATCGGCACGAATGCCATTGTCGGCGGCGGGGTACCGCAGGCGGCCGGCTCGGCGTGGGCGCACCAGCACGCTGGGACCGGCGCGGTCGCCGTGACCTACTTCGGCGACGGCGCAATCAACATCGGCTCCACGTTGGAAACGCTCAACCTGGCCGCGGCCTGGAAGCTGCCGCTGTGCTTCTTCATCGAGAACAACCGGTACGCGGTCTCGACCCGGGTGGACGAGGCGACGGGCGAGCCGCGGCTGTCTGCGCGCGGCCCTGGCTTCGGCATCGCCAGCTGGAAGGTCGACGGGATGGACCCGCTGGCCGTGCACGTCGCCATGTCCGAGGCCGCCGCTCACATGAGGGCCGGAATGGGCCCGGCCGTGATCGAGGCGGACGTCTATCGCTTCTTCCACCAGAACGGCCCGTTCCCCGGCAGCGCCTTTAAGTACCGCACCCGGGAAGAGGAAGCCCAGTGGCGAGCACGCGACCCCCTCACCCAGATCGCCGGCCACCTGGTGCGCCGCGGCATCTTGACCTCGCCTGACGTGGACTCGGCCCGTGCGCGGGCCGGCCAGCTGATGGCCGAGATCGGCTCGGTCCTGCTCGAGCCGGTACCGGGAGGCAAACCGGACGAGCGGCGGATCAAGGCCGCCGAGTGGCCCGACCCGGCCTTCGTGGACGTCGGCGTGCGCGGGGACCTAACCGAGTTCGCCGGTGTCACGTTCGCCGACCGCGCTGACTTCCATGGCGCGGGCAAGGAGATGAAGTTCATCGACGCCGTGGCCGGGGTGATGGCCCGGCGGATGAGCCGCGATGACCGGATCGTCATCATGGGCGAGGACATCCACCGGCTCAACGGCGGCACCAACGGTGCCACCAAGGGCCTCAAGCAGGCCCACCCTGACCGGGTGCTCGGCACGCCGATCAGCGAGAACGCTTTCACCGGCCTGGCCGGCGGCATCGCCCTGGACGGCCGGTTCCTGCCGGTGGTCGAGTTCATGTACGCCGACTTCATGTGGGTAGCAGCGGACCAGCTCTTTAACCAGATAGCGAAGGCCCGCCACATGTACGGCGGAGGCAACGATGTCCCGATCGTGCTCCGCAGCAAGGTGGCGACCGGCACCGGATACGGCTCGCAGCACTCGATGGATCCAGCCGGCATTTTCGCCACCGCGCCGGGCTGGCGCATCGTGGCTCCGTCGACTCCGTTCGACTACATCGGCCTGATGAACACCGCGCTGCAGTGCCGGGACCCGGTGGTGGTACTCGAGCATGTCGACCTCTACCCGACCGCCGGCGAGGTACCGGCGGGGGAGTGGGACTTCTGCCTGCCGGTGGGCCGGGCCGCGGTGCGCCGTCCGGGTTCGGAGGTAACAGTCTTGAGCTACCTGGCCATGACCGGATACGTCCTGGAGGCCGTCGCCGGGGTCGGCACTGTGGACGCCGAGGTGATCGACCTGCGCTGGCTTGATCGCGGCAGCGTGGACTGGGACACGATCGGCGAGAGCATCAGGAAAACGAACCGCGTCCTGATCGCCGAACAGGGGGCGCTCGGCACCTCCTACGGCGGCTGGCTGGCCGACGAGATCCAGCGACGCTTCTTCGACTGGCTCGACCATCCCGTCCAGCGGGTGACCGGAGGCGAGGCCTCACCCACCATCAGCAAGGTCTTGGAGCGCGCGGCCATCGCGCGCACCGAAGAGGTGGCCGACGCGCTGATCGAGATCGCGAAGGCCTGACCATGGCTCATCTGCTGCGCGTTCCCGAAATCGCGGCCGGCACGACGGAAGCGGTCCTCGCCACCTGGCCGGTCCCGGAAAACAGCCCGTACTCGGCCGCCGACGTGATCGCCACCGTGGAGACCGCCAAGGCCGTGATCGACATCGAGGCCGAGGAAAACGGCGTGATCCTGCGCCGCCTGGTACCCGAAGGCGCCGACGTCGCCGTCGGTCAGCCCATCGCGCTCATCGGTGTTCCCGGCGAGCCAGCGGGCAATGTCGAGGACGAACTACGCGCCCAGGGCATCACGCCAGGCGCACCGGAGCGCACCTTCATCAGCCCGATCGCGCGGCGCCTGGCCCGCGCGGCTGACCTCGACCCGCGTGACATCTCAGGTACCGGGCCGAACGGCCGGATCATGCGCCGCGACGTCGAGCGGGCCGTCCGCACGGTAGCCCATCCGGCCGAGGTCCCGCCCCCGGCCCGGCCCCGGGGCGAGCCCGCGTCGTCGGCCGCGGTCACCCGGCCGGAGCCGGCGGGCTACCGCGAGGTCCCGCATAGCCGGGTCCGGCGGGCGATCGCCGGCAGGCTGGCTGAGAGCAAGCAGACCGTCCCGCATTTCTACCTCAGCGGCAGCGCCCGGGCCGGCAAGCTGCTGCGGCTGCGCGCGGAACTCAACGAAGGCGCCAGCGATGCCCGGATTTCGCTGAACGACCTGGTCATCAAGGCGGTGGCGCATACCCATCAGCTGGTGCCGGCTATGAACGTGGTCTGGACGTCAGACGCGGTCCGGTCCTTCACCTCGGTAGATATCGGCGTCGCCATCGCGAGCCCACGGGGCCTGGTGACGCCGGTTCTGCGGTCGGTGGACGGCAGCGGGATCGCGGTGATCGCCGCGGCCGTCAAAGACCTGACGGAACGAGCCGGAGCTGGCCGTCTGGCGCCCCGGGAGCTGGAGGGCGGCACTACCACCGTGACCAACCTGGGCATGTTCGGCACGGAGAGCTTCGCCGCCATCATCAACCCGCCGCAAGCCTCGATCCTCGCGGTCGGCGCCGTGCACCGGGCGCCGGTAGTGAAGAAGGACAAGCTCGCGGTCGACGCCGTCCTGGAGGTGACCCTGTCCGTCGACCACCGGGCCGTGGACGGCTCCGCCGCGGCCGAGTGGATGAGAGCATTCGTCTCGGTGATCCAGCACCCCGCGCAGATCCTGCTCTGATCTTGTCCAGCCGGATCAGTTAGGGAGCCGAGCCGGGAGTCAACTGAGGTAGGCATCGCGGAAGTTCACAGGGTGCCGGTGAAGGCCTGAAGGCCCAGGCTGGCTGCTGCGACCGTGATCCAGAGCAGGGCGCCGAGGACCAGGGGACGGGCGCCGGCCCTGCGGAGCGCGGCCACGTTGGCGGACAGGCCGATCGCGGACAGCGCGACGGCGACGAGGAAGACCGACGTGTGCTCGATGGGGGAGTGAGCGCCGGCCGGGATGATGCCGACGGAGTTGACGGCGGCCACCAGGACGAAGCCGATCAGGAACCAGGGCACGAGCTTGACGGCGCGGCGCGGTGACATGCGGGCGGCGGCGGGAGAGACGCAGACGCCCGCGGCAGCGCCGTCGCGGGCCGGGGCGGCCGGGGCGGCCGGGGCGGTCGCGATGGCGAGACGCTGCTGCCTGCGGGCGGTCAGCGCGGCGAGGCCCAGGCAGATCGGGATGATCATGAGCGTGCGGACCAGCTTCACCACGACCGCGTGGCTGGTCGCGGCGGAGCCGTAGGTGGCCGCCGTCGCCACCACGGACGACGTGTCGTTGACGGCCGTGCCTGCGAACAGGCCGAATGACTGCTGGCTCATGCCCAGCGCGTGCCCGAGGAGCGGGAAGGCCAGGACTGCCGCGATGTTGAACAGGAAGATCGTGGAGATCGCGTAGGCGACGTCGGCTGACGCCGCCTCGATCACCGGGGAGACCGCCGCGATGGCCGACCCGCCGCAGACCCCCGTGCCCACGCCGATCAGCGTGCGCAGGTCGCCGGGGACGCCGAGCAGCCGCCCGTATAGCCAGGCCGCGCCGAGGCAGCTGACGAGTGTGCCGAGCATGACCGGCAGCGAGGATACGCCGACCCTGGCCGCCTCGGCGATCGAAAGCTGCGCGCCGAGCAGGACTACCGAGCACTGCAGGACAAAGGTGCTGGCCCACTTCACCCCGGCCGCGAAGCGCGCGCCCGGCTTGACGACGATCGCGATGACGACGCCGATGACCGCCCCGGGAACCGCGCTGCCGGTCAGCGGCACGTACTGCCCCATGACCGTCGCCGCTGCCGCGACGGCGAGCGCCAGCCCGAGCCCGGGGGCGATGGCCCGCGCGCGGCGGGCGGCACGGCGCGGGCGGGAGGCGTCAGCGGGATACGAAGGGCCCCGCTCGAGGCTCTCGGTATCCCGCGTCCGCTGCCCGAGGTTCGCCGGGACCGGGGCATGATGCAGGACAGTCATAGCCATTCCAGGGTCGCCAAGATACTGGCCTGCGGGAATGAGAGCCGCCTTGTGGGGGTACAAGCTAGCGTTGTACCTGGCGGCAGCCGCGGTCGGACGGGGAGGCGCGGGGACGATGAGCGAGGCGGTGCACGACCTGGGCGCGCTGCGGGCGCTGCGTGAGGTGGGCAGGCGCGGGTCCATCGCCGCTGCCGCCACGATGCTCGGCGTCTCGCAGCAGGCGCTGTCCGCCCGGATGCGGACGCTGGAGCGGGCGACCAGCGTCACCCTGCTCGTCCGCTCACCGGGCGGATCCCACCTCACCGAGCAGGGACGCCTCGTCGTCGGCTGGGCCGAGGACGTACTCGACGCCGCCGACCGGCTCGAGGCCGGGCTGCGGTCGGTCAGGTCCGGCATGTCGCACCGGCTGGCGATCGCGGCCAGCCAGACTATCGCCGAGCACCTCGTGCCGCACTGGCTCGTCGAGTTGCGCGGCATCGAGCAGGCCAGCGCCGAGCGGGCATCCGGGGACACGCCGACCGTCGTGGAACTCACCGTCGCCAACTCCACCCGGGTCATCGAGCTCGTCAGGGACGTCAAGGTACGGCTCGGCTTCATCGAGACCCCGCACCTGCCGGCTGACCTGGTCGCGACGCACCTGCGTGACGACGAGATGCTGGTGGTCACCGCGCCGGGCCATCCGTGGGCGCGCCGCCGGGGGCCGCTGTCACTGGCCGAGATCGCCGCGATGCCGATGGTCATGCGGGAGGCCGGCAGCGGCACCAGGGTCACCCTGACCGACCACCTGGCCGCCCAGCAGCCGCCGCTCGGCGCGCAGATCGCGATGGAACTCGGCACGAGCGCGGCGGTTCGCTCAGCGATCGCGGAGGGCGTCGGGCCGGGCGTGCTCAGCCGGCTGGCCGTCCGCGACGACCTCGTACTCGGCCGCCTGGTCGCCATCGAGGTCGCCGGGCCGCCGCTGATAAGGCAGCTCACCGCCGTCTGGCGCCCCGACCTGGA
>Ga0136846_1231995_pt1 | contig 20731 bp, 19 predicted proteins | sample HopSoiMetagenom2_FD_96841 | JGI IMG/M metagenome (GOLD analysis project Ga0136846, IMG submission 96841) | Grasslands soil microbial communities from Hopland, California, USA - 2 Assembly 2016 (version 4) | ecosystem: Environmental > Terrestrial > Soil > Grasslands | place: USA: Hopland...
AGGGAAAACCTAGAACGTTGTTGACCTGGTTGGGATAGTCGCTGCGGCCGGTGGCAATGATCGCATGCGGCGACGCCTCGCGCGCCTCCTCCGGCGTGATCTCCGGATCGGGATTGGCCATGGCGAAGATCACCGGCTGGTGGGCCATGGTCTTGATGTGGTCCTGGGTCAGGGCGCCCTTGGCGCTGACGCCGATGAACACGTCCGCGCCCTCCAGGGCCTCGGCCAGGGTGCGCTTGTCGGTGTCGACCGCGTGGGCCGACTTCCACTGGTTCATGTCGTCGGTGCGGCCGCGGTAGAGCACGCCCTTGCGATCGACGGCGATGACGTTCTCGGGCCGCACGCCCAGGGCCTTGATCAGGCCCAGGGTGGCGATGCCGGCCGCGCCCGGGCCGTTCAGGACGACCTTGACCTCGGAGAGCTTGCGCCCGGTGATCTCGCAGGCGTTGATCAGGCCGGCCGAGCAGATGATCGCCGTGCCGTGCTGGTCGTCGTGGAACACCGGGATGTCGAGCAGCTCCTGCAGCTCGGTCTCGATGCGGAAGCAGTCGGGGCTCTTGATGTCCTCGAGGTTGATGCCGCCGTAGGTGATCCCGATCGTCTTCACCACCGTGATGATCTCGTCGGGATCGGTGGAGTTCAGCTCCACGTCGATGGCGTCCACGTCGGCGAAGCGCTTGAAGAGCACGCCCTTGCCTTCCATCACCGGCTTGGAGGCCAGCGGGCCCAGGTTGCCGAGGCCGAGGATAGCGGTGCCGTTGGAGATCACGGCCACCAGGTTGCCCTTGGAGGTATATTCGTAGGCGAGCTCGGGGTCCTTGGCGATCGCCAGCACCGGCACCGCGACGCCGGGCGAATAGGCCAGGGAAAGGTCGCGCTGGGTGGCCATCGGCTTGGTGGCCTGGACGCCGATCTTGCCGGGCGTGGGATAGCGGTGGAAGGCGAGCGCCTCCTCATCCGTGAAGGTGCGTTTGTCGACCTGTTCCATTGGTCCCCCAACCCGGCGCCCCGTCGGGCGCTATTCGCAAGGGCGGCAACCTACAGACCCGCGACCGCAGGGACAACGGCTGCCCGAGGCGTTTCGCCACAGCGGCCGACGCAGCGGAACCGTCGCCAGGGGCCGCCCGTTGATGCCGCGTCGGGCGCGGGGGCGAACCTGGGAGCAAGCCTGCATGAACATTCGCCTCGCCTATGCCGCCGCAGCGGCGCTCACCCTCGCCGCGGCCCCGGCCCTGGCGCAGACCACGGCGCCGCACAGCTCGGCTGCGCCGTCCAGCTCGGCCGCAGGCTCGACCTCAGCCATGCCGTCCACCTCGGCGCCGCCGTCGTCGACCACGATGCCGTCGACCGGCGCGACCGCCGGCTCCACAGTCGGCTCCACGGCCGGCGCCGCCGCGGGTGACGTCTCCGGCGCGACCGCCGGCGCGCCCAGCGCGGCCGCGTCGGGCGCCAACGTCAGCGTGACCACCGGCATGAGCGTCAAGGACAACACCGGCGCCACCATCGGCCAGGTCACCGACGTCAAGACCGGCGCCGACGGAAAGCAGACCGCGACCATCAAGATGGGCTCGGACGTCTTCGCCGTGGACACCACCCGCCTCGGCGTCGCCGGCGGCGCGGCCACGGTCAACGCCAGCCAGGCCGACATCAAGAAGATGCTGAAGAAATAGCCGACCGATCCGATCGGCGTTTGCGAGGGCGGTCCTGCGGGGGCCGCCCTTTCTTTTTTGCCCTTCTCTTCCCCCTCTGGGGGAAAGCGGCGCGATGCCCCGAAGGGGCAAGTCGCCGATGGGGGAAGCGACCAGGCAACCTCGATACCTCCCCCATTGTCGCCCGCCTTCGGCATTGGCGACATTTCCCCCGCGAGCGGGGGAAGGGGTTCGCATGTCCTCGCTCTTGACATGATCGTAAGCCAACACTTACGGTAAGGCATGACTAACGCACTGCAACGTACCGATGGCGCTTTCGCCGCCCTGGCCGATCCCACGCGGCGGCAGGTGTTCGAACGCCTGGGCGACGGGCCGCGGGCGGTGGGAGAGCTGGCGGCCGGCCTGCCGGTCAGCCGGCCGGCGGTGAGCCAGCACCTGAAGGTGCTGAAGGCGGCCGGGCTGGTGACCGATCGGCCGGACGGCGCGCGCCGCGTCTACCAGATCGACCCGCAGGGGCTGGGCCAGCTGCGCGCCTGGCTGGACCGGTTCTGGGACCAGGCCCTGGCGGCGTTCGTCGCCGAGGCCGAGCGCGAAGACACAGAGGACTGACGCCCATGAACGCCGCGACCATCAAGCCCGCCCCGATCCGCAAGACGCTGAGCGTCAAGGCGAGCCGCGAGAAGGCCTTCAAGGTCTTCACCGAGGGTCTCGACCGCTGGTGGCCCAAGTCCCACACCATCGGCGAGGCCCCGCTGAGGGAGGCGGTGCTGGAGCCGCGCGAGGGAGGCCGCTGGTACGGGATCTCCGAGACCGGCGCCCAGGATAACTGGGGCGAGGTCCTGACCTGGGAGCCCCCAGCGCGCCTCGTCCTGGCCTGGCGGATCAGCGGCGAATGGAAGTGCGACCCCACCGTGCACACCGAGGTCGAGGTCCGCTTCACCGAGGCGGGCGACGGGACGACCCTGGTCGAGTTCGAGCACCGCATGCTCGAGAACCTGGGCGCCGGCGCCGTGCACGCGGCCGAACAGATGAACGGCGGCTGGGTGATGATCCTGGGCCGCTTCAAGGACGTGTTGGAAGCGTAAGGCAAGCGGGCCCATGGCCCCCGAAGACGTGGAGGTTCCGATGACCCTGGTTCTGCATGGCGTGCCTGGCAGCCCGTACCTGCGCAAGCCGGTCCTCACCGCGGAGGAGAAGGGCGCGCCCTACACCATCCGCGCCATGGGCTTCGGCGAGAACAAGTCGCCGGAGTACCTGGCCCTGCATCCGTTCGGGAAAATCCCGTTCATGGAGCACGACGGGTTCCAGCTCTACGAGGCCCAGGCGATCATCCGCTACATCGACGCCGCCTTCGACGGACCGGCCCTGACCCCCGCGGACCCCAAGGCCATGGCGCGGATGAGCCAGGTGCTGAACATCATCGACTGGTACGTGATGCCGTCCCTGTCCGGCGGCATCGGCTTCAACCGGATCGTGGCGCCGATCTTCCAGATGCCGGTGAACGAGGCCGCGGTCGCCGCGGCGGTCCCCCTGGCGCGCACCTGTCTGCGGGCGCTGGAGGATATCCTGGGCCGCAACCGCTACTTCGCCGGCGACCAGCTGAGCCTGGCCGACCTGGCGGCGGTCTGCCACCTGGACCTGGTGCAGCAGTCGCCGGAGGGCGCCGAGCTGATCGCAGGCTCGCCCCTGCTGGCCTGGCTGGACCGCATGGCCGAGCGGCCCAGCGTCCAGAAGACCGCCATGCGGAAGATGATGGGCCTGGAGGCGGCGGCCTGAGCCTCGGCCGGCGATGGGCGCGGCGGCGATTGGCGGCCGGCTTCCGCCAGCAGGGCGGTTGACCGGGGCGGCCGGGTCGCGAGAGTTAGGCGCCGCGTCCAGCCGCCACCGGAGAGACCGCCCTGCCCCAGCCGATCAAGATCGCCATCGCCGGCGCCCTGGGCCGGATGGGCCAGGCGATCGGCAAGGTCGCCGCGGACGACCCCGCGCTGACGGTGGTCGCCCGCTTCGACCGCCCGGGAACTGAGACCGGCCCCGACCTCGTCGGCCGCGACCAGGCGCTGCAGCTCGCCGACGTGGTCATCGACTTCACCCTTCCGGCCGCGTCGGTGGAACTGGCGCGGCTGTGTGCGGCGGCCGCCGGCCCTGCGCTAGTGATCGGCGCCACGGGGGCCAGCGACGAGCAACGCGCCGCCATCGCCGAGGCCGCGCAGCGGGTCCCGATCGTCTATGCCCGCAACTATTCCCTCGGCGTGAACCTGCTGATCGGCCTGGTCGCCCAGGCGGCCCGCGCCCTGCCCGCCGACGCCTACGACATCGAGATCTTCGAGGCCCACCACCGGCACAAGGTGGACGCTCCCTCCGGCACGGCCTTCATGCTGGGCGAGGCCGCCGCCCACGGACGCGGCGTCGAGCTCACCAAGGTGGAGCGGCGCACGCGCGACGGCATCACCGGCGAGCGCCCGGTGGGGGAGATCGGCTTCTCGGTGCTGCGCGGCGGCGGCATCGTCGGCGACCACAGCGTCACCTTCGCGGCCGAGGAGGAGATCCTGACCCTCAGCCACTCCGGCCGCGACCGGGGCCTGTTCGCCCGCGGCGCGGTGGCGGCCGCACGCTGGGTCGCGGGCCGGCCGCCCGGCCTCTACGACATGCAGGACGTGCTGGGCCTGAAGGAGGCGTGAGATGAACGACCTTCTGGACAAGGACGCCACGGCCCAGATCATGGCCCTGGTCGGCCGGCAGGTCTCGGCGGTGGAGCTGCTGAAGGCGGCGCTGGCCCGCCATGCCGAGACCCACGAGGCCCTCAACGCGGTCGTCGCGGCGGACCCCGAGCGGGCCCTGGAGCGCGCCCACGCCATCGACGACGCCCGCAGCCGCAGCGAGCCGCTGGGGCCGCTGGCCGGCCTGCCCATGACGGTGAAGGACACCTTCGACGTCGCCGGCATGGCCGCCTCCTCAGGCCTGGCGGTCCACCGGCGCCGCATGGCCGACGACGCAGCGGCGGTCGCCCATGCGCGGCATGCCGGCGCCATCATCTGGGGCAAGACCAATGTGCCCGTGCTGGCCGCCGACTGGCAGAGCTACAACGGCCTCTACGGCGCGACCAACAACCCCTGGGACCTCAGCCGCACGCCCGGCGGGTCCTCCGGCGGCGGCGCCGCGGCCCTGGCGGCGCGGGTGACGCCGCTGGAGATCGGCTCCGACATCGGCGGGTCCCTGCGCGTCCCGGCCAATTTCTGCGGCGTCTTCAGCCACAAGCCCACCTGGGGCCTGGTCTCCCAGCGCGGCCACGTCCCGCCACACCCCGGCTCCTACGCCGAGCGCGACCTGAACGTCATCGGACCGATGGCGCGCTCGGCCCGCGACCTGCGGATGCTGCTGTCGGTGATCGAGAACGGGCCACTGGCGCCCAAGGCCCCGCCGGCGGACCTGTCGCAGACCCGCATCGGGCTCTGGCTGGACGATCCGAACTGCCCGCTCGATCCGCAGGTCCGCGCCACGCTTGAGACCTTTGCGGGCGAACTGCGCGCCGCCGGCGCCACCGTCGAGCCGATCGAGAGCCCGGTCGACATGCGCGCCCTGCTGCACGCCTACCAGACGCTGCTGGGCGGCGTGCTGGGCGAGGACATGCCGGAAAACGCGCTGCGCGGCATGGAGCTGGTCCGGCCCTTCGCCCGCCGCGCGCTGGCCCGCGGCGCGGGCCCCTTTTCCACCGCCGCCCTGACCGTGGCCTACACCGCGCGCTATCGCGAATGGGCGGCGGCCGACGCCGTGCGCGCGCGCCTGCGCCACGAGATCGCGGGGCTGTTCGACAGCTGGCACGCGATCCTGGCCCCGATCGCCCCCGTGCCGGCCTTTGCGCACGACCACCGCCCGTTCACCCGCCGCACGCTGAAGCTGTCGGATGGGACCACCATTCCGTACGCGGCCATGCTCACCTGGATCAGCGTGGCAACCGCGCTGCACCTGCCGGCCACCGCCGTGCCGGCCGGCCGCACCGCCGGCGGCCTGCCGGTGGGGGCGCAGCTGATCGGGCCGCTGGGGGGCGACGCGCGCACCCTGGCCATCGCCCAGGCCATCGACGAGAACGTCCGCGGGTTTCAACCGCCGCCCATATAGCGGGAAAATACACGCTATGGCGGTTGTGCACTCCCTCCCGGAGCGAACGCGGTTCCCAAAAGGGTTAATGGCGCGCCTAGTGCCAGGACTGGCCAGACCGTGCGCCGGCCTTGTCGGCACGGAACCTGCAGGGGCGTGGCGAAAGCCGCTTTGGGGAACAGGAAACGTGTTGAAGTCGATTTTGAAGGGCGCGGCCCTGGCCGCCGGTCTGGCCTTCGCAGCGCTGGCGCAGCCCGCCGCGGCCTCCAGCCAGATCACGCTGAACAGCGCCAGCATGGACGGGACCTACACCGCCAACATCAACTACGGCGCGATCCACGTGACCGCCTATTCCAATGGCGTCACCTTCAACGTGACGGACATTGCGCCCCCGAACGCGACCTATGACCTGTTCGGCTTCTGCATCGACATCTACCACGACATGTACCTGGGCGGCCTCGGCTACACCTATTCGTCCACCTACGGCGATCCGGGCGATCCGCTGGCGACGGACTACGGCACGCCGCCGGTGGCCCTGAGCAGCGACCAGAAGAACTGGATCTCCAGCCTGGTGGACCTCGGCTTCGTCCTGCACCGCGACAATCCCGGCGACGCCACGGCGAGCCTGGAGACGGCGGCCATCCAGGCGGCGATCTGGGAGACGATCCATCCCGGCTCGGTCACGCTCAACAATGGCGGCGCCGCGGTCGGCGGGTCGCAGACCTACCAGCAGTACTTCGACCAGTATGTGGGCCTGCACGGCGCCGGCGACCGCATCTTCACGATCACCGACACGGCCAAGGACGGCTATGGCAACGGGGCGCACCAGACCTTCGCCATCGGCTGGCCGCGCGACGTGCCCGAGCCCGCGACCTGGGCGCTGATGATCCTGGGCTTCGGCGCCACGGGCCTGGCCCTGCGCCGCCGGCGGGTTGCGCTGGCGGCCTGACGGCGGCCGCACCGCCAACGTCAAGGGGGCGTCCTTCGGGGCGCCCTTTTCGATTCAGCGTCCGCCGGTCGAGCCGAAGCCGCCGGCGCCGCGGACGGTCTCGTCCAGGCTGGCCACCTCGGCCCACCGGGCCTGCACCACGGGCGCCACCACCAGCTGGGCGATGCGGTCGCCACGGCGGATCGTGAAGGCCTCCGCGCCCAGGTTCACCAGGATCACCTTCACCTCGCCGCGGTAGTCGGCGTCGATGGTGCCCGGGGTGTTGAGGCAGGTGATCCCCGACTTCAGCGCCAGGCCCGACCGCGGCCGCACCTGGGCCTCGTAGCCCGCCGGCAGGGCGAAGGCGTAGCCGGTGGGCACGGCATGCCGGTCGCCCGGATGCAGCACGAACGGCTCAGCCTCCGGCACCGCCGCGCGCAGGTCCATCCCGGCGGCCTGGGCGGTCTCGTAGGCCGGCAGCGGCAGGCCCTCGCCGTGAGGCAGGCGCAGGATCGGGACGGTGGGGGCGGTCACGGGCGGAACTCCGTCAGGCAAGGGCGGCGGCGATGCGGGCGGCGAGCCGTCTGGCCACCTCGCCCTTGGCCAGGCGCTCCCATCGCTCGATTCCATCCTTGGAGACGATAGCCACGGCGTTGTCGTCGCCGCCCATCGTGCCCGCCACGCTGACGTCGTTGGCGACGATCCAGTCGCAGCCCTTCTTCGCCAGCTTGGCCCTGGCGTGGGCCTCGACGTCGTCGGTCTCGGCGGCGAAGCCCACCACCAGCCGCGGCCGCGTCGAAGCCCGCGACAGGGTGGCCAGGATGTCCGGGTTCTCCACCAGCGCGATCGCGGGCGGGCCGCCGGCGCCCTTCTTGATCTTGCCGGCGCCGACGCTCTGCGGCCGCCAGTCGGCGACGGCCGCCACGCAGACGGCGATGTCGGCGGGGTGCGCAGCCTCGCAGGCGGCGAGCATCTCGCGGGCGCTCTCCACATCCACGCGCCGCACCCCGGGCGGGGCGGCCAGCGCGGTGGGGCCGCTCACCAGGGTCACCTCGGCGCCCAGGGCCGCGAGCGCGCCGGCGATGGCGTAGCCCTGCTTGCCCGAGGAGCGGTTGGTGAGCACCCGCACCGGATCGATGGCCTCGGCGGTGGGGCCGGCGGTGACGATGGCGCGCCGCCCCGCGAGCGGCCGCGGCGCGGGCCCGGCCAGGGCCGCCTGGATTGCCGCGAAGATCGTGGTCGGCTCGGCCATGCGGCCGGGGCCGAACTCGCCGCAGGCCATGGCGCCCTCGTCGGGCCCCACGAACAGCACCCCGTCCGCCTTCAGCCGGGCGAGGTTCCGCTGGGTGGCCGCATGCTCCCACATGCGCACGTTCATGGCCGGCGCCATCAGCACCGGCTTGTCGGTGGCCAGCAGGGTGGTGGAGGCCAGGTCGCTGGCCAGGCCATTGGCGGCCTTGGCCATCAGGTCCGCGGTGGCCGGCGCCACTACCACCAGGTCGGCGGAGCGGGAGAGCTCGATGTGGCCCATCTCGGCTTCGTCGGTGAGCGAGAAGAGCTCGGAATAGACCTTGTCCTCGGCCAGGGCCGAGAGGCTGAGGGGCGTGACGAACTCCGACCCCGCGCGGGTCAGGATCGGGCGCACGCCGACCCCCGCCTTGCGCAGCAGCCGGGTGAGCTCCAGCGCCTTGTAGGCCGCGATGCCGCCGCCGACGATCAGGAGGATGCGCTTGTCGTTCAAGGCCGGGCCCGCCCTCTGAAGAGGGCCTGGATGTAGGCCATCGAAGGGGACTCGACAAACCTGCGTCGTTGTGTTCCTTCTTTGTTCCAAGCTCAACCGTAGATGGGGGACATCGGCGATGTCTGCTTTGAAGTTCATTTGGCTGGGATCGATCTGCGCGGCGACGGCGCTCGCCCTGGCGGCCTGCGACAATGGCCCCTCGGCCGTGGCGCACAAGCAGGCCGCCGGGACCCAGATGGCGGCGAACAGCGACGGCGACACCGCCAGCTATCCCAGCCGTTCGTCGGGCGGCTCGTCCTACGACCAGCCGCGGGACGACCACCGCAAGGACCCGGTGAAGCTGGTGGACGGCAAGCCCATGTGGTCGGCCAGCAAGCGGTTCTCCGCCGAGGAGAATGCCGAACGGGCCTTCGAGCGCAACGGCAAGGACTTCGGCGCCGGCTCGCTGGACGCCTTCGTGCAGAAGGCCCATGCCTTCGTGGCCCACCCGCCCAAGGGCACACTCACCTACACCCGCAAGAACGGGGACACCCTGTTCTACGACCCCAAGGGCAACGTCTTCGCCGTGGCCAGCAAGGACGGCGCGCCGCGCACCATGTTCAAGCCCGACGACGGCCCGACCTACTGGGAAGAGCAGAAAACCCGCGAGGAGAAGCGCCAGGCCTCGCGCCGGCGGGGCAGCAACGACGAGGCCTAGGCCCGGGCGCGCCTAGCGCCACCACGTTCCCAGCAGGAACGCGGCGGCGGCCGCCAGCACGCCCAGGGTGAACCACAGCGGGGCGCTCCCGCGCCGGGGCGTCTCGGTGGCCACGACCACCGGGGCCGGCTGGGCCAGCCGGGCGATGTTGCGCAGGGCGCGCTCGGCCTCGCCGGCCAGCTGCCGCACCCGGCTCACGGGCGAGAGCTCGCGGGCGATCCAGCGGCGCACCACCGGCTCGGAGGCGGCCCAGATGTCGTGCTGCGGGTCGATCCGGCGGGCCACGCCCTCCACCGTCATCATGGTCTTCTGCAAGAGGACCAGTTCGGGGCGCAGGCGCATCTCGAAGAGGGCGGTGATCTCGAACAGCTGGGTCAGCACCCGGCTCATGGCCACCGCGTTGGCGAACCGGCCGAACACCGGCTCGCCCACCGCCCGCAGCGCCTGGGCGAACGCGGCCACGCTGTGGTGGGCGGGCACATAGCCGGCGTCGAAGTGCACCTGGGCCACCCGCTCGTAATCGCGCTGCAGGAAGCCCCACAGGATCTCGGCCAGGTAGCGCCGCTCGGTGGGGCCCAGGCGCCCGATGATGCCGTAGTCCACCGCCTGCAGGACCGCCGGCGCGGCGGCGAACAGGTTGCCCTCGTGCAGGTCGGCGTGGAAGACGCCATGGTCCAGCGCCTGGGCCAGGAAGGCCCGGGTCAGGTTGTCGGCCAGGGTCTTGCGGTCCAGGCCGGGCTGCTCCAGTGCCGCGGCGTCCGAGAGCGGCATGCCGGCCGCCCACTCCATGGTCAGCACCCGCTTGCCGACCCCGTCCCAGACCACCCTCGGCGCGGCCATGTAGCCGTCGCGGGCCATCACCTCGGTCAGCTCGTCGGCGCCGGCGGCCTCCAGCCGCAGGTCCAGCTCCAGCTCGGTGGCGCGGATCACCGTGGTGGCGAACTTCAGCGGCTCCAGGCGGCGGGCCGCCGGAGCCCAGCGCTCGACCAAGCGCGCGGCCAGCATCAGCACCGCCGAGTCCGCCGCCACCCGCCGTTCGATCCCAGGCCGCAGCACCTTCACCGCCACCCGCCGGCCGTCCAGCAGCAGGGCGTCGTGCGCCTGGGCCAGGGAGGCGGCGGCCACCGGCTCACCGAACGCCGTGAAGACCTCTTCCACCGGCCGGCCGAGCTCCTGGGCGACCTGGGCGCGGGCGATGGTGGTGGGAAACGGCGGCAGGCGGTCCTTCAGATGCCCCAGGTCCTCGGCGAAGGCGCGCCCGAAGATGTCGCCGCGGGTGGAGAGCAGCTGGCCCAGCTTGATCGCCACCGGTCCCATGCCCTCCAGCGACCGCGCCAGCCGCTCGCCGGGCCGTCCGCCCCGCCGGCTGGCGAAGAGCCGCAGGGCCCGGCCCATCAGCCGCACGCTCGAGGAATAGAAGGCGTCCAGCTCGCGCGGCAGCAGGGCGTCATTGCGGACCAGGGTCCAGCCGGCCCCGATCAGCCGCAGATAGGCGCCGCCGGAAGCCACGGGCGCCTAGATCGCCCGGCCGGTGTGCAGCGCCGCGACGCCGCCGGAATAGTTGGTCCAGGCCACCTGGGAGAAGCCCGCCTCGCCCATCATGCCTGCGAACCGGCGCTGGTCGGGAAACCGGCGGATGCTCTCCACCAGGTACTGGTAGCTCTCCCGGTCCTGGGCGACCCGCGCGCCGATCTCCGGGATCACCTTGAAGGAATAGGCGTCGTAGGCCGCACGCAGCGCCTCGGTGACGGGGCGCGAGAACTCCAGGCAGAGGAACCGCCCGCCCGGGCGCAGCACCCGCCGCGCCTCCTTCAGCGCGCCCACGATGTCGGTGACGTTGCGGATCCCGAAACTGATCACATAGGCGTCCGCCGAGGCGTCCGGCAGCGGCAGCGCTTGCGCGTCGCCCACGGCCCAGCAGATCTCCGGCATGCCGCCCCGCTGGCGACCGGCCTCGATCATCTCGCCGTTGTAGTCGATCACGAACACGCGGGCGTCGGCCCCGCCGCGGCGCTCCTGCGCGCGCCGCGCCATGCGGGCGAAGCGGCGCGCCATGTCCCCGGTGCCGCCCGCCACGTCCAGGATGGTCTCGCCGGGCTGAGGGTTGAGCCGCGCGGCCACGGCGTCCTTCCAGAGCCGGTGCACGCCCGCGCTCATCAGGTCGTTCATCAGGTCGTAGCGGCGCGCCACGCGGTCGAACACGCCCCGCACCATGCCGGCCTTCTCGGCGGCGTCGACATCGCGGAAGCCGAAGGTGGCGGAAGGTCCGGTCATGGCGGGCGTTCTAGCGGCGAAGGAGCCCGGGCGTAAGGGGGAGGCGGGGCGGTTGGGGGCCCACCACCAACCCACCCCCGGTGTCATCCCGGTTTCGGCGCAGCCGAAGACCGGGACCCATTGGGCTCCGAGGCGGTGGAGGATCGCGGCGTCGCGCGCACACGTCTTCCCCCGCGCGGCGCTGAATGGGTCCCGGTCTTTCGCCTGGGGCGAAAACCGGGATGACACCGGTGGGGGGTGGATGAGGTGCTGCGCGAAGGCGCCGGCCGCCCCGCGGCCCACCCCAGCTTAAATCTCATGGCGGCCAGTCTGCCTCGGGGCCTGGCGATCTCAAGGACGGCCCGCAGGGCCGCCGCCGGGCGGCGCGCCAAAGGCGCGTCCTTGACATCGCCAGGCCCCGAGGCTCGCATCTACCGCGAGATTTATGCCCGGTCCCCATCGGGACGATGGGTCTCGCGAGCGGACTCCGGGGAGGTCTGAGAGGGGTGGATTGCGGACGTTGGTCTCGCCTAGCGCCTCTGCGACTGCCGGCGCTTCACCCTAAGAAGGTCTGAATAGAACTTCGCGTCTTCTACCCCGCCGCGCACTACTGCTTGTCTCGCGAGACGCAGCATGGCTCGGCTTATGCCCGACCTTTCGCAACTAATTAGGTAGACAATCTGTCGGTGCGTATCTGCCGGGGACTTTCTGGCATCTCTTTCCGATCTCCCCAACGAATGATTTGGGTCACATGTGGCTGGCGACGCCCACTCGCTGTTACTGAGCTCGAATCGAAACTCCAGGAGAATCCTCAGGTATTCGTTCTCGTCTACCTTGCCTCCCAGGACTGCGGCGGCCTCACCCCACTTCACTAGTCCCGGCTGATAGTCGCCACTGACGCAATCCCAGTAGTAGCTCCGCAACTTTCTGGCGCTCGACAGATCGCCACGATGGGCCAGCGCCTGAGCGCTGTTGACGTTGAGAACACAGACGGGATTGATCGACGTGGGTTCTCTGGAAGAGTCGAGGACCTGCTGCAGTGGCGGCTTCGCTTGCGATTGCGATGCCACCGCGAGCAGCGCAATGGCGACACCGAAACGGGGTCTGGCAAGAATTCTCATCTGAACCTTCTACCGGCCTACGGTTGAACGTCCGCTACACGGCCACTTCGCCGAACCAATTCCAAGCGCGCATAGTCATCCCTTCGCCAAACACTTTCCTTGAATATGCGAGGGCTTCGGCCAGCCGATCAGTCGGGACCCAACCGTTGCTGTGTCGCTGACCCCCTGCGTCATAGCTTGTTGTGTCGCACACTTCGCCGCGCAGGACGCTCGCCGTCTGCTCAGCACTGTCATGCGCAATTCGAAGCTCAAGCTTTCGGCCGGAGAGCCTTTTGGGGAAGAAGTGCGTGCGACCGAAGTGCTGGTGGGAAGTCCGGGTCGAGAGAACAACTTCTTCCGGGATGATCGAGGCCCACAGGGAACCGATTTCCGAGACGGGGGTGTCCCATCTGAAGATGAGGTAACCCGTCTCGCTTCGCTCGACGCTCGCGGGATCAGGCAGCGCCAGGGCGCAAGCGGCCAGCACAAAAGATCGTTCGAGAAAGCTGAGCGGTTCGTAGGCGGATGCCAATGCCGCCAGCTTCTCCGAGCTCTCAGAACCGTCATCTGACCCGGTCATTGCCCCAGTCTGACTTGGCTCGGTGAAGGGTCCGCTAAGGGGTCGGAATCCGGCGGCGCACTCTCTGCCAACATCGGACGCTCGCAAGACGCCGCCTCTCCGCCCACCCCCTCGACGCCTCGCCCGGTCCGTGCGAACCAGCGCCCATGCCTGAGTTGCCTGAAGTCGAGACCGTGCGGGGCGGGCTCGCGCCTGTTCTCGAAGGCCAGCGGCTGGCGCGGGTGGAGGCGCGGCGGCCGGACCTGCGGTTTCCGCTGCCGCCGAACTTCGTCCAGCTGCTGACCGGGGCCACGATCCAGCGGCTGGAGCGCCGCGCAAAGTACCTGATGGCCCGGCTCGACCGCGAGGACACCCTGGTCATGCACCTGGGCATGAGCGGCCGCTTCGAGATCAGCCATCCGCAGGGCGAAAGCCGGCCGGGGAATTTCCACTACGCGCCCGATCCCAACCCCAAACATGCCCACATCGTGTTCGAGACCGAGGCCGGGGTGCGGGTGACCTATTACGACCCCCGGCGGTTCGGCTACATGGCGCTCCTCAACACCGCGACCCTGCACCTGCATCCCTGGTTCGCCGGGCTGGGCCCCGAGCCCCTCGGCGAGGCCTTCGACGCCGCCCACCTGAAGGCCGCCTTCGCCGGGCGCAAGCAGGGGCCGAAGACGCTTCTGCTGGACCAGCGGATCGTGGCCGGGCTGGGCAACATCTACGTCTGCGAGGCCCTGAACCGGGCGCGGATCTCGCCATTCAAGCCGGCCGGCGGGATCGCGGCCAAGCGCCTGCCGCCGCTGGTGGCGGCGATCAAGGACGTGCTGGGCGAGGCGATCGCCGCGGGGGGTTCGACCCTGCGCGACTTCGCCCAGGCCGACGGCGCGCTCGGCTATTTCCAGCACCGCTTCCGCACCTACGACCGCGAGGGCCAGCCCTGCCGCAACGCGGGCTGCACGGGGGTCATCGACCGGAAAGTCCAGGCGGGCCGGTCCACCTTCTTCTGCCCGGTCTGCCAGAAATGAGGCGCGTGTTTGCGGCGGCCCTGGCGTTCGCGCTCTTCGCCCTCGCCGCCCCGGCCCGGGCCGAGCCACCGGTCTGGGTGGTGCGGGACGCGGATTCGGAGATGGTGCTGTTCGGCTCGGTCCACGTCCTGCCGCCGGGGCTGGCCTGGCGTTCGGCCCAGGTGGACGCCGCGCTCAAGGGCGCCGACGACCTGTGGTTCGAGCTGCCCATGGGCCCACAGAGCGAGCAGGAGGTCGCGCGCCTCGCCGGCCAGCTGGGCATCCTGCCGCCGGGCCAGTCGCTGTTCCGCCTGCTGCCGCCCAAGGACGCCCAGCGCCTGATGAAGGTGGCGGCCGCCTATGGCGTGGACAAGCTCACCCTGGACCGCATGCAGCCCTGGCTGGCTGAGGTGGCGCTCGCGGGTGCGGCGTATCGGAAGGCCGGCGCCGACGTGGACCACGGGGTGGAGGACACCCTGAACGCCGCCGCGCCGCCGGCGGTCCCGCGCCAGGCCCTGGAGACGCCAGCCGAGCAGATCGGCCTCTTTGCCCAGGCGCCGCTGAAGGCCCAGATCGCCTCGCTGCACGAGACCCTGGGCGAGCTCGCGCGCGACCCCCAGGCCTATATGAAGCTGGTGCGCGCCTGGCTGGCCGGCGACGCTCGCGGCCTGGACCGCGAGGCGCTGCAGCCCCTGCGCAAGGCCTCGCCGGAGGAGTTCCGCCGCCTGGTCAGCGATCGCAACGCCCGCTGGGTCCAGGCGCTGGACGCGCGGCTGAAGGGCCACGGCCGCACGGTGGTGGTGGTGGGCGTCGGCCACCTGGTGGGTTCCGGTGGGTTACCCGCACGGCTGCGGGCGCTTGGCTATTCGGTCACGGGGCCGTAAGCGCTGACCGGGAAGCACCGGAGCGCCGCATGTCCTACCAGACCCTGATCGTCGAGACGCCGCAGGCCGGCGTCACCCTGATCCGCCTGAACCGTCCCGAGGCGCTGAACGCGCTGAACAGCCAGCTTCTGGGCGAGCTCTCCGACGCGTTGGACCAGGCCGAGGCCGACGAGGACGTCCGCTGCGTGGTGCTGACGGGCTCGGAACGCGCCTTCGCCGCCGGGGCCGACATCAAGGAGATGGCCGACAAGTCCTACGCCCAGATGTTCGCCTCCAACTTCTTCGCCGCCGCCGGGCAGCGGATGGAGCGGTTCAGGAAGCCGGTGATCGCCGCGGTTGCGGGCTATGCCCTGGGCGGCGGCTGCGAGCTGGCCATGCTGTGCGACTTCATCATCGCCGCGGAGACCGCCAAGTTCGGCCAGCCGGAGATCAACCTCGGCGTCATGCCCGGCATCGGCGGCACCCAGCGCCTCCCGCGGGCGGTGGGCAAGGCCAAGGCCATGGACATGGTCCTGACCGCCCGGATGATGGACGCCGCGGAGGCCGAGCGCGCGGGCCTGGTCAGCCGCGTGGTCGCCGCCGACAAGCTGATGGACGAGGCCCTGGCCGCGGCCGGCAAGATCGCCGCCCAGTCGCCGCTGGCGGTGATGATGAACAAGGAACTGGTCAACGCGGCCTTCGAGACCACCCTGGCCACGGGGGTCACCATGGAGCGGCGCCTGTTCCACTCCCTCTTCGCCTTCGAGGACCAGAAGGAAGGCATGGCCGCCTTCGTCGACAAGCGTAAGCCGGCGTTCAAGGGCAAGTAGCGGCCCCATCCGCAAGCCTGCGCAGCGGCGACATTTCATTGAACCACGAACCATACGAACTACACGAACATGGGGCGTGGCGCGCCTCGCCGCGGGCACGTCCCCGGCCGTTCGTGTGGTTCGTATGGTTCGTGGTCCAATGGGAATGCTTCCGCTGGCGCGGAAGCCTAAGGCCCAGCCCGCTGCTTTCGATCCGAACCCTATTTCGGCTGGGTCCCACCATTGACCGGGCCGGCCCCCTCCAGTATATCCGCGCCTCCATTTTCGCCCGCCCGGCTCCACCGGGCGCGTTATCCGTTTGAGAGCTTAGACGAATGGCCAATACGCCCGGCGCCAAGAAAGCGGTCCGCAAGATCGCCCGCCGCACCGAAGTGAACACCGCCCGCCGCTCGCGCGTGCGCACCTTCCTTCGCAAGTTCGAGGAGGCCCTGGCCTCCGGCGACGCCGGCGCCGCCAAGGCCGCCTTCGTGAAGGCCCAGTCCGAGCTGATGCGCGCCGTCACCAAGGGCGTCGTGCACAAGAACACCGGCTCGCGGAAGGTCTCGCGCCTGGCCGCCCAGCTGAAGAAGATGTCGGCCGCCTAAGCGCGCGGCGACGCTTTCTGGCGGGGGCTCTTACCCCCGTTTCTCTCTAGGATTTCTGCCCGGCGGCGCCCTCTTGGGCGCTGCTTTTTTGTGCCCGGATTCCGCTTACAAATGGCAACCCTGCGGCGAAACGGCTCAGCCTCCGTGGCGGGTTTTCGAGCTTTCCCTTGGACCGAAAAGGGGACCCGCCAAGTCAACAAAAATATGTCTCGACCGGGCGAAGAATCACCGTTGACCCCCTAATGGCCCCGATTAGTGTCGGGGGTCTTACAGGTCCTTTCCCTTGATCCCGGCGCGAACCGGGGCGGCGGCGGAGCACATGCGTTCGCCGGATAAGGGTCTGTTTGTGTTTGAAAATATGCATGAGTCAGGGGGTTCGGGGCCCTGGCTTTGCTGTGGCAGTCGATGGGGTTTCAAGGGATGACGAGCGGGGGGGCTGCGGGAGCTATGGCAAGCGCGCCGGCTACGGCCGTGTGGAGCAAAACGTGCCAGGTTCTCAAGCGTGAGCTGGGTGACGCCACGTTCGGATCGTGGCTCGGCCAGGCGGCTCTGCGAGAATTCGGGGACGAGGTGTGCGTCGTGGCTGCGACCGGCGTCGCGCGCGACTGGATCCGCCACAATGCGTGGCGGCGGATCGGCGAGCTGTGGGCCCAGAACGACCCCCTGGGCCGTCGCCTGGACCTGAAGTCGCGGATGGAGGTGGAGTCCGCCCCGCTGCCGGCGCCGGCCAATTCCGCCGGCCCCACCGCGACTGGGCCCGCCGCGACTGGGCCCGCTGCCGCGCCCAGCGCCTTCGTGGCCGCTGCGCCCAAGGTCGCCGCGGTGTTCGAGATCGAGGCCGAGGCCGTGGCGCCCGTCGCCGCCCGCCAGGGCCGGCTGCAGGGCCTGCAGGAGCGCTACAGCTTCGACACCTTCGTATCGGGCCCTGCCAACGAGTTCGCCTTCGCCGTGGCCCGCCGCGTGGCCTCCTGGGCCGACGGCCACTTCAACCCGGTGCTGTTCCACGGCCCCTACGGCTTCGGCAAGACGCACCTGCTGAACGCCCTGGCCTGGGAAGCCATGCGCACGGGCGGCCCGTCCAAGCGGGTGGTCTACCTCTCCGCCGAGCGGTTCACCTCGACCTTCGTCAAGGCGCTGCAGGACCGCCAGACCGCGGCCTTCAAGGACGAGCTGCGCAACGCCGACCTGCTGCTGATCGACGACGTCCACTTCGTGGCCGGCAAGACCCAGACCCAGGAAGAGCTGTTCCACACCCTGATCGCCCTGGTGGAGGATGGCCGCCGCGTCGTCCTGACCGCCGACCGCTCGCCGACCGAGCTCTCCGAGCTGGAGCCGCGCCTGCGCAGCCACCTGCAGGCGGGCCTGGTCTGCGGCATCGAGCCGGCGGACCGGACGCTGCGGCTGGGCATCCTGGAGCGCAAGCTACACACCCTGGCCCTGCAGGGGGCCTTCCACCCCGCCGCGCGGGGCGAGGTGCTGCAGTTCCTGGCCGACCGCTTCACCGACAGCGTTCGCGAGCTGGAGGGCGCCCTGAACACCCTGGTGGCCCGGGTGGGCGGCGACATCGCCCGCCTGACCCTGGACGAGGCCCAGGCCATCCTGCGCCCGCACCTGTCGGTCACCGAGCGCCGGGTGACGGTGGACATGATCCAGAAGACCGTGGCGGAGCACTATGCGCTGAAGCAGGCCGACCTCGTCTCCGAACGCCGGGCCCGCGCGGTGGCGCGGCCGCGGCAGGTGGCCATGTGGCTGGCCAAGCAGATCACCACCCGCTCGCTGCCGGACATCGGCCGTCGCTTCGGCGGGCGCGACCACACCACGGTGCTGCACGCCGTGCGCCGCATCGAGCAGCTGAAGGGCGAGGATCCCGCCATCGCCCGCGACGTGGACGTGCTGCTGCGCAAGCTGCGCGGCTGACCAGCCTTTAGGGGAGCGGCGAACGGAAGGCCCGCCGGCGAGGCGGGCCTTTTGTCGTCAGGCCCTCGCGATGCGCGCCATGCCCGGCGCCAGAGGAAATCCGGGTCTCTGCAAGAAAATATGATGATCATCATATAATGACCGCCGCGGAGTGCGTCCCCACCTTCCGCGTACGGCCGGGCTTTCGACCGACCGCCAATTCGGAGAGATCCCCATGAGCACTTCAAAAGGCGCAGCCCTGATCACCGGCGCCTCCAGCGGCATCGGCGCGGTCTATGCGGACCGCCTGGCCCGGCGCGGCTACGACCTGATCCTGGCGGCGCGGGACGAGGCGCGCCTCGGCGCCCTGGCCGAGCGGCTGCGCGCCGAAACCGGCGTCGCCGTCGAGGTGGTGAAGACCGACCTCACCCGGCGCGACGACATCGTCCGCCTGGAGGCGCGGCTGCGCGAGGACGAGGGCGTGAGCCTGCTGGTCAACAACGCCGGCGCGGCCCTGTTCGACACCTTCACGGTGGCCGATCCCGACAAGCTGGAAGGCCTGATTCAGCTGAATATCACCGCCGTCACCCGCCTCGCCCAGGCGGCGTCCGCCGGCTTCGCGCGCCGCGGCCATGGCACGATCATCAACATCGGCTCGATCGTGGGCCTGGCGCCCGAGCTGTTCCCCACCAGCGCCGTCTACGGGGCCACCAAGGCCTATGTGCTGTACCTCACCCAGGCCCTGCACCACGACCTGTCGCCCAAGGGCCTGACCTTCCAGGCGGTGCTGCCCGGCGCCACGCGGACCGAGATCTGGGACCGCTCCGGCCGCGGCATCGAGAACGTGCCGGACGAGATCCTGATGGACGTGGACGAGCTGGTGGACGCGTCCCTGGCCGGGCTGGACCGGGGCGAGTTGGTGACGATCCCGTCGCTGCCCGATCCGGCCGACTGGGCCGCCGCCCAGGCCGCCCGCCAGGCGCTGTTCCCGAACCTCTCCGCCCGCCATCCGGCGCCGCGCTACGGCGTTGCGGCCACCGAGGCCGCCTGACCTCATCCCCCAACGAAAAGGGCGGCCGGATCGCTCCGGCCGCCCTTCGCATCTGTCGGTCGTGGACGCGCTCAGGCGGCGGCGGCGACCTGGGCCCGGCGCCGGCGCAGGACCGTGCCGGCCATACCGAAGCCGCTGATCATCAGCGCCCAGGCCGCCGGCTCCGGCACCGCGCCGCCCGAGACCGAGACCTTGTCGAAGAAGACGCCGCCGTTGCCGGGGATGGTCGCCGCCAGCCGGATAACGTCGTGGCCGCTGCCGACGAAGTCGAACGTGCCGGTCTGCCACAGCATGTGGCCGCCGTAGCCGTAGAGGCTGGAGTCGTTGGCCGTGCTGATGTGGAACACATTGCCGCCGGCCGTGACGTCGGCCGTGGCCGGGTCAGGCGCGCCGGCCGCGTTGCGCGAATAGGCGAAGCTCACCGTGTAGTGGCCGCCCACGATGGTGTTGAAGCCTTGGGAGATGGTCCCGGCGTCCCAGCCGTTGATGTCCAGCGAGTACTCGCCGTCCGCCGCGGGACCCCAGGTGGTGTGGGTGTCGGTCAGGTCGACGCTGCCGCTCTCGACCGTCCAGCCGGGCAGGGCCACGTGGCCGGGATGGGTCCCGTCCACGTAGTAGGTCAGGCCGCCCCAGCCCTCGGGCGAGGCGCCCGCGCCGATGTCGTCGAAGCTGCCGTTGACCAGCAGGTTGGTCGCCGCCGAGGCGCTCGCCGGGGCCATGGCCAGCGCCATCAGCGCCGCAGCCGCCGCCGTCACAAAGATCGTCTTACGCGCCACGTTGAAATCCCTTTCTCGCACAATCACAGGTGCCGTACGGGCCGTGCTGCAAGTGCGAAACCAGATTCAACCGGTAGGGCCTTATCGTCCGATAGGGGTGCGGCGTTCGGGCGCGGAGCCCGAGCGCCTACCAAGCGCCCAACGAAAAGGGCGGCCGGATCGCTCCGGCCGCCCCTCGTCACTCAGCCTTGGACAGCGTCGCGTTTTACGCGTCGGCGCCTTCCGGCTCTTCCTTCTTGGACAGGTCTTCGCCGGTCTCCTGGTCGACGACCTTCATGGAGAGGCGGGTCTTGCCGCGGTCGTCGAAGCCGAGAAGCTTGACCTTCACCGACTGGCCTTCCTGCAGCACGTCCGAGACCTTGTTCACGCGCTCGTTGGCGATCTGGCTCACGTGGACCAGGCCGTCCTTGGCGCCGAAGAAGTTCACGAAGGCGCCGAAGTCGACCACCTTCACGACCTTGCCGGTGTAGATGTGGCCGATCTCCGGCTCGGACGCGATCGACTTGATCCACTCGCGGGCCGCTTCGATCTTGGTGGCGTCGGCGGCGGCGATCTTGATCGTGCCGTCTTCGCCGATGTCGATCTTGGCGCCGGTCTTTTCGACGATCTCGCGGATCACCTTGCCGCCCGAGCCGATCACTTCACGGATCTTGTCGACCGGGATCTTCATCGTCTCGATCTTGGGCGCGTACTCGCCGA
>Ga0136846_1235435_pt1 | contig 20718 bp, 20 predicted proteins | sample HopSoiMetagenom2_FD_96841 | JGI IMG/M metagenome (GOLD analysis project Ga0136846, IMG submission 96841) | Grasslands soil microbial communities from Hopland, California, USA - 2 Assembly 2016 (version 4) | ecosystem: Environmental > Terrestrial > Soil > Grasslands | place: USA: Hopland...
CTCGATCGCGGGGTCGGGCGCGACCGTCACCAGACCAGCCGCTCGACGGGAGCGCCGCACAGGGTCCGCCGCGCGAGCAGGGCGTCGGCGACCAGCTGTCCCAGGAAGCCGAAGCCTCCGGTGATGACGATCCTCATCCGCGTTCCCCTCGGTAGCTCCTGAGCCGACGGCGCCTCTCGTCCGATGGTCGCACCCGGTTCGGGCGGGGGAGGTACGGTGGGCCGGTGACCGTATCCCTGCCGCCCGGTGGTGTCGTGCTGGACGCGGCCGAAGTGGACGCCCGGTGGGCGGACGCGTGGCGGCCGGAACAACTGGCGGAGCGGCTGGACGGGGTCGGTGTGCCCTGGTGCGTCGCGGCCGGGTGGGCGCTTGACCTGTTCCGCGGAAGGCAGACGCGACCGCACGGCGATGTGGAGATCGCGGTGCCCACGGCGGGATTCCCGCTGATTCGGGCCCGGTTTCCCGAGTACGCGTTCGACGCCGTGGGTTCGGGGCGCCTGTGGGCGGACGCGGGAGCCGAGGCGCTGGCGGCCACGCACCAGACCTGGTCGCGGGATCCGGCGAGTGGTCAGTTCCTGTTCGACGTCTTCCGCGAGCCGCACGAGGGCGGTACGTGGATCTGCCGCCGGGACAAGGGACTTCGGCTGCCGTACGACGCGGTGGTCGAGCGGACGGCGGACGGGATCCCCTACCTGGTGCCGGAGTTGGTGCTGCTGTTCAAGGCGAAGGCGCTACGTCCCAAGGACCAGGCGGACTTCGACGGCGTGCTGCCGCTGCTGGGCCGGGCACGGCGGGAGGCCCTCAGCGGGTGGCTGGAGCGTGTGCACCCCGGACATCCGTGGCCGGCCGAGCTGGCGGGGTAGCCGGCCAGTGGGACGCGAACCGCCTCCTGGCCGCACGGAGTCCGGGGCACTCTCACACGGAAGGCGCGTCATTCGGCCCTGATGTTGTCCACGTGGACGACGCCCCTGGTCGCCCCGCCGTCTCCATGGCCGAGGTACAGATTGAACTCCTTCACGTTGGCGAGATGGGCCGCGTCGAGTACGACTCCGGCGTTCGCGGCGTCCCAGGGGGCGGGCGCGAACTCGCTGAAGGGGACCTTGACTTCCTGTCCGTTCGTGTCGTCCAGCGGTAGCTGGTACCAGAAGTAGACACCGCCGGCGACGATCTGGAGGGCCCCGGCGTTCGCGGAGCCGTCGCCCCGCAGCCACAGCGCGAGGGAGGCGAACGCGGACCAGTCCGCGGCGACCGGCTTGCCGATGCTGGTGTACTCGGCGCCGGTGAAGTCGTACGCGTAGGCCAGTCCGTAGGAACCCGAGGACTTCTGGTCGGCCGACAGGGTGGTGGTGTGGGAGTTGACGTGGGTGTACGCCTCGCTCAGGGCGGTGTCGTCGCCGGCGTACCCCTCGAAATCGTCGACCCAGCCGGCAGGCAGGGGCGCGACCTCACCCAGGAGGACCACGGCCGAGTCGGTGAGCGTCCGGCCGTTCACCCGCGCGTTCACGGTGAGGGTCACCGAGCGGTCGGCCGGCAGGGTCGGGTCGATCGACCAGTCGCCCGAGTAGAAGCCGTCCGCGCCCAGGCACAGCCGTCTCGCGCGTCCTCCGTTCACGGAGTAGGTGACCCGGCTCGCCCTCGCGGCCGTGACACGCACCCGGACGGTGGTCTTGGAGGCCGTCACGCGCTGCCGGTCGGTGGGGGTCACGAGGTGCATCAACGGGGCGTTCCCGACAGCGGTGGTGCGAGCGGAGTACACCCCCCGGAGATCGGCGGCGAACACGGTGTAGGGATCCTGGTGGTACTTGACGAAGTCCGGCAGCAGGACGTGCCCCGGGTACGGGACGTAAGCGCGCTTGGTGCCTCCGAAATTGGCCCAGGTGAGCATGTACGTCATCTGCCGGGCCAGCGGGTCCGCCTCGACGGCCCGCGCCAGCTTGGTGAACCACTGCGGATCGCGCACCTCGGTCCCGCTCTCCCCGAACTCGGTGAACGCCGGAACCTTGCCGCGCGCGTTCGCCAGCCGGACCACCATCGCCAGGTCCTTCACCAGACCGTCCAGCCACGGGGTCGGTCCCGCCCCCTCGTCGTAGGAGTCGTAGCCGAGGACGTCGACGAAACGGTCACCCGGGTAGGTCCGCAGATAGCCGGTCGGGTCGCCCGCGAGCGTCGCGTTGGGCGAGTAGGAGTAGAGCAGGTTGTGGACCTCCCGGGTGTCGCGCAGGTACTCGACGGTGTAGCGGTACAGCTCGATGTACTGGGCCGAGGTGGTGTGGCCGGCGCCCCACCAGAACCATCCTCCGTTGTTCTCGTGGAAGGGGCGGAAGATCACGGGAATCGCGGTGCCGTCCGGGCGCCGCGCGCCCTTGACCGCCTTCGCGACACGGTCGAGGAAGGCGTTGAAGTCCGCGTGCCGCCCGCCTCCGGGAAGGATCTGGCCGACCACGCCGCCCGTGGTGTCGTAGAAGTCCTTTCCGGTGACGAAGTTGGGCATGTGGGCGGTGAGGGTGTTGATCCCGCCGCGCGCGTCCCCCTGCCGGATGCACCGGCTGAGCGCGGCGATGTTCGCGGCCTGCGTTCCGCCCTCGATGCCGGGGCGTTCGGCGCCATCGAGGACGAGGGTGTCCCAGCCGAACACCGCGGGGTAGTCACCCACCGCCGCTCTGGTGTCGGACGCCTTGCCGTCGGGTGTGGTGAAGGTGAACCCGTAGGTCAGGTCGTGCTGGTGACCGAACAGGATGCCCTTGCCCTGCTGCCGCTTCAGGTACGCGAACAGCGCGCGGGTGGCCGGGGTCGCCCTGTCGTCGACGATCCGGACCGGTGTCGGCGCGCCGTGCGCCGTACGGGACGGCGCCGCGGCGGCCACCGGGACTCCGGCGCCCGCTGCCATGGCGACCGTGGCGCTGGAAAGGATGAACGCGCGACGCTTCATGGGGAAATCGGACATGTGTATCTCCTCGGGGTGGGGGGTCGAAAGCGCCCCGGAGCACTGAACGCGCGGGAATCGGCTTCCGTGACACGGGTCGGCTGCGGGCCAACGGGGGCCGTCCTGGTCAGGGACATCCGCGAACGCACGACACACGTGTGATCCAAGTGCCGCTATTGCACTAGAGATTCAGAAGAAAGGGAAGGGTATTGCTCGGTCCCCGCCAAGTCCCTTCAACAAGAGGGCCATTGGTGATCGAACACCCTGGTTCGTTCATCAGCGCGCCGAAAGACATGACTGGTTGGGCTGCCGCCCACCCGCCCACCCGACAGGCCTCGGCGTGACCGCGCACCACGCTCTGGGGGCATCGTGCCGGGCGTGCGCGATCATGCTGGGATGGATGCTCGTTTTCTCGGAATCGCCGATCTGACCGAAACCCCGTCCGTGGCGGTCGTGGTCGACGTCATGCGCGCCTTCACCGTGGCTGCCTGGGTCTTCGCCAAGGGAGCGGAAAGAATCGTGCTGGCCGAGTCGCTGGACGAAGCCGATCGCTTCCTTCCCGGCCGGCGCGGGGCCGGTGTGGGTGAAGTAGTGGTCCACACCCTCGAAGTCGCGGTAGGCGACCGGCACGCCCGCGGCCTCCAGGGCCTTGGCGTAGGCGGCACCTTCGTCGCGCAGGCGGTCGTGCTCCGCCGTGATGACCAGGGCGGGTGGCAGTCCCGCGAGGTCGTCGGCGAGGCCGGGCGAGACGAGAGGGTGGCAGACCACTCTGGACGCCCTCCTCGAACTGCCCGAGATCGGCGGCCCGGTCGGGTACTCGGGGTGGACCGCCGTGGGCATTCGGCTGGCGGCTCTCGAGCCGCGCATCGCGGCCGCAGGCTTCTTCGCCGGGGGGTACGTGCCGCACGCCCAGCGCGAGGAGGCCCGGCAGATCACCGTTCCGCTGCTGTTCCTGCTGCAGTGGGACGACGAGGGGAACCCCCGGCAGCGGGCCCTGGACCTGTTCGACGCCTTCGGCAGCAAGGAGAAGACGCTGCACGCCAACCTGGGCGGCCACACCGGCACCCCATGGTTCGAGGCGGAGGACGGGCACCGGTTCCTCGGCCGGCACCTGAAGTGAGGCCGGGCCGTCCGGCCGCTCATCGAGGAGGCCGGCTGCCCGCCCTCCTCGATGCGCGGGCGCCGCCATCACCCGAGGCCACCCCGGGTGGCAGGCCGCCCGTACTTTCCGGATCACTGGCCGTCCCGCCCGACGGACCGTCACCGCCGGTACGCGCAGACGGACCGATCTCATCGACGACGGCACGGCCGATGGCGGTTGGCCGGCCGTGCTGCCGTCAGGGCTTGACCGGCTTCACCATCTTGTCCACCCCGTTCACCCGCACGGCGACCTTCCTCCGGGTCCGTGCCCGGTCGGCCACGATCTTGTACGACGTGCCCCTGCCGTTTCGCCATGCGCAGCTGACCTCGTAGCCGCCTCGGGCGCGGAGGCCGGTGAAGGAGCCTTCCGCCCTCCAGTCGTCCGGGAGGGCGGGCAGGAGGTGGATGACCCCGTCATGGCTCTGCAGAAGCATCTCCGCCACGGCCCCGGGGGTGCCGAAGTTGCCGTCCATCTGGAAGGGGGGATGGTTGCAGAACAGGTTGGGCAGCGTGTTGAACGTCAGCAGTCCGCGCAGCATGATCTGAGCGCGCTGCCCGTCCCCGAGGCGGGCGAAGAGCGCTGCCCGCCAGGGCCACGTCCACGAGCGGCGGCTGTCGCCCGACACCGTCGCGGCCGTGAACGGAACACCCTCCTTCTCGCCGCACCGAGCCTTGAGCGAGACGAGGGCGGCAGCCGCGAAGCCACGTGCTCTCGGGGTGATCTGACGGCCCGGATAGACCGCGAAGAGGTGCGAGGTGTGGCGGTGGATGTCGGTGGGGCTGTCGATGTCCTCCTGCCACTCCTGGAGCTGGCCCCACTTGCCGATCCTGTTCGGCGCGAGGCGGGCCTGCATGTCCGCGACCTTCGCCCGGTAGGCGGGGTCCGCTTCGAGTGCCGCTTCGCAGTCGAGGTAGTTCTGGAACAGGTCCCAGATGATCTGCTGGTCGTACATGACGCCGTCCTCGCGCGGCCCGTGCTCGGGAGACCAGCCGTTCGGCGCGACGAGGAGGCCGTCCTCGCGCTCCTTGAGATGGTCCTCCCAGAACTCGCAGATCTCCTTGATCATCGGATGGGCCACGGTGCGCAGGTACTCCCGGTCCTGGGTGAACGCCCAGTGTTCGTAGAGGTGTTGGGCGTACCAGGCGCTCGCGACGGTGTTCCACTCCCACGCGTTCCCGCCGAAGATGCTCTGACTGGTGCGGGCGGTCCAGCCACGGGTGTCCTTGCCGAAGGCGTTGCGGGTCGCCACGCGGCTGGGCACCGCCACCTGCTCGACGAAGGAGACGAGCGCCTCATGGCACTCCGTGAGGTTCGTCGTCTCGGCGCCCCAGTAGTTCATCTGGATGTTGATGTTGGTGTGGTAGTCGGAGGCCCACGCGGGCTGGTTGCTGTCGTTCCACAGGCCCTGGAGGTTGGCGGGCAGGCCACCGGGGCGCGACGAACTGAGCAGCAGGTAGCGGCCGTAGTCGAACATCGACTGTTCGAGGGTCGGATCGGCTCCACCGGCCGCGTAACGCGCCAGCCGGGCGTTGGTGGGCAGCGCGACGACGGCGGCGTCCGAGGTGCCCCAGGCGACCGAGACGCGGTTCATGAGGGCCCGCGTCTCGGCGGTGTGCTCGGCGCGCAGCCTCTCGTAGGGCCGCCGGGCCGCCTTGTCGAGCGTCCTGGCGACGACCGGTCGCGGATCGGCGCCCCGCCACCCGGCGGCGGCGTCGAGCCGGTAGTCGGTGCGGGCGTCCAGGAGCAGGGTCAGGGTCGTGCAGTCGCTGAACCGCAGCGTCGCTCCGTCGGCACTGAACTCGCCGTCGGTGTGCGCTACTTGAACGGCGGCCGCGTGCACCAGGCCGTTGCCCATGACACCGCTGAAGGCGATCCGCCGGGTGCCGGCGTCGACGGTCGTCGGAGCCTGTTCCTGTCCGGACGTCAGCGCGATCGCCCCGGAGAGGCTCCGGGCGCTCTCCGACGTGTAGCGGAAGACCATGACGTCGGCGGTGCGGGAGGCGAAGGCCTCCCGGACAACGCGCTGTCCCGGCGCGCCGAAGCGGGTCACGTGGACACCGTTGACGAAGTCGAGGGTGCGCCGGTAGTCGACGACCGCGGGCTGTGCGCGCGTGCCGAAGCCCTGGCCCTCCAACGCGATCCCCGCGATCTGGAAGCCGGTCGAGGAGGCCCCCGGGGTGAAAGTGAGCCGGTAGACGCGGTACGCCGTGCTGTTGACGACCCGGAAAGTCCGGCTCTCACCACGGCCGGCGAACGGCGCGCCGGGGCTCTGGGTGTCGAGGGTCACCCAGGCGCTTCCGTCCTGCGACGCCTCCAGCGCCCACTGGCGTGGGTCGTCTCGCGGCCGGTCCGGGGCCGCCGTCAGCGTGTACGAGGTGACGGCGACCCCACGGGACAGGTCGGCCTGCCAGACGACCGCGGGTTCGGCGCCGACGACCCGCCACACCGTGCCCGGATCGCGGTCCACCGAACAGGAGATGCCCTTGGCCCCGGTCCCGGCCGCGCTGCCGGATTCTTCTGAATGGCCGCTCGGCGACGACAGGTACATCGGACCGGCCACGCCGAGGTCGACGCCGGACAGGCCGATCTCGCTCACCTGGAAGTGGGTGACGCCCGCCTTGGGGACGAACTCGAACCGGTAGAAGCGGTAGGCGGCGCTCGCGTCGCAGGCGAACTCCTTCGTCTGGAGACGGCTCTCGAAGGGAGCGTCCAGCGTGCGTCTGTCGAGCGTGGTCCAGGTGGCGCCGTCGGCGGAACCGGAGAACGTCCACTCCCGCGGGTCGCGCTGCGGGACGTCGTCGGCGCTCGTCAGACGGTAGGACCCGACCTCGACGGGGTCGGGCAGCTCGACCTGCCACAGCACCTTCGAACCGGGTCCCTCGACACACCACTTGGTGTGTGACTCACCGTCGTACGTCTTGTCGACGCCCTCCGACGAGGAGGTCTTGTACGGTCCCCCCGGAGCCGTGATCTTGGCGTGGGAAACGGAGGCGAAGGTGATGGCGAGGTCGCCGAAGTTCCGGTACGAGCCGAAGCCGTTCATGCCGGTGTCGTAAGCACTGTCCGGCTCGCCCGCGAGCGCGTTGTCGTAGTTGTTGACGCCGCCCCACAGGCTCTGTTCGTTGAACTGGACGCGCTCCTCAAAGGGATCGGCGAAGAGCATGGCGCCGAGCCGGCCATTGCCTATCGGCAGGGCCTGCGACTCCCAGTCCACGGCGGGAACCGAATACCGCAGCGCCTTGCGGGACAGGGTCGGCCACCGGACGGTCGCCGGCGCGTCCGTCCCGGCGGCGACGGCCTCTCCGGCAGTACCGGTGCCCGTCAGCTGAGTGGCCATGGGCGCGAAGGCTAAGGCACCGCCGAACTTGAGGACGCTTCGTCGCTGCGGTTGAGATTCATCGGTCACAGTGAGATCTCCCGGCAATTCATCGGCTCTTCCCCAGGGCAAGTGACAGCCACCTCGGGGTCCGGTCGCGGACGTGATCATCGTCGCGGGAGAAGAGATCGGATGTCTAGGGGTGTGTCATCGATCCACGGACGGCAGCGGTGCCGGACCGTCCCCGTACTCGCCGGCTTCGCGGCAGCCGTGAGGCCACCGTCTACGATCGGGGAAAGCGCGACGGCGCCGTCCTCGCCGCTGTCGGCGAGGTTGACCAAAGGACACGCGGAACATGACCAGGCAACCCGATCGCTGGGCGGAACTGACAGGCGGACAGGCAGGGGAGGGGTACGCCGAGCGTTTCGCGCGGCTCGCCGCATCGGGCCACGACATCCACGGTGAGGCCGACTTCTGCGCCGCGCTGCTGGAGGCACCCGCGCGGGTACTGGACGCCGGCTGCGGCACCGGCCGCATCGCGATCCGGCTCGCCGAGCTGGGCCACTCCTGCACCGGCGTCGACGTCGACCCGTCCATGCTCGCTGTCGCCCGCCGCGAGGCCCCTACGGGGGAATGGCTCCTCTGCGACCTGGCCCACCTGGACACCCTCGGCCTGAAACCGGGCTTCGACCTGGCGCTCGCCGCCGGAAACGTCATCCCCCTGCTGGCCCCCGGCACCGAAGCGACCGTCGTGCGACACCTGGCTGCCGCGCTGCGTCCCGGTGGCCTGCTGGTCACCGGCATGGGACTGGACGCGGCGCATCTGCCCCTGCCGGACCCGACAGTGACCCTGCCGGACTTCGATCACTGGTGCACCCAGGCCGGACTGACCCTGCGAAACCGGTACGCCACCTGGGACGGCGATCCCTACCGGCAGGGCGGCGGCTACGCGGTCAGCGTGCACTCACGTTCCACCACCTGAGCCAGTAAAGAAACCGGGCACCGACCGCAACGCGGCGCCCGTCAGACGGAGTCGACGTCCGTGGTGGCGAGCCTCGCGTAGACGTCGGGCCGGCTGCGGCGGATCCGTAGGGCAAGTGCCGCGCCGGTCGCGAAGACGACCGGAGTGAGCCCGATCAGCATCTGGTTGACGGCGGGTCCGGCACTGGTGAAGAGATCGAGGCGGGAGCAGATCAGGACGGTGATCCCGGCCGGCAGGAGCGCGGCGGTCACCGGTGCGACGGTCGTGCGCAGGCGTCCGCCGTGCAGATCGGCGGGGTCGATCAGCTGGGCGTGGGCGATGACCGGGCGGCGGTCGCGGGGGCCGTTGGTGCGGGCCGCGGCCTCGGCCGCGTCGACCGAGGAGCCCCGCATGACCGCAGCCTTCCATGTCCTGACCACCGGCTACGCCGACGAGCGGGTGGCCGGCACCGTCACCCTGCTCATCGACGGCCAGACGGTCGCGATCGTCGACCCCGGCATGGTCGCCGACCGCCGGCTCATCCTGGACCCCCTCACGCCTCACGGACTGAGCCCCGAAGACGTCACCGACGTGATCTTCAGCCACCACCACCCGGACCACACGCTGAACGCCGCCCTGTTCCCCGAGGCCCGCTTCCACGACCACATGGCCATCTACCAGGACGACATATGGGAGGACCGGAGCGCCGACGGATACCGGCTCTCCCCGTCGATCACGCTCATGACGACCCCCGGCCACACGGCGGAGGACGTCAGCACCCTGGTCACGGCCGCCGAGGGCCTGGTGGTCCTGACCCACCTGTGGTGGACCGCCGACGGACCGGCCCACGACCCCTTCGCCCCCGACCGCGAGCAACTGCGGGCGGCCAGGGAGAAGGTCCTGGGCCTCGGCCCGGCGCTCATCGTGCCGGGACACGGAGCACCGTTCGTCCCTTCGGCGTCGACGCCCGTCTAGGCCGGCCCACGGCAACTCCGTCGCGGCTGCGGCCGGTTGGGTCAGCGGTCGGCGTACGGTCGTCAGCGGCGGGACCACCCGGGCCGCCGCCCGACACCATGGCGAGGCACGTCCCCTGGTCGGCTCACTCGGTTTCGGGCCGCGCGTCCACGGGAACGGCGGCGGGCCGCCCTCCGGCGCTGCCGACGGTGACGGCCCGCCCGTGCTCGGCCGCGGCGAGCAAAGACTCCATGATCTCCAGTATGTGGTAGGCGAGTTGGCCGCTCGCCCGGTGCGGGGTGCCGGTGGCGAGGGCGCGGGCGAGGTCCGCGATCCCGTAGCCGCGGGCGGCCCCCGCGTAGCCACCCCGTACGGGAACGTCCTCCCAGTGCCCGGCCCCGGCCCGGAAGACACGCACCGGACCGTCGAAGCCGTTGGGATCGGGAACGGACAACGAGCCGCCGGTGCCGTACACCTCGATACGCGGCAGAGCGCCCGTCCAGACGTCGAACGACATCACCAGGGTGGACAGCGCCCCGCTCTCGTGCTCCAGGACGCCCGTGACGTGAGTGGCGACCTCCACCGGGAACTCGGTGCCGGCTCGCGGGCCGCTGCCGATGGTGCGTACGCGGCGCGCGGTGGACGCCATGCCTACCACTGAGCGCACCGGACCGAGCAGCGTGACCAGGGTGGTGAGGTAGTACGGGCCCATGTCGAACAGCGGGCCGCCGCCCGGCCGGTAGTAGAACTCCGGGGCCGGGTGCCATGATTCGTGGCCGGGTACGACCATGAAGGCGGTGGCGGCGACGGGCGTACCGATCTCGTCGGCGTCCAGGACCGCGCGGGCCGACTGCACGCCGGTGCCGAGGACCGTGTCCGGCGCACAGCCCACGCGCACACCCGCGGCGTCGGCCGCATCGAGGACGGCCCGGGCCTCCTCGGTGCTCGCGGCCAACGGCTTCTCGCCGTACACGTGTTTGCCTGCGGCGATCGCGGCATGGGCCACCTCGGCATGCGCCGCGGGGACGGTCAGGTTGAGGACGAGATCGACGTCCTCGGCCGCGTACAGCTTCTCCGGGGTGGTGACGCGGGCGCCGGGGACCGTGGCCGCGACGGCGGCGGCGCGGGCCTCGTCCAGGTCGGCGACCGCGGTGACGGACAGGTGCCGCAGAGCGGGGAGGGTGCGCAGATACGCCCCGCTGATCTGTCCGGCGCCGACCACCCCGATGCGCAGCGGTGACCGGTCCTTCAGCGCGTCGCCCATGCCATGCCCCTCCTGATCATCGCGTCGACCTCGGGAATCTCCAGATCGGCGAGGTTGTGGCCGACCGTGGTGACGAACACCCGGCCCGCGCCCCAGAGCCGGGTCCAGGTGACCGGCACCGACGTGCCGAGGAGCTCAGGATGGTCGGGGTCGGGGCCGTACTCGGTGGCGGCGAGCACCTCGATCGCCGGGTCCACATGAAGGTAGTACTGCTCGGTGGTGACGGTGAAGGGTGCGATGCCGGACATCACCGGATGGTCGGCCTTCGTCGGCACGGGGTGCACCTGGTAAGTAGTGAACTCCCTTGGGTGGTGGACGAATTGACCACCGGTCATCAGCTGGTAGCGGGTGTCGGCGCGGAACGCGTCGATGATGCCGCCGTGCCAGCCGGCCAGACCGGTGCCCGCGAGGACGGCCCGGCACAGGCCCTCCGTCTGCGGGCCGGTGATCTCTCCCATGGTCCAGCACTGCACCACCAGATCGGTGGCGGCGAGCAGTTCCTCGTCGAGGTAGCTGTCGAGGGTGTCGGAGACGGTCACCAGGTAGCCGTCCGCATCGAGTGCGGAGACGTAGCGGTCGGTGGCGGCCACGGGGACGTGTCCGTCCCAGCCGCCACGTACGACCAGTGCGTGCTTGGCTGATGTCATCGGATCCCAACTGGTCACGCTCGGGCGTCGAAGCGCTTCACTTGGATAAGGAAATTAACGATAGATTTCCATGGAAACAAGGGGGTGAACACAAAGAAACTTTCTTTTTCCCAGGATATTGACGCCCCCGACACGGGTAATGGCAGCGTCGATGCGCTTCACCAGCCCCTCTATCAGTCCCTCTATCAATCCCTCTGCCATCTACCCATCGCCCGGCTGTGTCCCACTGGCGCCGCCGACCTTACGCACACGCCCGGTGGAACGCCCACGACCCGAAAGCATGCCGCCATGCGCAGCCGGACCAAGCGACACCTGTCCCCCGACCAACTGGACGCCCTGCTGCGCGCCGGCACCGGTGTCGGATGCCGGGTGGAGAGCGAACTGTCCGACGGCTGGTTCAGCGCCGTCTACCGCGTCCTGCTCGGCTGGCAGATGCACGCCCACGCCATCGGTGACCGTGCCGTCCGTACAGCCCTGAACGCCTACGAAACCGTCGCCCGCCCCGGTAGCGCTTCCCGGCGGCACACCATCACCCACCTCCAGCTGGTGCACCCGGACGACTACCGGCGCTTCGCACGCGCCGGAGTTTTGGCGAGCATGCAGTTGCAGTGGGCGCCCTCCCCGTTCACGGGCGACGCGCTGCGGCCCTACATCGGGCCGGAGCGGTACGCGCGCCTGTACCCGGCTCGCAGCCTGGCCAGGGCCGGGGCCCTGCTGGCCGGCGGCTCGGACTGGCCGGTCGACCCGCTGCTCCCCTTCACCCAGATCGCCACGGCCATCGACCGCAGCAACCCCGCGGACAACCAGCCGCCTCTCAACACCCGCGAGGCGCTGACCCGGTATCAGTCGCTGGCCATGTACACGGCCGGCGCGGCGTACCAACTGCACGACGGGAACTCGGGAACCGTTCGGCCGGGCCGGCGGGCCGATCTGGTCGTCCTGGACCGGGACATCACCAAGGTGCCCGTGAAGGAGATCCGTGCCACGAAGGTCCAGTACACCCTGGTCTCCGGACGTGTGGTCCACGAGGCGAAGTCGGACACGGGACGGGCCCGGGCCGAGGCGGCGCAGCGCATGAAGTCGCTGGGCGCCGGCCGGGCGTCGGGCGGTTCCTGTTGCCAAGACCACTGAACCAGGCCTCGCGGCGGCGTCTTCGGCGCGTCACGAGGGCGGTGCAGAGGAAACAAGGGGGCCCTGCGAACGCTCGCAGGGCACCCCACACGGCACGCGTGGTCGGCTCGACCGGCGTGCTGAACTCGGAACAAGAACAGTTGAGGCCAAGTAGGTCTACTTCTCGCCAAGTTCCGTATTGTTGCCCCGCTCAGGGGCCGTATCGGATCGGGACGCTCGGGGCCTCACAACCTCGCGGGCGTCGAGCGCACATGCGCCACATGAACAAAAAAGGGGAAGCGGTGGAGGCGACAACTACACAGGTGCGGCAGGGCACCATACCTCCGGTGGTCGCGGCGCGATGGGCGCTGCGGACGTTTGTCATCGTCAACTTGGTGATCGTCGAGGCCTTGTTCCTCACCGCCGGGACCGGCAAGAACGGGGTGCTCACGGTCGCCAAGTTCTTCGGGCTGCACACCTCTGTGCTGATGCTGTTCCAGCTGCTGCTGGTGGCCCGGCTGCCGTGGCTCGACCGCCGTATCGGCATGGACCGGCTGACGGTGTGGCACCGCTGGGTCGGCTTCACCCTGCTGTGGACCATCCTCACCCACGCCGTGCTGGTGGTGCTGGGCTACGCGCAGCTCTCCAAGACGTCGATGACGAAGACGTTCTTCTCACTCGCCGGCGTACCGGCCTCCCTGCTCGGGATGGGGGCCGCGGCCATCGTCGTCGCGATCGGCGCGGTCTCCGCCCGAAAGGTGCGCCGGCGGCTGCGGTACGAGACGTGGCACGGCGTACACCTGCTGCTGTACGTGGCGTTGGGCCTGGCGTTCGTCCACCAGTTGCAGGAGACCACGACGTTCACCTCCTCCGCGTTCGCGGAGACCTACTGGTGGGCCCTGTGGCTGTTCGCGTTCGGTGCCCTGATCACGGGGCGGATCGTGATGCCCCTGTGGCGCAACTCCTATCACCGGTTCGAGGTCGTGGAGGTGGTCGCGGAGTCGGACGACGTGGTGTCGGTGCACGTCACCGGCCGCCACCTCGACAAGCTGCCGGCCATGGCGGGCCAGTTCTGCATCTGGCGGTTCCCCGGGCACAACCACTGGTGGCTGGCCAACCCCTTCTCGCTGTCGGCGGCGCCCGACGGCCGCACGCTGCGCCTGACGGCCAAGGCGGCCGGCAGCGCCAGCGCCGGCCTGCGGCATCTCCCGGTCGGCACCCGCGCGTTCGTCGAAGGACCGTACGGGGCGTTCACCTCACTGCACCGCACCCGGCCCGGCGCACTGCTGATCGCCGGAGGCGTGGGGATCACGCCGGTTCGAGCCCTGCTGGAGGAGGAACCGGCCGGCGATGTCGTCGTCCTCTACCGGGTGCGCAGCGAGGCCGACGCCGTGCTGCTCGACGAGGTACGAAATCTGGTCGCGGGCCTCGGCGGGCAACTGCACCTGCTCACCGGCCGCACGGGGGAGGGAAGCCCGCCGTTCGAGCCGGAGAGCCTCCGCGCCCTGGTTCCCGACATCATGGAACGCGACGTGTACGTCTGCGGCCCGCCCGCGATGACCTCGGCCGTACTCAACTCCCTGCGCGGTCTGCGGGTTCCCCCCATGCAGGTGCACGCCGAGCGGTTCGGCCTGGCCTGACGGCACTGAGGCTCCGACGGCCGCGCCCGTCGGAGCCTCAGAGGCCGCGAAGCAACCCGCACCCGCGCGCGGGGCTCAGATCCAGCTGTCGAGCCACATCCTGGCGTGCCAGTCGGCGTACGGGATCGTCTGCCCGGAGTAGACCGGGAAGAAGTAGATGAAGTTCCAGGCGATGAGCAGGACGAGCACACCCGCGGCCATCGCACCGCGCACCCGGCGACCGTGCGCCGCGCCCGGCGGACCCAGCACAGCCCCCAGCATCATGGTGACGGCCAGGCACAGGTACGGCACGAAGACGATCGCGTAGAACGAGAAGATCGTGCGGTCCTGGTACAGGAACCACGGCAGATAGCCGGCACCCACCGCACACAGGACGGCGCCCGCACGCCAGTCGCGGCGCAGTGCCCACCGGTACAGCAGATACACGAGCGCGCAGCACGCCGCCCACCACAGCAGGGGTGTGCCCAGGGCGAGGACCGACTGTGAGCAGTCGGTCGTCGAGTGGCAGCCGTCGGTGCCGGGTTCCGGTGACTGGTAGTGGAACAGCACAGGTCGGCCCTGGACCGGCCAACTCCATGGATTCGACTGGTACTTGTGCGGAATGTGCAGACCGATGTTGAACCGGTACACCCCCGACTCGTAGTGCCACAGGCTGCGCAACGGTGCCGGAGTCCACGACCAGGCGCCGCCCCGGCCGTCCGCCCAGTGGCGTCCGTAGCCGTCGTCGGACAGGAACCAGCCGGTCCATGTCGCCACATAGGTCACGACGGCGACCGGAACGACGGACAGTACCGACCAGCCGAGGTCCTTGCGCAGTACCGCGAGGTAAGGGCGGCGAGCCCCCGCCACGCGGCGCGAGCCGACATCCCACAGCACGGTGAGGACCACGAAGAAGACGAGGAAGTACAGACCGTTCCACTTGGTCGACGCCGCCAGCCCCAGGAAGACACCCGCTGCCACTCGCCAGGGCCGCACTCCCGTCCCGGCGTGATCACCGGTGTGCGCGTCCGGGCGTACCCGGCCGTCCTCGTCGGCCGGCAGCGCCGCCGCGAGCCGGGCGCGCGCGTGGTCGCGGTCGATGAGCAGGCTCGCGAACGCCGCCAGTACGAAGAACATGATGACGAGGTCGAGCAGAGCGGTGCGGCTCATCACGTAGTGCAGGCCGTCCACCGCCATCAGCGCCCCGGCGAGGCAGCCCAGCAGCGTCGAACGGAACAGACGACGCCCCACCCGGCACAGCATGAGCACCGACAGAGTGCCGAGTACCGCCGTCATGAAGCGCCAGCCGAACGGAGTGAGACCGAACATCCACTCGCCGACGGCTGTCACCCACTTGCCCGTGGGCGGGTGCGCCACGAAGGCGCCGGTGTCGGAGAGCGGGATCACCTGCGGATCGGCCAGGATCTGCGGGTCGGCGATCTTGCGGTCCGGCCAGGTGCCCTCGTAGCCGAGCCGCAGCAGGGACCAGCCGTCCTTGGCGTAGTACGTCTCGTCGAACACCACCGCGCGTGGGCTGCCCAGCCGCCAGAAGCGCGGCAGCCCGGCCAGCAACGCCACCAGGAGCGGACCGCCCCACCCCGACCAGCGCGCCGCCGTCGGGGACAGCCCGAGCGTGTCCCACAGGCGTGACCGTGTGGCGGGAAGGGGCGCGACCAGGCGGTCGTACACGGACGAGTGCGCGTGCCCGACGTACCCGAAACCGCGCAGCCGCCGCTGCCAGGGGATCGGCGGACGATCCACCGCGTTCCCCGCCTCGGGGACGGGCGATTCAGTGTTCTCGAGGATCACGTGCTGGGCTTTCCGCTCGTGGTGGGGCGGTACGGCTTCGGCAGCGGCCGAGTGGTCGGCGTGTAGGCCGGCTTCGCACCCTCCTCGGCGGTGGACGCGGGGCGGACCACCGGCGGCCCCGGGACCGACTCGGCGGAGGTGACGGGGCGGGGCCGGGGCGTCGTACCGCCTTGAGCGACAGAGCTCGCCAGGACCATCAGCCCGACTCCGAGCCCGGCGACGGCCAGCGCGGAACCGGTGGCCAGCCACGCCGTCCGGGACCGCTGCCGGGCACGCACGGCAACTCGCAGACGCTGTCGGTGCCGGTCTTCGTACGGCGTGTCCTGCCGGCTGTCACGCATCATCCGCGCCAGGTCCTGCTCGAAGTGATCCATCGCTCCTTCTTCACTCCACCGGTTCGACCGCGTCGGACAGAAGCAGCCGCAGTCGCGCGACACCGCGTGCCGTCAGAGAACGGGCGGTGCCCACCGGACACCCCAACACCTCAGCGACCTGCCGCTCGGGCAGATCCTGGTAGTAACGCAGCACGACCGCGGTGCGCTGCCGCGCCGGCAGCAACGCCAACATCGCCTCCAGCCGGGTCCGTTCGTCCACGGCGGCGGTCGCGTCCGCCGCTTCGGGCGGATCGGGCAGCTGCTCCACGGGGTACTCGCCCCACCAGCGACGCCGTGCCGAGCGGGCCGCGGCACGGGCCAGGACCTTGCGCACGTACGCCTCGGGCGCCTGCTCGCCCACCTTCGGCCAGGCGAACCAGAGCTTGACCAGCGCCTCTTGCAGCAGATCCTCGGCTCGATGCCGGTCCCCACCTGTCAGCAGCCGTGCCAGGTGAAGCAACGCCGACCACCGGGCCGCCACGAAGCGGTCGAACTCGCCGGCCCGCAACTGCCCGATCGGCATTGCCCCTTGCCCCCCTGCCGGACTCACCGGCCACTCCCCAGTTCCCCGTGACGCGCGGGGCGGCGGACACATGGATCGACACCATGCGCCGCCGCACGACCGCGAACCCCCTGCACCCTTCACTAAGACACTGGACCGCCCCCCGCTATGCACCCCGGCTGTATGGCATGGATCACATGCCATACAGTCGGCCCTCCCGACCGCATGCTCGGCCTCATACGGGAGTGTCAGGCGGGCTGCCCGAACTGGATGCCCCGGCCGTTGGTGGCCAGGTACACCATGCCGGGAATGCGGGGGTCCCGGTGATGGCCTGACCGATCCAACCCCGCTGGTGCTGGTCGTCGTTGATGCGCCGCCAGGTCGTCGCGGCGTCGTCGGAGCGGTAGACGCCGGTGACGCCCCGCACCGTGGCGACCTGGTAGACCGACAGGTAGGAGGCGCCGTTGGCCGCCGCGCCGAAGCCGAGCGTGTACAACGCCTCGCAGCTCGCGACCTTCGCGAAGGACCAGCCGCCGTTGGTGGACCGGAACAGCCCATTGCCCTTGGTGCTGAGCCACAGGTCGCCGGGAGCGTCCCGGTGCGGCGACCAACTGGAACCCGGCGTCACCGGAGGGGAGTCCGGTGGCCCGGGCGGTGAACGTCAGCCCCTTGTCGGTGCTGGCGAACAGCACTCCCGCGACGGTGTCGAACGCGTACAGGACCGAGGAGACGGCCGGGTCCGCCACCGGTGTGGCGCCGATGGGAAAGGAGGAGACCTCGGACCAGGTGGCGCCGTTGTTGTCGGAGCGCTGGGCCGGGTGCTTCGAGCCGTCCCCGTGCACGAATGACCAGACCAGCACGCCACCGTCGGCGGTGGTGGCGATCGGCCCCGCCGCCTCCTTGGCGATGGAGGGCTGGGAGGCGAAGGGTGCCCAGGTCTGCCCGCCGTCGTTGGAGTAGGCACCGTTGCCGTTGTCGCCGTTACCCGAACGGACCACGTAGGACGGCTTGTTGGAGATCGCGGCGATCTTCGCGTTCGGTGCGTCCAGCGTGAGGCATTGAGCTCTCAGCGGGGCTTCGCTCACGGGAGGCCTCACGACGCGATCAGACGGTGAGGACGAGCTTGCCGTGGAGGTGGCCGCCGCCGAGCAGCCGATGCGCGTCGACGACGCGTTCGAACGGGAATGTCTCCTGCACGTGGACCCGGAGCCTGTCCGGTTCGACGAGTGCGACGAGGCCTCGCAGGGCGACCGGATCGGGGTCGACCGCGATGCCGCTGAAACGCATGCCGGCCGCCTCGTACTTGGCGCGAGCTCCGAATCCCGCCACATCCGCCACGACCTCGGCGTACGCGCTCGCCGCCCGCGGGAACAGCGGCATCCCGAACACTTCGTCGCCGGACCTGAACCGCCACGTCCCCGGCGTCTCCTCGACCACGCCGCCTCCTCGACCACGCCGCTGATGTCCCAGCCGAGGACGAACGGCGGCCGGCCCATCAGCGGGAACGCCGGCCAGACACTCCGGCGGCTCCAGGCCCATGGACTCATCCGCCGCCACACCTACGCCGAGATGCCGCCCCGCGTCGAGTACGAACTCACCCCGCTCGGGGCCGCGCTCCTCGGAACCAAAGGCCCTGTGAGCGTCCTGATCAGCGCGTATCCGTCGGCAGTGGCGACGTCGACTCCGGTACCGGCACACGACGGCCGTAGAACGTCATCACCAGATGCTGGACCCCCAACGTGACACCCAGGCCGAGCCACAGAGCGTTGCCGTTGAACGGCTCACCGAACGCGGCTTCCGCGACGGCGCCCAGCCCCACCTTGACGACGATGGTCGCGAGCCACAGCAGGAGCGTCTCCCGGCCGCCCTTGCGGTACAGCCGCCCGTCGGCTTCCCGCCACAGCGGCATGGTGCGACCGCGCAGGACGCCGGCCACGACCGAGACGATCAGCCCGGCGACGAGGAACGCGATTCCGGCCGAGGTCATGCGGCTCGGACCGGGGGGAACACAGCCGCGCACGATGAGGAGGGCGACCCACACATAGGTCAGTGACCGGACTGGCCGCCTGGAGAACTGACTCCACACGACGACGGCAGTGACGCCGACGATCAACAGCAGACTGGATGTCACTGATCTACAGGCCTTCCGGTCAGGTAGGTAGCGAGCGTGGATGACGGGGCGACCCGGAAGGGGGTGGCGCGTGCCGGGTCGTACCCGTTCCCGGCCGGCCAGGAACGGTTGCCGACCCCGTATCCGAACCCGACACCATCCGCAACGCGCCCATAAAGCTTCCCGACATCTCTGATGTGATCATCGTCTCTCATTCCAGACACATTCCGAAACCCCAGTAGGCCGACGACGCTCCCGAGCTCCCGACGTGCGAAGCTCACTCGGCGTCATGGCCCGAGCCCTGCACGGGAGTTGGCGGACGGGTGTGACCGCGGAACCGTCCGCCCGCCGAGGCACTGGCGACGTTCCGCGGCTCAAGAGGACCCCTCCCGTCATGCCTGTCACATGCCAGTCGCGTTCCTGCCGGAACCGCTCGCCCGCCGTGCTCGTCTTGTGCGCTGACTGTGTGCGAGCCAGAAATGCGGGGGTACGTCGTGATGCGGAACGTGACGAAGGCTGGTCTGACGGCGATGGCCATCGTTACCGTGTTCGGGGCCTCGGCCTGCGGCGGCGACGCCGAGGCGGTGGCCGGAACCGGAATCGGCGGGCAAGTCCCCGCGCACGGCAAGGAGTCCTCCGTGACGCCCTCCGGGGCCGGGGTGTCGTTCGACAAGGCGCCCGCGTCGTCGGGCGTCGTGGGCATGTCGTCCGAGGCGGTGCGAAGCGCGGCGGCTCCCGTCGCCCGGCGCGTGCCGTGGAACCTGGACATCCTGGACCAGCGGTCGCGGCCCCTGAACGGAAAGCTCACCACGACCGCCACGGGCAAGGGCGTTCACGTCTACGTCATCGACACGGGGATGGACATCGCCCACAGGGAGTTCGGTGGACGCGCCCACCTGGGCGCCGACTTCGTGGGCGGGCGGGACTCCGGTGACTGTTTCAGTGAGGACGGGGTCGGCCACGGCACGTTCGTCTCGGGCGTCATCGGCGGGGCGAAGTACGGGGTGGCGCCCAAGGCGGAACTCGTCCGGGTCCAGGGCATCCTGTGCGAGAGCGGGGGCGGCGGCTCCCCCGCCGCGGCTGAGGCCGCTCTGGTGAAGTCGGTCAAGTGGGTCACCGCGCACGCGCAGAAGCCCGCGGTGGTGAACATGTCTCTCAACCTCGACCACCGTTCGGCGGCTCTGGAGTCCGCCGTGAAGAAGATGGTCGACGCGGGGATCCCGACGGTGGTGTCGGCCGGCAACTTCCATGACGACGCCTGCAAGCACTCACCGGCCGGTGTCCCCGGCACGATCGTCGTGGCGGCCTCCACGACGAACGACCGACCGTGGAGCGACGGCGGCTCCTACGGTTCTGGGTACGGACGGTGCGTGGACCTGTACGCCCCCGGCCAGAAGGTGACCGCGGCCCTCGCCGGCGGCGGCACGGTCACGGAGGACGGCGGCGCGACGTCCTGGGCCGCACCGCACGCGACCGGCGTGATCGCCCTGTACCTGTCGGCCCACCCCCACGCCACGGCCGGCCAGGTCCACACCTGGCTGGACCACACGGCCACCCGCGGCGCCCTGCACGGCGTACGCTCCGACACGCCCAACCGGCTGCTCAACACCGGCGGCCTCTGACCGGGCCCTGTCGCCTCCGTGAGGGGGGCGCGCCTGACCCGCACGGCTCCTACGCGTCCGTCGTCCGGTGTCTGTCAGGTCCCGTACCTGTACTGGCTGGCTTGATCGCGTCGCTCTCCCGCTGCCCGCGTGTCCTCACAGACAACCCACAGACACCCCGCCCCCTCCTAGGGCGTGTTTCGAAAGTCCCGTCTGCCCGGCGACGCCTGGCACGCACTCCCCCAGAGGGGGGAACCCCCAGCCGCGTTGTCGGGATCGCCCCGAAACAACCAGTATCGGGGCGACCCTCCGCCTTGCGATCGCACGCACCAGACGCCGCCGGGCCTGCCCTTCGGGCAGACGACGCTACTTTCGAAACACGCCCTA
>Ga0136846_1235302_pt1 | contig 20717 bp, 14 predicted proteins | sample HopSoiMetagenom2_FD_96841 | JGI IMG/M metagenome (GOLD analysis project Ga0136846, IMG submission 96841) | Grasslands soil microbial communities from Hopland, California, USA - 2 Assembly 2016 (version 4) | ecosystem: Environmental > Terrestrial > Soil > Grasslands | place: USA: Hopland...
ACGATCTCGTGCTAACGATCACCCCACCTGCCAGCGCGAGGACCTCACCCGCGCATCACACCAGCCCCGCTGAACTGCGGAAACGAACTTGGCGGAGGCTCCATGGGGCTCCTCCCCGGCGCCATCGTCAGCAGCTATCCCGAAAGCCTCTCCCTGTCCCTGCCGGCCACCCTCTTGGAACACGTGCGTGCCGGATGCTGGTCCTCCTCAAAGGAGTCCATCCGCCGACTCAAGCAATGGCGTGCCGACTACTCTGCCGCCGTCCTGCAGTCGCGTGCCAGACCGCGGGAGCACGCCACAGCGGAGTACGAGCGCCTGGCCGCCGGTGTCACCACGGCGGGAGAGGTCTACCGGGCGGGTATCCGTCGAGGGCTGCATGCGGCGCTGCATACCCCAACGCCGCCGTCGATTACGGCTCTTGCGCCACGTTGACGGGCTGGTACGCCAGCGACTGCAGGGCCTCCTTGACAGCGCCGAAGTCGTCAATCAGGTCGCGTGGCTCCAGACGGATGGCGGGTGAGCGTTGCGGGGCACAAAGCCGCAGCGTCCGTTCGCGTGCGCGAGCGGGTCTCTTACACAGGACCGTTACTGCTCTTCTGTGGCCTTGGGCATGTCCCAGGCCATGCGGAGGAGGTCGAGTGCGGCGCGTTCTTCGTCGGTGAGTTCGTTGGGGGTGCGGCGGATGTGGTCGATCCAGGAGCCGAGCCGGAAGGGGCCTATCCAGTCGTTTTCGGTGTGCTGGCGGGGGACCTCGAGGTGGCCTTCGCGGGCGAGATAGCAGGAGGCGGCGACCAGACCGCGGCGGAAGTCGCGGCCTCGTTCGGTGCGGAATGCTTCGGGGTGAATGCTGTCGACGTGTGGGGTGATGCCGAGGTTGATCAGGAGCTTGGCCTGTTCGACGCGGAGGGTGTCGAAGTTGTTGCGCTGGCGGCTGAGCCATTGCCCCAGCTTGAATCCGTCCGGGGTGGTGAAGGAGCCGGGGACGTCCTTGCTACCGCCCGCGTCGATGTGCGCTTTGGCATGAGTGTAGGCGCGCCGCCAGGTCAGCGGCCAGCCGGGGTTCCACCAAGGGTCGAGGGCGGTGAGCTGTGCAGAGTGGTTTTTGGGGAGAGTGTGGGCGTTGTCCTTCTTGCGGCACTCGGCGAGCCAGGCGCCGACGGGGTGGCCGCCTTGTGTGGCGGTGGTGGGTGCGGCCAGGTGCCCGTGGGCGGCGGCGTAGGCGCGGGCGTGGCCGAGGATGCGGGTGAACGTGTGTGCGGGAGTGCTCCACAGCATGCGGAGGGCATCGAGGGCTTCGGCGTGTTCGCTGGGCAGGCGATCAGCCAGGTGCCGCAGGCGCTGGTTGCTGATCCACTCCCCCAGGGCGAAGCCGGTGGCGTCGTGGAAGGCGTGGGGGACATCGAGGTGATGGTGGTCATGGTGGTAGCGGGTGGCTGACGCCAGGCCGTCGTGCCAGGAGCCGGTGGCGGGCAGCGTGATCTCGAGCCCGAGGGCGAGGGCAACCTGCAGGGCACGTTCGGCGCGGTTGTAATGGACGGTTCGGCGTGGACCGCCGCCGTCCAGGCGGCGGCTGCGGCGGGGCACGGTGATGTGGTCGAGGAAGCTGTCGTCGTGGGCCCTTAAGGCCTGGAGGATGGTGTAGATGCCTTCGAACTGCGAGTCGTGCAGGGCCTGTTCGGTGGCCTGTCCGTCGGGCAGGTAGACGGGCAGCACGAGGGTGGCCTTCTTGCCGTGGCCGGGGACCAGGCGCAGGGCGCGGCCGATGGCTTGGATGGCGTCGACGACGCTGTTGCGGGGTGCGGCGAAGACCACGGAGTCGATGGCGGGGATGTCGATGCCCTCGGCCAGGACCCGGACGTTGCTGAGCACTGTGCATCCGTCGGCGTTCTGGAAGTCGGCCAGCCGGCTGCGGCGCTCGTCGGCGCGTTGTGTCCCGTCGACCCAAAAGGCCTGCAGGTCGGGCCGCTTGAGCTGGACGGCGGTGCCGGGCAGGTCGTGGGAGAACGCTTCGGCTGCGTCAACGCGGTTGTGGAAGACGAGAACGCGCCGCAGATCGTGGTCGGTGATGGCGCGCAGGACGGCCACCTGCAGTGCGGCTGCCCGCAGGCCTCCGTGCTGCGGATCGAGGTGGGGCTTGCGGGTGAGGATGGCGTGCAGTTGTTTGTCGCCGACCACGGGCATCACGACCTGGTAGTCGGCGAGGAGTCCGCGTTCGATGGCCTCAGCCATGCCGAGGCGGTAGACGATGGGGCCGAAGATGTCGCGGCGGTCCATGGTGGCGGTGGGAGCGCCGTCCCACAGCCCGGCGGTGAAGATGCGGGGCGTGGCGGTCATGTAGAGACGTCGCCGGGCGGGAATGGCACGGTCGTCGTGGATGGCTCCCCAGCCCTCTTGGGTGCTCATGCATGTGCGGTGGGCTTCGTCCACGACGATGAGGTCCCAGGCCGGCAACTGGCCGATGTCGTGGGCGTCCTGCAGTCCCTGCAAAGACGCGTAGGTCACGAAGACCGTTGCGGGGCCGTCCTGTTCGGCGACGATGCGGGTCAGGTCTGCCGGCCGTTTGACCATGCGGGCTGTGCGCCGGGGCAGGCCGCTGCGGGTCTGGCTCATCGAGGACAGGCCCACCATGAGGCCGGCGCGTCCGCCTTCGCGCCAGCGCCCAATGGTCTGGGTCAGCAGTTCCAGGGTGGGCACGGCCACCAGGACCCGTCCGTCCGCGGCGATATGACGGGCAGTTGCCACCGCGGTGAGTGTCTTGCCGGTGCCGCATGCGGAGACGGCGGTCACGCGGCGTTCCCCTCTCGCGAAGGCGCCAGTGATGGCCGCGAGGGCTTCCTGCTGATGCGGGCGCAGCGCGAGAGACATGGCCGGGGGCTTCTCCTTGCGGGGGCGAATCCGGAACACCGGAACCGTAGTGGATCATTAGGCGACGCTCCCCAATTCCAGCCAGAATGAGCGGAGTTGGCGAAGCTCCCGCCGTAAATGAGGGGCGGGCGGAGCAGAAGGGACAACACATTGACCGGGCGTTCGTTGGAGTCTTTGCAGGGTGGAGACGGCGAGGGCGAGATGCAGCCGCTACCGCGGCGGCTGCGGTTCATCGCAGAGGAGTCCACGAACTCGTTCGTGCACCGGCTGGCGGAGACCAACGGGCTCGATCCCCGAGAACTGCTGTCCATGCTCGGTGCGGGTGATGCGCTCATTCCCGAGCCGGAGTTCAGCGAAGTACATCTGAACGTGGCCGCGCACGGCAGGCTGGCCGCCTTGGCGGGATGCCGCACCGACGTCCTGGAACACGTGCTGCCCACGCTGCGCGCGCATCCGCTGCCCGATCCGGACGGTGCGCCGCCCCGCTGGGACGTCCCCAACCCCTGGGAACCCGCCGGTGACTGCTTGGTGCGCGTGTGTGATCTGTGCGCGCTGGCCAAGCGGGCACGCCGGGATGCGTATGCGGTCTCGGCGGCTGGCTGGAGGGTGTGCGCCCGGCACCGGCGCTGGACGGACAACCTGCGGGAGGACGGGGTGACCTGCATCCCGCTCACGCCTGTTCCGGAGGTCCTGGCAGCTCACCTAGAGCGAGTGCGGCTCGAGCGGCGGCTGGGGACCGGCGGTCGCATCGCGTTCGCGGACGCCTTCCACATCGCTGTCTTCTGGTGGAACCAGGCCGCCCAGGTTCCACCCGCGTGGGCGGTGCGCCACCAGCAGCTCGGCCTCAAGAAGGGCAGCGACCGGCGGGTGGCTGCTTTGGTGGCCTACCCGGAGGTCGTCCAACTGGCCAGCGTTCTCGCGGCGAGGGAGCGCCGACGGGTGCGGGGCAGCTGGTCCCGCGCCCAGGACACCGACTGGCTGCGGGGCGTGCAGGCCCTGTTCGCCTCGTGGGAGCTGCGGGGCAGTTTCCCGATGGAGCCGGTGCTGCAGTGGGCGGCCCGGCATTCCGGACGAGCGGGCCTGCCCGGGCCGAAGCCGGCCCGGGGCCGCTATCGCCGTCTGAGCCCATCCGGTCCCCACCCGCAGGTGGCCGGCGCTGCCGCGCTTGAGGCCCTCACCTGCCTACCTTGGCGGTTGGGCGAGGCGGAGGAGGCGGCGGCACATCTGTGGACTGTGAGCAGCCGTGCGTGAGGAGGTCGGCCGCTGCAGAGGGTTCGGGCTGCTCCGTGCTCAGATGCCGAAGCCGATGTGGGAGACGTGGCGGTAGGCGCCGTGGTCGGAGCCGAGGCTGTCCGCGATGGAGTCCCAGGCGGCGTCCAGGGCTTTCTGGTCACCCGAGTTCCAGGCGTCCACGACCCGTCGCCAGTCGGTGCGGACATTGATCGTGCGAATGTTCAGGTTACGGCGTCGGTTGGGGGCGACATGCTGCTGGTCGACCGGAGAGATCTCGATGCGGGTGCCGCGGCCGTCGTTCCACAGCCGTTGCTTGTAGAAGCCGACGAGGTTGTGGCGGCGGCAGGCCCAGAACGCCTGGTCGATCTTCTTCAGATTGGCCGGCAGGGGGCGCTGCCGTGCCGTCATCCACCGGGCGATGGTCCGCTCGGTCACGGTGACCTGGGCCAGCCGTAACCAGGCAAGTCCCTGCTCGTCCCGGGCCAGATAGCGCAGCCGGACGGCCAAGCCCCTCGGATGGCTGACCGGGGACAGACCCCTGCGGGCCGCCCGCTCGTCGAGCTGACGTGTCAGCGCGGCCCCGCCGGATATGCCGGTAGCGCCGTAGCGCCCGAACCCCTCTCCCTGCTGCGCGGGAGGCGGAGGGAGGGTTCCGCCTGTCGGGAGCGTCATAGGTTCCATGATCGGTCTTCCGCCTTGTCTGCCGTAGATGGTGATGGTGTGCCCGGCGTGATGGAGCTTCTCGTCCCCGAAGGGCAGCAGGTCAGCGTGCCGTTGCGCGGAGCGGGCGACGACAGCGCGGGTAGGTTGTTTTCTCGCCCGGCGCGGGTGAAGAGTGAGCCGAGCTGTCCGAGACCGCGCAGCAGGGCGGGGTCGGTACGGCCGCTGCGGCGGCGGGCACGGGCGTTCTCGAGCGCGCTGCCGAGGCGGACGCTGTCCTTCTGCCATGTCGAGGGGACAGTGAGGTAGTCCCTGGGCTGGTGAAAGCGGCGGGCGGTGGCAAGCATCCGTGTCCTGGCGGCGGTAGCGGAGAGTGTCTGGCCCTCAAGGACGAAAGCGGTTTGCTGCGCCGTCGGCGGCCAGGTGGGGGAATCCGGCGACCTGCTGGTGGGCCGGGTGTCCGCACAGGACGCAGGGCTGCGCGGTGTGCAGGGTTCCGTCGGCTGCTGCCTGCAGATGGGGGTCCCCGGCGGCCATAGGCAGGGGCAACACGGTCTGTGTGTGGGCCGGTTCGGGATCGTCGCTCAAGAGCCTCAGGCGTGCCGCAGCGCCGGTGAGGAAGTGGGCGTAGCGGACGCGGTGGGCTGCGGCTGGTTCTTGGCTGGCCTCCCACGCCTCCAGTGTGCTGGTGTCCACGTCGCAGGCCTGCGCGACTTGGTCGGCGTCGAGGTGGAGCTGCTGGCGTAATCGGCGCCGCTGGCCGGGGGCCGGTAACGGGATGCGAGCAGTGGCGATGAGTTCGTCGATGGCCTGGAATGCGTCCATGGCTGTCCTGTTCGAGGTGTCGGTCACAGCAGACCGTGGCCGTGCGAGGATGCCTCGGCGCCGGTTGTGATCATTTTAGGGGCGTCAGGCCAGGTGCGGGCCAACAGGAGGAAAATCAGCTCCCCTTATTCATAGGCGAGTTGGCAAGGCAGCGGAATACCCAGGGTCCCGCAGGCGGGAAATTCCGGCGCAGCGAACCCGAGCAGCCGACCATAAGCCGCGGGGCGTCGACGAGGCTGCCCGCTGATCCGGGTACACAGCGCAGGCTCGGGGCGAACGAGGACGGCTGAGTCACCGCGGTCCAGGCCGCTTGAGGCGTGCGAGTTGTTCGATCAGGTTCCTCTGATTGTTGATCTCTTGTGCCTGGCGAGGCGGCATCTGGTAGCGGAGCAGGCTGTCGATTTCGGTGCGGGCCGTGGCGAAGTCGCCGGTGTGCGCGAGGACGACGGCGCGCTGGGCGCGTACCGCGAGGAGAAGGTCGGCGAGCCCTTGCCCGCGGGCTGCCGGCAGCAGGGCGTCGTCCAGGAGTTTCATGGCTTGGTGCAGGTCACCGAGTTCGACGAAGTCGTCGACGATGTCCTGCCCGATGGTGACGAAGTGCCGCCATGCCTGGGCGAGTTGGTAGAACTTCAGCGCGTGCAGAGCGGCCAGGCCGAAGGGCTGATCGAGCTGCCGTCGGCACCGCGCGCGCAGGGCCAGGCAGTCGGCGAGGCGCTTACAGTCGTCCAGGTCCGTGTCAGCACTGCTCAGACGGGCAGCCACCTGCTCGACACTCGCTCCGACGATGTCGTCGGCTTCGAGTCCCAGGTGCGCCATGTAGGTTTCCACCAGGTTGAGGGCGATGGTGTCTGCCTGTGTGTAACGTTCGGCCTGGTAGAGGCTTTTGGCCTGATTGTAGCGCAGGATGCGTCGGGCGGCACTTTCCTTCGGCAGTGCGGCGCGGGCCGCCAGGTAGGCGGCGTTGAGCGCTTTGGTGTCGCGGTCGTAGGCGTACTGGTGCATCTGGTGGCCCGCCAGGACTACCGTTTCCCGGATTCCCCAGTCCTCGTGGTGGGTATCGGCGAGCGCGGTGAGTTCACCGGTCAACTGTTTGTGGGCCGCTGCGTCGTCGGCGTCGAGCGCGAGGGTGGCCAGGGCGTTCAGGGCATCGAAGCGGTCGATGGGCCGGGCGACGTGATCGTCGGCCACCATCTGCAGAGTCGGCTTGAGGTCGACGGCGAAGGACTGGTCGAAGAAGTAATCGTGACTGGCGAAGGGCAGCAGTTGGTCGGTCCGCTCGGTGCGGGCCAGCAGGCGTGCCCAGCGGGCCAGGCGCCTTGGCTCGGCGCTGCCGCTGATCAAGGAGTCGTGAAGGATGTCGCTGAGGGTGAGGTTGAGCTGGTGCTGGGTGTCGGCGTGGTGGGGGATGTAGTCGGTTGCGAGGGCGCGGGTAGCGTCGTGGAGGGTGGTCAGGCCGTCTCCGAGGCGCTGGAGAACGCCGAGGCCGGCAAGGGTGCGAAGGCCGCGTGCGCAGTCTTTGGGGCCCAGGCCTGCGTCCTGGGCTAGGCGGCTCAGTTCGTCTTCGGCGAGAGGGACCTCGGCCAGCGCGAGCAGTGAAGCGGCGGTCTGGGCCTGCGGGGCCAGCCCGTCGAAGATTTCTTCGAGGATGAGGTCCTGAGCGGTGGGAGCAGTGTGCTGGCGATCGGTGAGTGCCTGGCACATACGGGCCGTGTCGTGGGCGTAGTGGCTCTGGGCCAGCTGGGCGGCGTTACGGACGTAGAGGGGAAGGCCGCCGGTGAGGGCGATGAGGCGGGCGATGGTGGCCGCGTCGGCGGGAGCCCCGGCGTCGGCGAGGACCTGGGCCACCCGGTCGGCGTTCCAGCCGTGGAGGAACTCAGCGGTGATGCCGAGGTGTGCGCTGAGGATGGTCTGGTCGGGGCGCGGCTGGCCCAGCAGGACGAGGCGCACGGTGGGCAGCGTTTCAGTGATCTGCTTCAGTTCGGCGGCGCTGAGGCGGTGGACGTTGTCGAGGACGACGGCCGTCGGCGTGGCAGCCAGGTGGCGGTGGACGGCGCGCAGCAGGTCGATGCCGGAGCCATGGGGCAAGTTCGTGCGCTGTTCGGTGTTGAGGTACCGAGCGGTGAGCTCACGGGCGAGGCCGCTGGCGACGGCGTCTGCGGTAAGTGCGGCGGTGTCGAAGTAGGTGAGGGGCTCGGGGCAGTGCTGGGCGGCGTGGGCTGCCCAGGCGGTCTTGCCCGCTCCGGAGAAGCCGGTGATCAGGCGCACCCGGGCGTCGGTCAGCAGGTCGGGTTCGTCGGCCTGGGGCAGATAGTCGTGGGCGAGTGTGGGGAAGGCATGCAGCTCTTTGACGAACTGCTCGTGCAGGTCGGCGACGGTGTCGGCGGTGAAGGCCTGTTCGCCGTGGCCGGTGCAGGCGTAGACGACGCGGGCGGCCAGTTTCCAGACCAGGGTCAGCGGCGCCAGCGAGGAGAAGGGGACCTGTGCGGCTTCGCGGGTGCACCAGGCGATAGCTTCGTCGAGGTCGCTCCAGGCCGGCGGGAGCCACGCATCCGGCGGAGCCGTCTGCGGGGTCAGGAGGGTGATGTCGCCGGGCCAGTCGGCTGTGGCCGTCTTCGTCACCAACTGCGGGCCGAGCGGCACGTTGGCCACGATGACCAGTTGGGGGTGGCCTGGGCGTTTACCGTCGCTGTGACGGGCACGTACAGCTGCGAAGCTGTCGACCGCGCCGCTGATGTCTCCCCATTGGAGCGGTCGGCTGCGGGTTTTGACCTGCAGATACACGTGGCGTCCGGGCAGGACGGCCTCGAGGTCCTCGTCGCGTTCCACCAGCAGCTTGTGCATGCCCGCGGTCTTGAAGCGCAGCAGACAGGCCGCCGTGTACAGGTGCTGGTAGAGAAACCCCCGGTGCAGCGAGGTGATCCGGACCAGTTGGTCGGCATCAATGACCGTGTCGCCGTGCACGCCGGCATGGAGGCTTTCGGGGGTTTCGGGCATGCGCTCATCCTGCCATCGCGGGCCGAACCGCCCGGCTCGGGGACGACGTCCTGCTGGCGCCGGGCAGCGGGCCTTGCGCAGCCCTGCTTCAGGGCCCGTTGGATAGCTCGTGCTCCTGTGGGTGGTCCGAAGCGGGCGCGGCTGCGGGCTGTCTGGGGCGGGGCAGGGGGTCATCGGCGCTCTGTCCCAGAAGCAGGTCCAGGATTGCGGGGTTCTCCTGGTAGATGCGGGGCACTGCCCGGTTCGCTGCAGGAGCGTTGGTGTGGGCCTGCCGGCGCCCTGCTGACGTGTCGGTGGATGACGTGGTCCATGCCGGTGATGGTGGCGGTGTAGCGGCTGCTGACGATGCGGGCGATGTCGTGGCCCCAGGAATCCAGGTCTCCTGCGTAGGTGATGGGCACTCCGGAGTCATGGGCCAGGTTGAGCAGGACGTGGTCGATCGCGGTGAGGGTTCCGGAGGTGCAGGCGATCGGTTTCCTGACGTGGTGCTCGAGCGCTTCGTCGATCCAAGAGGGGTTTCCACCACGAGGGGCATTTGGTCTGTGGCGAGGCGGGGAGGGTCGAGCGCCACCGCTGTACCCGCGATCGCAGCGGCAGAAGCTACGTTAGAGATAACTACTGACAATCAACGCAAATCGAACCCAGGTCCGTCGACGAAGTGAGTTCTCGATTACTGCTCCCGTGAAGCCAGTTCTCCGCCACACGGCCGCCCGGCCGGGCACGGACCGCCGGCGAGGACGGAACGGACCGGGCCCGCCCCTGTGACTGAGCGCCGTACCTGGCCAGTCTGGCCAGGTACGGCGCTCAGCTAGGTGCACCAGCGCGAACCAGGTCGTTGAGCGCAGCCGGCACGCCAGCTGCGAGACGCTTCCGAGGGTTTGACCGGCCCTCGCAAAGCGGAGCTCCGGTGGCTTCAGCGGCAGCTCTCTTACTTCCGCTTGCGTGCCCGCTTCGGCTTCCGCTCAACGATCACCGTCTGAGGCGCGGCAGGCGCCTCGTCCTCAGAAGCCGGCTCAAAGCGACCCGGGATGCTCCTGCGCATCGCCTCGACGTACGGCGGAAGCTCGAAGGTCCGCTGGTCTCGATCGATCGGGATCTCTCCGAGGTGCCCCGAGGCGTCCCGTGCCCCGCGGGCGCCACCTCGCCGGGTGAGCACATCAAGCGTGCCGTGGACACGGTCAACCCAGTCACCGCGGTCCAACCTGGGGTGCCAGCGTTCCTCCCCTCGCCTGGAGTCCCAGGGCGGGAACCCAAAGGCGTACGACCAGGGGACGGCCGCTGACAGGTACCTCTGCACGCGGAATCTGGCAGCGGCCGGTGCGGCCATGTCGCTGTCGCCGAGCTTCTTGACGTCCAGGGTAGAGATGATGGCGCAGCCGTAGTGGCGAGGCTCGGCGTGCTTGCAGTCCTTGTACGAACTCAGCCCTGGGCAGGCGTTCCACCGGGCCGGCGGCGCCCAGTACGTTCCTTCCTCGAAAGTACCCTCGGGCCAGCCGTTATAGAAGACGTGAAACGCGTAGCGGGCCTGATCAGGGTTACATCCCTTGATTAACGTGTCGTACTGGAACGCGTCTTCGCCTGCCCCACGGTGCTTCAGCATCCGGTAGGTGTTGTCCTCGTAGACGCGCTTGGCCTGGATGCGAAGGCAGATCCACCCCGCCTGGTCGTCTCCAATCCACCACTCCCAGTCAGCGCCCGAATTCCGCTCTTGCACCTGGCTGCTTTGGTAAGTCAGCAATCCAGGGACTTGGTTCTGGAGCGTGAAGAGCAGGTTGTCCGTGACAGCCGTCTCGTCGAACCTGCGCCCGGGAAGACGCCCGAACTCGATGCGTCCCCAGGTCTCTATCGCTGCCGTGTCCATGGCAGTGCACAGGTCTCGGAGACTTTCTATCGCCATAGTCGCACTCTTCCATGTTGGAGCGATCAGCGCGGAACGTTGCGTGAGTTGGACGGCGCGCTCGGCCCCCACACACGCCTGAGGGGGACCTCGGTGGCCACCTACAGCGTTCAGTCACAGCTGTGACTGAACGCCGCACCTGGCCCAGATGGACAGCCTCGGTGCTCAGGACTCCGACCCGGGAGAACCGGAGAAGACGCCGCCATCAGTGATGTGCCGACCGTCCACAGGTACCCAACAGACCGGCTCTCGGCAACCACGGAGCGGGCCTGGCGATCAACCGGATCCCGTCGCCCCACCTCGGCTCGACACCGCCCACGGACACCGCGGCAACCGCCGTTTTACAGTTTCCTACTACTCGGCCGCATTTTTTTGATGATCTCCTCCAAGGATTCACCCTCGGGTGATCTATTGATCGCCTCTACGTCATCATCCTCTTGGGAAATCCGTGACTTGCGGCCCTCTTCGGACACAAGAACAGTTGCGCTCCACCCTTGGTGTCGCCGATCGTAAGCATGAGGGCTGAACGTGGCGAGAATCACCTGAAATGCCCATTGGGATGATTCGAACAAATCCAGGATCTCCATCTCAATGGCTGGATGCAGGCAAGCGAACGGCTCGTCAAGAACTAGAATCGTCGGTTCTGCGCGAGCTTGCAGTTCAGCGAAAGCCGCGAGCACATAGAACGGAAAATTCCGGCTTCGCTCCGCCGCCCTCCACCCTCGGCAATATGTGACGCTGATGGAACCATCACTGTTCAGAGATACGCCGGATATCACATCAGGCAGGAGACCCGGAAGGCTGGCTACGACGGTTCTAGCCGTCCATGGATCGACACCCAGGAAATCAGCTACACCGCTGACGGTGGGCGACTCCATTACGAAGGATTGCGTGCCGAAAGACCAGACTCTGTAGGGGCGAGGAGGGAGCGGGACTCTCCTGTCGTCCACCTGGTATTCCAGCACTTCACCGCGTACATCCACCGCCGCCCGACGAAGAGCCGGGTCAAACCAGGTGATCGCACATGACAGGTCGGCCGGATATTTGACAGACGCTGCATCCATGAGCAGTTGCGGCGAAGTCAGACATCTCAACAGATGGAATAGACGGGCCTTCCCCGAGCCGTTCATCCCGAAAAGCAGATTAAGCTTCGAAAGTCGAATGACGCCCGGCGTGAAGAGGTAATGACTCATGACTTCAAGCGACTGCACCCAGCCAAAAGGCTGAACATGTCCTCCCTGCTCAAGGCGCGTCCGATTCTCATGCAGATCTTTCCAGCTTCGAAGCAGAGACTCTGAATAGAATTTCCCTGCGTTCGCATCGACAAGGCGACCGCAACTTGCGCACATCCAGATCCCGTTTGATATAGCAGAGCGAGCCTTGTCCGGCAGGCCGCCGGTTCCCCGCGGGCCGCCTGCCGCTGCGGCAAAAATATGGGCAGCCGTGCCGGTATCCGAGACACCCTCAGCTCCAGCGCCTGGGCCGATCGTCAACGCGCCGCACTGGGGATTGGAGCAGCGGAATCCTGCGCGCTGGGCCAACCTCAGACGAGTTTCCTTGCTGAAGTCGGCCCTCTGCCCACGGCCATGGCCTTCTGACGACACCCGCTGTCCCCCTCATCCCGCTCCCGAAGACCGTTCACGTGGCCGTTAGACCCCCTGCGCACGTGACGGAACCCCTTGCCGTCACGCAACCGCCTCCGGCTATAGATTGGCGCTGCCCCGATGTACAGGCAACAACGACTCGACCCCCAAGGTTCGCCAACCTGAACGCCCCCCGCTACCCTGCGGGCCAGATGCCGCGCTCGCCCATAGCTGTGACTGAGCGCGACATCTGGCCTGGCAGGACAGCTTCGATGCAGCGCCTGCTGGCTCGCCCGACGCACGAACCGGGTCACCACCGGGCGCGCAGTACGCCGTCGCTGTCCGGGAGGGCAGCACAGAGCAGCGGGTGGTGTTCGGCGAGGGACAGGGGCAGCGCGCAGGCGGCTCGGGCATCGGCCACGTGGGCGCTGAGTTCCTCGTAATCGGTGTCGTCGACGATCGCGTGGCTGATTGTGCCGTCCTGCGCCTCCCAGACGAACGCGATGGATTCCTCCTGGGGCAATGCGGCGAGGACGGCGCCGACGTCCGGAGTCAGGTCGGGCCAGACGGTCAGCAAAGCGCGCGGGCCGAGACCAGCGCGCACTGTGTCGAGGTTCTCCGGCGTGATTCGGTGCCAGCGTGCGGCGTTGCGAACGTAGCTTTCCTCGAGGAGCAACGCATGTCGTGAGGCCAGCGCGGTGTGCACGCGTATCCAGAAGTGCTCGTCGGCTGGCTCCGTCACTTCCGCTTCGTCGACCTTGGCCGCGTAGGGCGAGGCCGTAAACGGTTCCGGGAAGAGGCCGAGTTCCCGCGTACGGGCCACGGCCTCCGCGCAGGGCCGGTCGCTGCCCACATACATGTACTGGTCCCACCCGACATGCACGGTGAACAAATCCCCCACCTCCAGTCGGCACCAAGCACCTTGGTCGCGGAGCATCGCACGGACCAGTTCCAGGGCGACCGGAAGGGAGACCTCGGCCCCATCGTGGTAACCGGTGAGGTCGGGCGGGAAGAGCCTGCCGAGGCCGTGCCCCACAACTGAGGGCTCCCCGCCGAAGTGGACGAAGCCCGTGACCGCAGGGTCGCGGATCTCCAGCCGGTCGATGCCCGCGTCCTCCGCGAAGGCGGCCACCGCCGCAAGGTACGCCGCTTCGACGGGCCCGTAATCGCTGATCGTGCCCTCGGTGCCGGTGTAGTGACCGTGCTCGTCGCGGCCGGCGGGGTCGTATTTAGTGATCCGATGGACGAAGGCCGGCGGCAATCTACTCCTCGGCCGGGGCGGAAGGAGTGCCCAGCGTAGATCCCGGCCCCGCTTCTCCGACCGGGGGAAGGCAGTCCCCGCATCGACGGGTTCAAGGCCCGACGGTCATCTCGTCAGGAGCGGTGAGTCTTGTCGAGGAAGGCGCCTCGGTTGCGGCGGCGATTTCGGCGATGCGTTGAAGTGCGTCCTGGTAGGCGTCCGCGTTGCCCGGCATCTTCTGCCAGGCGCGGATGGTGACGGTTGCGGACTGGAGGGCGCCGGGGGTGATGCCGAGGTAGCGGGCAGCTGCAGCGCGGGAGCCACCGCGGGTCATCTGGACGAGGCGGATCGCGGCGTCTCGACGCAGTTGGGTTGCGGGCCCGTTCAATTCGCGGTCCGGCCCGTGGACTCGCTCCCGACAGACTGGGACAGGGAGTCCAGAGCGAGAGATAGGGGGATAGTGCGTCACCGCCGTCACCGCGGCGAGAGCGTCCGGAAGAACAGCAGGTCAAAGCTGGTCCGTGAGGTCGACGTGCGTCATCGTGCCCGGCTTTCCTCATCAGCCGGTCGGCGGCATCGGGCGCTCGGAGAGGAGGGGAGCCGTGGGTTCCTACACTCGCCTGGCCCGATGGTCGGCCTGTCCCTGTCACGGGCTGGCGCAGGAGGGCAGCGAACGGATTGGGGTTATTCCGCTCCCCACGCGAGGCGTGTGGCCCATCTGTTGAAGTCTTCCAGGAACCGTTCCTGGGCGTCCTTCAGCTTGGCGATGTCGCCTTCACAGAACCCCTCTGCCAGCAGTGGGTGCCCTTCGGGGGAACGGGTGAGCTGCCGTTCCAGCCATGCGGCGGCGAGGGGCTGGTAAGCGTCCATCCCTCCCGTCCGGCGCATGTGGGGAGCTCCGTCCAGGCTGTGTCCTGCGCTGTACACGGCGATGAGCCGCAGGAGTTCGAAGCGTTCCCAGGCATCGGTGTAGGCGGTCGGGCTGAGGGCCAGGTGTTCGGTGAAGACAGGGCGAAGCTGCTGGCAAAGGAGCTCGGAGGCGTTTCGTTGGGCGAGCACGGTAGCGGGGCCGAGGAGGACGGCTACCGGGGCCGTGGGACGGCCGTTCGTGTAGGGGTCTGGTGTATGGGGTTCGGTGAGGATGCGGGCCACGGTTCGCCATCGTTCGGCGGCGAGGGCGGCCACCCCTGCCGCGTAGGTGACCATGGCGGCGGGAGCACGGACGAGGTTGAGAAGGGAGGTCAGGCCGCCGTCGCGGCTGGGTTCCGCGAGCTGTTCGATGTCGTTGATCCACCAGCGGTCGGTTTCGTCGCTGCCCCAGTAGGCGCAGGTGGCAACCAGGGCGAGCAGGCGTTCGGTCTCGGCGCGGAGCGTGTCGAGGCGGTGGCCGTACTCGGCTCGTTCGTCGGCTACGTTCCAGGGGCCTTGGCGCAGGGGGAGGTTGGTGATGCGAGTGAACTCCCTGCCGAGGGTGTCGTGCAGCGAGATGGCCTGCCGGGTGCCGGCGAGGGCGCGTTTGGCGGACGCCACGGCGATGGCGGTGCTGACGGGGTGTTCGCGTGCGATGTCGTTGAGCGCGGCAACGGCGTCGGCGGTCTGCGCGAAGAAGGTGTCGGCGTCCGCGGCCACGTAGGTGGCGGCCCTGCGGGTCAGCAGTTCGTGGGCTGCTTCGGACAGCGGACGGGGGTCGGTCCAGAAGGTGGCGAAGCGGCGTGTGGTGCAGCGGGACAGGGCGTTGCGCAGGGCGGGGTCGTAGGTGGCGGACCAGCCGGCGATGGCCAGGCCGTACTCGTCGAATACGCGGTCGAGCAGCGCATCGACCTTGGGGTCGTAGCGCTCGAGTTCTTCGGGGGTGTTGAGCATGCTGGTGGGGTTGAGGTAGTCGCCGTGTACATGGACGACCAGGCACTTGACGGTGTGGAGCGGGGCCAGACCAGCGGCGTCGTCGGGGTGGGCCACCACGGTGGGCTCGATGCCGGCCTCGCGCAGGGCGGTCTCGGCGAGCCGGTCGAAGTTGGTGGTCAGCACGATGCGTACGATGCCTGCGGCGGCGAGCCGGGCGATGGCGTGGTGGGCGGCCGTGGGCCGTTTGCGTCCTTCTTCCCGTTCCTGCTCGTCGGGCTCGAAGTAGGAGCGCAGGAGTATCTGACGCTCGTACGGGGTGCTGGTGAGGGTGGCCAGGAGTGTGTCGTAGGTGGCGGGCCGACCGAACCGTTTCCGGTACCAGGTGTGCGGATCACCGATCTCCTCGGCCTTGTCCGCGGCAGCGACACGGCGGATGAGGTCCTGCTGGACGTCCCACGCGGAGGGCATGCCGGAGGCGATCGAGGCGCCCGCGCCGAGGAGCGCGGCGTAGGCGCCGGGTGCGGCGTGCATGGCGAACGCGAGCTGGACGTGCGGTTCCATCGTCTCCATCAACAGCCTCCGGGCATCGGCACGGTGCCAGCTTCCGGTCGGCCTGACCCCTCCCCCACTTTACGTCAGAAGGACGAGAAGCGGGTGCGGGGTCCCCTGTCCGCCCCATCGCGCCGAGGGGGCGTCAGCGGTATTCACGCAGCCGTGTGAGGAACTGCCGGACGAGCGCGTCAAGATCGGCGTCCGCGCTGGTCTCCTCGACCAGGATGCGTTCGATGTGAACTATCCCGCTGTTGCGCCAGTGCCGGTCGCGCGTGGTGTCCGCGCCGAAGCGTCCCCTGTGGTGGGGTCCGTCGACCTCGATGATCCCCACCCTGCCAGCGACAGTGACGAGGAAGTCCGGCGTCCAGGCGTTGCCGACACCGACGCGTCCCATCGGCAGCGGGAAGATGGAGATGGTGGACTCCTCGGGCAGCGCCGCCTGCGCCCTCTTCAGCGCCTCGTAGACGAGTACTTCCTCGCGGGAGTCGAAGACGAAGCCTTCCTTGCTGAGCCCGGGGGCAACTCCTTTGAGGCGGGTCCTCGCGGCCTGGTTGGACGCCGCTCCCTTAGCCAGCCGCTCCTGCAGTATCCGCCGCCAGTCGTCACCGATGTCGGGAAGCGCCGGCGCGGCGGTGACCCCGCCGATCTCCAGACCGTGCCGTCCTGCCACATGCTCGAACACCGGCTGGATGGCTGCGGTCACATTCTCGGTGAACCGGGGAACGAGATAGGGCGGCACGATGAGCACAGCGTCCTGCCAGTCACCGAACCGGTTGCCAGGGACCAGTTCCACGTCCTCGACGTCCGCCAGCAGTGCCGCGGCCTGGCTGTTGCCCTGCTCATGCATGAGGAACGCGGTCTGGGCCAGGACGCGATGCAGTGCGTGTGTCGCTGCTTCGGTTGGCTCACTCGAGGTTTCAGAGGTGGTGACGGCGACGGACACCCGCACCTCCGTCGCCGGGCCTTCCGGCGTGGAGCGCGGAAGGGCCAGCGGCGCCCCTCCCTCCGCCACCAGTTCGACGGCAGGCCGGGTGTGGAGCACCTGGTCAAGGGCTTCGTCCAGCACGTCGCAGCCGCCCGAGTTAACGAGGTTGTCGTATATGGCCTTGTTCGGCGCGCTCAGCGTCAGGGTGGCGCCGTCGTAGAAGAGCACCTCCGTGTGCTGCTCCAGCAGAATCCAGGTGAACCGTCGCCGGTTCTTGACCGCTTCCAGCACGTGCGGCCAGAACTCCTGCATGCCTGCCGTCATATCCGCCATAACGCCTCCTGTGCGCTGCCCAACCAGCAGGGTAGAGGCAGGCACTGACAACCAACGGCGGACCTTCACCCGCTGCGTAGAGACACGGCCGCCCTCCCACCGCACCATGCGACCTCCCGGACAATCCCGGGCATCATCCCTCGAGTCCGGACACGGCCAGCGTCGGGGCCTCGGGGGCGCGTACAGTCGCGGGGACGCAGCAGCATCAAGTCCGCACGTACCTTCGGAGATGGTCACGTTGGTGTCGGGACGGCCGGTGGACCCGGAAGAAGCACGCCAGTTGATGCTGCGTAACGGGTGCAGGCCTAATACCGCGTTCACCAAGGCCAAGGACCCCTGGCCGAGCACGTGCGAACGCTGCGGTGCAGACATCGATCCGACCTACGACAGCATCGCCTCCAAGGTACGAAGGTTCGGTGACGCACCACGCGGCTGCAGGGACTGCGCAGACCGCGCGCTGGCCGAGAAGTTCCGGCTGGACGAGGCGGAACTGGCCAAGACGATCGCCCTTGCCAATATCAAACCGCTCGAGCCGTACATGAACAACAACAGCCGGATGGAGAGCATTTGCCTCAACGAGGACTGTCCGCGCGAGGGCAGACCCATCAAGGTGCTGATCAAAGCGGTCCGGCGGGGCGCCATGGCCTGCAAGTACTGCGCCCGGCGGGCGATCCACCCCGAGGAGGCCGTGGCCATCATGCGGCAGAAGGGCCGTGTGGAGCCCGCCACCGCCTACGTCCGGGTGGATGATCCGTGGCCAGGCACCTGCCTGCGCTGCCAGCAGCGGGTGCAGCCCCGCCTACACGACGTGATCCAGGGCCAGGGAGCGTGCCTGCACTGCGCTCCGAACACGCCGCTGACCAAGCAGCAGGCGTGGGAGCGCGCGGTCGCCTACCGGTTTCGTCCAGGTAATCCGGAGGCCTTCAAGAACACCAACACCCCATGGGCAGGTACCTGTCTGAACTGCCACGGTCCGGTGAACCCGTCTCTGGGCAACCTCTACCGCGGGCAGGGAGCCTGCAACTCCCGTACCTGCAAGGTCACCGGTTTCAAGGACAGCGAGCCGGGGCTCGTCTATCTGCTGCGGCGGGCGTCCGATCCCGCCATGGCGAAGGTCGGCATCTGCGAAGATGCCGCGCGCAATACGCGGTTGCAGGTCCACGCGCGCAATGGCGGGGAGGTCGTCTACACCCGGTCATTCAGAGTGGGGCTGCATGCGCGGCTGGTGGAGGGGGCCGTCAAACGGCTGTGGTTTGACGAGCGCGGTTGGAAGAACGGGGCGGCCCGTGGGGAGCGGTGGAGTGACGGCTACACGGAGACGGTGCTCCTCGATGACACGGAGCGCGGCGAGCCATGGACTCTCGTGACGAGTCTGGCGCTGTGGACGGACGTCCTGGGCGAGGCCCAGCGGCTGGGCTTCGACCTGGACGAGCAGCGGCTGGAGGCGCCCGCGCATTGACCGGAATGGGCGGCGGTCCGTCCTGCGCCCGTGGCCCATCCGGCTCACCGGAGGCGCGCAGCGTTGTGCCGGGCTCTCCCGTCGTCGCAGCACCCTGCGCTGCGGCAGGAGCCTGGGCCGTGGACGGGACCGCTGCGCTGTTCACCGGGATCCATGGGCAGGTCGCAGATCGTCGTGCCAGCGAGCTGGTATGGGCGATGAATGTTCATATACGACTGCCTCCATGCCCAATACGCATGAAACAGCAGATTCAGTAGACGAATTTGATCATTTTTAGCGTTTAGTTGCGTAACTGCTGTCACGTGCGGACCATGAATCAGCTCCTGCACAGGTGTACGGCCTCTTCCCACCGGTCCCGCAGCTCTCAGGGGCGCATGGTCACCCGGGCCCGCTGACGGTCTGGGGTGACGTGCCGGAGTTGGGGTGCGGACAGAGAAGCAGGCTGGTGATGGGGTTGTTGCGTACGGAAGAGCTGTGGGCGGTTGCGCAGCAGTGGGCAGGTAACACGGTCCGACAGCTTCTCGTGCCGGCAGGGGATTTGCAGGTCTGTGACGGGCCGGACGGCCGGTTCGTGCACAACTCGTCCGGCCGCTGGGACATCGCCCGGGAGGGGACGGCGACGTTGAGCGCTGAGCTCCCCGATGGCGGTGAGGGGGCGGTGAGCTGGAGAGGGCCGCAGGATCTTCTGGCTCCGCAGGCGGTGCTCAAGTCGTATGCGGATGCGATCGAGTTGCACGACGCGGTGGGGGAGGGCGGCTTGAGGCCGCCGCAGGGCGGAGCCCTGCATGCGGTGATCGGGTACTGGTACTCGACGCTTCCCGAGCCGGGGCTGGTGGTCATGCCGACCGGCACGGGCAAGACGGAGACAATGCTGGCCCTGCTCGTGGCCTGCCGACCCGAGCGGCTGCTCGTGCTCGTGCCCAGTATCGCGCTGCGGGACCAGATCGCGGCGAAGTTCGAGTCGCTGGGCATCCTGCAGCGGCAGGGCGTGGTCTCCCGCGATGCGCTGCGCCCGTGTGTGGGCCGGGTGACCCGCCGGTTCACCGACGCGGCCGATGCGAAGGCGTTCACGGCGGCCTGCAACGTCGTGGTGACGACGCCGCACGTGCTGCACCACTGCACGCCGGAGGCGCGGGAGGCGCTGCTGTCCGAGTTCAGTCACCTGATCGTCGATGAGGCCCACCATGCGCCGGCCTCAACCTGGTCGAGTGTGATTCGGCGGTTCGAGGACCGGAAGGTGCTGCTGTTCACCGCGACGCCGTTCCGGGAGGACGGCCGGAAGATTCCCGGGAGGACGATCTTCCGCTACCCGCTGCGCCAGGCTCAGCAGGAGGGGTATTTCACCCCCATCGACTACCGGACGGTGCTGAGTCTGGAGGGCAACGACCGCAAGGTCGCCGAGCTGGCGGTGCAGCGGCTGCGCGACGATCTGGCCGCCGGGCTTGATCACCTGCTGATGGCACGGGTCAACACCGTCAGGCGGGCCCTGGAGGTCTGTGCGCTGTATCGGGAGGTGGCGCCCGATCTTGGTCCGGTGGCGCTGTATGACGGGTTGGCGTCGCCGGCGCGCACGGAAGCGCTGGCGGGGATGCGGGATCGCAGCTGCCGCATCGTGGTGTGCGTGAACATGCTCGGCGAGGGCTTCGACATGCCCGAGCTGAAGGTCGCGGCGGTGCACGACGTCAGGAAGAGCCTCAGCCCGATGATCCAGTTCATCGGGCGGTTCACCCGCGGTGCGTCGACCGCGGCCGGCCGGATCGGCACCGCGTCCGTGTTCGTGGCCCGTGATCCTGAGGCGGCGTTGTCTCCGTTGCGTGACCTGCTGAAGGAGGACGCGGACTGGAATCTGGTTCTGCAGGACATCACCGAGCAGAGCACGGCCCGCAGCGAAGAGCTCAGCGAGTTCGATGCCTCCTTCTCGAACGTTCCGGACGGCATGTCGGTCAGTGTCCTGGAACCGAAGATGAGTGCCGTGCTGCACCGTGCTCCGTCGGGCGAATGGGACCCGCAGGCCGCCATCGGCCGCTACGGGGAGGAGCGGGTGCTCGGGCAGAGCATCGCCACCGGCGCCGACGGCCGCATCGCCTGGTTCGTCGTGGAGCACCGCACCCTGGTGGACTGGGGTGCCCCGCAGTTTCTGGAGCAGGTCCTCTACGAACTGGTCGTCATGTACTTCGACGACACGCGCAGGCTGCTGTACGTCTACGGCTCTCACAAGCGGGGCGACTACACGGAGCTGGCCAGTGCGGTCCTGGGCGGTGACAGCCGGCCCGTCAAGGGACTCGACACATTCCGGGTGTTCGCCG
>Ga0136846_1209314_pt1 | contig 20702 bp, 20 predicted proteins | sample HopSoiMetagenom2_FD_96841 | JGI IMG/M metagenome (GOLD analysis project Ga0136846, IMG submission 96841) | Grasslands soil microbial communities from Hopland, California, USA - 2 Assembly 2016 (version 4) | ecosystem: Environmental > Terrestrial > Soil > Grasslands | place: USA: Hopland...
AGCGCCGACAGGGTGCGCTGGATCGCCTCGGGCTGCAGCCGCCCGGTGGCGCCGACGCCCTCGCCCAGCCGGACGATGCGGCTGAAGGCGTCGACCACCTGAAAGCCGTCCGCCACGGCGCGCGCGATCAGCAGCCGGCAGTTGTTGGTGCCGAGGTCCACTGCGGCGTAAAGCGGCTCCGCCCGCGGCGCGCGACGTCGATCGCCGGCCGCAGTGGCCTCAGAGATCGCGATCGACTCCACCACTGACATTCCTTCCATGGCCGTCCGTCCCCTTTCGAACGGCGCCTCCGTCCCTTCATCGAACTGTAGCGCAGCCACGGCCAAAGAGGAAATGGCCGGAAGTCGCATCCATTTCCGGGCATGGCTGCCGTTCCTTCACGCGGGCCTTTACACGGACGGATCACTGGGGTAGACACCCTCCCGCCGGCCGCTTGGGGGATCGTCTAGTGGTAGGACAGCGGACTCTGACTCCGCCAGCCTAGGTTCGAATCCTAGTCCCCCAGCCAATCCTGGCTTCACCAGCCTTTTCAACGACTTAGCCGGCCCCTTCGGGGGTTGACGTTACACGTTGCCGTTACACGGCGGCGGGTCACGCTCAGCCAAACCCATGGGAGCCCTTCGTTGAACCAAGGGCCGCCGACTCGCTCGGCCGCCTCTGAGGGCTGAAAAAGTGCTTCCCACGTCTGACACCATCGGCGCCGCCGCCAGCGCCACCCCGGCCGCCCCCTGCATCGTCACCGGAGGGGATCGCATCTTCTCCGGCGCCTGCCTCTCATGCCCCGCCTACGTCATCGGCTGCTCTCCCGTCCACCCGACCGGAGCCCGCGATGATCGAGAGGCCCCCGCCACCACCCCAACGGACGACCTGAAAGCCCTGCAGCGGGCATGCGCGAACTCCCCATGCCTAGCAACTGGCGAGAGCCGGACCTTCTCGGGCGCTTGCCTCTCGTGCCCCGCCTACGCGCTTTGGTGCTTTCCCAGCCGGCCGCCGCGTGCTGCCGAGCCATCCGCGGTGGCCTGAGCATGTGGTTCGCCATCGGGCTCATCACGGGGACCGTCCTGGCGCTCCCTGCGGGCTACCTTATCGCTACCCTCCAGCCCCCCGAGGCGCCGTGAGGCAAAGCTGATCGCCCCAGCAACAGTGCCGTAGCGGCGTCCCTTCGGGGGCGCCGTTCTCGTTCAACCGGTCGGTCGCATAGGTCGGCCCTGTTAGGCGGAATCCAGCATGAGCGATGGTCTCTCCAATGCCTTGCGGTTCATCAAGGAGTTGCAGAAGCTTGACCCCTCCCTCAGCATCGCGTGTGTTCACACCCTCCTCGTAGCGGCCAAGCACGAGGGGCGGAGCATCAGCTACATCGTCAAACTGTCGTCGGTGTCCAAGTCCACCGTGTGTCGCTACATCCTGGACCTCGGGGAAACGCGAGTGTTGAAGCGCGTGGGCGGGAATGCGGCGGCCGGCCATGGCCTCTTGCTCACACGGGACGCCTACGATGATCGGCGGGAGAAGGAGGTGTTCCTAACGGTGCGCGGAAAGGCGCTGGTGGCGGTGATCGAGGAGATCATGCGGAGCCCGTAATGGCTCCATAGGATCTGCGCCACAAGCACCTTCGAGGCGGGCTGCGTGGCGACCTTGTAGACGTTACCGCGGCCTGACCTTCGGTTACCGCCTGGGGCTGGTTATCCAGCCCTTGATCCACTGATACCGGTCGCCCGAGCATCGGAATGGGTACTTTTCCTTCATCTCCATGGCAAAGACGAACATGCCCGTGGCACGCTTCGCTTCTGGCAACGCGTCCCACTCCGCGAGAATATACTCCTTGGCTTCCGCCTGGGTCATCATAGCCGCACCCCGAGAACAATCCGCTTTCATCAAAATGCTTTGGCGCTAGCGCATCAACACGGTGGACGCTACCACCCTTCTGCGCACTTGGGGAGGCGCCCCCGGTGCAGCCCGTTCGTCACCGTGTGGGGGATCGAGATCATACCGACGCTTCCGCGAAGCCCCTCCGGGGCACCCTAGCCGCCCTCCTCCTGGTCCTCCTTGCTCCCCTTTCCGGCCCCCGCCCGGGACACCATCACGGGCCAGGCTTCGGTCATCGACGGCGACACCATCGAAATCCACGGGCAGCGCATCCGGTTCTTCGGCGTCGACGCCCCGGAGTCACGCCAACTCTGCCGGGACGAGCATGGGGACCGCTACCGGTGCGGGCAGCGGGCCGCCCTGGCGCTCTCCGACTTCATCGGCCAGGCGACCGTGAGGTGTGCCGAACGGGACCGCGACAGGTGGCGCCGGATCGTGGCCGTCTGCTGGGCCAGGGGCGCAATTCATCCCTGGCCCGCGCGATGGGTCTAGTTCAGGGACGACGGCGCGGCCGCGTCTGGCAGACAAACTTGCCACTTCGCGGCCCCCGCATTGTCATCGTCCAAGAGCGGCCAGTCTCACTTGAGAGGAGAATGGAGCCCTTTTTCGGGTGGAGCCCCTTCCTCAAGACCGACTTGAAGGTAGGGAAATCCATTGCTCGCGTATCTCTGATTATCTTGAATGCAGTCAAATGCGAAGTCTTCTGCACCAATAGGCCATGACTTTTCAGATATTTCGCAAAGGTCTTGCTGCTGTCTCCTTTGGGCCGATTGACTTCGGCGCAATGTTCTTTCAACATGGTTCGTCTCGCTGCGCTGTGGAGGTATGTAGGTAGGCAGCGCAGTGGAGCGGAACAAGGTGGATCGAGTCACCCAGGGCATCTGCATTGCGATGCCGCCGCCGATGAGAAGCGCACCGCTTACCCTTTTCAGAGAAGGGATTTTCGGGTGCAGCCCTCTCGAACACCAATCGGGCCAAGCCATCAGCAGCACCTAGCGGAGCCGCTTCGATCGGAGCAAGATCGCGGGATTGATCCGAGGATTTTCCCCGGTCGGTCCTGAGAGGGCAGACCATGCGATTTCGAACCGGCATTCTCATCGCCTTTGGCGGCGCCTTGCTCTGCCCGCTGGTGGCGCTTCCGCTCGCCGCACAGGACAGAACCTTCGGCGGATATGACTGCACCGACGATTGTTCGGGCCATGCGGCCGGCTACCGCTGGGCGCAGAGGCACGATGTTCAAGACGCTAGCGAGTGCCCCTACGGGAACTCGAGCTCGTTCTATGAGGGCTGCCTCGCGTACGCCGAAGATCAGTACCGAGGGGCGGATGAGGACGACGACGGCGAAGAGGTAGACGACGGCGAAGAGGTAGACGAATGACCGAACCCGGCAGCGGGGCGTGAGCGCTTATGGCCGAGATCGTCGCGAAGTGCTGGATTTGCGGGCAGCCGGGCAACACTCGGGAACACAAGACCAAGCGATCTGACTTGCGTGCCCTGTTCGGCGCTCCGACGCAGGAAAGACCGCTGTACTATCACGATGGGAAGGTGAAGAACCGATGCATCCGTAGTCTTAATGCTGATAGGCTGAAATCACCCAGCCTCATCTGCGGGAAATGCAATAGCGCCCGCACTCAACCGCATGATCGTGCTTGGGAGAAACTGTCCGAGGGGCTTCGTTCACGCAGGCCAACTATCGCGCCGGGGGCTACCGTTCGTGCAGATCGGATTTTTCGGTACGACACTGCTCGGCAATTGCTTAATGTCCATCTGTACTTCGTCAAATTGTTCGGCTGCCACGTCATTCAGGAAGACATCCCGATTGACGTTGCCGCCTTCGCGCGATCGATCCTGAACACTAAGGCTCATCCATATGTCTACCTGAAATTCGGCCATGCTCCCCTTGAGGGCGTTAAGGCGAGAGCGGGCATGTCAGATATTGAGGCTTCGTTGTTTCCAGATGGGACGTGCGCCTTCGCCACCTGGTTCTATGACCTCGGCAATCTGTGGGTTAACGTCATGTTCGCCGCGGACGGAGAGCGGAGAGACGGCTTGGTCGGAGCGTGGCATCCTAGTTGTGGGACCAGCAAGCTTGTCATCGCCGACTTCTCCTGATGTTTCCTTTAGGCGACCCCGGCCTAAAACACGGCAAATTTCCGTGCGCCCAATTGGATCACAATGCTCCCGCGCGCACCCCCCGTACCCCCTCGCGCGCACGGAGACGTTCCCGAGCGGGCATGCCTAGGCGCATGGCCAGCGGTGATGCTCGGGGCCGCGCGGACGCCGCCACCGTGCCGACTGTCTGGCTCCGCTGCTGGCCCGCCTGGCCGATGCGCCTGGGCCGCGCTGGTTGTCCTAGCCGGCGCCTGCCGAGCCCCTAGTGCGCGCCCAGACGTCCGCGCGGCCCCGAGCAGCCTATGGGTTTCCCCTGGGTCTCCGTAGCTGTGCAGTGCTTAGGCTCAGGACCACGACGTTGCTCGGCCCAGAACCGTCATCTGCCACCGGGATCAGGCCAGCCGACACGACGGACAGAAATCGGCTTCCATGATCAAGGGGGCCGACCGAGACCCGAGTATCAGTCGGGAACCTAGATAGCTCTCGGATCAACTCTCCGACGCTGAGCGGGTGATCGAGTGGCGAGGTGGATACAGTCTCCACGGCGGATGCTCCTTCGGTGGCGTTGGTGAAGTCTCCCACTCAACCCCAACTCGAACAATCACCCGCTTCGAGTATTCTGACGCAGCCGACCCGGCACATAGCCCGGCCGTCCGCACGTACCCCGACGTGTCCGACAGGGGAACCTGCAAGTGGCGCCAGCCTTCTCTTCCCGGCCTCGAACCAGCCCCTCCAGCGCCCCTCGTTATTCCCCTCAGGCCGTCTCCAGGGGGTCGCACAGCGCCTCAACCGGAAGCTGGCGGGGCTGGAGCCATGGGCGCCTGTCGAGGCCCCGGAGGCTGGCCCTACGTTCCGCCGGGAGCTGTGCCAGATGGCCACCGCGGGCCTGCTGCTGCTGGGCCTCGTTACCCTGCTGTTCTTCATCCCCTAAAGCCGCCTGACGAGACCGGTTGCGCGGTCGAAACGGGATCGTTCGCGGTCCCGTAGCGGTAGCTTATGGCCCTAACGGTATCTCAGGCCGCTAGCGTTGCCACCACAGCACCTTAGGAGGGATCGAGGTATGACCGCCGTTGTTGCGTTTGAGTTCCCGTATGGAGACACCCTGCGGCGCGTCCGCATGATCACCGTCAACGGTGAGCCCTGTTTCGTCGGGGCGGACGTCCTGCACATCCTGTACGGGATGGCGAACGGCATCAGCCACGTGTACGACCGGCTCGGGTCGGACGAAGTTCGCAAAGTGAGTAGGACACAGTTAGGTCTGCCGCCCGGCCGCGAAATGGCCTTGGTGTCGGAAAGTGGGTTGTACAAGCTGATCATGCGATCGGACATGCGCGCCGCCAAGCCGTTCCAGGAGTGGATCACCCGCGAGGTCCTCCCGACAATCCGAAAGACGGGCGCCTATAGCCTCCCCTGGGCGGACGACCTGGCCCCCATGGAGCTGGTCGAGGACGAGCCCGCTCACGACCCGATCACATGCGCTGCCGGGGCGATGAAAGAGCGCGTCAAGCGCGCCCGCCGCGAGATCGCGGACTGTGAGGCCGCCCTGAAGGCCCTCCGCCGCCTGTCCATCGCCGCCTGACGAGGCCCGTAGCAGAGGCCGGCCCTGCCGGCTTTGGGGCCGAAATGGGAGCGCTCCGGTCCCCTCGGGGCGCCCCATCGTGGCTGCTGATGCCACCCTGAACGGGCCCGTAGATGGCCCGGCGGGGAAGTTTCCAAATGCCGCCATTAGCCCCCGACGATCTCCCCCGCCGGGTTGATATTCATTCATTGGAGGGTAGACGGCTGCCCCTGGCGATGGTCGCGGCTTAAATTGGTGGAAAAATCTGTGTGCCCATCTGACACATAGAGCCGGCGCGGATCACCCCCCGTACCCCCTCGCGCGACCTCTGCCGGGCGCGGGCGGGCGGCTCAGGACCACGCATGTCGCACGGGATAGCTCCCGCGCCATCCTTACCGTGCCGGCCACCTAGCCCTGCTGCTGGGCATCCTAGCCGGCGGCTGCTGTGCCTCTTGGCGCGCGCCGGAGTGGCCGGTCAGGCTGGCCATTCCAAAACCCTCACAATAGCCCCTGGTTGCGCTCCGGTGGCCGCTGAGATGTCACCCGCTACCCGGCTACGGCGCCCCGGCCAACGCCTCGGCCCGTTCTAGGCACGCCCTGGCGGGCTGCGCCGCGCTTCCTCGCCCTGCCCATGCCGCCCCGAGGTGTCCGACAGGGGCACCCGCAGGTGGCGCCCTCCGCGCTTGCGCGCTTCGATGGTCGTGAAGGAAGTCACCAAGACGACCTACGAGTACGCCCCCTGATCCGCCGACCCCTGCTGGAATTCGGATATACGCCGACCTTAGCCCCAGCAGGGGTTCCCCTCCGCTTTTCGTTCTCTGGTCGCGCTCTCACGGCCGGCTTGGCGAAAGATCCGCGTCCCATTGGGGCAGGCTCCTGCGGGATGTCCCAGCCGTACCGTTTCGCCGTCCCACATAAATGCCTTTGACATTTTGGGACAGCCTGCGATGATCGTCTTAGATCCTATTGGGACATTCCACAGGGCGGGAGACGACGATGGCGGGCATGAAGATCGGGTACGCGAGAACGTCAACGGCGGACCAGGTGGCCGGGTTGGAGGCCCAGCATCGGGACCTTGAACGGGCCGGTTGCGAGAAGGTTTTCTCGGAACAGTTGTCTTCGGTGGACGCCAGCCGGCCGCAGTTGACCGCAGCGCTGGACTACCTCCGCGAGGGCGACACGCTGGTAGTGAAGAAGTTGGACCGCTTGGCCCGCTCGACGGCGGATCTCTTGGCCATCGCCGACAAGGTGATGGCGAAGGGGGCGGCCCTGTCGATCCTGGACCAGAACCTGGACACCAGCACGCCCACGGGCAAGCTCCTGTTCACGATGGTGGGCGCCATTGCACAGTTCGAGCGCGAACTGATGCTGGAGAGGCAGCGCGAAGGCATCGCCAAGGCCAAGGACGCGGGCAAGTACAAGGGGCGGAAGCCCACGGCGCGGGCCAAGGCGGATCAGGTGCGGGAGCTGCTGGAGAAGGGCGTCTCGCCGGCCGCCATGGCGAAGCGTCTGGAGATCGCGCGGTCATCCGTCTACCGCATCCTTGATGACCTCAAGAAGAATGGTTCGGCCAACTCGAATTGATGCCGGGTATCGACTCGCCGATTGGCTCTACGGGCAGAAAGCCTGGGGCCAGGAAATTGAGCAAACTGGTTTCGGTTCACTTAGGTCTGTCGCCAGCATAGCCCGGCCGGTCCCCTGAGGATCGCGCCGGGTTGCTCTTTGCCGGGCTCTTGGCTGCGGAGCGGATACCGAGCCTGAACGAGTGGCCGGAGGCCAACTAGAACACCTTGCGGCCAAGCCCAGCCTTTTCCACTATATTTCAAAGGCTTGGATGGAAAATTCGTCCAAACCCCGCCATTAGATACAACGGCGCATTCGCTCGGCCGGTCAGTAGGCGCTGACCAGGTCCGCTTCCAAACATCAACATTCGCCCCCAACAACAGCGTCCCGCGCCTCTTGATGGTGCCCGGCATGGATGCTGACTGACCCCGTGGGCGGCGACGGCTGGTCCAAATGGCCACACTAGATCCCGATAACGGCGGGCTGCCGCTTCATTGGGGGGGCGATCCCACTTTCCAAACTTCACCATTCGCTCCAGGCAACGGCGCCTCATCGATCCGGCCGGGTGTTTCCAAACGTGCACATTCGCCCCCGAGAACGCCGTTCTGCGAATTTCCAAACCGCCCCATTGGCCCCCGGCCGCCTGTCCAAACTCACACAATAGATCCCAGCGCGGCGAGGTCCGGCTTTTCCATACTCCCCCATTGGTCCCGAACGGCGCTGGCCGGCCGGTTTCTGACCGAGGCTGGGTCTCCTGTTGTTCCAAACATGCCCATTAGATCTGACCCCGCAAAAACCCTTCAGGAGACCCTGATGAACGCCGATGTCGCCCCGAACGTGAACAGCCCGTTGGACACCTAGGCCGCCTCGATCGTTCCGACTTCGCAATGACCTCTGTGCATGCTGGGGTGACCTAGATTCATTTGCGCAGGATCGGAGCTGTCTACCACCAGCCGTGACAGCCCACCCGTCAAGCTCTCCTTGACACACCCACCATCGTCCCCAGCCGCTCGTTCGGCTGCCCTTCAACGCCGCCCCTCGGGGCCCAGAAAGAGCCCCATCATGCCCACCGCTCTCCCTGCCGTGCCGCGCAGCAGTCGGCCGCTCCTCAAGCGCAAGCCGCAGCCGCAATCCGATCAAGGCGAGACCCGCCCTTGGGAGCCGTTCCGCGTTCCTGTAAGCGCCGCTGCGGGGCGACTGGTGGACGCCGCTGTCGCCGCGATCGAGACGGCCGAAGGTCGGCGTATCAAGCCCACCAGACGGGACACCGAACGTGGAACGCTCGTCGCTATGGTCTCGGCTCTGGTGTCCGACCTTGCGTATCGCGCCCTAGAGAGCGACGAGGACGAAGCCGGCATCGCCCTATCTCTCAGCACCTCGATCAAGCCATCCCGCTACGCCCCGCCGTGGCTCGGCAAGACGCTGCCCAACGTCCTGGCCGTGATGGCTCGGGCGGACGTGGCGCTCTGTAGGGTGGACAAGGGCGCCTGGGGCGGGTCGGGAGGTGGCCCCGGATTGCTGACCGCGGTGTATCCAGGTGCGGCCTTGCTCGACCTTCTGGCGGGGCTACGGCTGGAGGACTTCGACCTCTGCCCGACGCAGGAACTGGTTCTTCTGCGTGATGGGCGGGACGACGAGGGAAGCCGGGGCGCGCTGATGGACTACCGGGATACCGAGGCCACCGAACGCCTTAGGTCCGAGGTTCAGACCATCAACGCCTGGCTGGCCGAGGCGGACATCAGCATTGACCCGGCTGCACCTGGGGCCGACCGCATCGACACCAGCTATCGCCGCCTTCGGCGCCGCTTCACCAACGGCAGGTTCGATAAGGGTGGGCGGCTGTTCGGGGGGCACTGGCAAGGCATGAAGAAGGCCGAGCGTCGCGCCCTTAGGATCGACGGCGCGCCTGTGGTGGGGCTGGACTACAACGGCGCCACCTTGCGCATGCTCTACGGGAAGGCCGGCGCCGCCCTTCCGGCTGGAGATCCTTACTCGGTCGGTGCCCTGGGCCAATGGCCGAGACCAGCCATCAAGAAGCTGTTCGCCTCCATGACCTTCGACCGGACGATGGTGGTCAAGCCCAACGCTATGGCCGGGCTGCCGCAATGGCCGGAGGACGTGCGGGACATGTTCGTCAGTCCTCCACCTCTCCGACGGATCAGGGCCGCAATCGAGCAGGCCCATAAGCCAATCGTTCCGCTGCTCTATAGAGGCATCGGCCATGACCTTCAGTTCACCGAGAGTACCCTGATGGTCGACCTGCTCCTGACACTGAAGTCCTTCGGGGTGGTTGCTCTACCTGTCCACGACTGCCTCGTGGTCAAGCGCAGCGTCGCTGCCCCTGTCAAGGACATGATGCTTCAGTTGTTCAGGCATCACACGGGTGCGGAGGGAGTAGTTGAGGAGGAGTAGCTTCCACCGCTCTCTCCCTTGTTATCTTCTTTCTTAGGTTTCACCTTGACCGGGGGGCTCGATCAGTAGCTTGACCAGGGAAGCTCCATAGTAACTCCCGTCAAACTATTGATCCACAACGGCTAATTGCCCTGTCTTCCTGTCTCAAAGCGTCCGACGCCCATAGGCGCAACCTGGACGGGCGCTTTCTGCCACTCCCACAACCACCGAAACGGCCCCTGAACGGGCGCCGAAGGAGAACCATGTCCCGAGGCTCGCCCCAGTCCGCCCTCCCGCTGAAGTGGTCTCGCCCCTACCACGTCTTGATGGCGACCAGGCCAACCGGTGCCCCGCCTGTCAGGACCGCATCGGTCTCCCGGACGGTCTCCCTACCGGGCGGCGTGAAGATGGACCTCACCGCCACCGCCGAACTGCTGGACGATGGCACCCATGGCACGGGCTCCCGTCTGACCTGGGAATTCGACAGCCGGCCGATGCCCTGTCCCGAAACCGAGGACGGCGCGTTCTTCGTCGCCTGGGAAGCTGCCCTGGGCGAAGCCCTCGACGCTGCCCTTCAGGCTGCCCGTTAGGGAACTCCCTCCCCTCGCATTCGCGGATGCCTCCAGGGCTTCGCCGTGACTCGCTGGAGGGCCATCGCCGCCCCGCCAGCTACCCACGTAGCCGAAACCGCAAGGTCCCGCCCAGCAACTCCTGAGAGTCGTCTACGGGCCATCCACCAATCGGCCGCCTCGGATCACCGGGAGCGGCCCTTTTCGCGTTCACGCGCACAACCATCAAGAGGTAAAATGACCAGAGACACAACTATTACTCAGACGGGAGCCTCGGCCGAGGACGACCACGACAGACAACCCGCCAAGGTCCTCCCAATCCCATTCCCCACGGACGCGGCCCGCATCAGCACCAAGCCCAACGGAGCCAAGGAAGTGGCCCTGCCGGTCGACCGCGCACGGGATCTACTGGAACTCGACCCAGAGACCGGCATCGTCCGCTGGCGAGTCAACCGGGGTCATGTGAAGGCCGGCTCCGTCGCGGGGACGGTTCGAACCGACAACTATACGACCATCGGGGTCGACGGTCGCCGGTACCTTCTGCACCGCGTGGTTTACCTCCTTCACCATGGCCAGTGGCCAACCGGCATCGTGGACCACATCAACGGCGACCCACGGGACAACCGTCCGATGAACATCAGGGTCGCGACGGTGAGTCAGAACGGAGCGAACAAGCGGCGCGGCAACAGCAAGAGCGGCTTCCGAGGCGTCTATCAACGCTGGAGGAAATGGCTTGCTCAGATATCGGTCGATGGTCGGCTGCGCTCCATCGGCATGTTCTTCACCGCCGAGGATGCCGCTCGGGCTTATGACCGCGCCGCCATTGATGCCTTCGGCCAATTTGCCACGACCAATGCCGCGCTCGGGTTGCTTCCCACCGTAGTCTCGCCGTCCCTATCAAGCGCGGCTTGATGCGTACTCCAGGCCGATAGTCCGGCCCACCGCTACCTCACCTCTCAATGCGCCCGCCAGGCACCCGCTTGGCGGGCTTCTTCATCCCCGCCTGGCAACCGCCGGCGGCCCCCACACCCACAGAAAGAGTTCCACCATGGCCAACGTGCTTCCGGGCCTTCGCCCGGTACAGAACCGCCGCGTCTCCGGTGGTGGTCGCGCCCTCGACCCCGTCCGCGCCCAGCTCCCCACCCTGACCCAGCGCCAGACCACCACTCCTCAGGCGGCCCCCGTCGACACCTTCACGCCCGAACCGCAACCCCAGGGGGCCGGCGACGGGTGGATGTCCCTGGCCCGTGGCCTGGCAGACTTCAGCCCGAAGCTGCAGCAGTTCGTTGACCAGGAGGCGGACAAGGAGAAGACCCTTCAGGAGGCCCGTGCGGAGGCCAAGATCGGGGGCCAGACCCTCGACCAGCAGAAGGAGTTCATCAAGACCGGCCAGATCGCGAACTGGGAAGGCCCGTGGGCCCGCGCCCGGTACATGCAGCTCGCCGGCTCCAATGCCGGGCAGTCTGCTGCGCTGGAGATGGTGAAGCAGTACGAGCAGGGCTTCGACCCCGCCACGGGGGACCTTGAAGGGCTCATCACGGGCTCTTATCAGGCCGGTATCGAGGCCGTGGGGGATGACCCGTTCGCCCAGCGCCAGTTCGCCAGGGCCTTTGACGATGTAGCCGGCCGGCTGCGCGCGCAGAACACCCAGGCGAAGAGCGCCGTGTTCAGGCAGAACAGCGCCGACAGCACCACCCAGAACTTCATGGGCACCATCGCCCAGTACGAGGCGGACGGGAAGACCCCTGCCGAGACCTTCACGGCCCTTCGCGCCACCCAGAAGGTCAACGCTGATACCGGCCTGATGACCATGGCCGAGGGCGACAAGGTGCTGATGGACGTGGCCGAACGCGCCGCCCGCGCAGGCAACCACGCCCTGGCCAAGGAGATCCTGTGGAACACGCGGGACGGGGTCGGGGCGCTCGGGAACAAGGCCGAGAACCTGAACCGGGCCGTGCAGATCGATGAGCTGGGCCGGTCAACCCAGTTCGAGATGAACCAGCGCGCCCAGCCGGCGGCCATGGAGGGCATCCTCCAGAAGGTCTCGGACGGAGCGGCTTCCCGTGAGGAGATCGAGCAGGGTGTTCAGCAGGGCCTTTACGGGACCGAGCAGGCCACCAGGCTCCAGCTCCAGAACAGCGAGGCCCGCACGCGGAACCTGACCGCGGCCCAGAAGGTGCAGGAGAAGACTGCCGTGCGCGCCGCTGCGGATGCCTCTCGACAGGCCGCCCTGGGCGACGCCTGGGCGCAGTCAGTGGCCGGCCAGGGAGTCTACCTGCGGGACCGGACCATCCTGGGCGACGATGGCGAGGAGAAGACCCTGACGGTCAAGGACCAGCAGGACGCCTCTATCGGGAAGTGGCGTGAGACCTCGGCCATGGTCCCAGACCTGACGCCGGCCGGTCGTGCCCTCCACGACAGCATCAACTTCTTCGGCCCCAATGGGTTCGATGACAAGGTGTTGCAGGGGGACCTTGCCGCCGCCGCGGACAGTGTTCGTGGGGTGGACGTGCAGAAGGGCCTTCCGCCCCTTGAACGGGCCCTTGAGGGCTATGACAAGTGGCGTGCGGTCTACGGCCAGATGCCCATGTACGCCCAGCAGAGCCTCCTGAAGAGCGACACCCAACGCCGCTTCTACGAGGATGTGCGGATCGGGATCGAGTACCAGGGCCTTACGCGCGAGCAGTCCATGGCTAACGCGATCCGCCTGTCCGCCAGGGACTACCGCCGATCGGCCAATTTGACCGGCGAGGAGAAGGCGGCCATCCGGAACGCCGCGGACGAGATCACCCTGGCGCCCCAGCGGGAGACCCCGTTGGGCAAGCTGTGGTGGTGGGGGGATGCCGGCACCGCGCCGACCAACTCCACCCAAGTCCGCGACGAGATCGAGATGCTGGCCCAGCGGAACATGGACAACGGCGTGTCCCCTGACCGGGCCGTCGAGATCGCGACCGAGCAGTACACGAACAGCCACGTCAACATCAACGGCCGGTCGGTCTTGGCCAACGCCAAGGCGTACATGCCGGACATTGGCGCCAAGATCACGAAGCGTCTTCGGCAGCTCTACGACGTCGGCCCGATCCCTGGCGTGGATGACTTCGAGGATCTTTCGGTGGTGCCTGACGGGACCATTGCGGGGCGCTGGCAGGTGATCGATGCAAGCGGCCTTCCGGTGGCCCTACCGGCCTTCGGCCCGCTCTACATCACCATGGATGACCTCCGGGCCCAGATGCGGGTGGAGGCCGAGGAGAGGGCTGTCGAGGGGCAACAGATCATTAAGGAGACGGTGCGCCACAACAGTTACCGTCAGGATATCAGGCAGAACCTTCCGCAGCGTATCCGTGACACCATCCCCGCCCCGCGGGACTTCACCGTGGAAGACCAGCAATAGGACCAGCACGGTCCCAAAGCGGCCTGCCCAATTCACCGAGCCGAACCGATCCCCCTAAGAGCCCGCTACGGTCCCCGTGGCGGGCTTTTCCATTCCATCAGAAGAGCTAGCCATGACAACCATCACCCGCCGCCGTGGCAGACCGCCCGGCTCTATCTCCACCGCGCTCCGCCCGCCGGCCTTCACAGCAGACGACTACGGCAACCCCATCGCCCGCGTTCCGCTCGCCAAGGGCGCCGGCACCGCGACCATTGACCGGGCCGACTGGGATAGGCTCCTTGCCCGTGGCGTGTCCCCGAATTGGTATCTGGGGACCAGCGGCATCGGCCCGAACCGGAAGCCCGCCATCCGTACCACCCGCCGCGGAGAGATCGTTCAGGTTGCCCGGCTGATCCTGGGGGCCACACCGAACCACCGGCTGGTCTACCGGACCTCCGACCGAACCGACCTCCGCCGGGTGAACATCAGCCTGAAGAAGGTCAGCGCCAGGGGCGAAGGTGACGCCGCTACCGGCATCAAGCGCAAGACCACCTGGGCCTCCCTCGCCCAGGCCCCGAAGGCGAAAACCAAGGCGCAGTTGGCCGCCGAGCGGAAGGCCGCCGACGATGCTGCGCACACGGCGTACCGGGCCGCGGGTTCCGAGCGTTACACCCGCTGGATGGCCTGGATCGAGAGCCAGGTGGCCGCCGGCCGAGATCGGAGCGAAGCCTATGCCGAGGCCCAGGAGCAGGCGAGGGCCGAACGGCGGGAGTATTGTGCACAGCACGGGCTTGATCCGGCGACCGGACGGTTCCCGAGGGAGAAGAAGGGCCACAAGATGGAGATCATGATCCCGGATACGGTGGCCAAAAAAGGGGCCGGATAGCCCTCCGCTCCAGATTATCTATCCGGCCCCAAGCGGGGACGCCTGCAGCCACGTTGCGGAGCAGCGCTCGGCGCCCCTGCACAAAACGTAGGCGCGGTGATCGCTCGGGCCCAATACGGCCATCCGGAGGTGCGCGATACGGCATTCGGGGGGCCGGTTTGGGAGCCGGATCAAGCCCTGGCGGGACCGTCCGATAATGGTCACAGGACCGGGCAGGCGCCTCCTTGGAGGACAAGGCTACCTGTCCGGTCCCATGTGCGGGAGTTGAGGGCCTTCGGTGGGGGCCACCGACTCCTCAATCCTGAGAGAACCATAGCTTCTCGGAGTGCCCCGTCCTAGGTCGTCTTCCGGCGGCGAGGGCTTGGCCGGGGGATCGGCATGCGCTCACCAATGGATGCAATAGCCTCATACTTTTTCGCCCTTGTCCTGCTGCCAGTTGTCGAGGGGCGCGCTCCGCTCAATGGGGACTCGCCGGAAATCTTCGGATCGAACCACCGCCTGGCTCACTCGTGCGTCCAGATATTGGGGCATCCGGCAGCAGCACCCCGATATGTAGCATTTGAGCCAAAGACTCGACTCAGGCCACGCCAAGGAATAGAACAATACAGGAACATCAACGCGACTGAGGACGGACATGGACGTGCTGCCGCCTGTGATCGTCAATGCACTCCGAGGCAGAGCCCTTACCCCTGCGGCTCGGAGCATTGGGCTCGAATGTCTGAAGCTGATGGGCGACCGGCTCCTCTTGGCGAAGGGCCAGGACGCGGAGGGCGATGTTGACCCGAGCTGTGCCGTCCCGCTCGGCGCCAATGAGCGGGCCACGCTTTGGCAGGCTGCCCGTTGGATCAACGAGGGGGTCGAGAGCCGGGAGGCTGGCAAGCTGGAGGATGCTCTAGCGGCCCTCCACTCCATGGCACGCGTCGGGAGCCGGCCGATCGCTGCCGATGCGGTCCCTGCGGAGGCCCTGAGTTGCACCGATGAGGAGCTGTGGGACGAGGTGCGGACCTTCTGCGAGGTCTTCGGTCCGCGTCTCCGGACGGAGGCGTGACCGATGCCCTACCAAGACCTTATGACGGGCATGCACTGGTCCATCTCGCTAGCCTTCCGCGGCCTCGGGGTTGGGCACCCGAGCCGGCGCACACGGGGGCTGGACGAAGCCAAGGCGTCCGTCCTCGCCTCGGCCGCCATCGAACAACTTCGGGTGAGCGGCTACGTCATCGGTCACCGCGAACACCCGGTTTCGGTGTGGTTGAACGGCGGCCCTGACATCACGGTAGCGCCCCACGACGGGCGCCCACAGCCGCCTACCGACTGGATGCTGCCCGCCAGCGCAAAGGAGGGATGAGCGATGCCGCGCGATCTGGAAACCAAGATCACTGATGTAGGGATCGAGGATGACATCAGGCGCAATGAGCTGCGCTGGGAGGCGCTGAAGCTTGGCATGCGGGAGGACGAGGTCCGGGCCATCCTGGCGATGGGCCTCGCGGTTGCCGAGCGCCACCTGTCCGCACTGAGCATCGATCCGGAATAGGCCCGATAGCTGCCCCAGTGCGCGACAGGATCGAGAACAACTGGGATATCGGAATGCGCCTCTCCGATGTCTCGTCCATGACCGGCATCGTGGCGAAGTGCGGGAAGTGCAGTCGGCGGCGGGAGCTGGACCGGCGGGGGCTCATGAAGCGGTTCGGCCAGGATGCCCGGCTGTTCCGGATCGAGCTGGCGCTGAGGTGCACCGGATGCGGGAGTGAGGTGGCCTGTAGGATTGAGTTGAGGGCGCCTAGGAGGGAATGAAGGCCGGCGGGCGCTCCCCCTCTTGCGCTTTCTGTCGGCCGCTGCTTTCCTGATAGAAGTTTAACGGCATTTTTTAGGAACTCTTTCGATGAAGCTATTATCGGCGGCTGCCATCGCAGCCATCAGCCTGTCCGGCTGCGCATCGATCACCGAGGGCACAAGCCAGGAGATCCGGGTGGATGTCACGCCCTCCGTGGCCTCGTGCAGCGGCACCCGTAAGGGCACCCCAACGGGCACCTATGACCCGGTCTCGCACATCTACAAGGTCGACAAGAGCCGGAACGACATCATCTTCACCTGTACGTCGCCCGGCTATCGCGACAAGGCCGTATCGTTGGTTTCTTCGGCCAGCGGATGGGGCGTTGCGGGGGCGCTGACCCTCGATCTCGGCCTGATCGACTACGCCACGGGCGCGCTGAACAAGTACGACCCGACGCTTACGATGACCCTGGAGCCACACGCCGGGCCGGCCCTAGTGGCTGCCCCTGCGGTTATTCGGCAGATCGAGCCGGGCAAGCCCGCTGCTACCGCCTCCGGGGCCGTCATCTGCCGCATCGGTACATTGACCCTAGCCAAGCCGGCCCAGGCGTGTGCGGACGCTGGAGGAGTCGCGGTCCCGCCGATCAACTAGCCTCGTCGTCTCGGGGCGCATTTCGGACAACCTCATTGGCCAAGGCCAACCCCGGAGCCCTCATTCTCGGGCTCATCGTTCTCGTCGCGCTGGGGAAGTGCATGGGGGATCGCCCACTAGCGCCCCAGCACGTCACCTATGCGACTGCCCCAACGACCTCCCCGCTGCCCACCCCGCCGACGCCGAGCGCGATCCCCGCTCCATCTCGGCCCACCGTGATCCCCTCGGCGTCCCCTTCTGCACCCGTCAAGTCCAGCTTGACACGAACCTTCACCTCCACTCCCCAGAAGGTCACGGCACAGTCCCTGAACATGCGGAAAGGGCCAGGCACCGGCGACGACCGCTACGGCGACGCGCTCCCTCGGGGGACCATCGTCATGCACACAGGGGACGCTCAGGAGGCCGATGGTGAGACGTGGATGGAGGTGTCGTTTCAGGGGCGCCTAGAATGGGTCAGCGGGCGCTTCCTGGAGCCGGTGGATGCGGTGACAGCACCGCCGCCGCCAGGGCTATCATCAGGCCAGCCCCTACGGCCCGCCCGGCGACGCTTTTTGAAGCGCCACAGGCCGAGGCCCCGGCTGCGCCGGCAAGGCAGAGCCGGAAGGTCAACTCAGGGTTCTCCTGCGGGGGCAAAAGCACGTGCGGTCAGATGAATTCCTGCGCCGAGGCCAACTTCTATCTCAACCAGTGCGGGGTCTATAGGCTCGATAGGGACCGTGACGGGTATCCCTGTGAGAGCGGGCCGTGTTAGCTAGTCAAACAGGAAATATCAGCAATGGCTTTCGAGAGAAATTCCGTAACAACGGCAATCATACAAAATTGCAGACGATTATTGCATGACTCAAATCTTCTCTTGATGAGCGGGGGCAGTCCTGGGGCAGCGGTCTCTCTGGCCGTATTGGCGTTCGAAGAAATTGGAAAAGCCCAACATTATGAACTTAGCATTGAGCGGGAGAAGAAGACCATAGGGTGGCATCAATATCGGCAGATATTGTCCTGCTACGTTCTCTTTCTGTCTTTGATGGAAAAATATGGGGTACAGCTACCAAAATTATCTCCGAGCACGCGCGCCACAGTCGAGGCGCGGTGGGGGCAGTTAAAGAAAGCCGAGGAGATCGTCAGCGCGCCGGTTCCGCAAGAATTCTATGAAGAGACGTTTCCTCAGATGCAAGAACAATTGCAAAGATTGAGCGAAGATCAGAAAATTGTTTCCTCTGTAGAGTTGAGATGGATCAGGAAGATATTCGAGGCCGCGTTAACTGGAGAGATGGAGCGCACGAGGCAGCGCGGAATGTATGTCGATATTGCCGATGGAAAAATTTCATCCGACCCGGCAGGCGTGAGCAGAGAGGTCGCCTATTTCTGGTTGAGAGTCTCCGAAAGGGCTCTTCGGCTTTTAGAATTTGGTGACTTTGAAGGTCCCTACGGAGATTTGGCGGCACTCTTGGAGGCCCTGCCAAAGCCTCTCCCTGAAAGAGCGGAACTCATAAGAACACTCAATGACGCCTTGTCGAAGCTCAAAGATGATGCTGCCGCAACAGCCCCTCGCACCTAGAGGCCACCGCAAGCCACACTAGGCGTCCCTCCCCTGCGAACCTCTCGGCTCTCTTACGAGCCTCTTCGGGCGCCCTCTCGCCGTGCTGCCTCACGAGCGCCTGAGCGGTACGCCAAAGGTCCAGATCGGACGGCAGGGTCACGGCAGCGGCCCTACCCGAAGGATCGGCGATACCGGACCGTAACAAGGACCAGTTTGGCGAAGTAGCAGAGCGCCGCGACGAACGCCGCAGCAGCGAGCCCGTAGGCGAGCCACTGGCCGGGCCGCCATGGCATCGGGACCAACCCATCCAGCACATAGAAGCCGAGGTAGGCGAGCCCTGCGGCTGAAATCAGGCACGCGGCGGCGAGGATGTGGAACGCCTTCCGTTGGTCAACGTTCATCGGCAGCTTTGCCGGCTCCTGGTCCACCCGCCCCCCCTCTCGGCCGTCCATCCCGAGATCATACCTCGGCAACCGGCTTACCTCGACCGCCATATCCTCAAGCGTTGGGGCCGCGCGGCTCGCCTAAACCGCTTGGCTAGCGCCCGCCGTGGGCAGCTTCCGCTGGAGCCTCGGCCGGATCTTCCCAGCTTCCGGCTTGCCCTCCTCCAGTGCATCGGCCGGAACATCGGGATACGCGATCTTCTCCACGACCTCGTCCCTCAGGTGGCGCAAGAGGTGCCCATCGCTGTAGGTCGCCAGCGTGAACGACCTCTTCTCATGGCCCACGACCTGGGCAATCTCCCCATCTGGGATGCGTGATCGGTCCAGACACGTGATGACGTTGCGGCGGAAGGAGTGGAACACCAACCGATCTTCGCCCGTCCTGGGATCAAGCTGGACTGCCCCGACCGACCGCCGAAGGACCGTGAAGGCCCGCGACAGGTACCATGAACGCTTCTTGTCGGGGCCGGCGGGAGCCAGCTCGGGAAAGATCGGTCCGGTCTCCGGGAGGTGGTCGAGCAAGCCCAGGCGGATCAACTCCGAATGGATGGGAACCACCCGTACACCCGCCTCGCTCTTGGCTTCAGTGATGTCGAAGACCCAGACCCCGTGTTCCTGCCTGACATCTTCTCGGTCGAGCGAACATATCTCGTTCAGCCGCATCCCCGTGAACAAGGCGATCCGCGTCACCCACCACATGGGGCGCCGGTAGAGATCCTGGAGACCCTTTCCGGAGGCCCGAAGGATGGCCGTGATCTGGTCCGGCGCGAACGCAATGCGCTGCGTCTTCTGCGACTTCGTCACCTTGCGGAACTGCTCCTCGAACGGGTTCGACCCCGCCACCGCCTCCCGCTTCTTCGCCCAATCCCACAGGCTGGAGAGGGAAGAGACGTACCGGTTGATCGTCTTGTTCGACAGCCCCCGAGCCCCCTCCCCGTACAGCCTAAGGAGTTCCGTGAAGGAGCGTTCCTTGGTCCCAGGCGCTCGACCCCAATGCGGATCGAGGCGGGCCACCTTGTCGAAGAACTGGACAGCATCTCGGGGACGAACGCGGGCAAGCGGCTTGTCGTCCCAGAACGACGAGAACAGCCGAAACACGGCCTCCTCCTGGCCAACCGTCTGGCCCTTCAAGGCCGACCTCGGGTCGCGCTGCCGCTCCTGGTGATATGCCTTGGCGAGTTCGCTTACACTGGGCTGGAACTGGACCGGGGGTGTAGCCAGCTCACCCTGTCGCAGTTCCGTCAGGCGAGCGCTCAGGGCAGCGAGGCGGGCTTCCTCCTCTACCGTCAGGTTGGCAGGAACGCCTTCAAACTCCTCCCGGTCCAAGCGTTCGAGGAGCGGCGCGGCCTCTAGCTCAAGCCCGACCTCGCCCGGATCATCGGGATCATCAGGCCCGCCCTCGGAACCCCCGGTCTCAGGGAAGGCATCCCGCGCCCACCGCAACGTCTCCTGGTAGACGGCAGACGGGGACGCCCCAGGCGGAACCGCAACGGCCCCTCGGGAAGGCTTGGAGGGCACAGCCCGGCCTGCCTCCATGTCCGCCCACCGGGCCTGCACGGCAGATACCCAGGCCCACCGCTCCCGCTGAGCGATGGACAGGTCGCGTGTCTTGAGGGAGATGACCCATTCGGCCCGCCCCTCGGCCGGCCTGAGGTGGCTCGGAACGGTCATCCGCAGGTACCATGTCTGGCGGCGTTGGAGGAGGAAGCGCAGGTCGGCCATCAGGCCCTCAAAGCTGGCTAACGTTACACGCGGACGTTACACATTCCTGTTGCATCCAGGTCATAAATGCAAGATATTCCAATTCGTTGATGAGGTTGATGGCCGGGCCAATGGGGCTCCTAGTCCCCCAGCCAACCTTCCCGGCCTCAGCCGTTCTCAAGCCCTGCTTCGGCGGGGCTTTCGTTTTCCCCCTTCAGCACCGCGGCGACCTCCGGATGGCCGAAATGCTCGGCCCAGCCGAGCGGGGTGCTGTCATAGGTCCGGTC
>Ga0136846_1235322_pt1 | contig 20695 bp, 18 predicted proteins | sample HopSoiMetagenom2_FD_96841 | JGI IMG/M metagenome (GOLD analysis project Ga0136846, IMG submission 96841) | Grasslands soil microbial communities from Hopland, California, USA - 2 Assembly 2016 (version 4) | ecosystem: Environmental > Terrestrial > Soil > Grasslands | place: USA: Hopland...
ATCGCCTCCGGTGACGCCGCTCCGGTCAACACCGCGCTCGTCCCCAACTACAAGGACGTCTTCGCCGGCCTGAAGGAGCAGAAGTGGAACTCCGTGGGCGGCGTCGCCTACGGTATCCCGCACGGCAGGGGCGCCAACCTGCTGATGTACCGCACCGACAAGGTGTCCCCGGCCCCCACCTCCTGGTCCGCCGTGTTCGACAAGTCCTTCGCGTACAAGGGCCACGTCACCGCGTACGACTCGGCGATCTACATCGCCGACGCTGCCCTGTACCTGAGCAGGACCAAGCCCTCGCTGGGGATCAAGAACCCGTACGCGCTCGACCAGAAGCAGTTCGACGCGGCCGTGGCCCTGCTGAAGGAGCAGAACGCCAACGTCAGCGAGTACTGGAGCGACTACCTCAAGGAGATCTCCGCCTTCAAGAGCGGCGACTCGGTGGTCGGCACCACGTGGCAGGTCATCGCCAACCTTGCCCAGTCCGAGAAGGCCAAGGTCAAGGCCATCCTGCCGAGCGAGGGCGCGACCGGCTGGTCCGACACCTGGATGATCTCCGCCAAGGCCAAGCACCCCGACTGCGCCTACCAGTGGATGAACTGGATCGTCTCCCCGAAGGTCAACGCCGAGGTCGCCGAGTGGTTCGGCGAGGCTCCCGCCAACTCCAAGTCCTGCGCCCTGACGTCGGACAAGAGCTTCTGCACCACGTACCACGCCGCCGACGAGACGTACTGGAAGCAGGTCCACTTCTGGACCACCCCGATCCAGCAGTGCCTCGACGGCCGCACAGACGTCACGTGCGTGCCCTACGCCAAGTGGGTCCAGGCCTGGACCGAGATCAAGGGCTGAGGGATCCCATGACCGACACCGCGCCCGCAGCCGCTCCGGACCACGGCATCACACCGGGTCCGGGCCGGCGGCTCGCCGGGACCCTGCACCGTCACCCGCGGCTGCGGCTGTCCCTGCTGCTGACCGCGCCGATGACCTGGCTCGTCGTCGCCTACCTGGGATCGCTGGCAGCCCTGTTCATGTCCGCCTTCTGGACCACCGACCCGTTCACCTCGGATGTGGTCAAGACCTGGACGCCGGACAACTTCAAGGCGCTCTTCACTACCGACGTCTACCGCAACGTGGCGCTGCGCAGCATCGGCGTCGCCCTCGCTGTCACCGTCATCGACGTCCTGATCGCCTTCCCCGTCGCCTTCTACACCGCCCGGGTCGCCAAGCCCAGGTACCGCCCCCTGCTGGTGGTCGCGGTGCTCACCCCACTGTGGGCGAGCTACCTGGTCAAGGCGTACGCCTGGCGGATCATCCTGTCCGAGGGCGGGCTGCTGGACTGGGCGCTGAGGCCCTTCGGCGCCCACGGGCCGGGATACGGGCTGCCCGCGGTGATTATGGTGCTGTCCTACCTCTGGCTGCCCTACATGATCCTGCCGATCCACGCGGCGCTGGAGCAACTCCCCGCCAACCTCCTGGACGCCTCCGCGGACCTGGGTGCCCGCACCTGGCGTACCTTCCGGTCGGTGGTGGCACCGATGGTGTTGCCGTCGATCGCCGCAGGGTCCGTCTTCACCTTCTCGCTCAGCCTCGGCGACTACATCGCCGTGCAGATCGTCGGCGGCAAGACCCAGCTCATCGGCAACCTGGTCTACTCCAACATCACGCTCGACCTGCCGCTGGCCGCCGCGCTCGGCACCGTACCCGTGGTCGTCATCGTGCTCTACCTGCTCGCAGTGCGCCGCAGCGGTGCGCTGGCCGCGCTGTGAAGACCCTGAGGAAAGCCCCGAGGAAAGCATGCGACTCTCCCGTCCCGCACGCACAGCCCTGCGTGCGGTCGCGGCCATCGGCTTCGCGATCATCTACGTTCCGCTGCTGCTGGTCCTGGCCAACTCGTTCAACGTGGACAAGACCTTCGGCTGGCCGCCCTCCGGCTTCACCCTGCGCTGGTGGGGCGACGCCTGGCACAGTTCCGGCGCACGGGATGCCCTGTGGACATCGGTCAAGGCCGGCCTCGGCGCCACCGCGATCGCGCTGGTGCTGGGCACGCTGATCGCGTTCGCCGTACAGCGTTACCGGTTCTTCGGCCGGGAGAGCATCTCCTTCGTCGTGGTGCTGCCGATCGCGCTGCCCGGCATCGTCACCGGCGTCGCCCTCAACACCGCCTTCCGCGCGGTCCTGGAACCGCTCGGCGTGGGCCTCGGCCTCTTCACCGTCATCGTCGGCCACGCCACCTTCTGCGTCGTCGTGGTCTTCAACAACGTCGTCGCGCGGCTGCGCCGGATGTCCGGCTCGTACGAGGAAGCCGCCGCGGACCTGGGCGCGGACACCTTCCAGACGTTCCGCGACATCACCTTCCCCCTGGTGCGCTCCGCTCTGGTGGCGGGCGGGCTGCTCGCCTTCGCGCTCTCCTTCGACGAGATCGTGGTCACCACGTTCACCGCCGGGCCCGGTGTCCAGACCCTCCCGGTCTGGATCTTCTCCAACATGGCCCGGCCGCAGCAGGCCCCGGTGGTCAACGTCGTCGCCGCCGTGCTGGTGCTGCTGTCCGTCATCCCCGTCTACCTGGCCCAGCGGCTGTCGTCCGACACGGCCTCCGGCAGCCGGATCTGAATAAACACACGCCGGATCCGAAGAAACACACACCCTGAGGGACCACCTATGTGTCAACTGGAGAGCCAGTGACGACCGCTCTGCGCACGCTGCGCAACTACATCGGCGGGGAGTTCCGGGACGCCGCCGACGGGCGGACCATCGAGATCGTCAACCCGGTGACCGGCGAGTCCTATGCGACGTCGCCGCTGTCCGGCCAGGCGGACGTCGACGCCGCCATGGGCGCGGCCGCTGCCGCGTTCCCGGCGTGGCGTGACACCACTCCGGCCGAGCGACAGCGCCTGCTGCTGAAGATCGCGGACGCTTTCGAGGCACGGGCCGGGGAGCTCGTCGCCGTAGAGTCCGAGAACACCGGCAAGCCGCTGGGGCTGACGGCGAGCGAGGAGGTGCCGCCGATGGTGGACCAGATCCGCTTCTTCGCGGGCGCCGCCCGACTGCTGGAGGGCCGCTCGGCCGGTGAGTACATGGAGGGCATGACCTCCATCGTCCGGCGTGAGCCCGTCGGGGTCTGCGCGCAGGTCGCCCCGTGGAACTACCCGATGCTGATGGCGGTCTGGAAGTTCGCCCCGGCGCTGGCCGCGGGCAACACCGTGGTCCTGAAGCCGTCGGACACCACCCCGGCCTCCACCCTGCTGATGGCCGCGATCGTCGGGTCCATCCTGCCCAAGGGTGTCTTCAACGTCGTCTGCGGCGACCGTGACACCGGCCGCCTGATGGTCGAACACCCCACCCCGGCGATGGCCTCGATCACCGGCTCCGTACGGGCCGGCACGCAGGTCGCCGCGTCCGCGGCCAAGGACGTCAAGCGCGTCCACCTGGAGTTGGGCGGCAAGGCGCCGGTGGTCGTCTTCGAAGACCTCGACAGTGCGGCCATCGCCCAGGCCGCAGAGGGCATCTCGGTGGCCGGCTTCTTCAACGCCGGCCAGGACTGTACGGCCGCTACCCGCGTCCTCGTACAGGAGTCGGTCCACGACGAGTTCGTGACGGCGCTGGCGAGGGCCGCCACAGGCACGAAGACCGGCCGGCCCGACGATCCGGACGTGCTGTACGGACCGCTCAACAACGCCAACCAGCTCACGCAGGTCTCCGGCTTCGTCGAGCGGCTGCCCGCCCACGCCAGGATCGAGGCAGGCGGCCACCGTGTCGGCGACAAGGGCTACTTCTACGCCCCCACCGTCGTCTCCGGCCTCAAACAGGACGACGAGATCATCCAGAACGAGGTCTTCGGCCCGGTCATCACCGTCCAGTCTTTCCGCGACGAGGCGCAGGCCCTGGAATACGCCAACGGCGTCGACTACGCCCTGGCCTCCTCGGTGTGGACGAAGGACCACGCACGCGCGATGCGCATGTCCAAGAAGCTGGACTTCGGCTGCGTGTGGATCAACACCCACATCCCGCTGGTCGCGGAGATGCCGCACGGTGGCTTCAAGAAATCCGGCTACGGCAAGGATCTGTCCGCGTACGGCTTCGAGGACTACACCCGCATCAAGCACGTCATGACGTCACTGGACGCTTGATGCTCGCGCCGCCGTGACGAGCACCAGCGGGATCGCCTCGCAGGGGTGCAGTACCACCTCGCCCCGCGCGGCAGCGGCGTCGAGGTCCCTGACCAGGGAGCCCGCCAGCTGGGTCGCGGTATTGGAAGCGGTTACCCGTCCGCGCGGATTGACCAGGAAGGCGGGGCCCTCGATGCGGCGCAGCGCGGGGCCGACACCGGCTTCGAAGTGGCGCAGGTACACGTCGGCGGCGGCCACACCCGCGAACGCGCCGTCCACGACCACCGGTGCCGCAAGGGTGAGGCTGTACTCGTCGGAGCACAGATAGTCGACGTACGGGCCCGACACGGCGCGCTGCCCGGTGGTGCGGGGCAGGGCGAACCAGTCCCAGGAGGTGTAGTCCGAGAACGCGGAGGTGTCCGGGTCCAGGTCCAGCAGCATGGGCTGGACCTCGCCATCGGCCCGGGTCTGCCACCATTCCAGCCAGGCGGGTACGTCGCTGAGCAGGCCAGGTTCGGCTATGAAGCCGGCGCCGGAGATCAGCTCGGCCTCGCGGGAGAGCTGTTCGCGCAGCAGCGGCTGGAGCTGGGCCAGGTCGGCCGAGGTGGGGCGCCGCCCCTGCCCACTGATGTGCGCCAGCAGGGTGGCGGTCTGTTCGCAGGTCTGCTGGATGGTGGTGAAGACATGCTCCAGCATGCCGCTGACACGGACGACCGCCTCGGCGACGGTGTCGCTGTCGGTGCTCAGTCTGCTTGCCATGTCTCGTCCAGTCGCAGTTCTATGAGGTGCCGCACCGCGTCGCGAACGTGCTCCTCGGCCAGCGTACGAGCCTGCAGTCCGTCACCGGCCTTGATGGCGTCGAAAAGAGCCCGGTGCTGCGCGTCGGCGGTCCTGTGGATTTTCGCCTGGCTGAATGGCAGACACAGTAGCGGGCCGATTTCGGTCTGGAAACGAATCTCCTCGCGGGTCAGCCGGGAGGACTGGGCAGCGGCGGCGATCTCCACATGGAAGCGGCCGTCGATGCGGCCTCGTGCGGCGGAGTCGACGGCGTCGGCGAAGTCCCGCAGGGAACGGCTGGGCGCTTCCAGGTCATGCTTGTCCGCGCGGTCGGCGGCGAGCCGGGCGGTGCCTCCGGCGACGGCGGCATAGTGGTCACTGAGGTCGCGCAGCTCCTCCGTGGTGTGGGCTTGCAGCCGCTGCCGCAGGCGGTCGTGCAGATTCTCGACAGGCGCGCGGACGAAGGTCCCGCCGCCCCGGCCCCGCCTTGTGGTGACGAGGCCCTGCTGCCGCAGGGCCATCAGTGCCTCGCGCAGACTCACGGTGGAGACGCCGAGCCGCTCGGCGAGGTCGCTCTCACCGGGCAGCTGCTCGCCGTCCGTCAGCAGGCCCAAGCTGATCGCGTCACCCAGTCGCCGAACGACGGCCTCGACCCTCGCTTCCGTGTCGAGCGGAGCGAAGATGGCACGGCGGGCAGCACTGGAGAGTCGGTTCACGTCTGTTCTGTCGTCCTTCCGATCGGTGCCGCGTGGGCATCCGGCGGCTCATCTCATCACAGAACGATTTCACAGGCGGCCAAGCATTGCCATATGACCTATGGATTCATATCTTTACGCCACCCGTACACACGTTCACCTGTGCCCTGCGAGAGGCCCCTGATGTCGCTCTCCCCACCCAAAGCGCAACATGTCGAGAACGCCCCGGACGTCCAGGACGAGGCGGATGCCGCCCAACTGGCCGCGCTCGGCTACACCCAGAAGCTGACCCGTGCGCTCGGCCTATGGTCGAACTTCGCGGTCGGATTTACCTACCTCTCTCCGTTGGTGGGTGTGTACTCAGTCTTCGACTACGGACTGGCCACTGGCGGTCCCTCGTTCTTCTGGACGATCCCGCTCGTCCTGATCGGCCAGGGCCTGGTGCTGCTGACCTTCGCCGAGGTCGCCTCGCAGTATCCGCTCGCGGGCGGCATCTATCAGTGGGCCAAGCGACTGGTCGGCCCCAAGTACGCCTGGATGTCCGGGTGGATGTACACATGGGCGCTGCTGGTGACCATCACATCGGTGGCGTACCCGATCGCCAAGTACGCGGGCCCGCTCTTCGGCTACGCGGTCACCGACGCCAGTACCATCGCGACCGCGGTCGTGGTCATCCTGCTGTGCGCCGCGGTGAACCTGCTCGGCGTACGGCGGCTGGCCTTCGTCGCCAACATCGGCGTGCTGGCCGAAGTTCTGGGCACTGTGGTGCTGGGCGTCTACCTGCTGATCTTCCACCACAAGCAGGACGTGACCGTGGTGCTGCACACCTCCGGCGCGGGTGCCAACGGCGGCTACCTGGGTGCCTTCCTGGCCTCGTGCCTCTTCGCGGTCTGGATCTTCTACGGCTTCGAGGCATGCGGTGACATCGCCGAGGAGGTCAAGGACCCCTCGCGCAAGGTGCCGCGTGCGATGGGTATGACCCTGGGCGTGGGCGCCGTCGCGACCGTGATCCTCACTCTGGGCCTCATCCTGGCGGTGCCGGACTTCGGCGCGGTCATCAGCGGCAAGTCCGCCGACCCGCTCGGTGAGGTGCTGGCCGACTCGCTGGGCACCGTCGGCAGCAAATTCGCGCTGGCGCTGATCGTCGTCGGTTTCGTCTCGTGCACTTTGGCGATCCAGGCTGCGGCGACCCGGCTGGTCTACTCCTACGCCCGTGACGGGGTCATCGTCGGTGCCAAGCGGCTGTCCAAGTTGCACCCCACCTTCCACATGCCGCCGGCCGCAACCGCCGTCACCGCGGTCATCCCGGCCGCCCTCACCCTCCTCCCCTCGGCGACGGTCACCCGGATCATCACCTTCTCAGTGGTGGGCATCTACGTGGGCTTCCAGTCCGTCGTCCTGGCCTCCGCCATCGGCCGCACCCGGGGATGGAAGCCCGCCGGCACCTTCCGGCTCGGACGCTGGGGCTGGCCCGTGAACATCGCCGCCCTGATCTACGGGGTGACCGCGATCGTGGTCCTGTCCGTCAAGACCCCCGCCAACGGCGACTCCTTCTTCGACCGCTGGCTGGTCCCGCTGTCGGTCGGCATCGTCGCCCTCATCGGCCTCGTTTATCTGGTGATCGCCCGCCCCGAGGAGCGCATCGCCGACGAGAACCGGTCGGTTCGGTAACGAGCGACGGGCCCGGAGTCGCGCAGGTCGTCCGGCCTGCGCGACTCTGTCGTTTCCGGGGCCGACCAGGGCGGGCGGCCACGTTCCCGCGCTGCGGTGACCACCACGCGTCTCGGCACCGTGCTTGCCGAGGCCTGGCGATGGTCGGTCCACTGCGCATTGTGTCGGGATAGCTCGCTGAGGGAGTGGCAGGGACCACGGAGGGACCGCAAGGACAGGAACCAATCGACAAGGGCTGTGCAAGACTGGCTGAGGTGCACGCGCCTGACCTGCAAGAACGCCTTGAATCGGCGTGGATCGGCAAGGCCCGCCAAGATCCTCAAAGGACTCATAATCCGTCGGCCGTGGGTTCGAGTCCCACCCGCCCCACCATGCACCCCTGTGACCTGCGGAAACGTCTCATCTGGGGTGCGGATTCAGGGGTTTGGGCCACGGGGCTGAATCCGCTGCTCGTGAGTTCGACTCCGCTGCCGTCAGCGTTAGTTGAGGTCGCTCTGACCTGCGTAGACGTATCGGCCCACGGCTGGAGGATGGCGTCGTTGGTGGGCTGTGCGAGCGTCTGGACGTCGAATTCTGGACGCTGGCTGGACACGAGGATCCGGAAGTGGTGTCGCCCGGTGACCTCCGGGTGTCGGGAGACGGCCCAGGCCACAGCGGACTGACCGCCAGGCGGCAGGGTCGGTCAGAGGCTCGGTGCCCGTCGGTGCCGAGCGAGCTTTACTGCCTGAGGTCGATCGTGCGGACCGGCTGGCCTGTTGTGCGGGCGATGGTTTCGAAGTCGCGGTCGTAGTGGAGCGGAGTGAGTCCCGCTTCTTCCGGGGCTGCGGCCACCAGGAGGTCGACGGGGCCCGCGCTGCGGTGTTCTCTCTTGGCGGCCAGCTGTTCCTGGGGGATGCGGGAGCGGCGGTAGACACCGTCGGGCATGGGGCACCAGGCGCAGTGGGCGTCGAGGGCCGCCGTCAAGCGGGCGCGGTCCGTGGCCGAACGGGCCGAACGGAGGACTTCCAGTTCGGTGAGGTCGCAGATCGCGACGAGGCCGGAGGCGATCCTGTCGTCCCATTCGGTGCGGTACGCCGGCCGTGGGTTCGAGTCCCGCAGGTCTCACCGTGCAGGCTTGTGACCTGTGGAAACGTCTCATCGAGGGTGTGGATTGGGTCTGTTGGGTCAACGGCCTGAATCCTTCCCCCTGTGCCTTCGAAGACGTACCTGTTCATCGAGGGCGGCATCGGCGTCACCCCGCTGCTGCCGATGGTCCGGCAGGCCGAACTCCTTCGGCGGAGTTCAGGACCTGGTGTCAGGGCGTAGGGCGGTCTCCTCGAAGTTCTAGCCGAAAAGACAACGGATATCGCTGACCTGCACTGATGTGCCTGGCCCGCTGGGTCAGCCTTCCTGTCCCACAGGTTCGGCAGCGGCGCCTTCGCGGTGTTTGAGTCCGGAGGACTGCTTGCGCCAGTGGGTCATCCTTCCCGAGCCCGTGTCGCATCGGTTCAGGGTTTGCTTGAACAAGGGTGACGGCACACTGCCCGCTACACTCCCACCGCTCGACGTTCCCCCAGGTCAAGCCGCAAAGTACTACTGGAGCACTAGGCCAGACGCCCTCCGAGAGTGCCTGTCTCGTCGAGGGTGGTGGCCGTGTCCGGCTGTGCCGGGCGCAGATGCGTGCCGAGCCGGTCGATGTTGTAACCGTTCGGGTAGACCCGGTCGACGAGCTTCTGAGTCTGGGGCGTCAGGCCGTCGGTGAGGGGGTCGAGGCGTCCGTAGACCTTCATGGCCGCGCGGCAGATCTTCTGGACCCACACGGGCGGCATCTTGTGGTGGCAGTTGGTGATGAGCCTCTCATCGGGGCCGACCGAGAGGAAGAACGCGCGCGCGATGGGCCGGAAGATCGTGGGAACGTCCGACAGGATGAATTCCATCAGCGAGTCGGCGAGGATCTTGTTCTGTGGTTCGAACCTGAGCTGCTCCTTCTTCCAGTTCTCGACGAACTCCGCCATGCCCTAGTACGTCTCGGGATGCTTCCCCTTGCCGGCCATGTACGAGCCGCGGAGTTTGAAGAACTCGACGATGGCGATGCGCTCGTTGTCGGAGAGCGGGCGCCACCCATAGGTCTCCGCGAGCCAGGTGCGCAGCACGGCGTCGAAGCAGTTGATCAGCACGAAGTCGTCCGGGTGGATGTCGTACTTCTTGTGCATCTCGTTCACGCGCCGAAGAGCGTCGCGGCCTGGTCCCGGGCCGTACCCGTGTCGTTTCTGCGTCTCGTCGAGGAGGATCGTGTCGACGAGCCGCTTGAGGATCCGGTTCTCCAGTTCGCCTGACTGATGGAGGATCCGGCTCATCCGGGGTGCGGCATACGTGATGTAGAGGCCGCCGGTGACCTGGAAGGACGCTGCCGCCTTGAAGTCCTCCATGTGGAGCCAGTGAACACGTTGACAGTCCTTGACCGGGTCCAGCGACTCGATCTCCCGCAGCCTCGCGTACCGGTCCTCCGCCGGAGGAGCCTTCACGACACGGCCGACAGCGCGCCGCAGCATTCCGGGCCGTTGCGTTTCCTTGTGCGGGGCTTGTGAGGACGGCATGCTCTCTCCTTCGTGACCACCGGTGGCTGACGACTGTTCACTCCGGTCTCACAGGGGATCGTGACTGACGAAGGTCACGTATTCGTCAATGCATGCTCAACGCGGGCACAACGTGCTTCCCGTCGCCGAAAGTGATCATTCGAAGCCGCTGAGCACGTCTGTTGTGCCTCCGTTGATACCGCGTTGGAACCGCGATGACGATCGGCGCCGATGCTCGTCTCACCACATGCCCGCAGAGACGTGAATCTGCGGAGACCCGAACCGAAAAGGGGCCGACCGATGAGCCTGCGCGATGCCTACGGCGGCGATGTCCTGATCAGCGGTTGGGCCCACTCGCCGTTCGGTCGGCTCGACGCCACCCTCGAACGACTCGTCGTGGAGACCGGATCCGCCGCCATCACCGACGCCGGGCTGGATCCCCGCGACATCGACGCGGTGTTCCTGGGCCAGTTCAACGCCGGCATGGAGCCGCTGGCCTTCGCGTCCTCCCTCGCCCTGCAGATCTCCGACGGCCTGTGGGGCAAGCCGGCGACCCGGGTGGAGAACGCCTGCGCTTCGGGGTCGGCAGCCGTACATCAGGGCATCACGGCGATCCTGGCCGGCACGGCACACCGGGTTCTCGTCGTCGGTGCGGAGAAGATGACCGCGGCCGACGCGCAGGTCGTGGGCGCGGGTCTGCTGGGAGCCGACTACGACCTCGCCGGGCAGTCGTCGAGCACCGGTTTCGCAGGACTGTTCGCCACCGTGGCACGTGCCTACAACGAGCGGCACGGCGACTGTGCGGACACCCTTGCCCTGATCGCCGCCAAGAGCCACGCGAACGCTCTGGCCAACCCGTACGCGCACCTGCGAAAGGACTACGACGCCACGTTCTGCGGCACGGTCTCCCCCGCCAATCCGCTGGTCGCCGCTCCACTGCGCCGTACCGACTGCTCCCCGGTCTCGGACGGCGCCGCCGCTCTCGTGCTCACCTCCGAGGCAATCACCTCCGCCGCCCATCCGCCGGTCCGTTTTCTCGGGGTCGGTCACGCGAACGACCACCTGCCGTCCTCCCGACGGGATCCGCTCGCGTTCGCGGCCACCGAGCTGGCCTGGCACCGCGCGCTCGACCAGGCGGGCGTGGACCTGGCCGACCTGTCGTTCCTCGAAGTGCACGACTGCTTCACGATCGCCGAGCTGGTTCTGTACGAGGCCTTGGGGATCACCGAGCGCGGCAAGGGCCGTCAGGCGCTGGATGAGGGCTGGGTGCTGCGGGAGGGGCGTCAGCCGGTCAATCCCTCCGGCGGCCTGAAGTCGAAGGGCCACCCGGTGGGCGCCACCGGTGTCAGCCAGCACGTCCTGACCGCGATGCAACTCACCGGCATGGCGGGGGACATGCAGTTGCCCCGTGCCGATCTGGCCGCCGTCCACAACATGGGCGGGCTGGCCGTGGCCAACTACGTCAGTGTCCTCGGGCGCTGACCTCGCGGCCGAGGCGATCCGCCTCGGCCTTCCCCGTCAGGTGGCCCAGCCGGGCCGCCTTCGTGTGCAGATAGCGGTGGTTGTCGGGGCCGGGCGCGACGAGGAGCGGCACACGCTCGACGACCTGCAGACCTGCGGCTTCCAGGGCTCCGGTCTTGTCGGGGTTGTTGGTGAGCAGGCGGAGCGAGACGACACCGAGGTCGTGGAGGATCGAGACGGCCGGGCCGTAGTCCCGTGCGTCGACGGGGAGCCCCAGCGCGAGGTTGGCGTCGACGGTGTCGAGCCCCTCGTCCTGACGACCGTACGCCTTGAGCTTGTTCAGCAGCCCGATGCCTCGGCCCTCGTGACCGCGCAGGTAGACGATCACGCCTCCGCCTTCCGCGACGATCAGCCGTATCGCCCGCTGGAGCTGCGGGCCGCAGTCGCAGCGCAGGGAACCGAACACATCGCCGGTGAGGCATTCGGAGTGCACCCGGACGAGACCTCCGTGCGTGCGGATCCGGCCGTGGACCAGCGCGATGTGCTCGGTCCCGAGCCCGTCGCGGTAGCCGATCGCGGTGAACGGTCCGGCGTCGGTGGGCAGCCTGGTAAGGGCCCGCTCGCTCATAGCGTCTCCCCCACGAGCGTCGCAGTGGGGCGGTTGACGGCGTCGTAGAGCGTGGTGCGCTGGCGGACCGGGCGCCCGGCGCTCGCGCAGAGCTCGGCGAAGTCGGTGGCGGTGAGCTGCTGACCGTGGGCCGCGCCGGCGGCCCGGCTGATGTTCTCGTCCATCAGGGTTCCGCCGAGGTCGTTGACGCCTGCGGCCAGAAGCTGGCGGGTTCCGACGGGGCCGAGCTTGACCCAGGACGCCTGGATGTTGGAGATGTCGTCGCGGTAGGCGATCCGGGCGACGGCGTGCATCAGGAGCGTCTCCCGCCAGGTCGGGCCCCGACGGGCGGCTCGTTTGAGGTAGACCGGTGCGGCCATGTGTACGAACGGCAGCCCGACGAACTCGGTGAACCCGCCCGTCTCGCGTTGCAGTGCCCGGGTCCGCAGGAGATGGCGCACCCAGTGCACGGGCTGTTCGACCGACCCGAACATGATCGTGACGTTGCTGCGCAGGCCGACGCGGTGCGCGGTCCGGTGGACCTCCAGCCACTCCTCGGTGTTCAGCTTGTCGGGGCACAGGAGGGCGCGGATCTCGTCGTCGAGGATCTCCGCGGCGGTGCCCGGCAGTGACTTCAGTCCGGCGTCCTTGAGGCGACGCAGGTAGGACTCCAGGGACTCTCCCAGTCGTTTCGCGCCCTCCATGATCTCCAGGGCGGTGAAGCCGTGGAGGTGGATCCGTGGTGCGGCCTCGTGGACGGCCCTGGCCACGTCGACGTAGAAGTCGCCGTCGAACTTCGGGTGGATCCCGCCCTGCAGGCAGACCTCGGTCGCGCCCAGATCCCACGCCTCGGCCGCGCGGGCCGCGACCTCGTCGAGGGTCAGCAGATACGGCTTTCCCCGTAGGTTGAGGGAGAGAGGGCCCTTGGAGAAGCCGCAGAAGGTGCACTTGAAGGTGCAGACGTTGGTGTAGTTGATGTTGCGGTTGACCACGAAGGTGACGTCGTCGCCGACGACGTCACGGCGGATCCTGTCGGCGGTCTCGGCGACGGCGGCGACTTCCGTGCCCCGTGCCTTGAAGAGGGTCAACAGCTCGTCGTGGCCGGCCTCTTGCCCGGCGAGCACCCCGTCCAGGACTTCGCGGACCGCTCCGGACACGGCAGCGGGGCCCGGAACGAGTACGACCGGGTTGACTTCCGCGCCGGAGTACCAGGCGGTGGAGCGGCGGCCGATCTGGAGGACCTCCGCGCCCGTACCGACGTTCGCCGCGGCCTCGTGCCGCTCCGGCCAGAGCGAGCCCTGATCGTCCCGCCCGAGAGATTCCGCGTCGGAGCGGTCCAGAACGGCGAACCGCACCCGCGGGTCCAGCCAATCGTCCCGCGCGAATTCCGGATGGACCGGCAGCCGCGGGGCCAGCACATGTTCCCTGCGCTCGGCAGCGGACCGGAGCATGCCGATAGCGGGCCAGGGACGTTCGGGGTTGACATGGTCGGGTGTTACGGGCGACACCCCGCCCCAGTCGTCGATGCCGGCTTCGATCAGCGCGTCGAGCTGCGCGGCGTCGGACAGGTTCGGCGGTGCTTGGAGGTGGACGTCTCGCGGCAGGATGAGCCTGGCCAGCGCGATCGCCCGGATGTGATCCTCGGGCGGGCAGGCGGGGGCGCAACGCATGGCCGTACCTCCTTTGGGCAGGAAGTTCTGGACAATCACCTCCTGCACATGGCCGTGCCGTGCGTGGGAAGCGGCGATCGCGTGCAGGGCCGTGATCCGGTCTTCCTCGCTCTCGCCGATGCCAACGAGGATGCCGGTGGTGAAGGGGATGCTCTGGCGCCCGGCCTCCTCCAGGGTTTCCAGGCGGCGGACCGGATTCTTGTCGGGGGCGCCGCGGTGGGCGGCGAGGTCGGCGCGCAGAGATTCGAGCATCATGCCCTGGGAGGGCGAGACCCGCCGGAGCATGGCCAGTGCCTCGCCGTCGACGGCGCCGGCGTTCACGTGCGGCAGCAGACCCGTCTCGGTCAGGACGACCTCGCACATGGCCGCCACGTAGTGCAGGGTCGAGCCGTAACCGTGCTCGTCCAGCCATGCGCGCGCCTGCGGATAGCGGGCCTCCGGGTTCTCGCCGAGGGTGAAGAGCGCCTCATGACAGCCTGCCTCGGCTCCCTCGGAGGCGATCGCGAGGACTTCGTGGGGGAGCAGGTAGGGGTTGGGAAGCGACCGCGGGGCTGTTGCGAATGTGCAGTAGCCGCACCGGTCACGGCACAGCCGTGTCAGCGGTACGAACACCTTCGGTGAGTAGGTGAGGCGGTTGCCGAAGTAGCTGTCGCGTCGCAGTCCCGCCTCCGCGACAAGGGCTTCCGTGGTCCACCGTGCCAGATCATCCATGACGCGCTCTTCCAGGTCCGTGTGACAGGGACTTCGTGAGTTCAGCTCATCCAGGCCGGCTGCTCGGTCAGCAGGCGCCGCCCGTTGGCGATGAAGAACGCGCGGATGACGTTGCTGCGCCGGAGCTGGGCGTTGTGCGAGTCGCCGAAGGTCGCGGCGAACTCCTTGGCCCCGTTGGTGTAGAAGCCGCGCTTCTTGTACTTGCGGGTCGCCTCGTCGAAAATCTCCTCGATCATCGTGTCGGGCTCGCGGCCGACGTGCTTCGCGAACGCCTCCAGCAGGTCGAGCCGTTCATCACGTTCGTGTGGGGTGAGGTCGTCGATCGTCGCGGCGTACCGCTGGATCGAGGCTTGGCTGACGAAGTCATCAGTGGGCACGGTGCTGTCCTTCTGCGCGTGAGGGAGGCAGGGGCCCCGCCGGGGGAGGCAGCGGCCCCTGCCGGGGAGGTGGACTAGTCCGGCAGGCCGAGCATCGCCGCGAGGGCCCTGACCTCGCGGCGGCGGTACGGCAGGGGAGCGGGCTCCTGGATCATTCCGGCCTCGACCAGCTCGGCGACGACGGCCGGGTCCCGCGGCAGCGGGGTGCCCCACTGGCCGTCGAAGTAGAGGTCCTCGAAATCGGGCCGTGGCCGCTGTCCGCCTGCCTCGGTGCCCTCGGCCGAGTAGCCCAGCAGCTGGATCTGCGCGACCGTGGCGGTGTCGGGGACACCGAGCAGGTCGGCGATCTTCTGCCGCTTGCCGGTGAGCAGTTGGGTGCCGAGTCCTTCGTCCTGGGCGGCCAGCAGGGCGGAGCCCATGGCCAGGCCGGTCTCGATGGCCGACAGCCACTCGGCGAAGCGCCGCTCGCCGGCCATGACGTTGAAGTCGGGAGTTTTAAGCACGATCTCGTCGATGAACTGCTCGCTCCAGCCGTAACTGGAGGTCAGCGCACCGGCGTCGATCAGCTCCGTGAGGTTGTCGCGGAGGTGGTCCCAGCCGGACAGATCAATCGTCCAGTAGATGTGCACCGGTGCCTGCGCGGCCTGCGGCTGGTTGTAGAGCGCGTCGACCAGCTCGGCGAAGGTGTCGGGGTCGGTCTTCTCACGATGGACGACAACGGCCTTGCGGACCTGCACGGCGTTGCCGTGGCAGGACTGCAGACGGGCCGCCTCCAGGATCTTCTGGATCTTCTCCCGCTCGACCGGCTGCCACGCCTTGTAGTAGCGGGTGGAGCGTCGGCGGCCGACGGCCTCCTTGAACGTCAGTCCCAGGGAGGACGGCGGTACGCTCACCGAGGTCTCGGGCTGCACTGCGGTCATCGTTCACCTCTGTTTTCGTCAGCCTGCCGTGCTGGATCGCGCAGCAGGTGCTTCTGGATCTTCCCGACGGAGGTACGGGGAAGGGTCTCGACGATGTGGACGGCGTCGGGGACCTTGAATTTCGCCAGCTGCTCACGGCAGTGGTCGAGGACGGCGTCGGGGTCGACACGGGCGCCGTCGCGTGGGACGACATACACGTGGACGGCCTCGTCGAGCATCGGGTCCGGCACACCGACGGCGGCGGATTCCAGGACACCGTCGAGTTCGTCGACCACGCGCTCGATCTCGCCGCAGGAGACGTTCTCGCCGGACCGCTTGATCATGTCCTTGGCGCGGTCGAAGAAGTACAGGTAGCCGTCGGGGTCGGCGCGGACCATGTCCCCGGTGTGCAGCCATCCGTCCACCAAGGCGGCGGTGGTGGCTTCCGGGTTGTCCAGGTAGCCGCTCATCAGCGTTCGGCCCGGTTCGCCGCCGACCAGGAGCTCCCCGGGCCGGCCGGGCTCGACGTCGACGCCGTCGGGGTCGACGATCCTCAGCCTCGCCCCGGGCAGCGGACGGCCGATGCTGAGCGGGTGCCGAGTCCCGTACAGGGGGTTCATCGTCGGCGGGATGACGGTCTCCGTCATCCCGTAGAGCTGGACGAGCGGTGTGGCGAAACGACGCTCGAATTCCTCGGCCTGCTCCAGGGAGATGTTCTGGGCGAACAGCGTCACGCGCAGAAAATGCTCGCGGTCCGACATGCCCCCGTCCTTCGCCAGAATCATACGGAGAGGAGCGGCGAAAAGGCTTGCCACCGTGGCCCCCAGCATCTTCGCCTGTTCCGCCCACCGGCTCGCGCTGAATTTCGGAGTCAGCGCGATCGACGCCCCCGTCACGAGAGCCGACATGGAGCAGTAGTACTGGGCGTTTCCGTGAAAGAGCGGAAGGACGATGAGCAGGCGGTCGTCCGGACGAAGCCGGATGTGGTCGGAGACCGCGTCTCCGACGGCGAGATAGGCGCCGTGCGTGATCTGTACGCCCTTGGGCCGGCTCGTCGTCCCGGAGGTGTAGAGCACCCCGAGCAGGTCCTCGGGGGTGCCGTGCGGAAGACCGTCGTACGGCTCGACGCCCGCGGCCCACCCGCTGGTGACATCGACGACGAGGTCGGCTCCGGCCTCGCGCACCGTGGCGACGAGATCGGGTTGGGTCAGGACGACGCGGCAGCCCGAGTGGCCGAGCATGTAGGCCAGCTCCGCGGTCGTGGAGATCGGGTTCGTCGGCACCATGACCGCGCCGAGGTACGCGGCGCCGAACCAGATGTCGTAGAACTCGGGGCAGTTCGCGAGATGCACGCCGAACCTCTCGCCGGCCGACACTCCCAGCTCGGCGAGAGCTGCCGCGGCGCGGCGTGCGCGGGCATCCTGTTCTGCCCAGCTGATGGATTCGACGACACCCGGTTCTCTTTCGAAGACGAGAAATGGAGCGTCGCCGTTGCGGGACGCCTGAGCGGAAAGGACTCCGGCCACCGTGTCGGTGCCGCGAGAAGGAACGATGTGAACCACGCGGAACACTGTGTGACCGGCTTCTCATCGCCTTGTCAACGAAACATCAATGGACGCACAACAAGCGCGGGGCGTTATGAATGAGCCTTTATCGGGGTTGTGGCCATGTGATAGGAGTCGGCCGTGAACACTTCTTCCCCAGCGCACGGCCCGAGCCAGGACCCCGGAGGCGCACGCCCCCGTGTCCTGGTCGTCGACGACGACCAGGGCATCAGAACCGTGGTGCGCTGGCAACTGTCCGACTCGGGCTACGAGGTGATCGAGGCGGCCGACGGGCAGAACGCCCTGACGAAGATCGCCGAGGAATCGCCCGTCCTCATCGTGCTCGACCTCTCGCTGCCCGTCGTCGGCGGCCTTGACGTCCTGCGCTCCGTGCGCGAGGGCCGGGTCGGCGGCACTCCCCGCGATCTCCCGGTCATCATCCTCTCCGGTCGCGACGGCGAGACAGACCGGATCATCGGCCTCGACCTCGGCGCCGACGACTACCTCGTCAAGCCCTTCTCACCGGGAGAGCTCGCGGCCAGGGTCCGCTCGGTACTGCGCCGGGCGGGGCCACGTCGGGCCGAGGCCATCGCTGTCGGCCCGCTGCGGATCGAGCCCACGACACATGAGGCGTGGGTGGGCGACACGCGGGTCGATCTCACGCCGAAGGAATTCGAGTTGATCGCCTTCCTCGCCGCCCACCCACGGCACGTCTTCACCCGCCGACAGTTGCTGGAGCAGGTGTGGAAGTCGGCGGAATGGCTCGGCGAGGCGACCGTGACCGAGCACATCCACCGAGTCCGCAGCAAAATGGAGTCGGCGCAAGGTCCACGTCTGATCCGCACCGTCCGCGGTGTGGGCTACCAACTGGACATACCGGCATGAGCGGCACGGCCGGTACCCCCTTCGACGTCGCCCCTCAGGACGCGTTCGCACTGCTGCACCGGCATGCCGAAATCCTGGAACTCGTCGCGCGCGGCGTTCCGCTCCAGGAGGTGCTCGACAGCATCATCATCGCGCTGGAGGAACTCATCCCCGACGCCTGCTGCTCGATCCTCCTCCTGGACCGGTCCGGCACCACCCTTCACCACGGCGCCGCCCCTCACCTGCGCCTTGAGTACCTGCGCGACATCGACGGCCTGCGCGTCGGCCCGCTGGCCGGATCCTGCGGCTCCGCCGCCCACTTCAACACCCGTGTGATCGTCGAGGATCTACGCGACGACGCCCGGTGGACGGAATTCCGGGCCAGCGCGGTTCGCGCGGGCCTCGTCGCCTGCTGGTCGACCCCGATCGCCGGACAGTCCGGCGACGCCGTCGGCACATTCGCCGTCTACCACCGCGAGCCCCACCGGCCCTCCCACCGCGAGCTGCGCCTGGTCGACCGGTTCACCTATCTCGCCTCGGTCGCCATCGAGCACAGCAAGCTGGTCGGGAACCTCGTCGACAGCGAGGAACTGTTCCGCCGGTCGTTCGAGGACAACGCGGTCGGCATGGCGCTGATCGACCTGGACCGGACCGTCCGGCGCATCAACCGGGCGATGACCAAGCTCACCGGGTTCACGGAGGACGAGCTCATCGGCCAGTCGATCGCTGTCCTCTTCGAACCCTCCGCCGAGTCGGAACCCGCGGCCTTCTCTGTGACGCCGTCCCACCACCAGGACGAACGTGTCACCCGGCAGACCCGGCTCAAGCACAGGGACGGACACTGCCTCCCCGTCGAAGCCACCTCCTCCCTCGTCCACGGCATCGACGGTGAGCCGCGACTCATGGCCCTCAACGTCCTCGACCTCACCGCACGGCGTGCCGCGGAGCGCGCCGTCCGCGAACGGCGCGAGGCCGAAGTGGCGCGGCGCACCGCCGAGGAGCACAGCCGTGCCAAGTCGGAACTGCTCACCGCGGTCAGCCACGAGATCCGCACCCCCCTTCAGGCGATCACCGGATTCACCGAACTCCTGTCGACCCTCGACCTGGACGGAGCCCGCCGGAAGGAAGCCCTGACGCAGATCAATCTCGCGGCGAAGCACCTCCTTGACATCGTCACCGACGTCCTGGACATCAGCCGCGTCGAGGCGGAGGTGCTGCCGCTTCAGATCGGGAGCGTCCGCGTCTCCGAGGCGGTCCGTGACGCCATCGACCTCATCAGCCCTGAAGCGTCCGCACGCAATGTCGACCTGTGCGCCCAAGCAGACAGCGGGCTCACCGTCCTGGCGGACCGGCGCCGACTGGTGCAGATCATGCTCAACCTGATCGGCAATGCCGTCCGGCACGGGTGTGAGGGAGGCCGGGTCGAGGTGATCGGCCGGGTGGACGGCGACACGATCGAGCTGCGCGTCGATGACGACGGACCAGGTATTCCGGCGGGCCTGCTGCCGCACCTGTTCACTCCGTTCTACCGAGGCACGGCCGCCGACGTGGACGGCTATGGACTCGGTCTCGTACTCGCCAGTGGCCTGGCCACCGCGATGGGCGGAGAACTCGGAGCCCAGAACATTCCGGACCGGGGAGCGAGCTTCCGGCTGCGACTGCCCCGTCCGCCAGAGGAGGACAGGTGAAGGTCGTCGGACTGGGCGGTGGGATCGGTGCTTCCCGGCTGTGGAAAGCCCTGCTCGCGTACGACACTGGGGTCGATCTGACCCTCGCGGTGAACACCGGTGACGACATCTGGATCCACGGCCTGCGGGTCTGCCCGGACCTCGACACCGTGCTCTACGCCCTGTCAGGACGTCAGGACACCGGACGAGGCTGGGGAGTCAGGGGCGAGACCTGGGAGTGCATGCGTGCCCTCACCGAGCTCGACGCCGGCCAATGGTTCAACCTCGGCGACCGCGACCTGGCCGTTCACCTGTTCCGGACCGGCCGTCTGCGGGCGGGCCAACGCCTCAGCACCGTCGCCGGGGACCTGGCCCAGGCGTTCGGGATCCCGTGCCGCGTGCTCCCCGTCACCGACGCGGAAGTGACCACGAGAGTGGTGACCGGCGACGGACGGGATCTGCACTACCAGGAGTTCCTCGTACGGGAACGGGCCGATGTCGATGTCCTCAGCACGTACGTCGAAGGGGTGAGCGCCGCCGACCCTGCGCCCGGACTCCTCGCTCACCTGGTGGCCGCCGACCTCGTCGTCATCGGCCCGAGCAATCCGGTCGCGAGCCTGGGACCGGTCCTCGGGCTGCGCGGCATGCGAGAAACCCTGAGCGCCATCCGTGCCAAGACGGTCGTGGTGACCCCCACCGTGGAATCGGTGCCGATCACCGACCGGGGAGAGCACGGGCGGGCTCGCAGCAGGGCTCTTCTGCTGCGGGCGGCCGGATTCGACGCGACCCCTGCCGGAGTGGCGGCCTTCTACGCGGACCTCGCGTCCGCATTCGTCCTCGACCGTGCCGACGCCGGGCACCGTTCGGCGATCGAGGAGCTGGACATGCGCGTGGTGATGGCGGACACCCTCGTCCACCAGGGCGCGGACCCGGGCCACCTGGTCCGCGCCCTTCTCCAAGCCGGGCTCACTGCCGAGCTCGGGGGATGAGACCTAATAGGGCTTTGTTAGGTACCCCGGTTGATCATCGTCAGGTAGGTTGTGGTGTTCTGTCAGGTGTGACGCCTGAGGAGATGGAGAGGGTCCGCCCGCGCCTGG
>Ga0136846_1231144_pt1 | contig 20691 bp, 17 predicted proteins | sample HopSoiMetagenom2_FD_96841 | JGI IMG/M metagenome (GOLD analysis project Ga0136846, IMG submission 96841) | Grasslands soil microbial communities from Hopland, California, USA - 2 Assembly 2016 (version 4) | ecosystem: Environmental > Terrestrial > Soil > Grasslands | place: USA: Hopland...
AAGCCGATCGAGAGCGCCGGCGAACGCCGCGACGTCGCCGGCCGGGGCGAGCAGGCCCGAACGTTCATTCTCGATCACCTCGGGCAGCCCACCCACGCGAAAAGCCACCGGCGGGACGCCGAGTGCGACGGCATCGATGACCGCGGTTCCGAGCCCCTCGGCGCTCGACGGATGCAGCAGGATGTCGAGTCCTGCCATCGCATCGTGGATTTGATCGACAAATCCTGCACAGTACGACGTGAGGCCGCCGATGGCCTGCGTACGCTCCTGCTTGCCCCCTAGAAGCACGAGCCGAACGCGGCTGCGCGAGGGTTCGGGAAGGCGCTCCCGTATCTCCGAGAGCAACGCGATGCCCTTTTCTGCACTCATCGCACCGACGACTCCGCACACGACGGAGTCGACGGGCCATCCACACTCGGCTCTCCAGTCTCGCCGCTTCGCTACTGTGGGTCGCATTACGCCGTCGTAGACGCGCTCGACGCGGCTGCCATCGATACCACCAGTCATCATAGCGCGGCGCACGGCGTCCGAGATCGCGATGAACCGCGAGACGCGGTGGCCGTATTTCAGGCGGCCGTGGGGGACAAACACCACGCGCCGCGTGACGATGAGCGGAACACTTCTCCGGCCGACGAGCGCTGCCAAGGCAATCGCATGCGCATGCGCGTCGTGCGCGTGGATCACGTCAGCGTTCCAGGATCGGAGCGCTGCGCGGACGCGACCTGCGGCGGCGAGGTCCCAGTCTCCGCGCATCCGCACCTCGGCCGCGGCGAGCCCGGCTGAGCGGAGCCGCTGAACGAGCGGCGCATTCGGCGCACCGATGACCAAGGGTTCGTGACCCAGGTCACGCTGGCCGCGTGCGAGGAGGTACACCTGGCGTTGACCGCCGCGCCATTCGCGGCCCGAATCGAGATGTAGTACGCGCAACGGCAATTTCGTCACCCGTGGTGCTGGCAAATGCGCGCCCGGTACCTAACGCGCAGTCGCCTCCCGGTCCGCGGGTCGCCTACGTCGTCGTTAGGCGTGCCGCGCGACGCGCGACGCGGGGAAGTCGCTACAACCTAGGCCAGGAGTCTTACGGAGAGGTTACAGCCGATGCCGGTGCGACCGGTCTGCCTAGAGGGTCCGCCTCATTCGGCGGGCCGACGCGAGGACGGCGTCGTACACGTCCTGCGTGCCGCGAACCATGCGCTCGACGCTGAATTGCGCCGCCCGGGCCGGCCCGGCTGCGGCGAGTGCCTTCCGCAGGGGCTCGTCCCGAACGAGCCGATCCGTGGCAGCGGTGAACGCCGCGGCGTCGCCCGCGGGGACAAGAAGCCCCGATCGCTGGTCCTCGATCAACTCAGGCAGACCACCTACGCGAAAGGCTATCGGTGGGACGCCGAGTGCCATGGCATCGATCACGGCAGTGCCAAGTCCTTCTGCGCTCGACGGATGCAGGAGGATGTCGAGCCCGGCCATGGCCCCGTGAATCTCGTCGACGAACCCTGCTCGGAACGCCGTGAGCCCGCCGACCGATTGGGCGCCGGCGGATTTCCCGCCCAACAGGACGAGTCGAATTCGTTCGCGGGTTGCATCCGGCAGCCGTTCGCCGATCTCGGCGAGCGTCGCGACCCCCTTTTCGGCCGTCATCGCGCCCACGATTCCGCAAATGACCGAGTCGCTCGGCCAGCGGCATTCGAGCCGCCAGTCACGTGGTTTCGTCATCGACGGGCGTGGTACGCCCGAGTATACCAGGTCGATGCGGCCCGAGTCGACACCGCCTGTCACGAGCGCATCGCGAACGGCGCCGGAGATCGCGATGAACCGCCCGACCCGCCGCCCGTACTTGAAACGGCCCCTCGGGATGAAAGGCACTCGACGGGTCACGACGAGCGGTAGCGTTTTCCGCCCAATGAGAGCGGCGAGCGCGATCGCGTGCGCGCGGGCGTCGTGCGCGTGGATCAGGTCAGCGTTCCAGGTCCGGAGGACCGCGCGGACTCGGCTCGCGGCGGCGAGGTCCCAGTCGCCGCGCATGCGGACCGCAGCGGCGGCTATCCCGGCCGAGCGGAGGCGGCGGATGAGTGGGGCGTCGGGGGCGGCGACGACGAGGGGCTCGTGACCCAGCTCACGCTGGCCGCGTGCGAGGAGGTACACCTGGCGTTGCCCGCCGCGCCATTCGCGGCTGGAGTCGAGGTGCAATAGGCGCAGCGAGGGAGGGGTCGTCACCTCGGAAGAATGGCCTGCCCGGCCGGTGCCCGCAACGCGACTGGTGGTTGGAACCGCAACCAAGTGGGCCTAACGTGGCGAGGGTCGTGCCATCCGGTGGTGTTAGCACTCGGTCACGGCGAGTGCCGTGCGAAACCCGATTGACGAACGCCGTACCGCGCGCACGATTCCTTCGTCAGAGGGTAAGGGAGTGGAGTGGCTGCCCGCTGACCCGGCGCGCCGCCCAGGGCCGCAACCGGAGGACGTGAATGATCCTGGCGAACGTGCGACAGCACCTAACGCGCGACGATGCGCAGCTGGCTCTCCGGCTGATCGCGCGCGGATCGAGTGATGCCATCGAAGAGACGGAGGTGACCCTGCGTGACCAGGGTATCGACGCCCTCCTCGACGACCCGCGGCTGTACGCCGGGCTCATGGTCGCCGGCCAGGGCGCGCACGCCTCGTTCCCCCTGTTCGCGTACGTGGTCGTTAGGCACGCGCTGCGTGACGTCGGCGAGGGAGACCGGATGCTCGCCGACTACGTGGCGTCGATCCTTCTCCACTTCGGTCTCGGTACCCGAGCCCGTCGCGTCTCGGACTCCGACGACGAGACCTATACCACCCTCGCCGAGCTGTCCGGCGCCCTCGAGAGCGCCGACGCGCAGCGCAGCTTCCTCGTGCGCGCCCACCTCGGGAACTATGCGCTGTGGTTGAGCGGCGTGTTCCCCGAATACATCGAGACGCGCCGGTGGCGGAAAGGCGGCCCGGACCTGGATTACTACGAGACGATGGGCCGGCGCGGCTTTACGCTTGCCGCCGACCATCGACTCGCTGCCCAGCACGGCCTGACCGCCCTGTTCGAGGCTGCCGCTGCTCGGTTTCCGGTACTCCGCCAGGCGCTCAACAACGTCAGCGATGCGCTGCTCTTTCCGCGTCACCACTCGCCGGAGAAGCTGATGCGGCAGGTGCGGATGGAAGCGAAGTGGATGTTGAGCTGACGCGCGCGCGACACGCCGCAGCGAACGCACCGAACAACCGCCGGTCCCACGGCTCCGGCGTGGTCGTCAGCTCCTCGGGGTGCCACTGGACGCCCACCATCCACCAACGCGGATCATCGCTCTCGACGCCCTCGATCGTCCCGTCCTCCGCGCGGGCGCTGACTCGCATCGCCTCGCCGAGACGGTCGACTGCCTGATGATGGATGGAGTTCACCGCGAGCGAGTGCGCCCCGAGAATCGACGCGAGGCGGGACTCCGGATCCACACGCACGCCGTGCACCCGCGTATCGCGCTCGTCGTCCACCTCGTGCGTCGCGACGTTCTGGCGCTGTGAGGGCAGGTCCTGAACGAGCGATCCTCCAAGCCCGACGTTCACCACCTGAATCCCGCGACAGATCGCGAGCGTCGGCAGCCCGAGCTCACGCGCACGTGCCAGTAGTGCGAGCTCCGTCTCATCGCGCGCGCAGTTGACCGGGCCGAGCTCGGGGTGCGGCGTCTCCCCGTACCGTGATGGATCGACATCCTCGCCGCCGGAGAGCACCAATCCCGCAACGGCGTCGAGTACGCGCACCGCGGTACCAGCCGCCTCGAGCGGCGGGACCACGACCGGCACGAGACCCGCCGACTCCAGCGCCCGTACATAGGCGGCGTTGAGGCGAACGCGCTCGACGCCTTCGACCATGCGCGCGGTTGCCGTCACGGCAACGAGTGGCGCGAACGCGGGAACTTCGGATATGGTCGTGCTCATAGACATCGAAATGCGGTTGCGAGGGTCGCGGCCAAATCTATATCGTAGACATCCCACCCGTCCCGCTCTCGAGCCTTCTTTCCTGCATGTTCGACGACGTTCGCCAGGCCTTTCGCGATCTGTTGCGCGGTACCCCGCCGAGCGGTGATGCCCGCCGCTCCATCGTGGCGCAGATGCGCGAGACGCTCGTGCAGGCACGAATGGGCCTCGACGATCTCCGAAAGGGGATCGAAGAGACGCGCGCCCGCCTCACCCGTGAGCGTGCCGAGCTCGAAACCGTTAGGCGGCGCAAGCAGCTCGCCGAAGGCATCAACGATGCCGAAACCGTCGCGGTCGCCGAGCGCTACGAGAAGCAACACGCAGAGCGCGCCTCGCTGCTCGAGCGGAAGCTCGAAACGCAGGAAGCGGAGCTCTCGATGGTCTAGCGCGAAGTCGGTGAGATGAATGCAGAGTTCAAGCTGGCTGCGGCGGGAGCGAACCCGGGAGTGTCCGCCGGGTCCGCCACGGGTGGCCCTGCGGCGGGCGAGTCGGTGGACGACGTGACGAACGAAAACGCCGGCCTGCGCGACGAGATCGATGGCCTGGCGCGCGCTCGGCGTCGCGCCGACGCGGAATCCACGGCCGATGAAAAGCTTGCGGCGCTCAAACGCCGCATGGGGAAGTAGCGATCGTGCGGAGTGTTGCGCGCCTGGCGGTCCTCGGCGCGCTTGGCACGGCTTCGTCGGTTAGCGCGCAGGACACACCGCCGAAGCGCGTGGCGTGTGACGGTCGCGTCGTGTCCGACATCGTGATCCGCACGCAGGGCCCGTCGTTCGGCGGCGTGTTCGAGCGATCGAACTTGCTGTCGGCGCTCGTGAGCGGGGCGCACGTGACCACGTCGCCGGATCTCGTGCGTCGATTCCTTCTGCTCGAGCAGGGGAAGCCGTGCACGTCGACACTGCGGGCCGACTCCGAGCGCATCCTGCGCGGCCAGCCATATCTCGCGGGCGCGAGCGTGGCGACCTATGACGACGGCCGCGGTGGCGTGCGCGTCGAGGTCGTGACCACCGACGAAATCTCTCTGGTCGTGAGCGGATCCGTGTCGCAGGAGTCGCCGTACGTGACCGGGGTTCGTCTGGGGAACTCGAACATCAACGGGCTCGGGATCTACGCCGACGGCGCGTGGCAGGACGGAGGGTTTTACCGCGACGGATGGCGCGCGACCGCGATCGATTACCAGCTCTTTGGTCGTCCCTTCCAGCTCGGTGCGGAGATCGAGCGCCGGCCGATCGGCGGCGACTGGTCCGGCGAGCTTCGACATCCGTTTTTCACGGACGTTCAGCGCATTGCGTGGCGTGCGGCGATCGGATCGAGTCTCGATGCGTTCCCGTTTCTGCGTCCTGATTCGCTCGATCCGTCAGTCTCGTTGACGCGCTCGTTTGCCGATATCGGGTTCGTCGTCCGTGTCGGAGAGCCCGGGCGACTGAGCCTCTTTGGGGCATCGCTGTCGCGTGAGGTGTCCATTCCGTCGCCGGATATCATCCTCGTCACGGACACCGGTATCGTTCCGGCGCCGGGCACGAGCCTGGCTACCCGATATTCGCGCAGCCGCGCCGCACGCCTCAACTTTTTATGGGGCGTTCGTAACATCGGGTTCAAGCGCGTGGTCGGTTTCGACGCGCTCACCGGTGCGCAGGACGTCCGAACCGGATTCCAGCTGGCGGTTCTGTTCGGGCGGAGTCTCTCGGTGTTGGGAACGCACGACGACGATATTCTCGTGTCGTCCGACGTGTACGCCGGTGTCGGGACCGCGCGGTCGTTCGCCGCGGTCCAGTTGTTAGGCGCGGGGCGGCAGAGCTACGATGTCAATCGCTGGGACGACATTCTCACGAGCGGCCGTGCCGCCTGGTACTTCAAGGCGAGTGACCCGTACACCACGGTCGCGAGTACGGAGTGGAGTGGTGGCTGGCGACAGCGCGCGCCGTTTCAGCTCAGCCTCGGTGAAGGGCGCGGCGGGATGCGTGGCTATTCCGGCACCGAGCTGCCTGGTGGCCAGCGTTTGCTTTTTCGGCTCGAGCAGCGATGGGTGTTCGGAAACGTTCGAGGCAACGCGGACGCCGCGGCGGGGCTCGTCGGGGAAGCCGGGCGGATGTGGGCGGGTGATGTTCCGTTCGGCCAGACGGTGCCGATGAAGTACTCCGTCGGCACGAGTCTCTTCGCGGCCTTGCCGCCGGGTTCACAGCGCCTCTGGCGGCTCGACCTCATGTTCCCGCTCAATCGAGTGAGCGGAGCGGGTTGGGAGCTGCGTCTGCGCAGCGAAAACAACACGCGAATCTTCTGGCGCGAGCCGCGCGACGTCGAGCGGAGTCGCGAGCGCTCGTTGCCGCAGAGGATTTTCCAGTGGCCGTAGCCGCGGCGCGAAGCGCCGCGTCAGCCATCAGCCATCAGCCATCAGCCATCAGCTCAAACGACCGCTGAAGCGTCAGTCTGCCGGGCCATCATGTTACGGATTGGAACGATCAGGGCGGCTAGCACCACGCCGGCGACCAGTAGCGACGCCGCCGTCAACGTAAACAGTTTCGGTGTCTCCGCGAGGTCCTGAGGGTTCACCCTGCCACCAACGAGGCCCGCGATCAGGTTGCCCAACGACGTGGCCAGGAACCACACGCCCATCATCTGGCCCACGTAGCGGCGCGGTGACAGTTTCGTCATCGACGACAGGCCGACCGGACTGATGGACAGCTCTCCGGCCGTCTGAAGCAGATAACACCCTACCAACCACCACGGCGAGACCTTCACCGTCCCGTTGCTGGCGACGAGGATGTTGGCGGCCACCAACATGAGGAAGAACGCCATCGCCGTCACGAAAAGACCGATGGAGAACTTCGTTGGACTCGACAGATCCAGGCCGCGCTTCGCGAGCGCGCTCCAGATCCATGCGAATACCGGCGCGAAGATGATGATGAACAGCGCATTGATCGACTGAAACAAACCTGCCGGAATCTGGAAGCTGCCGAGCTGTCGATCCGTGAAATCGCGCGCAAACAGATTAAGCGACGTAGGCGCCTGCTCGAACGCTGACCAAAAGATGGCGGCGAAAACGAACAGGACGAGAATGACTACCATCCGCTTGCGTTCGTCACCCGTTAGGCCCCCCGCAAGAAAGATGTAGCCGAAGTAGGCGACACTGAGCCCGACGAGCACGAACGTCATGCTGCGTCCGATGGCTTGCGGGTCGAGCGTGAGAGCTCCAGTGGCTGCTAGAACGATGACGAGCGCAAGCGCGCCGAGGCCAACGGCGATGCCGATCTTCGCCCGGCTCACCTGCCGGGCTTGCACGTCGGGATCGGAGTGTTTCGACGTCTCGAGCCCAAGGGTGCCTAACGTCCGCTTAGCGTATGTCCCGAAGACAATGACGCCGAGCAGCATGCCGAACCCCGCGGCGCCGAAACCCCAATGCCAGCCGGCGGCCGCAGCGAGAATGGGCGTCACGAATTGGCCAAGGAATGACCCGGTGTTGATGCCCATATAGAAGATCGAAAAGCCTGCATCGCGACGCGCACCACCTTCCGGGTAGAGATCGCCGACAAGCGCCGAAATGTTCGGTTTGAGAAGACCCGTTCCAAGCACGATCAACACGAGCCCGAGGAAGAACATCGTTTTGCCCGAGAAAAACCCGGACAACCCGATCGACAAATGTCCGCACGCGATCAGCACACCGCCGAGGAAAATCGATCGGCGAAGTCCGAGGAGCCGATCCGCGATCCAGCCGCCGGGCAAGGAAGCAAGATAGACCGACGACGCGTAGATCCCGACGATCGCGGATGCTTTGAGCGGCGCGAATCCAAAGCCGCCATCCGCTAGCGCCGCGGTCATGAACAAGATCAGGAGTGGTCGAATGCCATAGTACGAAAACCGCTCCCACATCTCGGTGAAGAAGAGCGTAGGAAGCCCACGTGGCTGTCCGAAGGGCCCACTTCGATCCGACGCGGGACGCGGGGGCAAATCGACAGTTACGGCGGTTTCCTGAACTCTCTTCGGCGGAAGAGTGGACGTCACTTGGTCCTCAGTACGGAAAGGGTGCGAATGCGGCTGGAGCGCGTCGCTGCCGCATCAGGGCGACACGCCGTGGGTGATCGCTGCCAACGGCAGATGTCGTTCCGGCTGACGCGTCGCGCCCGCCTGCTGCTGGGCGTGCCACGGGACGGTTGTCGGAGGCTGCTTGATACACGCGGCAACGTGGCCGGGTGCCTTCTCCTCGAGCGGCGGGACGATCACGGTACAGGCAGCGTCTTTCGCCGGGTGCGGACACCGAGGATGGAAGACGCACCCTGAGGGCGGGTTCGCAGGCGATGGTACGTCACCCGTCAGTACGATACGCTCACGCGACGCTGCAGGGTCGGGTACAGGCACTGCCGATAGGAGTGCCTGTGTATACGGCATGACCGGCTCCCGGTATACGTCGGCTGCAGAGGCAAGCTCGACGATCTTCCCGAGGTACATCACCGAAACGCGCGTCGCGATGTGCTCGACCACCGAGAGATCGTGCGCGATGAACAGGTAGGTGAGGCCGCGGTCGCGTTGCAGGTCCTGCAGCAGGTTGATCACCTGTGCCTGGACCGATACATCGAGCGCGGACACCGGCTCGTCGCAGACGATCAGCTCCGGCTCCACGGCGAGCGCGCGCGCGATGCCGATGCGCTGGCGCTGACCTCCGGAGAATTCGTGCGGGTACCGGGAGGCGTACTCCGGCCGCAGCCCCACCTCCTCGAGGAGCTGCCTAACGCGGTTGTCGGCCTCGGCTCCGGCTGCGAGCTTGTGGATCGTGAGTCCTTCCCGCACGATCGCGCCGACCGTCATGCGGGGGTTCAAGCTCGAGAACGGATCCTGGAAGATGATCTGCATGCGACGGCGTAGCCGGCGCATCGAGGCAGGATCCAGTGCGCGGACGTCGATGCCGTCGAAGTGAATCTGTCCTGACGTCGGCTCGATGAGGCGGAGGATGCAGCGCCCGAGCGTCGTTTTGCCGCACCCGGACTCCCCCACGATGCCTAACGTCTCGCCGCGCCCGACCTGGAGCGACACACCGTCCACCGCGCGCACCGCACCCGCCTCTCGGCCGAACAGCCCTCGGCGAATCGGGAAGTACTTCGTCAGCTGCGAGATCGACAGCAGCGGCTCCCCCGTCGCAACGCCAGCGGCCGCGCTCGGGGCGGGGGCGGCGTTAGGTGCCCGCAACGCGTCCGTCATGCTCCGCCGCCGGGGACGGCCGCCTGAGCCGCCGGTGACACCTGCGCGGTCGCGCGGGCGGTGCGTCGCTCCGGCTCATCGGCCAGGTGACATCGTGACACATGGCCGACGCCGATCTGATACAGCGGCGGATGCTCACGCGCACATCGGTCCCAGGCGTACGCGCACCGATCGCGGAAGCGGCAGCCTGTCGGCCACGCCGTGGGCGGCGGAACGCTGCCGGGAATTACCGCCAGGCGTTCCTGACGGCGCCCGACGCGCGGCATCGCGTGCAGCAGCCCTTCCGTATACGGATGGTGCGGTTCCGTGAACAGCGTCTCGACCCGTGCTTCCTCCACGACCTCACCGCCGTACATCACGAGCACGCGCGACGCGACCTCGGCAATGACGCCGAGGTCGTGTGTGATCATCGCGATCGACGTTCCGAGCCGCTGCTGCAGATCCGCGAGCAGCTCGAGGATCTGCGCCTGAATGGTGACGTCGAGCGCGGTCGTCGGCTCATCGGCGATGACCAGCGCGGGATTCATGATGAGCGCCATCGCGATCAACACGCGCTGGCGCATCCCGCCTGACAACTGATGCGGGTACTGATTCGCACGCTCAGCCGGCGCGGGGATGCCGACCATCGTCAGCATCTCGACCGCGCGGTCCCACGCCGCGCGTCGCGATGCGCTGGCGTGCACGCGCGCGACCTCCGCGATCTGGTCTCCCACGGTGAAGACCGGATTGAGCGCGGTCATCGGCTCCTGGAAGATCATCGCGATGCGATTGCCGCGAACGCGACGGATGCCGGCACCGTCGAGCTGCAAGAGATCCTGATTCTCGAACATGATGCGACTTCCCGGTTCGATCCGACCCGGCTGCTGGACGAGACGGAGAATCGAGAGCGCCGTGACCGACTTGCCACACCCCGACTCGCCGACGATGCCGAGCGTCTCGCCTGTGCCGATCGTGAAGGACACGCCATCCACAGCGCGCGCCACGCCGGCGCCGGTGTAGAAGTACGTGCGGAGATCGGAGACGGTGAGAAGGGCAGGTTGCGTCATCGGGCCGGAAGCTGGCGCGCGTTCAGCGCCTCGCGCAAGCCGTCCGCGACGAGATTCACCGCGAGCACGGTAATGACGAGCGCGGCACCCGCCGATATGGAAATCCACCACGCCGCTCCGACATCGCGCATGCCGTCGTAGAAGACGCTGCCCCAACTCGCGTTCGGCGGCTGAACACCCATCCCGAGAAACGTGAGGCCTGCTTCGATGACGATCACATTCCCGATCGCCAAGGTCGCCGCGACAAGCACCGGCGAGACCACCTGTGGCAGGATGTGATGCGTGAGGATTCTCGTGTGCGTTGCGCCGAGCGCACGCGCCGCGGTTACGAACTCGTCCTCTCGCGCGCTCAAGACCAATGTGCGAACGAGGCGACTCACCCCGAACCATCCAGTGAGACCCAGCAGCAGCACGAGGCCAGCGAGCTCGAGACCGTTCCACAATGTGGCAACCGCGATGAGCAGGAGCACACGTGGGATGGAGAGCAGCGCGTCAACGACGCGCATCATGAGACCATCCAGCTTTCCGCCGACGTAGCCGGCGATAGCGCCGTAGCCAGTGCCAACCGTCGCAGCAACGACGACCGACAGGAACGCGACGCTCAGTGACACTCGGCTCCCGACGATGATGCGCGAGAGGACGTCGCGGCTCAGGTGGTCCGTGCCGAACGGATGTGCGAGCGTTGGCGGCAGGTACTTGAGCGCAACGATGTCGGGTTGCGCTCTGGGGTCGTACGGTGCCACGTACGGCGCCGCGAGCGCGATGAGGGCCAGGGCCGCGAGGATCGCCAGCCCTGTCATGGCCGATCGGTCGCGCGCGAGCGTCCCGAGCGCGGAGCGCCATGGGGATGTCGCACCGGTCCGATCGAAGGCGCCGCCACCATCGGGTGCGCTGCTCGCCAGCAACACGTCCTGCCTAACGCCTGACGTCACTGCGCACGCACCCGCGGATCGACGGCGGCGTGAAGCAGGTCCGCCAGAATACCGCCGGCGACGACGAGCACGGCCCCCATGATCGTCGCTCCAATCACGACCTGATAGTCTCGTGCGTGGAAGGCCGCGGCGGCGAGCCGCCCGAGGCCGGGCCACGAGAACACCTGCTCCACGAACACCGCGCCGCCGAGGAGTGTGGGGAGCGAGAGCCCGAGGAGAACGATGGTGGGGACGAGGGCGTTTCGCAGTGCATGTCGCCACAGGACGAGCCGATCGCTCACGCCCTTCGCGCGAGCGGTGCGAATGAAGTCCTGCGGCAGGACGTCGAGGAGAGCGGCGCGCTGATAGCGGGCGATCGACGCGCTACCAAGAAGCGCCAGCGTCAGCGAGGGCAGCGCGAGGTGGCGAAGACGGTCGAGCACCCGGCCCGCCGGCGAGAGCGAGTCGTGCATCACGAGGTCCACGACGCCGCCCGCGGGAAAGACGCGGAATCGAAGCGCGAACACGAGCAGGAGCACGGCGCCCAGCCAGAACTCCGGCAGCGACGCGACCACGAGCGAGGCGTTTCCCGCCACTCGGTCGCCACCCGATCCGGCGCGCGCCGCCTGCCACGAGCCCACGCCGATGCCAATGACGAAGCTCAGGATGAGCGCCGTTCCCATGAGAACGAGCGTGTTCGGCACGGCGCCCGCGAGCGCGGCCGACGCGGGACCCGGTTGCAGCAGCGAAGGCCCGAGGTCGCCGCGCGCGAGCTGTCCGAGGAACCGGAGGTACTGCTCGAGCAGCGGGCGATCGAGCCCGTAGGCGGCCCGCCAGGCCGCCTTCACCGACGGGCTGATGGCGGCGCTATCGAGCGTCGAGGAGAAGGGATCGCCCGGCGCAAGGTGGACGAGCAGGAACGACAGCGAGGCGGCGATGAAGATGACCGCCGCCCCGTGGGCCAGCCGGCGCGCCAGAAACCTGCGCACGCCTAACGTCCAGTGCGCACCTAGCGTGACGCGACCCTGAGCCCCACCCGGTCGCGCGGCAGCCGCTCGGCCGCCGGAATCGACCAGTCGGCGAGACCTGCCCACCATGCGGTCGACACGAGGTGCACCGGTCGGATGCGCTTGTGCATCAGCATGGCGGTTCGCGTCTCGTAGAGCCAGACCGCCGGCACGTCGGCGACGATCGTCTCGAATGCCTGCGTCGCATGCGGACGCGCGCTCGCCAGGTCCCGCGCCGCGAGCGCGCTGTCCAGGTGAGCGTCGAACCGCGGATTCTCGTAGTTCCCGTAGTTCTGACCATTCGCGTCCCGCGCGCTGGCGACGCTCCAGAACGCGCGGAGGCCAGACACGCTCGGTTCGACATGCCGGCCGTCGAACACGACGTCGAAGTCTCGCGCCCCGAGCCGTCCCACGAACGTATTCCCGTCGACGGCGTCAACGACGACTTCCATGCCGAGCTTCCGCAGTGATTCCTGGATCGCGACGATCATGGTCATGCGGTTCGCCGAGACCGTCGGGACGAGCACCGAGAACTTGAGCGGCTGGCCGCGCCGCTCGCGTACGGTCTTGCCCGCAGGCAGCGTCCAGCCGAGCGAGTCGAGCAAGCGCGCCGCACCGGCGGAGTCGTACGCGATGGTCCGGATGGTAGAATCGGCGAGCGGCTGTGCACGCGTCATCGGTCCCGTGGAGACGATCGCCAGCGAGTCGAACTGGCTGCGTACGAGCTTCCCGCGATCCAGCCCCATGGAGATCGCGCGACGCAGGCCAACATCGGCGAAGAGCGCGTTAGGCTGTCGCCGCTGCTTGCGCTGGCGAGCGTTGAAGAGCAGGAACGAGTAGTCATACGCCGGGTTCATGCGGGCGCGCAGGTCCGGCTGCGCGCTGGCTGTACGAAATACGGCGGGCGTGGAGACCTCTGCCAGGTCGATCTCGCCGGTCGTCAGGCGCGTGGAGAGCGAGTTCACATCCGTGACGGCGAAGACCACACGATCGAGGTTGGGACGGCCATGATAGTTCGCGGTATCCGCCAGGAGCTCGATGGAGGCGTTCGGCGTCCACTTGCCAAGCCGAAACCGTCCGGAGCCAACAGGCTGTCGCCCGAACGTCGACGTAAGCATGGTTGCGCGCGGCTCGCGTGCGAGCAGATGTTCGGGCAGGATGAGCAGCCGTGTGGCGGCGTCATAGAACTGCTCGGCGTAGCGGTTCTTGAACCAGAACACCGCGGTGACCGAGTCGCGCGCGGTCACCGAATCGATGCGTGCGAGCGAGCTGCGGTCCTTGAAGCCAACCACTGAATCCGCGTACAGGCCGAACGTGAAGCGTACGTCGGACGCGCGCACCGGCGGGCCATCCTGCCAACGCGCCTTCGGATTCAGATGGAACACGATCGCCGTCGAGTCCCGCTCCCACGACCAGCTGTCCGCGAGGCCGGGACGGTAGTCACGGTCCAGATGCCCCTCGTCGCCTAACCAGGCGAGCGGCTCGAAGATCTGATCCTCAACGACCTTCTCGTCGATCTGGTTGATCAGCGGCGGCAGGAGCGATCGCGGTTCGTTCTGCATCGCAATGATGATCGACCCGCCAACCGCGCTGGCGTCGTCCGACTTCGTGGTGCCGCGATCGCACGCGGCAGCGGCAAGGGCACAAGCAACGAGGATACGGATCCGCGGACCGATCGATTCGCGCATGGTCAATACTCCGAGGGGTCGGACCAACAAACGTTCACCAGCGGCACGTCTCAGCGCCGCCAGGTCCAGCAGTCATCGACGTAACGAGCGGCGAGGCGGGCCTGTGCAGACTCCAACGCCGAGTCGATCTGTAACGTGTCGGCATCGACGCACTCGATTTCGCGGACGGTGTCGAACAGCGCGCCCGCCACTTCGTCGACCGACGGCGTGCGGCCAAGCGCGGCTGCCAGCGTCGCCGCAGGTGGTGGTAACGCAACGTCGCCCGCGAGCGAGCTCACGAGCGGTTGGTCATCCTCCACCAAGATCGATCCGTGCTGTAGCATGGCACCCTGGTCCCGCCATTGGGCACTACCCACAAGCTTGCGACCATCGACGACGAGCTCGCCCGCAGCGGGTCGCTCGAAGCATGGTGCGGCCGACGGAGGTAGCGATCGTTCTCGCGGCGCAGCGACCTCTACGCTGACGCCAAGCCGCCTCAATCCGCCGACGAGAAGACGATTGATGCGCTCGTACGATTCGCGAAGCGAACCCGCGACGGTCGCGGGTGCCGTGACGCTGTACGTGATCTCGCGATGATGCAGCAGCGACCGACCTCCAGTGGGCCGGCGAACCACGGCGATGCCGCACTCGCGAGCGCGCCCGGGATCGTACGTCCCGCGCGCGGTCTGGTTCCGCCCGAAAGAGATGGTTGGCTTCGACCAGGTATACACCCGCAGCACCGCGCTGCCCGACGCACTCGCCCGCTCGAGCAACGCCTCATCGAGCGCCATGTTTTCTGCCCCGGTGAGCGGGGGCGTCACCAGCAACGACCAATGCATGAGATTCGGCTAACCAAGCGAGAAACGCGGAGCGTGACACGACCGAACGTACGCGCGATCGCCGCAGAATGAAACAGGTTAGCGCTTTGAATCGCGGCCGCGTACTCACGTCGCGCACCCTTCCGCACGGAGGTACGTTTAAGCGCTGCACGCCAGAGAATCCCATTTTTTGAGTCGCTCGAGGATTGCATGACGACTACGAGCAAGCCCATGCCGCTCACGGAAGTCGACGCGTTCCCCAGCCGGCACATCGGCCCCAGCGCTGCCGAGCAGCAGGCGATGCTGGACGTGCTGGGGTATCGGTCGCTGGATGAATTCATTGATGCGGTCGTACCCGCGAAGATTCGTTTCCGCGGCTCGCTCAACACGGGGCGACCGAGGACAGAGCACGACGTCCTGGCCGAGCTTCGTACCATGATGGCCACCAACAAGGTGTTCCGGTCGTTCATCGGACTCGGCTATTACGACACGCTGACCCCACCGGTAATCCAGCGGAACATCCTGGAGAACCCTGGCTGGTACACGGCGTATACGCCGTATCAGGCAGAGATCGCGCAGGGACGACTCGAGGCGCTCCTGAACTATCAGACCATGGTCATGGATCTGACCGGGATGGAGATCGCGAACGCGTCGCTGCTCGACGAAGGCACCGCCGCCGCCGAGGCCGTCGCGATGGCGCACGCCGTGAAAGGGAAGGAAGGGAAGGAGACCGTCGTCATCTCGAGCGGCTGCTACCCGCAGACGGTCGACGTGGTGCGCACACGCGCCGAGGCGCGCGGTTGGAAAGTGGTCGTTGCCGACGAGACGGACCTGAAGGTTGGCGCCGACGTGTTCGCCGTGGTCGTGCAGTATCCGGCGACCGACGGCGGCGTGCATGACTACCGTGCCCTCGCGGACTCGGCGCATGCCTCCGATGCGATGCTCGTTGCGGCGACCGACCTGCTCGCGCTCACGCTGCTCGCGCCGCCAGGCGAGTGGGGTGCCGACGTCGTGGTGGGTAACTCACAGCGGTTCGGCGTACCGCTCGGGTACGGCGGGCCGCACGCCGCGTTCTTTGCGACGAAGGACGAGTACAAGCGCGTGATGCCGGGCCGCATCATCGGCGTCTCGCGCGACACGTCGGGGAAACCGGCGCTGCGCATGGCGCTGCAGACGCGCGAGCAGCACATCCGTCGTGAGAAGGCAACGAGCAATGTGTGCACGGCGCAGGTGCTGCTCGCGGTCATCGCCGCGATGTACGCCGTGTGGCACGGGCCAGAGGGACTGACGCGCATCGCGAAGCGGGTCCACAAGCTGACCGCCACCCTGGCCGCCGCGCTCGAGCGTGCGAGACACAAGGTCCGGCACGACGTGTTCTTCGACACGATCTGCGTCGAGCCTAACGGCGGCGGGAAGAGCGCCGAGGACATCGTCCGCGCGGCGCGCGACCGGAGCATCAACCTGCGGGCCGATGGCAAGGCGGTGTGCATCGCGTTCGACGAGACGGTCAGCGCGGCCGACGTCACCGAAGTGCTGGCGGCGTTCGGTGTGGCGAACGTGAGCGTCGACGAGCTCGCGATGGAGACGGACGATCGTTTCGACGAGCGATTCGCGCGCACGAGCGCGTTCTTGTCGCACCCGGTCTTCCACACTCATCACTCCGAGACCGAGATGCTGCGCTACATGCGTACGCTCGAATCTCGCGACTTCTCGCTCGTGCACGGCATGATCCCGCTGGGGTCGTGTACCATGAAGCTGAACGCGACGGCCGAGATGATCCCGGTCACGTGGACCGAGATCGGCAGGCTGCATCCGTTCGCGCCTCGCGAGCAGGCCCCGGGGTACGGGCAGATGTTCACGCAGCTCGAGTCCGACCTCGCGGACATTACCGGGTTCGACGCCGTCTCGCTGCAGCCTAACGCGGGTTCGCAGGGCGAGCTCGCCGGCCTGCTGGTGATCCAGCGATACCACGCATCACGTGGCGAAGCGCACCGGAACGTGTGCCTCATTCCGCAGTCCGCCCACGGGACGAACCCGGCCAGCGCCGTGATGGCGGGGCTCGAGGTCGTCGTGGTCAAGACCGCCCCGAACGGCAACATCGACATCGCCGACCTGCAGGCGAAGGCCCAGGAGCACAAGGCGAACCTTTCGGCGCTCATGGTCACCTATCCGTCCACGCACGGCGTGTTCGAGGAGACGATCATCGACGTCTGCTCGATCGTGCACGCGAACGGCGGCCAGGTGTACATGGACGGCGCGAACATGAACGCGCTCGTCGGCGTCGCTCGGCCCGGCGACATCGGGGCGGACGTCTGCCACATCAACCTGCACAAGACGTTCTGCATTCCGCACGGTGGCGGCGGTCCGGGGATGGGACCGATCGGCGTCGCGAAGCACCTGGCGGCGTTCCTGCCGGGTCACCCGGTAATCCACCTCGACGGCCGTGAAACGTTAGGCGCGGTGTCCGCGGCACCGTGGGGCAGCGCGAGCATCCTGCCGATTTCGTGGGTGTACATTCGCATGATGGGCGCGTCGGGGCTCACGGACGCGACGAAGGTCGCGATCCTCAACGCGAACTACATCGCGAAGCGCCTCGAGCCACACTTCCCGGTGCTGTACAAGGGCATGAACGGTCTCGTGGCGCACGAGTGCATCGTCGATCCGCGCGGCGTGAAGCAGGCGAGTGGTGTGGACGTCGAGGACATCGCGAAACGGCTGATGGACTATGGCTTCCACGCGCCGACCGTGTCGTTCCCGGTGGCGGGGACTCTCATGATCGAGCCGACGGAGAGCGAATCCAAGCCGGAGCTCGATCGCTTCTGCGACGCGATGATCGCGATTCGTCAGGAGATCCGCGACGTTGAGACGGGCGTGCTGGACCGAAAGGACAACCCGCTCAAGAACTCGCCGCATACGATGGAAGTGGTGATCGCGGACGACTGGTCGCACGCGTACTCGCGCGAGCGCGCGGCGTTCCCATTGCCTTCGACTCGTCACCGGAAGTTCTGGCCGGCGGTCGGGCGCGTGGAATCGGCCTACGGGGACCGCAACCTGGTTTGTGCGTGTCCGCCGATCGAGGAGTACGTCTGATCGGGAATCGGGAATCGAGAATCGAAAGCGGGGCGTCTCGAAGAGACGCCCCGCTTTTCCATCTGGCCTCAAACCGATAACTAACTACCAATGATCCAAGACCAAGAACCAATGACTCGCGAAGACATCGCGTGATGCGTCGTTGGTCATGAGCGATGCGTCATTCGTAGTCGGTCATCGGTTTTCGAAAAGCGTCATTCCCCGACGTGGGACTTGTACGCCGCCGCATCCATCAACCCATCACGATCTTTGGCGTTCGCCAGGCGGAGCTTCACCATCCAGCCATCGCCGTATGGATCGCTGTTCACGAGCGCCGGCTCGGCGTCGAGGCGCGAGTTGATCTCCACCACCTCGCCGGCGATGGGCGAGTAGAGCTCCGACACCGCCTTCACCGCCTCGATCGTCCCGAACACATCGTGGGCCTTGAGCTTGTCGCCCACCTTCGGCAGCTCGACGAACACGACGTCCCCGAGCTCACCCTGCGCGTAATCGGTGATGCCGACCTGCACGACGTTGTCGTCGCCGGTGGGTTTCAGGTACTCGTGCTCGGCGGTATAGCGAAGATCGGCTGGGATCGACGACACGAAGGTCTCTCGGGGATGTAGTGGGCTGATGGACGACGCTGGAGCGCGAAGTCTAGACGCGCCCTATTGGAGCGTCAAGAAACCGCGGACGCCGCCGCGTGCGACGCGGCCTCGCGCTCCAGCGACTGCCACATTTCGCTGACCCGCTCTTCGAGCTCGCGAACCGTACCGACGTTCTCGATGAGGTAATCGGCACGCGCTCGCTTCAGCTCTGCCGGCATCTGCGCGGTGATCATGTCCATCGCGTCGGTCTCGCTGAGCCGGCGCTCCCGCATGAGACGCTCGAGGCGCACCGGCCGAGGCGCGTCGACGAGGATGATACGATCGAACTGGTCCACGAGGCCGCGTTCGAACAGGAGCGGAATGTCCTGGACCACGAGACGGTCGCCACGCTGGCGCGCTTCGTCGACGAGCCGGTCGCGGTACGCCGCGACTTCGGGGTGAACGATCGTGTTCAACTCCTCGAGCTCCTCATGGTGTGAGAACACCAGCCTCCGCAGCGCGTCGCGATCGAGGCTGCCATCGGGTGCCACGACCTCCTGGCCCCATCGGCGAACGATCTCGTCGAACGCCGGCATGCCCGGCTCGACGACGCGACGCGCCAGCACGTCCGCGTCGATGATGGTCGCCCCGCGTTCCGAAAGGAGCCGCGCCACCGTCGACTTTCCGCTAGCGATATTTCCCGTTAGACCGATGAGAAGCATGTGCTCGTAGTGCCCGACGGCGTGGCGAGGGCGTTGCAGGGCTGCAAGGTAGGAACCGCCCGGATGGAAAGTCAACGTACGGGTCGCTGTCGGAGGTCACTATGTTGGCAATCGTGGCTGACCGACGACAATGATTGGGTGAGTGGTTCAACGAGAACTGACAGGATTTGACGGAGGACTGAACGTGGCGAAGTCGAATCGTCGGAACGGCGCGCGGAACGACGGAGCCGCACGCACCGCAGCGGAGCGCAGTCGCATCGCGCCCTCGCCGGGACCCATCAAGCGCCCGATAGCCTCGGATGCGCCAGTTGACCCTTCGTCACGGCCGCCGCTTCCAACCGGTACCGCGCAGCTCCTCTCGAATGTCGAGGAAGCGGAATTCGAGGAAACGGTACGAAAGCAACTGCAACTGATGGGTGAAGACCCGGATCGCGAGGGACTTCTTCGTACCCCGCAGCGCGTGGCACGTTCGCTCGCGTGGCTCACTCGCGGCTACCGGCAGGACGCGTGGTCAGCCGTTGGCGAGGGCGTGTTCACCGAGCAGCACGACCACATGGTCATGGTGCGGGACATCGAGTTGTACTCACTCTGCGAGCACCACCTCCTGCCGTTCTTCGGCAAAGCTCACATCGCCTATATCCCGTCGGGCCGAATCCTTGGGCTCTCGAAGCTGCCGCGGCTGGTGGAGGTCTTCGCCCGCCGGCTCCAGGTCCAGGAGCGGCTTACCGGTCAGATCGCTCAGGCGGTCTGCGAGGTCATACAGCCGCGCGGCGTGGGCGTCGTCATCGAGGCCGTTCACCTATGCATGATGATGCGCGGCGTCGAGAAGCAGAACTCCAAGACGATCACCAGCGCCCTGCTCGGATCGTTCCGCGATGACGCCAAGACGCGAGACGAGTTCCTCCGCCTCGCGCACGGTCACGAGTAGGAGCTGACGCTACGCGGCGGTGCGCCGGGGTCCGAGCTGGGCCTCGGCCAGGAGCAGGCTGACGACGTACTCGGCGCCGCCGCGCTGGCGAAGCTCCGTCGGGGTCGCGTGCACGTAGCGCTGACAAGTATTTCGGAACGCGCTGCCTGACGGAAACTTGAGCGCCGCGGACACGGCGTCGGCGCTTCGGTTCAGGTCATCGAGCATTTGCGCGGCGACGATCAGCCGGCCCCACGTGAGCAAGCGCGGCGGCGCGGGGAACCCGGCGTGGGTAAGCCGTTTGGTAAGCGATCGTCTGGGGATCGACAGCAGGTCGGCGAGATCGTCCCCGCTGAGGTTTTCGTGCGCTCGGGTCACCGCAACGAGCACTGCGTCCCGAACCGTGGGATCGAATGCCGCGAGGGCGGTGCGCAGGTTGTTCGCGACAGAGCGCGACTCGGCCTGCTCGAGCAACGCCCAGAGGTCGGAGGGGGCGTCGTCCCTGTCGGCGATGATCAGCCCGTCTAAGCCGGCGCGACCGGCGTCGAAGACATCGCGAACGCGATCCGGACGCACCGTTACGTAGGCGATAGTTACGAGCCGTGGGTAGAGGCGCCGCAGCTGTCGCACGGGATCGAGGTCCATCGAGCCATCGGCGTACAGATCGAGCACCGCCAGCGAGACCGGCTCGGTATCGCAGAGCCGGCGCACCGCGTCCCACCCGTCGCAGGGCGTCACCAAATACCGCCCGCGAATCGCGGCACGCAGGCGGTGAAGTTGTTCGGGACTCTTGAG
>Ga0136846_1218846_pt1 | contig 20682 bp, 16 predicted proteins | sample HopSoiMetagenom2_FD_96841 | JGI IMG/M metagenome (GOLD analysis project Ga0136846, IMG submission 96841) | Grasslands soil microbial communities from Hopland, California, USA - 2 Assembly 2016 (version 4) | ecosystem: Environmental > Terrestrial > Soil > Grasslands | place: USA: Hopland...
ATCAGCTCGCGTCCGCGATGCTCGATCTTGTCACCGTCCTGCCCGTACAGCCCTGCGACGAAACGGAGAAACTCCGACCCGGTGAGCTTCTCATAGATGAAAGGCCGGTCGGGAATGAATCCCAGCTTCGCCTTCGCCGCCAACGGATCCACAGCGAGGTCGATGCCGGCAAGATGAATCGAGCCGGACGTGGGCTGCAGAATCCCGGCGATCATGCGCAGAGTGGTCGTCTTTCCTGCGCCATTAGGGCCGAGAAAGCCGAACAGCTCGCCGTCGGGGACGGTGAGGTCGATGGAATCGACCGCGGTAAACGATCCGTAATTCTTTTTTAGCTGACGAAGTTCGATCATTGTTTCCTGGAATTCTTTCGTTGTTTGCGGCGCGCGAGAAGCGTGTCGCTCGACGCCTTGAAGTTCTTGAAGGCGATCTCGAATGCCGTGCGAATGATCGAGATGTCGCCGGCCTGTGATGCGACCAACCGGCCCTCTCCATCCACCCACGTCGTCAGGCCTCGGGACGAGTCGTCGATCCGCCACGCCCGCACGGTGTCGCGGTGCGCCGCCACCCACTTTCCTTCGGCAGCCGCCGACGCGCTGTCTATGACTGTGAAGAGTGACTCGGCGCGGATCTGCAGCTCTGGCCTGGTGACGATGCGAGTCGTCGGGTCGAACACCGACATCGTCTGCTTTCGTCCGATCGTCGGCGGCCCGCCAAGCATGAATGCCACTGGCGCCAGAGATGGAGTGAACAGCGGTGGTACGAACGTATAGCGCGCCGGGGGATGCCCGCCGGTTCTCTTCGTCCCCGCTATGAAGAGCGAGGTGTCTTCCTGGACCGACGCATTGATCGAGAACGGCCGGGTAGGACGCGCGATGTCGATGCTGAGATCGACGAAGCGGAACCCGCGAGTGAGCTTGGTCTGCCAGCGCGCGGATGTTCTCTCCACGCCGGCGCGCGTTGGAAAGTCGCCGACAAAATACTCTTCGCTGACAAGAGTGTTCGTGGTCGTGTCGAGCGACGATGACGCGCCGCCTATCTGCTGGCCGTTGCGCTCGACGACGTAGTAGAAAGTCGCGGGCTGGACCCTAAGCGCGACTTCCGAGAGGCGCTGTGCTTCGCTGCGGTTTGCGTTGCGGCGGAACATCATCGCCATGCCGCTCACCCACAACGCAATTGTGAGGACGGCGATGGCGGCACGACTGTATTTCACTGGGCCTGCCGCGCGCCACCGGAGCGGCTATAAAAACTCGATCGGGGATTCACCCCTATCAGACGATTTGCAGGCTCGTTTCGCTATTAATCCAGCCCAGATAACGCTCCAGACCGCCCGTTACCGGGACGGCAAGCAGCTCGGGGACCTTATAGGGGTGCAGCTCCTTGAAGGCCTTCTCCAGACCGTGGATCGCGCCCGATCGGGTTTTCAGCATCACCACCACCTCGGTCTCGTCGGCGAGCTTGTCTTCCCAGCGGTATAGCGACCGCGCCGCGGGCAGTATGGTCCCGCATGCGACCAGGCGGCGATCGAGCAGCGCTCGCACGAATTTCACCGCTTCGTCAGTATTGGCGAGCGTCGTCAGCACAACAACCGCGTCCGTATGGCCCAATTCTCGTATCCCGGGGGTATGAGTTAGGGGAATTTAATCTCACATTTGTATCTGTCGCCATTGAATTGCGATTCCCTTTAGTGGATCTCAGCTCCAGGTAATGCGTCTCGACCCATCTCTTTACATCAATCGCGAACTTAGCTGGCTCGAGTTCAACGCCCGTGTTCTTCACGAGGCGTTCGACCCGCGCAACCGGCTGCTCGAGCGTGTAAAGTTCTTGTCGATCTTCAGCACCAATCTGGACGAGTTCTACATGGTCCGGATTGCCGGCTTGAGACGTCAGATCTGGGCCCACGTCCGCCAGACGGCGCCCGACGGCATCCCCCAGCCGCAGCAGCTCGATGCGATCAGCGCACGCGTCGCCGACCTGGTGGAGCAGCAGCGGAAGTGCCTATGCGACGTGCTGCTTCCCGAGCTCGATAAGCACGGCATCAGAATCGTCGGCATGGATGACCTCGACGATAACGAGCGCCGGAACATCGACGAGTTTTTTGATTCGCAGGTACTGCCGCGACTGAATCCGCTGATGGGAGACGAAGGCGATTTCCTCCGCCCCTACGTCCCAAATCTTGCGCTCTCGCTTGCGATAGAGGTTCGTGATCCGCACAGCGGTCCGTCGCGCCTGGCACAGGTGGTTGTGCCGAAAAGTCTGCCTCGTTGGGTACCCTTCGGGAGGGAAAACCACTTCGTTCCGCTCGAGCAGCTGATTGGAGCGCACCTCGATTCGCTCTTTACGGATATGGAAATCCAGGACTGGAGTGCGTTTCGCGTCACGCGCTACTCGGACCTCGAGTTGCCAGTCTTTGACGACGACGACGATCTGATCGCTGCCATCGAAGAGAGCGTTCTCGAGCGCCGGTTTGGCGAAGTTGTGCGCATCGAGGTGGAGGAGGGGACGTCACCGCGGCTGCGTGAGATGATCCTCGCCGATCTCCTCGACGAACAGCCCGACGATATGCTTTCGGCCGATGACATCGTGGAGACGGGTCCAATGCTCGACCTCGGCGACCTGATGTGGATTGCCGGCATCAAGATCCCGGAGCTCCACGACAAGCGAATGTCGCCCGTGACTCCGCCCGAGCTCGCCGACGCGTCACGATCGATATTCGATATCATCCGTGAGCGAGACATCCTCGTCCACCACCCATTCGACTCCTTCCCGGCGACGGTCGAGAGATTTCTGTTGTCGGCGGCGGAAGACCCGAATGTGCTCTCGATCAAAATGACGCTCTATCGGACGTCGGGAGATACGGAGATCGTGCGCGCGCTCACCGAGGCTGCCAGGCGGGGAAAGCGGGTCTCGGTTGTCATCGAGCTCCAGGCGCGGTTCGACGAAGCGAACAACATTGCCTGGGCGCGCGCTCTCGAGGCGTCAGGCGTGCGCGTCGCTTATGGATTGCCGGGACTCAAGATCCACACGAAGACCGCGCTGGTGGTTCGGAAGGACGATGACGGCATCCGGCGATACGTCCACATCGGCTCCGGCAACTACAACTCGCAGACGGCGAAGGTCTACACGGATCTCGGCTTGTTCACTGCCGATGCGGATATGGCAGCCGATCTTACTGACGTCTTCAATTCCATGACCGGCTTCTCGAGGCGCAACGATTTCCGGAATCTGCTGGCAGCGCCACGGAACATGCGCGCGCGGTTCACCGAGATGATCGAGCGCGAAGCCGAGCACGCCCGCAAAGGACGGCCGGCGCGCATCATCGCCAAGATCAACGCACTGGTGGATCCGGAGATCATCAAGCGTCTCTACGACGCTTCACAAGCCGGTGTCGACGTCGATCTGATCGTGCGCGGCATCTGCTGCCTTCGCCCGGGAGTTCCCGGAGTCAGCGACAACATCAGCGTTATCAGCATCGTCGGACGCTTTCTCGAGCACTCCCGGCTTTTCTATTTTCTGAACGACGGCGATGAGGAAGTCTATTTTGGGTCCGCCGACTGGATGCCGCGCAACCTCGACCGCCGGGTAGAAGTAGTCGCACCGATCAACGACAGGCTGCTGCAGGCGCGCGTGATCTCGCTGCTGGAAGTCCTGCTCGTTGACAATCGGCAGGCGTGGGAGCTGCGCAGCGACGGCAGTTACGTGCAGCGCAAACCGGGGCGCGGTCCTGTCATTTCCGCGCACGAGCGACTGGTGAATGATTCGTGGGGCCTCGCCCTGCGCCCGATTGGTGACGGCGACGTCAAGCGTGCCGCGCGGTCCAGAAAAGCAGCCAGCGCCTAGTCCGCCGCGCCGTCCTCGTCGTCGTAGGTCATTACCGACCCATCCGGGCCAACGATTTCGACGGGCACTCCCGCAACTTCCGCGAGCAGATTCGACTTACGGCTCGCCCCCCACAGCTCCAGCCGGAGATTTGCGTTGCTCCGCGACGGCACCGCCGTCAGCCGCAGAGCCCGCTCAAGCCAGCGCACTTTGATCTCTCCGACAGCGCCGGCGTGGCCTCGATCGAATCCGTCCGCCACCCGTAAGATCGCCGAGAGTCGCTTGATGGTTTTGCGCAGCGGTTTGTCCAGGTCACCGTAGTTCCTGTGCTTCTTCTGCGGCTCGGCGCCGCGATGATAACGCGCGACGTTGGCGATCACCATTTTCTCGGCCGGAGTCATCCCCAGCAGCTCAGCGTGCTCGATGAGATGGTACGAGTGCTTGTTGTGCTTGTCGTAGCTGATGTGATAACCGATGTCGTGCAACACCGCGGCATCGGCGAGAAGCTTCCGATCGTCGGCGGTCAAGCCGAGTTTCTGGCCGAGCGAGTCAAAAAGTTGTAGCGCCAGCTTCTGCACGTGCTTGGAGTGAGGCGCCTCGTAATGCGTGCGCTCCGCGAGCTGCGTTACCGAACGCACCCGAGCGTCACCGGGGTCGGCAGGCGCCGGCGCGACGTGCGCACTCTCCAGCAGTATGCCTTCGCGGATTCCGTAGCCGGAGACGACAATCTCCTTGGCCTCCACTCGCGCCGCGACTTCAGCCGCGACTGCGAGTCCGCCGACGATGATGTCGCTGCGCGCGGCGTTGAGTCCGGGCACCGTCTGACGCTCCGCGAGCGACATGCTGTTGAGCCTCTCGATAATGTGCTCGAGATCTCCGCGCGGGATGACCGTTCCATGAACGGTCTTGGCGTCTCCCATCCCGATTCGTGCCAGATAAACCGATGCCAGACTCGTGAACGTCCCGCCCGAGCAGAAGACCCGCGGCGAGTGCCAGTGACGCGCGGCGAGATGCCGGCGCAGCTCTCCGCGAACATGCTTCCGGAGCGCCTTCATGTCTTTCTTCTTCGCGTTCCGGCCCAGGTAGCGCTCCGACATATGGATCGCGCCGACGGGAAGTGAGATGAGACGCTCGACGAGGCCATCTTCGCTCAGCGCCAGCTCCAGCGATCCGCCGCCGATGTCCATCACTACCGCGCGTCCGGCACCGAGATCGAAGTGCGCCAGTGCGCTGCGAAAGGCGAGACGCGCTTCATCCTCTCCGCGCAGAATCCTCACCTTGAGCCCGGTCTCGGTGCGCACGCGCTGCAGAAAATCTTCGCCGTTCTTCGCGTCGCGCACAGCGCTCGTGGCGACTACTTCGGTGTGTTTCACGCCTAGCTGCACCCCGAGGGTGGCCATCCTGCTCAATGCGATCAACGCATTCTGAATCGCAATTTCATTGAGCGCGCCCGTCTCCAGCAGACCGGCCCCAAGTCGCGGAGCCGCTTTCATTTCGTCGACGACACGTATCGCGCCCGCAGGGGAGACGTCAGCGATCGTCTGACGGATCGAATTGGACCCGATGTCGATGGCGGAGATGCGGATGTCCGTCGCCGCCCGCTGCGCGGCGGACGTCGTCAATGTGAGATGAGGAGAAGCCGATCGTTCCATACTATCAATGTGACGCGTCGCGCTCTGTTGCGAAACGCCTTTCTGGCAACCGTCCTCGCTCCTCAATTAATCCGTAATCATCGATGCCCTTGGTCCTCGGCCCTCGGTCAAGCAACCGCCGTCTCAATGACACTTCCCCCCTGCGACGTCCCAGATCCCTCCGTCAGCATCGATGAAGCTGTGTACGTACTGCCCATCCCCGAGTATGAGTTTGAGAACGCCGAAGCGTCCTTTCACCTGATAGGCCGAGTTCGCGGCGAGCTCGCTGCGCAAGCGTCGGAGATCTCCACCGCCGGTGCCGGCAATTATCTCGGTGATGCCCGTTACTGAATCAGCAACGCCGGCGGGAGTCTGCGGCGCGAACCGCTCGTAGTGATGTTCGTGGCCGTTTAGAACGATGTCGACGCCGTTCTGGTAGAGAATGTCCCAAAGGCTGCGGACTTCTTCCGTCGCCCCGTATACGCCGGAGCTGAACAAGCCGCGGTGCCAATACGCGAGAGTGCAGAGCGTACGGTGCTGCGCGAGATCCTTTCGCAGCCAATCGTCCTGTGCCTTCGCCTCTTCCTCCGAGCCGGTCTTGAACAGCAGCTCGGAATTGAGCGACACGATGTGCCAGCTTCCGACGTCGAAGCTGTAGTAGCCTTTGCCCGGCGGTCCCGCGCGGTCGCCGAAGTAGGCGAAATAAGGCTGCCCGCTTCCGCTGTCGTAGTCGTGGTTTCCCGGCGAAGGATGAATCACGTTCAGCACGCGTGGCGTCCCCCACGTCGTCGCGAAGCATCTCTCGAAATCGCGATCGACGCCTTCCCGTCCGGACGGATAGGCGTTGTCACCCATCGTCAGGACTGCGGTCTGCCGTTTCTTGACACTGTCGAAGCGAACGAGGCTATCGACCAGCCTGCCTGTGGCGACGGCTCCGACCGTTCCACAGACCGCAATGTCTCCAGCGGCGAGGACCACGGGCCCGGGAATCTCGAGCTCTTTCTCTGGACCGTCAGAAGGCTCGGGCGTGGGACTCTTGTCGCCTGAGCAGGCCATCACGAACGCGATCGATAGCAGGCCCGCTCGGGCGATCAGAATGCGAATCCGAAGTTCCCCAGAATTCGCGCGTGACTCTGGTTAGTGATCATCACGTTGTAATTGATTCGTGAGTTGAGGAACCCGAACCAGAATCCAGCACCCGTCGCGGTATGCCAGCCGCCCGGAGAATCTCCGTCGACGTACACCCGACCCGCGTCCACGAAGCCCAGCGCCCCGAAATCGACCGGAACGATGAGCGGGAATCTGGCAATTGGATAGCGCAGCTCTGTCGTGCCGTATAGTGAAGCGTCACCCGCCCAACGCTGCTTGTACTCGACACGGAAAGCCTCGGTGCCGCCGAGAAATGCCGCATCGAAATACGGAAAATCTCCCCATAACTTTTTACCGCCCGCGCGCAATGCCAGCACAGGCTTCTTCGGCAACGGCAGCGTGAAGTAACCCGCCGTCCAGGCGTCGAGTGACTCATACGACGACACTACATCCATGATCGCCGGGTAGACGCTTCCGATCGCACTCAGCACGAAACGTGGTTTCATGGTATCGGGCATCGGCTTGGTGTCCAACCGACCTCTGAACTGCAAACCGGCCTCGCCGAATTTTGAGAATCCGTACGGATGTACCTGCGAGATGAATCGATTGGCGAGGCTGTCCGTCGTCGAGTATCGAACAATCGGCCCCAGCGAGATGTCGCTCCGTTCGTTGAGCGCGAGTCCCACGGCCGGACGGAAAGCCCACTGGGTCACGTGGACGTCGTAGAAATCTCCCTGAAGGTCCGCGACATCGTTGCCGAATCCGTGGAAGTCAACGATCTCCAGCTGTGACACGCCCGCTGCGACCGGCAGATGCACATCCGATTCCTCGAATCGCTTGTCGAACGCGGTCCGAACGCGCCAACGATTGCTGCTGACCGAATACGAGACGTCGCCCTCTGTCGCAGTGGAGTACGGATATTTGCGAAAACCGTACGTATATCTGGTGGCCCCGACTTCCGGGTAGACACCGAGACTCCGGTTGCTGTGGATCAGCGCGTAGGGCGCGATCGAAGTGCCGTAATCCTTCTGCGGAGGAATCGTTCCTCCGTACGCATGTAGCCACGGCCTTCGATTGAAGGAGTGATTGAACGCCATGTCGAGATTCATTCTCTCGTCAACGGTGTCCTTCGCGTACTTCACGTTGCTGACCGTGCCTACGTCGTAGAGCCGCGTCGGGTTTCGCTTTCCTCCGACGGTGGATCCGTCAACCAGTGTGTTCGTGCCGTTCCCACCGATTATCCGCAACGGGATGCTGTGGCTGACCGCGCCAACCACTGTGGCCTGGTCATTCCCGCCATGGAGATACAGTCGGATCTCCTTCGTCTCGGCTGGATTGAACCGCCGCGAGAAGTACCAGGTGTTGCCCGAGCTCAGGTCGATCTGTACGCTGCCGTCCGCCAGCCGCGTCACTGTCGCCCGGTCATCAGCGTCGGTGCCGTGAATGTCTGCGACGGTCCAGAGCTCCTTGTAGTACCGGTCCGCTACACCACGCAATGCGTTGCGACGCGCCTTGAGCGCTGAAGCAAGACTCTGCGACCTCCCTCTGTATTCCGGCGGCATCTGTGCGACTGCCGCGTCGATTACCGGATCCGTTATGCGCTGCATCACACTGGTGGCGATCGAGTCCCACCGCGCCTTGTCCAGTGTCGAGAGCAAGCGACGGTCGAACTCGCTGGCGTTAGCCGAGAGCGCCTGCGGATCGGGATATTGGTCGCGGAACAGCACCAGGCTCGGGACGGCCACTCGAGCGAGGCTCGGCATCGTGCCGCCGTAACTGACGAATGCCTTGTCGCGATCGCGCGCAATCGGCTCCCAAAACTTCGAGTTCTTGTCGAGCTTCGCCCACTTCCAGTTGTCGGGATGCCGGTCGTTGTCGCCCATCAGCAGGTCGACGAGGCGCGCCGTCAAAAACGCCCGCGCGTCGATCTGCACATCCGCGGCCTTGTTGATGTCGTCGAGGAGCTCGTCGCTGTCGATGATCTTGTCGGCGCCCGCAAACGCGCGTCCCGTCTTCGGAACAGCGGGAAATTCTTCGATCGTCCCCAACACGCCGCCGAAGTCCTTGCGGAACTCGCCGAGCCGCGGGTCATCGGGCATGTAATACAGCCGCGGTGTGGCGTGGAGGATGCCCACCGCGTTGAGCAGCGTCGGCACCGGCATGTTGCCAGTCGGATGCGACGCGCTGCCCTGATCGCGCACGATGCGCTCGATAACGGTGTGGTTGTATTCGGGGCCGAGTATGGTGTGCGTCTTTTTTACCAGCCGAAACACCCACTCCGAGCTATCGGGCGCCACGAGCCTGAGATTCGGCGCCTGCATCCCCCCGCCTTCCTTTGTCGGTGTGAGTCCGCCGCGAAAGGTCCCGATATCGAGCACGGGAACCGTGATCGGCGTCGTCCACTCGCGGCGGTAGTTCTCGCCCCACGCCTCGCGCATCGCCGCGCTGGCTCGGAAGCTCGGGCCGGCTATCACCTGGATGCTGTCCCTGCCGATGTACTTCACCCCGGGATTCTGCGCCGCGGCGCTGACGCCGATAGCCAAATAGAAGCCGGCTGCAAACGTGTACGCGATCCACGCCGTCGCGCGATTGTGTCTAGTCAAAAACAACTCCGATATGGTTATGGTCGCCATCTGTAGAGGGTGATGGCGGCCGGCTTCACGTTCGATTCGTCGCTGATCATCAGGATGCTGTCTCTCGTAATCGCGACGCCTTCGGCCTGCCGGTGGTCGCCCGGAAGAGGCCCGGACCGAAGCACTTCTCCATCTGGGTCCAGAACCACCATTCCCTTCTCGTGTGAGGAGATGATGACGTAGTTCCCTGTGTTCGGATCGATGGTGATGTCCGAAGGGCGAAAGTTTTTCCACTTGTTGTCGCCAATCACATCCTTGATCGGGATGTTCATCGCGGTGAACGTCGCGCGATTCAAAGGCAGCGGCATCCGATAAATCAGCAGCTCCTTCGGGGCCTTCTTGTCGAGAAGCCGTTTGCACGCCATCAGCAACCGGGTGCTGTCCGATTCGTAGACCAGACTCTCGAATTCACATTCCTTGCCGAGGCGTGTGTCGAACGGCTCGAATTGCACCTGCTGTCCGTCAGCGCCTTCGCGGAATCGAAAAAGCTTCCCGTCGCTTGCCATCAGATAGATGTCGTCGCCGGCGATCGTTATCGCCTCGAAATCCTCTTTCTGATTGCCCAGCAGGGAAAAGCCTTTCAGCAGCACGCCGGTTTTCGGATCGATCTCGTAGATCCGACCCGCATTGTCGTCGTGCGTCAGCACCGTGCCTCGCGACGTGAGCGCGAGGCCGGAGATCTCCCGCAGCTGCGGCGGCATGATCCACTCCGCGATCGGCGCCGTTTTGTCCGCACTGGCGTCGACTCTGGCGATTCGGCGTTCGAGTTCCTGGCGACGAGACGCGGTAATGCTCCGCAACTGAGCGGCCTTCGCCTGCGGTGTCTCGCCACAACCGCCGACCAGCGGCAGTGCTGCTATCAATAGTATGATGCCGTGCCTGACGCTCATGCCTTCTTGCCGTCGTTCTTCAGCTCGTCGACGTGCGTGCCGGTTTCCAGATCCGCCGACGCAATGACGCCCGCCGCGTTCTCGTGTACAGCGGTGATGAGCACGTCGCGCGGAATGGTCTTGCGCAGACGCGTGAGATAGTAGATCTCCGACGGCTTGCCGACATTTGCCACTACCTCGTCGAGCATCCAGCGCTTTGTCATCCGCTCCAGCACTTCTTCCACTTGCCGCTGCGCTTGCGGGACGTCGTCCGTAGTGATCCGGACCACCGAATCGTATCGCGGCTTGTTCTTCTTTCTTCCGACCTTCTTCTGGACGCGGGTGAATCGCTCGGCCAGCGCATCCGCCCTCTCCGGAGTCAGCGAGAGAACAAGGTCGCGATCGGGGATCTGGTGCGTTCCCGTCGGACTCGCGAGCGCCTGCAGCGGCCTCGACCACTGCGCCGCGGCGGTTGTCATCAGCATGTTGCGGCCGTAGTCGTAGTGCCAGGTGATGAGCAGCACGAAGTTGAACACCACGGAGATCACCGCACCGACCGCCAGCGATTGCACGCCGGCGGAGAATCCGACCACGATCGACAGGAAGATGTAGACGAGATCTCGCGAGTCGCGCAGCGTTGTTCTGAAACGAACCGCGCCGACGACGCCCGCAAGGCTGAACGCCAGAGCGAGGCTGTTCTGAACGATGAACACGATCCCCGCGACCACCAGCGGCAGGAAGATCAGAGTCTGGACGACGTTCTGATTGTGCTGGCTGCCGGAAGGCCGGGCCGACATGTACACCCACGTCACCGGAAGCATCAGCACCAGCGCGCCGATCAGGATCATGATCGTCGTTAACGCAACGTCAATCAGGGAACCGGGACCGAAGCTCACCGACGCCGTCGGTGACGAGCTGAGCGCGTCCGTGAGTACAGTCGGACCTTCTGGAACATCGCCAAGGCCTTTCGCCGCTATCCGAGCGATTTCGCCGGGAAAGAAAATCGAGAGGACTGCTACGATGACCGCGATTATCAAGTAGTAGGCGAGCAGACGCCGAACGGGACGGTCGGACTTCAAGGTCAGAACGTCGATTAACTCTCTCATCATGGGCATAACGCGTCTCCAAGTGCAAAATGGACGCCTGAGCTTGGGTGGTTCTAGCCAGGCTGGCCTTTTCTGGCGCAATAGGGCCCGCTTGAGTCTGCAGGTGTAACCCGCGACTTTACAAGGCTATGCCGGAAGAGTCCCTGATTGTCCGCGGCGCCCGCGAGCACAATCTCCGCAATATCGATGTAACCATCCCCCGCGACCGCCTCACCGTTATCACCGGGCTGTCAGGTTCGGGGAAGTCTTCGCTCGCCTTCGACACCATCTACGCCGAGGGTCAGCGTCGCTACGTCGAATCGCTGTCGGCCTATGCCCGCCAGTTCCTCGGCCTCATGGAGAAGCCGGACGTCGACTCCATCGAGGGGCTCTCTCCCGCGATCTCGATCGAGCAGAAAACTGCCGGTCACAATCCTCGTTCGACTGTCGGCACGGTGACCGAGATCTATGACTACCTCCGGCTGCTCTACGCGCGCGCCGGCACTCCGCATTGTCCGAGCTGCGGGCGGCCGGTCGAGAGGCAGAGCGCGGGACAGATCGCTGACTCCATCCTTCAGTGGCCCGAAGGCACGAAGATCGAGATTCTCGCTCCGCTGGTGCGCGGTCGCAAAGGAGAGTTCCGCGAGCTGTTCGACGCGGCGCGCAAGCAGGGTTTCGTTCGGGCCATTGTCGACGGAGAGCTGATCGAGGTCGCCGATCCGCCCAAGCTCAATCGGCGGATGAACCACAACATCTCGGTCGTCGTCGACCGGCTCGTCGTTCGCGTCGAGGATCGCGGTCGTCTCAATGATTCCGTCGAGACGGCGCTCAAGCTCGCCGAAGGACTTGTTGAGGTACAGCGCGCGGATGAGCGCACCCACCACTTGTTCTCCGAGAAGTACGGCTGCCCCGAGTGCGGAATCTCGCTGCCCGAGCTCGAGCCCCGACACTTCTCCTTCAACTCGCCATTCGGCGCCTGCCCGGCGTGCGGCGGACTTGGATCGCGTCGCGAGGTGAGCGAAGAGCTCATTCTCGGTGATCCGAGCATCAGCATCCTGGAAGGCGTCGTCCTCCCCTGGGGCGAGCCCGACGGCTATCTGAAGAAGGTGATTTTGCCCGGACTGTCCAAACAGTTCGGGTTCAATCTCAATTCGCCATGGGGAAAGCTCAGTCCTGAAGTAAGAGAAAAACTTCTCTACGGCACCGGCGGAAAAAGCGGCAGGCAACACGACAGCTCCGGCACCCATTGGGAAGGGATCGTCTCCAACATCCAGCGGCGCTACGATGAGACGGAATCGGATTCGGTGCGACTCGAGCTCGAAGAGTTCATGCAGCCGCGCGCCTGCACCACCTGCGGCGGCCGGAGACTCAAGCCTGAATCGCTCGCCGTAACGCTCGACGGGCGCAATATCGGCGAGGTTGTCGAATATTCCATCACAGAGGCGCAGCGCTTCTTCGAGAACGTCCCCGTCCGGTCCAACGGCAAGCCAGGCCTCGATCCGGAGATCGCCGCGCCCATCCTCAAGGAAGTGCGCGAGCGACTTCGGTTCCTGAATGATGTCGGCCTGGAGTATCTCACGCTTGGCAGGTCCGCCGAATCACTCTCGGGCGGTGAAGCGCAAAGAATTCGTCTGGCGACCCAGATCGGCTCGCGGCTCGTTGGTGTCCTCTACATCCTGGACGAGCCTTCGATCGGCCTCCATCAGCGCGACAACGCGCGTCTCCTCAATACTCTGCGCCAGCTCCGCGACCTCGGCAACACAGTCATCGTCGTCGAGCATGACGAGGAAACCATGCAGGCTGCCGATCACCTGATCGACTTGGGTCCCGGGGCGGGGAAGCATGGCGGGCTCGTCATCGCGGAGGGAACTGTGGACGAAGTCCGCGCCCATCCCGACTCGATCACCGGAAGCTATCTCCGTGGTGATGTCGAGATTCCGATTCCCGAGGTTCGGCGTCGCCCAGACGCCGATCGCGTCATCAGGATCCAGGGCGCCCGCGAGCACAACCTGCGCAATCTCGACGTCGAAATACCGCTGGGACTATTCGTGGCGATCACTGGAGTCTCCGGAAGCGGAAAGTCGACGTTGATCGAAGACATTCTCCACCGCGCGATGGCGAGACATTTCTACCGCGCGCGGGTGATTCCCGGCAAACACGATCGCATCACCGGTTTTCAGCATCTCGACAAGGTCATCGACATAGATCAGAGTCCGATCGGGCGTACGCCGCGCTCCAATCCCGCGACTTACACCGGACTGTTCACACCGATTCGCGAGCTGTTCGCCGAGCTTCCCGAGGCGAAGATCCGCGGCTACGGACCGGGGAGATTCTCGTTCAACGTCAAAGGCGGACGCTGCGAGGCGTGCGAGGGCGACGGTCTCGTCAAAATCGAGATGCACTTTTTGCCCGACGTCTACGTTCCGTGCGATGTCTGCAAAGGCAAGCGATACAATCGTGAGACTCTCGAGGTTCGCTTCAGGGGACTCAGCATCGCCGACGTTCTCGAGCAGACCGTCGAAGACGCTCTCGCCTTCTTCGAGAACCAGCCGCGCGTCCGTCAGAAGCTGCAGACGCTTTTCGACGTTGGACTCGGCTACATCCACCTCGGCCAATCCGCGACGACACTATCAGGTGGCGAAGCCCAGCGCGTGAAGCTGGCAGCCGAACTGTCCAAGCGTGACACCGGTCGCACGTTCTACATTCTCGACGAGCCGACCACCGGCCTGCACTTCGAGGATGTGCGCATGCTGCTCAGCGTCCTCCACCGGCTGGTTGACCGCGGCAATACCGTGCTCGTCATTGAGCACAACCTCGACGTCATCAAGACCGCCGACTGGATCATCGATCTCGGTCCCGAGGGCGGCCTCCGCGGCGGAGAAGTCGTCGCAGCTGGAGCCCCCGAAGATGTCGCGGAAACAAAGGGGTCGTACACTGGTCAGTATCTGAGGCCGCTGCTGGGAAAGGCCCGAAGTAGAGTTCGCGTTTCGTTGAAGGCTGGGTAGAGTTGCAGTTCCTATAGGAGGGAGTTGGATGGTAAGCCTGCTCGACATTATCGGACCCGTAATGGTAGGCCCCTCCTCCTCCCATACAGCTGGCGCTTGCCGTCTCGGCCTCCTCGCCCGCTGCCTGGTCGGCGGCACTCCCCAATCCGGCCTCCTCCAGCTTCACGGCTCCTTTGCGCGGACCGGTGAAGGCCACGGCACTGACAAGGCGCTCGTTGGTGGCTTACTCGGCTTTCGTCCCGACGACGAGCGGCTTCGCGAGGCTCTCCAGATCGCCGAGCGCGAGGGTCTGGACTACAAGTTCGAGAAGACCACAATCGCCGACGCTGCCCATCCCAACACCGTCCGCATCAACCTGGAGCTCGATGGCAACAAGGCGACAATGCTCGGGTCATCGCTCGGTGCGGGGCGGGTGCTCGTTCAGGAAATTGACGGCTACCCCGTGGAAGTGACCGGAAACTTCCACACCATCGTTCTCGTAGCTGAGGATAGGAAGGGTTCGATTGCCAGAATCACGGGGATCCTTGCCGAGCACGACATCAACATTGCTACGCTGAGGCTGACCAGAAAGGAAAGAGGCGGCGACGCCTTCATGGTGATCGAGTGCGATGAAGTGCCGGACAAGGCGGCCGGGGCCGAACTGCGCTCGCTCGACTGGGTTCGCTGGACACGCCGTCTCGATAAAGTGAGCGGGGGCTGATTGTACAAGGCGCTCGCTGACGCAATCAGGGACGCTGAAAGCGCGAAGATGTCGCTGGCGGAAGTTGCGCTGTCTGCGGAATCACGGGATCAGGGGCGGCCCATCGCAGAAATTCGCGCTGCGCTCAAGCGCGCTCTCGATGTGATGCGCAGCGCAATTGAACGAGGTTTGACTGGAGATCTTTATTCCGCATCCGGTTTGGTTGGAGGTGACGCCGCGAAGCTTCGCCAGAATCCGAGAGGACCGCTGTCGGAGACTCCATTCCGGGACATCCTCACGCGCGCTCTCGCGGTTCAGGAAGTGAACGCGGCAATGGGAGTCATCGTTGCCGCGCCCACCGCGGGCGGCGCGGGGGTGCTGCCGGCAGTCCTCACGGGTCTCGCCAAGGCTCGCTCAGTGAGTGACGACAAGGTCGTCGATGGTTTAGCGACGGCGGGCCTGATCGGAGCAGTGGTCGCGGAGCGCGCGTCGTTGTCGGGAGCGGAAGGCGGATGCCAGGCCGAGACAGGCGCCGCCGCCGGAATGGCTGCCGGTGCCGCCACGGAAATGCTCGGTGGAACTCCGTCGCAGGTCGGCCATGCCGTCGCGCTCACCATGCAAGGAACGTTAGGGCTTGTTTGCGATCCGCTGGGAGGTCTCGTGGAGTTGCCGTGCGTCTTTCGCAACGCCACCGGCTCGGCGATCGCGCTCGCGGGCATCGAGATGGCGCTCGCAGGAATCACCTTCGCCATTCCGGTCGATGAAGTGATCGACGTGATGGGCGAGATCGGTCGCGAGATGGACGTCCGCTACCGCGAGACCGCGGGGGGCGGGTTGGCAGCTACTCCAACTGGAAGGCGGTTAGCGAAGGAAAGACTGTACCAGATCAAGAGGGCGGACGGCTGACAACTGTCTGGTTAAGCGTGAACGAAAGCGATACTTTCGCGGAAGGCTCAACCGGGAACCGTGACGTTCTCAAAAGAACCAGATCCGAGATCATGAGTTGCTCGGATCTCGCACCCAGTTCAGTTGCAGCTAAAAGTTTTCAGTTAAGGAATCCACCCCACTATCTATGAATATCTTCGACAGAATCGCGATGCTCTTCCGTTCCAACGTCAACGCTGTGATCTCGGAATTCGAGCAGCCCGAGAAGATGCTCAACCAGATCATTCTCGACATGCGCTCCCAGCTGGTGAAGGCGAAGCAGCAGGTCGCTGCGGCCATCGCCGACGAGAAGCGCCTCGAGGATCAGACCCGCCAGGAGCTCAAGGAAGCGGAGGACTGGGAGCGGAGAGCCATGCTCGCCGTCCAGCAGAATCAGGACGATCTGGCGAAGCAGGCGCTCGTCCGCCGCAGCGAGCACATCTCGCGCGGTGACCAGCTGAACGTCACCTGGCAGGCGCACAAGCAGGAGACCGATCGTCTCAAGGATTCGCTCCGCACCCTCAACGACAACATCGAAGAAGCGAACCGCAAGAAAAATCTTCTTCTGGCCAAGCAGCGTCGCGCCGACGCGCAGAAGCGAATCAACGAGACGATGTCCCACATCTCGGAGAAATCCGCATTCGAAGCTTTTGCCCGGATGGAAGAGAAGATCGAGTCCAATGAGCGGAAGGTGAGGGCGAGCGCCGAGATCGAGGAAGCGTTCTCGGGCGATAAGCTGGCGAACGATTTCAAGCGTCTCGAAGCGGCCGGTAGTAATCAGTCCGCTGAGATCCTCCTGCTGCAACTGAAACAGAAGATGGGAGTTCTGCCCGCAGGCGCGGCCAACAACAAAGCACTGGGCGCCGGGCGTCAGGCCGAGGAAGAATCGGTTGAAGTAGAAGAAATCCACGACGAGAACAAATAGTCGTGGCTGTCGCGGCGGCGCCAACAGCGAGACCTAAGGTAGGGTCGGTAATCGCCGGAGTCATCCTCACAGTGCTCCTGCTGTGGATGCTCGGCAGCACCGCGCACGTCTTCCTTCTCCTCTTCATCGCGATCATCATCTCGCTGTACCTGGGCGCGGTAAGAGATCAGCTCGTCAACAAAGTCCACATGCCGCCCCGGCTGGCGTTCTTCGTTTCGGTGGTCGGCACCTTCGCCGCGCTGCTTGGTCTTTTTGCGATACTGCTGCCGCCGGTATTTGAGCAGACTCGCTCGCTGATCACCGTCCTCCCGACGTACATCGAGACGTGGGAGAAAGGCATCGACACCTTTGTGGCTCGCTTCCCGGCGATGCGCGATGTGTGGAAGCCAGGCGACCACACGTTGATCCGTGCTGTTTACGACCAGCTTTCCGCGCAGGCCGAGACCGTCGTACCGAGAGTCCTGTCGTTCGTGAATTTCCTGATCGACACCTTCGCGGTTGGCGTAATGAGCATTTATCTCGCTCTCCAGCCCGGGGTGTATCGCGAATGGTTGATCGCCCTGTTTCCGCCGATCCACCGTGACCTCGTTCGCGACGTGCTGCGCGATCTGGCGGATGCTCTCCGCGCATACATCGTTGGTCAGCTGCTGACGATGACCGTTCTCGCGGCGCTCACCGCCGCTGGATTGTACATCCTCGACGTGCCCTATTGGCTGACCTTCGGAATTTTTACCGGGCTCGTCGCCGTAGTGCCGTTCTTCGGCACGTTACTGTCCACGACATTGCCGGCGCTCTTCGTTCTGGGTGGCCCCGGCGGCGGCACGCGCGCGCTGTATGTCCTTCTCCTCGGTGTCGTCATTCACCTGATCGAGGGCAATCTCGTCTCGCCGCTGGTGATGTCGAAGAAGATCGACATGCCTCCCGTCCTTACGATCACCGCGGTGCTGGTGATCGGAAAACTGCTCGGCCCACTCGGACTGGTGGTGGCGCTGCCGATTCTGGTGACGGTGATGGTGATAGTGCGGCGCATCCTCATCAACCGCATCTACGAGGGGAAGGGGTTCAGGAAGAGCACGCGGGATCGAATCTTCGTCCTTCGTGTGCCCGTCCCCGACGGGGGCGTGCTGGTCCCGATCGCCCCGCCTCCCGATCTCATCGCAATTCGCGAGAACCCTTCGTTCAAAAAGAGCGCGTAACCCTATCCGTCACCACCTGGGTTAGCGTCACCTCAACCCGGGTGCCTGAAAAGCCTTGATCTCCAATAAGCATCCATTGGCTCCCGTTTGAATCCAGGGTGAACGCCATGTCGCGCACGAAAGTGTCGGCGTTCTGACTGAAGGTGACGACGTTGCCGGTTCTCGACCAGGTGCCCGCCATGTCGGCGTCCAGCGCCGGATTGCTGCCCGATGCAGCCACATGAAGGTGTCCGCTCGTGGTTCCGTTCGCGCTGAGTACCATTGCTAGCGTGCTTCCCGCCAGCAGCTCATTTCTCTGACCCGACCCGCCAGTAGTAAGAAACTCAGTCGCGCTGTAACTGCCCGCGATACTTGTGTCCGGCGCGGTCGAGTCACTCCCACAAGCGGTCATCGCGGCAACGGTCGCGAAGATTGCGCTGGCTCTCATAATCGATTGTCTCATGTGGATCCTCCTCTAGCGCCAGGGGCGCGATGGACGGGTCATTTCAGAAAGAATCACGCCAAAACGCGATGCATTGGTTGGGCTCGCCCTCCAACGGTTGCCCATCCGTCTAAGTGCGGTGCAAATGTGCGCGCTCACCGTTACGGGGGCGCGTCAGTGCAGATCGCACTTTCTGTCAGAGGCTTAAACAAGACCTATCACTCCGGTCCCAAAACCCGGTCCCTCGCCGTACCGGCGTTGCGGGACATTTCGCTCGATGTAACCGCGGGTGAGATCGTGGGCGTCGTCGGCCGGCCCGGCGCCGGCAAATCGTCGCTCCTCCTCTGTCTTGCCGGACTGCTGCGGCCTGACGAAGGCAGCATCAGCTGGTTCGGTGAGCCCGTCACCGGGCATCACGTACCACCAGGACTTGCCTACGTGCCACAACGCGCCGGCTATTACTCGTTTCTCACCGTTCGCGAAGCGCTGGAGTACTACGCAACTCTCCACGATTTGTCGTCCGCGAATAGAGCAGCACAAGTGGAATCCGCCCTTCGTGATGTGTCGCTCCACGTTCACGCGACCCGGCGTGTCAGCAGTCTTTCCGCCAGTCTCATGCAGCGCCTGGGGCTCGCGCAATCGCTGATCGGCTCGCCGCGTGCGATCCTCCTCGACGAGACGTTATGCGGCGAGGGGCTGCTGTTCGATCGGGATGTCGTTTCGCTGCTCACGAGACTCACCAGGCGTGGCGTCACGATCATTCTGGCAGCGCCCAACCCCGTCGAGTTGCATCGAATTGCCGCACGCATCATCAATGTCGTCGAGGGCAGAGCGGTCGTAACGCGGCGAGAATATGCGGGCAGAGTAGCGGAGCGCTTCTGTTGACCCTCTATATCGGCGCGTCTAGCTTCTGCGGATGGCTGCCGAATTCCGTCTCTATAACACACTGACGCGCAAGGTCGAACCGTTTTCCCCCGCTGATGGTGAAACGGTTCGGATGTACACCTGCGGGCCGACCGTCTACCGGCCCGCCCATCTCGGAAATTTCCGGACATTTCTTTTTGAGGACCTGCTGCGGCGCGTCATCGTTCTGCGCGGTTGGAAAATCATTCAGGTGATGAACCTCACCGATGTCGACGACAAGATCATCAAGTCGGCAAACGAGAGCGGGATCAGCATCGGCGAAGTGACCGCGCCGGTCACGAAGGTCTTTCACGCCGATCGAACCTTTCTGCGCATTCAGGACGCCGAGCTCTATCCGAGAGCCACCGATCACATCCCGGAGATGATCGCCATCGTCCAGCGACTCGTGGACAAAAAGCTGGCGTATAAAGCCGACGACGGAACCGTCTATTTCGCTATCGACCGCTTCAAGGATTACGGCAAGCTCTCACGTCTCGATACGCGCGAAGTGAAGGCCGGCGCTCGTGTGTTGCAGGATGACTACTCCAAGGAGAACGCCCAGGACTTCGCCCTGTGGAAGGCTGCTAAGCCCGAAGACGAAGCGACAGGCGCCGCCTGGGATTCCCCATGGGGACGCGGTCGACCAGGCTGGCATCTCGAGTGCTCGGCGATGGCGATGAAATACCTTGGCGAGACACTCGATATCCACGGCGGGGGTATTGATCTGATTTTCCCGCACCACGAGGATGAGATCGCACAGTCGGAGGGGTCGAGCGGCAAGACATTCTCGCGTGTCTGGTGTCACGGTGAGTTTCTCCTCACCGAGGGCGCCAAGATGGCAAAGCGACTCGGCAACGTTGCGACGGTACAGGATCTTCGCGACCAAGGGGTGCCGGCGGCCGCGTTCCGTCATTTCGTTTTCTCGACGCACTACCGCAAGCAGTTGAACATGTCCGGTGAAGCGCTGGAAGCGTCGATGGAGGGAGTGAGAAGGATCGCTGATTTCTCGCGGCGCCTGACCGAGGCCAGGGCAGCGACTCCGGAGCTGGAGAAAATCGCGGAAGATGCGGAAGCGGAGGTTTCGGCCGCCCTCTTCGACGACCTCAATGCGCCGATCGCGCTCGGCGCGCTGTTCACATTCGTCCGGCGGGCAAACGCAGAGCTCGATCGAAACGGCGTCGATAAGCGCGCCCTTGAATCGGCACGTGCTGCCTTCGATCGCATCAATTCTGTTTTGGATGTCGTTCCTGAAGCGATCGGACCTGATCCGGAGCTCGCTCGCTGGGTGGAGGAGCGAATCACTGCGCGAAAGGACGCGCGGGGGCGCCGGGAATTCGCTGAGGCCGATAGAATTCGGGCTGAGATCGAGGCGAAGGGAGTCGCAATCGAGGACACTCCGCAGGGTACGAAATGGAAGGTCCGATAGGTTGACTCACTCCGCTAAGTTGGCTATTCTACTTGGCTTGCGATGAAAAATCGCTGTTTGTTGCTGACGTAGCTCAATTG
>Ga0136846_1210582_pt1 | contig 20675 bp, 19 predicted proteins | sample HopSoiMetagenom2_FD_96841 | JGI IMG/M metagenome (GOLD analysis project Ga0136846, IMG submission 96841) | Grasslands soil microbial communities from Hopland, California, USA - 2 Assembly 2016 (version 4) | ecosystem: Environmental > Terrestrial > Soil > Grasslands | place: USA: Hopland...
CAAAGACGGCCGCGTCATCAACCGCAGCATCAACGCCGGCGAGCTGGACGCCGAGTTGAAAAAATTGCTGCCGCGGTAACAAAGTAATTGTAGGGTGTGTGTGTTCGCCCGAGGCGAACGCAACACACCAAAACTCGTGCGTTCCGGTGCGCTGCACGCACCCTACAGTATCAGATGGTGAGCACTCGATCCCGCGCCGCCACCCGCCACGTCCCCACGACCCGCCCACCGGATACGACATATACCTGCTGATGCAAGGCGCATGTCGGACAGATGTGCCGTGGCATCGCCAGCAGCTCGTCGCCCGGCTGAAAGCGGTTGGCCTCGCGGGTCTCAATCACCATGTGCTCTTCGTTTTGCAAGACCGCCTTGGCGTCGGGTAGTTCGGGGAACATCAAGCGGTTGCCAGCCGGCGGATCGCTGGCAACGGCTTTGTAGCCCAGGTCGAACGTGACGCGGTTGCTCGTCGGCCGGCTGACGACCCGCGTTAGCAGCAGGGCCGCCGGCGTGAATTTCAAATCAGGGAATGCCTCGCGATAACCCCAGTCGAAAAAGATAATCGTCCCCGGACTCAGCTCGATTGCCGGATCATTGATCGCCGCGAAGATCGGAAAGGATCCCGTCCCGCCCACGACGATCCGTGGCACCGGCAAGCCGGCCCTTTGCAACTCATCGCGCAGCACCGCCGCCGGCTCCCAAACTGCCATCACCGCCGCCCGCCGCTCATCGAGATCCGTTTGATGATTATGCCCGTCGTACACATGAAATCCGCCCGGAACGATGCCCTTCGTCGTTGCGATCTGCTCGTACAGGTTTCGCGCGGCGGGTCCTGCCGGCACGCCCGTTCGATGCTGGCCGCAGTCGATATCCAGCAGCACGCTTACAGTCTTGCCGACGGACGCTACCGCATCGCCCAGCGCCGCAATTGGGCCGGCGCAGTCGCCCGTCACAGCGAACCGCACATCGGGATACTTTTGCAAGAACCGCACGATGCGGCCGATGTTTGGCCCGACGGGGTTGTAGGCCAAAAAAATGTCCGTCGCCCCGGCTTCGGCCAGCATCTCAGCTTCGGCGATCGTGGCGCATTTGTGCTTGGCGATGCCGCGAGCTAGCTGCAGTTCGGCGATCTCGCGCATCTTGTGCGTCTTGCAATGCGGCCGCAGTCGAGCCGGCGAGCCAGCAACGCGAATCATCTCGTCGAGGTTTTTTTCAACAAGATCGCGGAAAACGATCAGGCCTGGCGACAAGATGCCGCGCGTATCGGAGATGGAATAGCGGCTGTCAACCACGATGATGCCTCGTCAAATAGCGGTTCATTTCTTCCGCGTTCTGGCTTCGAGCCATTTCAGGGCCGCCGGAATGCCTTCCTTGATCATCGAGTCGTAATGGTTGCCGGTCGAGACGCTCACGAACGTCACATCGGTTCCTTGCTGCTTAAGGTCCTCCGCGAATTGCCGGGTCTTCGAGATGGGGCAGTTGGTGTCGTCCTCGGCGTGAAACAGAAAAGTCGGACATTTCAGCCGCGCGATATGCGTGTGCGGCGAGCTTTGCGTTGCGAAATCGACCACACCTGGCATCTGCAGCGAAAAGATTCGCAGCAGCGGGCCGAGCCGCTCGGGGACGTTGACCGCGGGTGCATAGGCGATTACTCCCGCCAGCCGCGGCTCATGCTCGGCGAACAATAGAGCATGCGTTGCCGCGGAGCTATGTCCGGCGACGTAGATTTGCTCCGGATTCACCTCGGGAACTTTGTCGAGCACATATTGCAGCGCGTTGCGAGCATTCACCAGCCCGGCTCGCGACCTGACGAAGGCGTCAAAAGCTCGCTTCATCTGCTGAGCATCGCTCGTATCGTCCAGCGGTCCATCCAACTCATAGGCGACGACGAAGTAGCCCTCCTTGAGATAGGGTAGATGCTCGGGGCTGTCTCCATCGCCCTGCAACATGCCCGACAATAGATTGCTGCCCGCTCCGGTGATCAGCACGCAGGGAATCGATTTGGCGGGTAGCTTGCCCAATGGCACGTACACAACCAGTTTTCCACCATGTCCGGGAGTGGAGTAGTAACCGTCGCTGTCGCCGAGCGAGACTTCCCGCTTCCATACGCCGCGGGCAATCTCCTTCGCCGCCACTCGCTCGGGAAAATCTGGTACCGGGACCTCCTCATACGTAAATGGCTCGCTGGCCGAGGGCGAAGCCTGCGGCGGACGAGACAAAGTGACCGCCGCTCCGGCACAAATCAGCACCAGCAACAGGGCGCTGCCGCCGAAAAAAATCAGCGCCATCGTCAGGCAGGATATGCCCCGAGGTCGTTGACGCACGTAGCCGCTATGCGGCACATCGAATGGAGATGGAGTGCCGTAGGACATGCATGCTCCTCACACGCGCTCGAAAATGGTCGCGATTCCTTGACCCAGACCGATGCACATCGTGGCGATTCCGAGTTTGGCGTCCCGGTCAATCATTGTGTTGATCAGCGTCGTGGCGATGCGAGCGCCGCTAGCACCGAGCGGATGCCCAATCGCGATTGCGCCACCGCGCACATTGACCTTTTCTTCGTCCAGCCCCAGCATGCGAATGCAGGCCAGCGCTTGTGCGGCGAAAGCTTCGTTTAATTCGATCAAGTCGATATTAGACAGCGACAAACCGGCCCGCGCGAGCGCCTTCTTCACGGCCGGCACCGGCCCCGTCCCCATCACGCACGGCTCTACTCCGGCCACGGCCGTCGCCCGCACGCGAACCAGGGGCTTCAAACCCAGTGTTTTCGCCCGGTCCTCCGACATAACCAGCAGCGCCGCGGCGCCGTCGTTCAAGGGCGAGCTGTTGCCTGCCGTAACCGTGCCAATCTTGGGCATGAAAGCCGGCTCAAGTGCTGCCAGCGCTTGCATGGTGGCATCGGGCCGCACGCATTGATCGCCCGTGGCCAGGAATCGCCGTCCCTCCTCATCTCGAGCATAGATCGGCACGACTTCCCGTTGAAACTCGCCGCTGGCATGAGCAGCAGCCGCTCGCTGATGGCTCCGCAGCGCGAACGCATCCTGATCCTTCCGCGAAATATCTTGTGTCTGGGCCAGAAACTCTGCCGTGACGCCCATCATGAGCGCTCCCTTGCTCGTCCGCTGAAAGAGCTTGGGATTGAGGTCGAGGCCGTGATCCATCGGCAGATGCTGCATGTGCTCCAGTCCGCCGACGATCTGCACGTCCTCAAAACCAGCGGCAATCGCATGCGACGCCTGGTTCAGCGCCTGCAAGCTACTGCCACAGAGGCGATTGACCGTTGCCCCGCCGCTTTCGACCGGCAAGCCCGCCATGAGCGCAATCGAACGGGCCGCGTTGAGTCCCTGCTCGCCGGTTTGCTGCGTATTGCCGAGAATGACGTCTTCCACCAGCGCCGGATCGATGCCGGTTCGCTCCATAAGCGCCTTCACGCAGGCCACTGCCAAATCGTCGCTCCGCACGTCGCGGAACCAGCCCCTCTCTTTGTGCGCCCGGCCAATTGGCGTCCGCACGCAATCAATTACTACGGCGGACTTCATTTACGCGCCTCCTCCGGGATAAAACTTTCGCCCCTTCGTCGCCATCTCTTTCAAGAGTGGCGTCGGCTGAAACCGAGCGCCCAGCGGCTCCAGCGGCTTGATCATCTCCAGTAGCTTCGCCGCCCCAATTGTATCCGCCCAGTAAAGCAGGCCACCTTTAAACGGCGGAAAGCCCAGCCCAAAAATCAGGCCCAGATCGACGTCTCGGACATCGCGGACAATCCGGTCTTCGAGCATCCGCGTCGCCTCCAGCAGCATCGGCAGGAAAAGTCGATTCGTCAGCTCTTCGCGGGAAAACTTTCGCTCGCCGCGGCGGTAGGGCGCGATCAGTTTTTCCATCGCAGGATCTTCTTCCGCCCTGCCCTTTTTATTTTGATAGGAGAAGAACCCGCGACCCGATTTCTGGCCCAGCCGGCCTTGCTTGACCATCGCCGGCACCAGGGGCGAGGCCACGACGCGATCGGGAAATGCCTGATACATCACCATGCCCGCATAGACAGCCGTATCGAGACCCACGAGATCGTACAGCGTAATTGGTCCCATCGGCATGCCGAACATCGTCGCCGCGCGATCGATATCCTTCATTGAAGCTCCATCGCACAGCAGCTCGATGGCCTCGTTCATGTAGGGGAACAACAGTCGGTTGACGAGAAAGCCTGGACCATCGCCGACGACGACGGGCATCTTGCCGATCCGCTTCGCAAACGCGACCGCAGTAGCGACCGTTTCATCGCTGGTCTTCGCCCCCCGAATCACCTCGACCAGCTTCATTCGCCGCACTGGATTGAAGAAATGCAAGCCGCAGAATCGCTCCGGCTTCTTCAGGCCGGCCGCCAGACGTGTAATGGGAATTGTAGAAGTATTACTGGCCAGAATTGCGTCGGGCCGAAGCTGCGGCTCCAGCCGGGCGAACAACTCCTTCTTGGCTTCTTCTTTTTCAATGATGGCTTCTATGACAAGGTTTGCGGTGGCGATTTCTTCCTCGCGATGCGTCACGGAGAGCAGCGGCGCAAGCTTGAGCGTCTTGCCCAGCTCGGGACCTTTGGATTTGCGGCTATAGGCCGCGTCTTCCAGCACCTGCTTCGCCCCCCGGGCCAGCGACTCCGCATTCGCGTCGGTCAACGCAACGGGCACTTCGCTCTTCAGCGCGGCGGCGGCAATGCCGCTGCCCATGATACCGCTGCCGATGACGCCGACCGATTTGATGGGTGCCGGCGCAACGCCCGACTTATCGAGTCCCGTATCTCGCTTGTTGCGATCGGTGAGGAAAAACACATTGATCAGCGCCGCGTTGATTGGAGAGCCGAAAAGCTGAGCCATTCCCTCTGCTTCGCGCACCAGCGCATTTTCCGCGGGAAGCTGACAGGTCTCCAGCATTAACTCCAGTGCCGCCATCGGCGCCGGGTAGTTACCTTTTGTCTCGTGCTGAATCATCGCGGACGCTGTAGCGCCGAGAAAACCGAGCTCGGTAGGTTCCTCCTTCAACGGCCCGCTCCACTTTTCGCGATCTTTCAAATACTCGCGCGTCTGCTGCTCGCTGCGAATGACTCCAATCGCCGCGTCATCCAGTCTGGAGGGATCGACGACATCGCTGGCCAAGCCCATGGCCATCGCGGAACGTGCATCGAGATTCTCGCCGCCCGTGATCATTTCAAGCGCATTGGCCAACCCCACAAACCGCGGCGCACGCACCGTGCCGCCCCAACCGGGATACAGCCCAAGTTTGACTTCGGGAAACCCGATCTCCGTTTTTGAATTGCTCGACATTACCCGCCGATCACACCAACAAGCCAGCTCCGCGCCGCCGCCTACACAAATGCCGTCAATCGCCGCCACGGTTACGAACGGCACCTGTGACAATCGCTGAAAAAGCTGCTGGCCGCGGCGGCACATCGCCACGACTTCGCTTTTTGGAGCTCCGAGCGATGCCAAAAACTCGCGAATATCTGCCCCCGCAATGAACGTGCCCGGCTTACCCGAGCGAATGATCAAGCCTGCCAAATCGCGCCGCGCCTGAAGTTGATCGAGCAGGACCCGCAGCTCCTCCAGCACCGACAGCGATAGAATATTCGCGCCTTTGCCGGGCAAATCGAAGGTGATCGCCGCCACGTCAGGCTGGGGAAAAGAAAGGGTGAGGCTGTTTGCCATGCGTGCGGCCCTACTGGACGGTTGAGTCGTTACCGTGCATGCTACCGCGACAATCGGCTGTGGAATATCCGGGTACGCAACGTCCTCTTTCTCATCAAGGAGCCACTCGATGAACGCCGTCGTTCGAGTCGTCACTATCACCGCCCTGTTTGGTATGTTCGTCCCTGCCGCCGCCGCGCAGGAAAAGATCGAGGCCGACAAGCTGCCGCAAAAGGTCAAGGATGCGCTGAAAGCCCGCTTCCCGGGCTATATGGTCACGCAGGCGACCAAGGAGCTGGAAAACGGCGAAGTGATTTATGACGTCGAGATGACTGTGGGCGGAAAGAAGAATGAAATGGATTGCAAGGAGGATGGGACGATCGTGGATATTCAGCTTGAGATCGACCCTAAGAATTTGCCGGCTGCAGCTCTCAACGCTATCAAGGCCAAGTATCCCGGCAGCACGATCAAGGAAGTGGGCGAGATTCTCGTGGTCAAGGATAAGAAGGAAACTCGCGACCACTATGAGGTCATGATCGAAACGGCCGACAAAAAAGAGATGGAGCTGACCGTGTCGCTCGATGGCAAAATCGAATAATCGCGGCAAAAATGCGGTTCCGCGCGGCATGACGCTTGCACCGCTTCGCTCCATCCTGAGGGAGGAAGTGCCATGTTCACGACGACAGCGAATCGGGTTAGCAGCAATACCGATCCTGAAATCAATGCTCGCATCTGGCATGAAACAGAAGACCATATGCGACAAATTGCGGCGGGCGGCCGGCCCGCCATCGAGCGACGCCTGCGGGAGCTCGACGAAGAGTGGGACATCGAGCGGTGGGTCGAGACGATGGCCCCGTCGTTCACGCTGATCGGCTTGACACTCGGTCTCGTCAAGGATCGCCGCTGGCTGATTCTACCGTTCGTCGTCCAGTCGTTTTTCCTGCAGCACGCCTTGCAGGGCTGGTGCCCGCCGATTCCTGTCCTCCGGAGACTGGGCGTGCGGACCATGCAGGAAATTGAGCATGAGCGGTGCTGTCTGAAGCATCACTTGGGAACTCTTTGCGATGACGAGCCGTGCCTGCGAAATGACATCGATTGGCACTTGCACCACGTTGGGGCATCCGCGTGAGGCGAAGCGCTCGGCGTGGCAATAGCGCCGCGCAGGAATAAGCAGGCATCGAGCGATTTTTGGCCGCGCTGACCGCTGGATAGCCGCGGTCTGCTCTGCTACCTTCTTAACCAGACGCCTGGTACTTAACCCGGAACTTGCGCCGCGCATGTCCACCGCTATCGCTCCCTCCGAAGTGCAGCCGATTTCCGGCGTCGTGCCGTCTGAGTTTAAGGAAACGACGGTTATGACCGTCTGGCCGTCTGTGGCCAGGTATAGCCTGGGCCGCACCCTGGGAACGCTCTTCGCTGTCACGTGGCCTGACATCTATATCTTCCGGCTCGGTAACTTGATTGCTTTGGCGGCCATTCCGATTGCGCTTGTGCTGTACTTCATGCGGATTGCGCCGTTCATTGGCGTTCGCTATCGCCTTACCAACCGGCGGATCATCGTCGAGCGCGGGTTGACGGGGGTCCTCGATAAGGCCGTCGATCTTGATCGCTTCGATACCATTGTCGTCGAGGTGCTGTCTGGTCAGGCCTGGTATCATGCGGGCGACCTGGTGTTCAAGCTCGGCAATGTCGAGACGTTTCGGCTGGAGGGCGTTTCCCGTCCCGCCGCATTCCGCGAGACGTGCCTCAAGTCGCATCTGGCGCACTCGACGGTGAAGGTCGCGCGACGGAACCGTCGGTAGTCTTGGCGAGTAGTCTTTAGATCTGAGGCTTTAGACTTTAGGATTAGATTGTTGGTCGTCCTAACGTCTAAAAACCAAAATCTAAAGTCTGCCATGTCTCGCTCCATTTCAGTGGCGGCAATTTTCTCGGTTTGCGTTGCCACCTTCGCCTTTGCTGGTACTTACAACAAAACGCTTAGCATCGGCGACGCCGCGCCTGACTGGAAAGGTCTGGAAGGTACGGACGGTAAGAAGCATTCGCTGGCCGACTTCGCCGATAAGGACGTCGTCGTCCTCTGCTTCACCTGCAACACGTGCCCGTATGCCGTCGATTACGAAGACCGCTTGATCGCACTCGCGAAAAAATTCGCCACTGAAGGCAACCGCTGCGCTCTCGTCGCCATCAACGCCAATAAAGTCAAGGATGATCTGCTTCCCGCCATGCAAGAGCGAGCCAAAGCCAAAGGCTTTACCTTTCCCTACCTGCACGATGAGACACAGCGAGTCGCCCGCAGCTATGGCGCGACGTTCACTCCTGAGTTTGTCGTCCTGAACAAAGATCGCAAAGTCGTCTATCTCGGCGCCATGGATGACAGCCCCGACGGCAAGCAGATCACCAAGCGCTATCTCGACGATGCTGTCTCCGCCGCCCTCGCCGGCAAATTACCTGCCATCGCCGAAACGCCCGCGGTCGGGTGCCTCGTGCGGTATGTGAGGGAGCGGAAGTAAATCGGTATCACTTCGACTTCAAATCAAAATCCGCTGTGTTCTGGCCCGGCTTAATCTCTACAGTCAGCTCGGACTTGCTGTTGTATTTACTCGGTACAGCTTCCTTCGAAGGTATCAGCATAGGTTCGTTTTGGTTTGCCTTTTCGCCGGTGGCGCGGAGGGCGCGGATTTCGACGCGAAATTGGCCGGTCCCAAGGCCATCCTTGGCGGCGATCGCGTATTGACCGTTTTTCACCGCTGTCCAGGCCGCTTGCCGCTGGCCGCCGACTGTCGGCACAAAGGTAATCGTTGCATCGTCTAGCGGGGCGCCGTCGAGCGCCACTTTGCCAGTTACGCTGGCTCCCATGCCCGCGCCGCAGCCGAGCAGCGGCATCAGGCACACAAGACCGAGGCCGATTCGCTTAAAAATCACCGATTGTCTCGCCCCCGTTAATCGTCAACAGCGCCCGCCACACGTTCAAATCGATGTTGTTGCTGACAAAACGCACCGAACTGTCGGCCAGCACCACGTGCACACCGCCCGAGTGCAGGCTGCGGCTGGCGCAGGTCTCATTTCCGGTGGCGGCAGCCGTCCAGGGCCGGAACGGATCGTTGTTTTGGACCGAGCGGCAGCCCTGGGCTGAGTTCGGGCAGCGATCGGGCAGCTTGCTGTTCGGCGCAAGCTCCGAGAACAAAAACTGGAACGATGCCTGATCTCCCCAAATGAACCCACGCGCGTCCTGCTCGTTCATGCCGCCCAGCGCCTCGGCGAGAGCCGCGCTGTTTGAGGTTCCGTCGCTGATGTCCGCGATTCGCGCAGGCACATTCGCCCCGAAGAACGCTTTGTAACCTTGCGTCGAGCGATCGTACGAAATGGGCAGCACATCATTGGTCGTAAATCCGTGCCAGATGCCGAAGTAATTGCTGCGATAGTAGTTAATCATCACTGTAGGCTGTGTGTACTTGGGCTTCTGGTTGTCTGTGGGGCAGCGCAGGTGCGGCATCGGCGCAGTGGTCACCGGAATGTTGGCGTTCGTCGTAAACCAGGCGTTGCCTGTCTGGCCAGTGAAATCGATCAGGTTGAGCATGCCATAGACGTTGTTTTGCTCGATGTATGGAAACAAACAGACGTGAAAATTGAGCCGAGGCGTGGTGAAATTGGTCGTGGTGGAATTCCAAATCACGCCGGGCGGAAAGCAGCGTTGCGTGCCCTCATAGTTGTGCAGCGCCAGCCCCAACTGCTTGAGGTTATTCTTGCATCGCGTCCGCCGCGCCGCCTCCCGTGCACTCTGCACCGCCGGCAGCAGTAGCGCCACCAAAACTCCGATGATGGCGATCACGACTAGCAGCTCGACGAGCGTAAACGCGCGCCGAGGAGAGAGCGAGCGCATGGAATACCAAATCAAAAGGCGGGTGGGCGGAGGTTGGGTAGGCGCTCGCAATATAAGCGTCGGCTGATGTTTGAACAATGAAAATGGGATCCGCCGCTGGCAGTATGCGGCGACACAAATGGGCGAGTTCGAACCTTCCCGGGCACAAAGTCCGAGGTCGGGCGACGGAGGTCGGCCGGCGCTTCCCTTTTTTGGTTTTTGGAGGGAAGTCGTGCAGTTGATTGACGTAAGTCGTCGGCTCGCAGCGAACTTGTGAATTTGGGGAGCACTTCCCAAAGGGAAGTGCTGGAAGCGCCGGAAGTCGAGAAAGGGATGGTGAGTCGGTCAACGCGCTTTGTCCAAAGCCCGAGGTTGGAGGTCGGGAATATCGAGCCTGAGGGAGGGCGTCGACGGAGCGGGAGGAGCAGAGGAAGCGCTTCCCTTTTTTGATTTTTTGAGGGAAGGGGGGCCGGTTCGCTTGACGTAAGTCGTCGGCTCACAGTGACTTGTGAATTCGGGAACCACTTCCCAAAGGGAAGCGCGGGAAGTGAAGGAGATGGATGGATGTTTGTCATTGGTCAGTAGGTCAGTCGTCAGTAGCCAGTGGCCGGTCAGCCAGGAGCCAGTGGTCAGTACGGCACTGCCTGATGTGCGGTTAGCCAGTGGCCTGTGACCGGCAAACGCGCGCGGCCGTCCCTAATACCAATTGAAAAACGGCGCGAAAAGCGGGCGATAAATCCGGCGGATTTGGCAATTTTGCGGAAGACCGCAATGGGGTCCCATGACTAGTTTTAAAAAACCGAGCGCGCGACAACTGCGGTCGGTGAGGTGCGGATGGGACGCATTCATTAGCTTCTCGCCTTTTCCGCTCTGTTCCGCTTCGTTGCAATTGGCCGAAGGGCGGTTTGCGACGAGGTTCGATCACTTCATCTCTTTCAAAAACTCAGCGACCATTCGGCTGCACTTATCGGGCTGGTCCAGCCAAGGAAGATGGCCGGCGTCTGGCAGAACTTTGCAGCGGGCATTGGGCGCAATGTCTGCCATCTCGAGGCCGAGAGCCGAAGGTCCGAGTTGATCGTTGTCGCCCCAGATAAATAGCGTGGCCGGCCGCAGGTTCTTAAGCTCGGGCCGAAGCTGGTAGGTCCCTTTTTTGTCCGTCAACATTTTCTCAAGCAGCGTGTCCCAGCTCGAGGCGAATCCTGGCAAGCGCTGATTGGCCAATTCGGCTTGCAACAGCTCGTCCGGGACGCGGTTGATGTCGGCAACCAATCGCGCGGCGAATGCGCCGCGAACGCCCTGGAAAACGGGATCTTTCGCCGATTTCTGAGGCGAATTAGTCACGCGCTCGGAGCTCCCGGCGGGTTCGCCGAGAAGTACCAATTTGGTCACGCGCTCTGGTTGGTCGATGGCAAATTGGAGGGCCCACAGGCCACCCATCGAATTGGCAACTAGATTGGCGTCAGGCAGGTCGAGCTCCTTCAACACGCTGGTGATGACATCGACTGCGTGCGCTCTTAGCGCCGTATTCCGGTAATCGAATTCGTCGGAGAGTCCGTGTCCGGGACGGTCGAGCGCAAAGATATGAAAATCCTTTTGGAGAGCGCTGATCAGGGGAATGAAGCTGCAGGCACAGCTTCTTCCGCCATGAATCAAAAGCAGTGGTTTCCCCTGACCGGCTTCCAGCACATGGACCGTCATTTGAGGCTTCTCGAGATTCAAATACCGCGAGGTCGCCTTCACGTCGTATTTTGCCAAGAGGGCGTCTTGAGCCTTCTTAAACGCCTTAACTTCCGGGCTTAGAGGATTTTCGGCAGGGAGAGCACGCGCAAAGGTCGCGACCGCTAATAGGGAAATCAAGATAGCCAGGTGTTTCACGGTGTTCTCTCTTAATGAGATGGGTTAGCTGATCTGAAAAAAGGGAACGTGACTCGAATCAGAACCGAATGGGAGGTCGTTCTCCTGTTTGAGCATGCGGAATGCGACCGCCGCTCAAATCTCCAAGAACTCTTCCAGCGCGTCGCGCATGACATTGGCGTCTGGGTCGATACCGGTCCAGATCTTGAAGCTGATGACGGCTTGATTGACGAGCATGCCCAGGCCGTCGAGAGTTCGGCAGCCGCGATCGGTGGCGGCGCGGATGAGCCAGGTTTGGGGCGGGTTGAAAACGACGTCAGCGACGATTAGGTCGGGGCGGAGGGAATCGAGGGCGATGGGCAGGCGGGCGTGGGCGTCGCCGAGGCCGATGGAGGTGGCGTTGATGAAGATGGCGGCTGTATCGGAGATGGCGTAGTCGCCGGTGAGCGGCGTGAACTCAGCTTTGACGCTGGTGCGCTGGCGGAGGAGATCGACGAGGGCCTGACCGCGGTCGGCGGCTCGATTGACGATGGTGATTTCACCAGCGCCGGCCAGGGCCAGTTCGACGGCGATGGCCCGCGCGGCGCCACCGGCGCCGAGGATGACGAGGCTCAAGCCGGCTGGATCGCATGCTTCGCGGAGCGATTGATAAAAGCCTTTGCCGTCAGTGTTTTCGCCGATGAGCTTATCGCCAACGCGGTTCATGCAGTTGACCGCGCCCATCAGTTCGGCCGCTGCACTGAGCGAATCGAGGTATTGAATGACCGCGACTTTGTGCGGAATTGTAAAATTGGCCCCTTTGAAGCCGAGGGCCCGCAGGCCGCGCATGGCGTCGGCCAGTTTTTCCGGCGGCACTTCGCAGGTGAGATAGCGCCAATCAAGCCCGGCAGCCGCGAAGGCCTTTTCCATCATGTACTGCGTGGGATTGCCGGCGACCGGATGTCCGAGGCAGCAGACGAATTCTTGCGATGGAGGCGACGGCGGCATGGAGCGTTCCGGTTTCAAGTTCCACGTTTCAGGTTTCAAGTTGGTGTACGCTTGCCGTTAAGTCAACGTGAAACTTGGAACTTGCAACTTGAAACTAGTCCGCGATGAGTTGTTTCATTTCCCGGACGGCACGCTCCAGGCCGACGAGGACGGCGCGCGAGATGATTGCATGGCCAATATTCAGCTCGTGCATGTTCACAATTCGCGCGACGGGATTGACATTGTGATAATTGAGGCCGTGGCCGGCGTGCAAGGCTAATCCGAGATCGCAGATCAGCTTGCCGGCATTAGTGAGTGCGACAAGCTGCTCGTGCTGCACGGCTCCGCGGGCCAGCGCATACTGACCCGTGTGCAACTCGACCGCATCAACGTTAAGCTGCCTGGCCAACTCGATCTGCCGCGGATCGGGATCGAGGAACAGGCTGACGGCAATCCCCGCGGCCTTCAATCGTTCTACCGCTTTCGATGTGGCCGCACGGTGCGTGACCACATCTAGGCCGCCTTCAGTCGTTACTTCTTCGCGCCGCTCCGGGACAATCGTCGCCTGATCGGGCTTTACGTCGCAGGCGATGCCGACGATCTCGTCGGCCACCGACAGCTCCAAGTTGAGCTTGATCGCCACCGTCTCGCGAAGCAGCCGCAGGTCGCGATCCTGAATGTGCCGCCGGTCCTCGCGGAGATGAATGGTGATGCCATCGGCGCCGCCCAGCTCGGCCAGCGCAGCCGCAGCCACTGGATCAGGCTCATACGTCTTGCGCGCCTGACGCAGTGTGGCAACGTGGTCGATGTTGACGCCGAGCTCGGGCATTGGGGAAGGGATCAGGGATCAGGGTCAGGGCTCAGGGGTCAGGGGTCAGGAGTCAGGAGTCAGGTCATGAGTCAGAGCGAGACATGAGACACGTATTCACGGTTCGCCGCATATAAGCACCTCAGCATAGTCAATTCCCGCGGCGAATGCGCGTCGCTCGAAGCTGACGAGTTAGCAGCTGCTGCGTACAATGAACAGGTCCAAAGGTGCGACGCGCCGGCGGCATTTCTGATCAGCGGCGGCGAGCATTTCAGCATGGACCCCCAGCGCGAACGAATTCAAGCCGACTTGCGGGGCCTGCTCGCGGGCGACGTTTTCTGCGACGACCGCTTTACTCTGATGTACGCCTCGGACGCGAGCATTTATCAAATGCGGCCGCTGGGGGTGGTCCGGCCGCGGGGGGTGGCGGATGTGCGTGCTGTGGTGCGCTACGCGGCCGAGCAATCGATTCCAATCCACGCCCGCGGCGCTGGCACCGGACTGGCCGGCGAGTCGCTCGGCCCGGGTCTGGTGCTCGATTTTAGCCATTCGATGCGCCGCATCGTCGGGATCAATGGCGATACCGTGACCGTGCAGCCCGGCGTCGTGCTGGGCCAGCTCAATCGTTATCTGGCCGGCTTTGGCCGGCAGTTTGGTCCCGACCCCGCGACGGGCGGTGTGACCACAATGGGCAGCGTCGTGGCACTCGATAACTCGGGCAGCAACTGGCTCCGCCATGGATCCGCTCGCAAGCACGTCGTGAATCTTCAGCTTGTGCTGCCCGACGGCGACGTGATGGAAGCCGGCACGCATCCGGTCACCGACGATCCGCATCGCGACTCCAATCCTCGCCGCCGCGACCTCGTCCGCCGCCTGGCTGAGCTCATCGACCGCGAGCAGGCGCATATTAAGGAGCGGCAGCCCAAAGCCTGGGTCAACCGCTGCGGCTATCACCTCTATGATGTGCTGAACACCGATGCCACGGGCCAAAGCGAGCTTGACCTGGCTCGGCTGATCGTCGGCAGTGAAGGGACGCTCGCGCTGGTTACACAAGCGACGCTGCGCACGGTGCCGATTCCCAAGCATCGGGGCCTGGCGTTATTGTTTTTCGACCGCCTGGAATCGGCCGCCACAGCCGCAATCGAAGCTCAGTCGCTGGGTCTGTCGGCCTGCGATTTGATCGACCGGCGCATTCTTTCGCTGGCCCGCGATATCGACGAGTATTATGCCCGTGCTATTCCGCGCGACGCCGAAGCGATGCTCCTCATCGAGCAGCAGGCCGACGACGAGCGTGAGGTGATTGACGGCCTGCAGCAAGCCGTCATCCGCTGGCAGCGGCGCGAGCGATTGGCATTTGGTTTTCATATGGCCTTGGCGCCGGAGGAATTCGACGCCTTCCGCCGCCTGGCCCGCCGCGTTTCGCCGACGCTCTATCGTGTACAAGGCGCCGACCGGCCTACGCCATTCATTGAGGATATCGCCGTGCCGCCGCCAGCGCTGCCGGACTTTCTCGTGCGGCTGCAAAATATTCTGAAATCGCACCAGGTCACGGCCTCGTTCTTTGCCCACGCTGGGCACGGCCAGCTGCACGTCCGCCCATTTCTCAATTTGGCGGACGAAAGCGACGTCCGGAAAATGCAATCGCTCGCCGATGAGCTGTACGAGGAGGTCTGGAAAGTCGGCGGCACGATTAGCGGCGAGCACGGCAGCGGTCTGAGCCGCACGTGGTACCTGCGAAAGCAATTCGGCCCGCTGTACGATGTGTTCCGTGAAGTAAAGCGCATCTTCGATCCGCACCATCTGCTCAACCCGGGCAGGGTCATCGCCGATGCTCCACAGCCGATTACGAAAAATCTCCGAACCGTCCAACAGAATGGCATGCTCCAGGAGCATAGCTGCAATGGTGCAGCGCCTGCGCTTGAAAAGTCGCCGGCAGGCGTTAAGCCGCTCGAGCTCCTATTAGCGTGGAACAGCAAGCTGCCCGCGACCGCCGCCGCCTGCAACGGCTGCGGCCGCTGCCGCACGCAGTCGCCCGAGGCGCGGATGTGTCCCATCTTTCGCATCGCGCCGTCAGAGGAAGCGTCACCCCGAGCCAAAGCGAATTTGATTCGAGCCGTAATTGCCGGCCAACTCGATCCGGCGTCGCTCGCCAAAGAGGAGCTGAAGGAAATCGCCGATCTATGCGTGAACTGTCATCAGTGTCGCCTCGAATGTCCCGCGGCCGTCGATATTCCCAAGCTGATGATCGAGGCCAAAGCGCAATACGTCGCCAGCAATGGACTGGGCACTGCGGATTGGGTCCTTTCGCGACTCGACTCCATGACCCGCTGGTCGTCGCGCTTCGCCCCGCTGTCAAATTGGTTCCTGCATACGCGTTGGACACGGTGGCTGCTCGAAAAGCTGGTCGGCATTGCGCAAGGCCGTAAGCTGCCGCAAGTCGCGTCCTCCAGTTTTCTGCGCCGGGCCGAGCGGCGGCGTCTGACGCGGCCGACGCGCCGCACCGGCGGCAAGGTGCTTTATTTCGTCGATCTATATGCTAACTGGTACGACGTGCAGCTCGCCGACGCGCTTGTCGCGGTGCTGCAGCACAACAACATCGCCGTATATGTCCATCCGGGCCAGCAGCCCTCAGGCATGAACCGCCTCGCGATCGGCGACGTGGAGCGGGCTCGCGTTGCGGCGGCTCGCAATGTGCGCATCCTGGCCGAAGCCGTGCGACAAGGCTATGAAATTGTCTGCTCCGAGCCGACCGCCGCCCTCTGCCTCACGCGCGAGTATCCCGATCTGCTCGACGACGACGATACGCGCCTGGTCGCTGCACACACGCACGAAGCCTGCACCTATCTATGGCAATTGCATGAGGCAGGCAAGCTCGAGCTCAATTTCCAGCCGCTGAACCTGACGCTCGGGTATCATCTGCCCTGCCACTTGCGGGCGCTGGAAGTGGGCTCGCCCGGCGAGAATCTCCTGCGGCTCATCAAAGGTGTCACCGTGCGGCGGATTGAGCGTGGCTGCAGCGGGATGGCCGGCACTTTTGGCCTCAAACGCGAGAATTACCGGGCCAGCCTGCGCGCGGGGTGGGGCCTGATCCGTGCCGTACGCGATCCGGGTGTGCAGCTCGGCGCGACGGAATGCAGCGCGTGTAAAATACAGATGGAGCAGGGCACCTCGAAGCCGACGATTCATCCGATCAAAGTTTTGGCCCTGGCCTACGGCATCATGCCTGAGATCGAATCGCTGCTGTCGGCGCACAGCGGGGAGCTAACGGTCACCTAATCACCGTCGCATGAAGATCGTCGCATGAAAATCAATGTGAAGCTGTTCGCCGTCGCCCGCGAGCGGGCTGGCACCAGCGCGATCGATGTCGAGCTGTCGTCGCCGGCCACTGTACGGCAGCTGCGCGGCGCGCTAGTCGAGCAGTATCCGGCCCTCCGCGACGTGGTCCCGTATGTTCGCTTTGCCGTGAACAGCGAATATGCCGCCGATGCCACGCCGATTGCACCGCAGGCCGAAGTTGCCATCATTCCTCCCGTCAGCGGCGGCTAAATCCCCAACCCCAAATCGAAAAATCCAAACTCGCCGTGATATCGCTCACGACTTCGCCGATCGATGCAAGCTCTGTCCTGGCGGGTGTCGCTTCGTACGACGCCGGGGCGGTCGTTCTGTTCCTGGGCACGACCCGCGAATTCACCAAGGGCCGGCGCACGGCTTCGCTCGACTACGAATGCTACCCCGAAATGGCTGAGAAAAAGCTGGCAGAACTGGAAGCCGAGGCCCGCCGCCGCTGGCCGCTCATCGGCTGCTCAATCGTCCACCGGCTGGGCCATCTAGAACTCGGCGAAGCCAGCATTGCCATCGTCGTCAGCTCTCCCCATCGTCAGGACGCCTTCGCCGCCGGCCAGTGGCTTATTGATACAATCAAGGAAGTCGTCCCGATCTGGAAATGCGAAAACTGGGCCGATGGAACACGCGAGTGGGTTCATCCCGGCTTAGACAACCAATGACGAGCAACGAACCACTCATCGACACGCTCGGCCGCGTCCACACCAACCTTCGGTTGAGTGTCACCGACCGCTGCAACATCCGCTGCTTCTATTGCATGCCGGATGAAAACGTGCGGTTCTTGCCGCGGCGCGAAATCCTTACGTTCGAGGAAATCGAGCGCTTCGTCCGAGTCGCCGCGTCGCTCGGCGTGAACAAGCTCCGCCTGACCGGCGGCGAGCCGCTGGTGCGGGCCGAACTGCCGCGACTGGTCGAGCGGCTGGCGGCCATCGAGGGCATTTACGACATCGCCCTGACGACCAACGGCATTCTGCTCGAGGAGCAAGCGCAAGCGCTCAAAGACGCCGGCCTCGCCCGCATCAATATCAGCCTCGACGCGCTCACCGAAGAAACATTTCGCAAAATTGCCCGCCGCGACGGCCTCGATCGCGTGCTGGCCGGCATCGCCGCCGCCAAAGCCGCCGACTTTAAAAAAATCCGCCTCAACGCGGTCGCCATCAAAGGCATCACCGAGCCGGAGGTCGTGCCGCTGGCCAATTTCGCCCGCGCCGGCGGCATGGAAATGCGGTTCATCGAGTTCATGCCACTCGACGCTGAAAACAACTGGCAGCACGATCAGGTCCTCTCGGGCCAGGAAATTCGCCGCCAGATCGAACAAGCGATTGGACCGCTCGAGCCGGCGCAGCGAACCGATCCCAGCCAGCCCGCCACCGATTATCGTTTCGCCGACGGCAGTGGGACGATTGGCTTCATCAATCCGGTCACGCAGCCCTTCTGCGAAGATTGCAATCGCCTGCGTATCACGGCGGAAGGAAAAATCCGCAACTGTCTGTTTTCCACCGTCGAGTGGGACGCTCGCGCCCTCCTTCGCGGCGGCGGCACCGATCCCGATCTCGCCCAGCTCCTTCGCGATTGCGTCCGCGCCAAAAAGCCAGGCCACGGCATCGATTCGCCCGGATTCGTCCGCCCAGCCCGCGCCATGTACGAAATCGGCGGCTAAGTCATGGCTCGGATTTATCTCGATAACGCCGCGACGAGCTGGCCCAAGGCCGAAGCCGTCTATGGCGCGGTCGATCACTATCAGCGGCAGCTCGGCGCGCCAGCCGGAAGAAGCAGCTACGCCGAGGCCTCCGACGTGGAGCGCATGATCGGCTCCTGTCGCAAGAAAATCGCGACGCTCATTGGTGCCACCGATCCCTTCCGCATTGTCTTTACGTTTAATGGCACCGATTCCCTCAACTTAGCTTTGCACGGATTGTTGCGGCCAGGCGATCACGTCGTCACCACCGTTTGCGAGCACAATTCGGTTCTTCGCCCGCTTAGATTTCTGGCCCAGCGCGACATTACCACGACGTACGTCCCGTGCGATGGCCACGGCTACATCGATGCCGACGCCATTCGAGAGGCTATCACGTCCAAGACGCGCCTCATCGCACTGATTCACGCCTCCAACGTCACCGGCGCGATTCAATCGGCCGAAGCCGTTGGAAAAATCGCCGCGGATCACGGCGTTTTCTTCGTGCTCGACGCCGCGCAATCGCTCGGCCACGTCCCGATTGATGTCACCTCCCTCGGCTGCCATCTATTGGCCGCGCCAGGTCACAAGGGGCTGCTCGGCCCGCTCGGGACCGGCGTGCTGTACATCGCGCCAGGCGTCGAACAGCAGCTACTGCCCCTTCGCCAAGGCGGCACTGGCACGAAGAGCGACGAAGATCGTCAGCCCGACAGCCTGCCCGACCGCTATGAATCCGGAAATCTTAACGTGCCAGGCATCGCGGGCCTGGAAGCCGGCGTCACGCATGTTCAGCGGCTTGGCGAATCGCACATTCTGGCGCACAGTCGCGCCCTTGTGCAGCGACTGCTGGCGGGCTTGACCGGCTTGCCGGGCCTTCGCCTCTACGGTCCGCCGTCCGGCGCCAACCGCGTCGGCGTCGTCAGTCTGAACGTCGCCGGCTACGATCCGCAGGAGCTCGCCGCCGTCCTCGATGCTAATTGGCGCATTCAAACTCGCGCTGGCCTGCACTGCGCCCCGCGCATGCACGCCGCCCTCGGCACTTCTCCCAGCGGCACGCTCCGCCTCAGCCCCGGTCACTTCACCACGCAAGACGACATCGACGCCGCCATCGCCGCCTTCGCTGAAATATGTCGCGGGTAACTTTGGTCCTTGCTTGCAATTTGGTCATTGAGCGGGGAAATTGTCGTCAGGAGCTTGCGTGCGGAGATCAAATATGAACTGGCACCGCCAAATTGCGTTTTTCATTGTCATTTCGTCCGCGCTGGGTCTGGCCCGTGCTGCCGATCCGCTGAAGGCGGGCGTTGCCGTCGTCGATATCACGCCGCCGCCGGGCTATCGGATGGCCGGCTATTACAACGAGCGGCGGAACACGGGGACCCACGATCCGCTGCTCGCCAAAGCTGTAGTCTTTCAGCAGGGGGATACGAAAGCTGCCCTCGTCGAATGCGACCTGGTGAGCATGCCGGCCGAGGTGGCTTCGAAGGCTCGCGAACTGGCTGAAAAACACGCTGGTGTCCCCGCGCGGTATATCGTCGTCTCAGCGACCCACTCGCATACCGGCCCGCTGTTTACGGGCTCCCTGAGAAAGCTGTGGAGCGAACAAGCAACCGCGCGCGAGGGAAAAGACGCGGCCGAGGCGTTCGATTATCCGGCTGCCCTCGTCGAACGGATTGCGCAGGCCATCGAACAAGGCGCGAAGAATCTCAAAGAAATCAGACTAAGCGCCGGGGCCGGCGAGCAGCTCGGACTGTCGTTCAATCGCCGGTTTCACATGAAGGATGGGACGGTTCGCTTCAACCCGGGCCGCCGCAATCCAGAGATTGTGCGGCCAGCAGGCCCGATTGATCCGGCCGTGAGCGTTCTGCTGCTTGCCGATGCCAACGGCAAGCCGTTTGCCTCGTTGACGAACTTTGCGATGCACCTCGACACGATCGGCGGCACTGACTACGCCGCCGATTATCCGTACTATGTCGAGCGGCGCTTGCGCGACAAGCTCGGCGCTGATTTCGTCTCCTTCTTTGGGACCGGCACGTGCGGCGACATCAATCACATCGACGTCAACGCGACAGAAAACCAACTCAAGGGACACGCCGAAGCGGAGCGGATCGGCAATACGCTGGGCGACACCGTGGTGACGACGCTACCCAAGCTTGTGGAGCAAAAGCAGCCGTCGCTGGCCGTGCGGCAGAAACTGATCGACGTGCCGGCGCAGCAGTTTTCGGCAGATGATGTCGCCAAAGCGAAGGAGCGAATGAAGAAAATCGGCACGCGCGATCTGACGTTCCTGGAACAGGTTGAATGCAACAAGATCGTTGATGTTTCGCAGCGTTATGCCAATGGCAAAGTGCCGATTGAGGTTGTGGCGATTCGCCTCAGCCCCGATGTCGCGATCGTCACGCTTCCTGGCGAGGTGTTCGTCGAGCTAGGCTTGGCGATCAAGCAAGCCTCGCCGTTCAAGACGACGCTGGTCATCGAGCTGTCGAACGACGCGCCGGCTTACATTCCAAC
>Ga0136846_1235080_pt1 | contig 20673 bp, 10 predicted proteins | sample HopSoiMetagenom2_FD_96841 | JGI IMG/M metagenome (GOLD analysis project Ga0136846, IMG submission 96841) | Grasslands soil microbial communities from Hopland, California, USA - 2 Assembly 2016 (version 4) | ecosystem: Environmental > Terrestrial > Soil > Grasslands | place: USA: Hopland...
CCTGGAGGCTATGGCCCGCCAACTCGAAGCCAGCGGCCGCTACCGCTTGCTGCGCCGGTTCGAGGGCTGCACGCTATATCCGTTGGGTGATCCCACGAACCTGCGCCATGGCGTCTATCTGGATGTGGAGACCACGGGCAAGGATGCCGCCCGCGACGAGATCATCGAACTGGCCATGGTCCCGTTCCAGTATGACGCCGAAGGCCGCCTATGCGGCGTCAGCGCGCCCTTCGTCGAGCTGCGCGAGCCCTCGATCCCGATCTCCGAAGAAATCACCCGCATAACCGGCATCACCAATGACATGGTGGCCGGCAAGTCGATCGACCCGAACAAGGTCGCCGCCTTCATCGAGCCGGCCGTCATCGTCGCGGCGCACAATGCCGGCTTTGATCGCCGCTTCGTCGAGCGGTTCTGCGAGGCCTTCAAGCACAAGGGCTGGGCCTGCTCGATGGGCCAGGTCGACTGGGCCGGGGAGGGGTTCGAGGGGACCAAGCTTTCCTATCTCGCCAGCCAGTGCGGGTTCTACTTCGACGGCCACCGGGCCGAGAACGACTGCCTGGCCGGCCTGGAGATCCTGGCCCGGCCGCTGGCGAGCGGCAAAACCGCCCTGGCGCACATGCTGGAGACCGCTCGCGCCCCTACCTGGCGCATCGCCGCCGAGCGCGCGCCCTATGATTTCAAGGACAAACTCAAGGCGCGCGGCTACCGCTGGAACGGCGAAGAGGCCCTGGCCCCCAAGGCCTGGTACATCGACGTGGCCGAAGCCGACCGCGAGGCCGAACTCGACTACCTGCGTCAGGAAATCTACGGCGGCGAGGTCCATCTGGCCCCCCGTCGGATCACCGCGTTCGAGCGGTTTTCGGATCGCGCTTAGCTTGGCCAGCGTGCGCGCTTGGCCCGGCTTGAGCGCAGGCCGATCGGCGATAATCTGCGGGTAACGCCATGAGATAAGGATCAGAGAAAGCCGCACTCCTCACCCAGCCAGTAGGCGGTCTCCAATCGATCGGGCGTTGGGTAAGGCTCTGAACCGATCCCGCCGAGAGGCGTCAGCCGCCAGCCTCCCTCGTCCAGGGTGACGCGCAGCCTCAGGATGACCTTCCCACCAGCCCGCGCATCGGCAAGGCTACGACTAGAGGACCAATAGGCGTGTTGAGCAAACAGCCATGTCTCCATCATGTGTGTGAGAAACGCCGCCGGCGTTGCGGACTGCCAGGCGCTCGCCTCGTCGCGGGCGCGCCAGAGCGGCAAGCGATCCGCCCGGCCGGAGCGCCGCTCACCCGGATCGATCTCGCTTAGGCAAAGCGCCAGCGTCCGGCAGATCGCCTCCGGCAAGGCTCTTCGGTCCACGAGCCCCGCTCGGATTTCGCCAACCATGGTGACGGGGCACCACTCGATCGGCGGCGTCAGCCATGATCCGGGCGTTTCGCTAGTGGCCCAGCCCTTGGCGTTAGACCGGAAGATGTCGACGAGTTGCGAGGTGGACTTGGGCGACGGATCAAGCTGGGTCAGGCACCAGTAGAACCAGCTTTCCAGGGCATAGCGGAAGGCCTGGCGGACCTGAAGACGACGCCAGGCCACACTAGCTGGAGCCTCTGGTGAGGCTTTCGCCATCGCCGCCCGGATCACATCAAATTCGGCGTCCGGGTCACTTTGGACAACAGACTTGAGCAACGCCAAGGTCGAGCGTCGGTGCTCATTGGCACGCACGCCGCAAAGGGACTCGCTGAAGGCGGACTGCTCCTCAGGCGTCACCTCGTCCATGTCCCAAAGCTCGACCCATCGCGCGACGTCGACACAGTCGACCTCGACTTTTCCCAGCGTCGAAAAGGCTGGGTGCTGAAGTTCCTCGGCGAAGGTGCTTTCGAAGGCGTCCAACGCTGGCTCGAACAGTTCACTCGCGGCCCAGGCCCGCCGGCCGGCCGCGATCGGTCCTGCCCAACCAAGCGCCTTGATGGATGGTCCGTAAGTGATAGCGGCGGTGAACGCCGTCGATCTTGCCCGATCCGCCTTGAACGTTTCCCAGGCCTTGCCGGCAAAGACATAGCGCTCGGCGTTGATAAACCCTTTCAGCACCCGGGCGCCGGGAAGTTCGGCTCCGGCTCCCCTGAGAAACTGCGACCAGGCGTACAGAACTTCGATCCTGTCGACAAAATCCCGCAACAGCGTGTCGGAGGCCAGGGCGGGCGCGGATTTTTCGGCCAAGCGGGTGGCCTGACGCGCCGCCCAGGCGACCACAACAAACGGACGGATTCGTTGCCCGACGTTATTGAGCCCCGGCAAGACGGCGTCCATAAGCTCGAAATTGAGCTGCCGCAAACCCAAGGGGTCCACGCCGCCAAGGTTCGGCATGCCGTCGATCTGCGTAAGTGCTGGACGATCGGCGGCTGCAGACCGCTCGACGAACTGAGTCAGAGCTTCGCTCATCCCTCGTCTCCCCCGAAGATGATCACGCCGTGGCCGCAGTTTCGGGCGGTGGCGACAAGGCGCATGCGAAAGGCTTCAGCGTCGGCTGCGGGGAGCGCGCCGTAGCATTTCGGACAGATCTTCTGGTGACGTTTGCCGAAATAAATCTGACTTCGCAGGCGCGCATTGGTCAGGCCGCCATAGAGGATCGGCCATTGCTCGCCGCTCAAGTTCTTCAACGGAGACGTCTCCAGCCGCAACACGTCCGCTGGGGTCGGATTCTTGAGGACTCGCACAAAGTCCGCGACGATCTCCTCGATCGAACGCTCGGCCTGGATTGCCGACCAGGCCGAGGCGATGTCCGCCCCACCGGCCCGCGCATAGAGCGGCGCGTCCTCCGGATCTGGCGCGGGGCCATCCAGCGGCAGTCTGAGACGGTGCAGATGGGCGCGCACGTTGGCCGGCCTCACCGGCCCCACTAGCGCGAGCAGTGAAGCGGCGACCATGTTCCGATCCTCCGCCTTCAGGCTTTCTGGACGCAAGGCGCTAGCGATGCGCGCCAGCCAGTTCGCCACCAACTCGGCCGGCCAATCGAGGCGCTGTCCCATATGGTTGAGGAGCTCAAGCGCCAGGAGCCCCCAGGCGGGGGCTTTCTCCGGCTCAAGCGCCCATTCGAAGAACTCGACCGTAAGTTCCTCGGATTGGACGAACGCCTCTTCGTGGCGCCGCTGCAGTCGTTCGGCGCGCGCGATTTCCTTGTCGTCGGCGTCCTCGCCGAGATCGTCGATCACGGGTCCCTCATAGACGCCCTTCTTGCCACGCAGGGCTCGGCGCAATTGATCGACCAGCCGGGCCATCACCTTGGCGTCGTCGACCAAGGTGGCTCCGCCCGGAGACGTCGGGGGCGTCCAAGTCAGGTCGCCCACCGGGATCATGACGTCGTCGGCGGGGTCGGCGCGCTTTGGGCCAAAGTCGCTCGACTTTACCAAGCCCGGTAAACGGTCAGGCTCGGCGAATATCCAATCGAGCAAAGCGACGACATCGTCAGGCGTGTCGGAGCCGCCGAGAAAGGCAAAGAGCCGCGGCGCCAGGCTCCCGATCCGACGCGCGACCGTACTGGCCGCGGATGAGGACGCATAGCCCTCGGCAATATCGGTCTTGGTGCTGACCCGCAGGACCAGCCGGCCCGCACTCCACGCCTTGGTCTCCAGATCGGGCGCTTCCAGGTGGAAGGTACCGGACTCGTCGATCGTCACCCGTCCCAGAACCTCGGGCCCCAGGCTGGTCAGTTGCTCGACGACCGCTGAGCCGCTCATGCGGGGCGTCAGGACCCAACCGCGAAGGGTCGCTCCGTCGAGCTGGGCCCGCAGCACGCCGACGCTCGGCTCGTCGCTCTCGGCATCCTCGGCGATCGTATCCACGGCCTCTGGCGCGTCGGCCGGTTGCCAGCCCCAAAGAGCCGAGGCTTTGGGGCGAAGGCGCAGGACCGCAGCCTCGACGTTCCCGTTATCGCCGAGGGCGCGCGCGCTGGCGTTCGCGCTGCCGGAGACGACCAGCGACCCTTTGCGGCAGACGATCTCGTAGGCCTTGGCGTGAAGAGGCCGGCGGTCGTCGGCCATACAGTCCAAGGAAACCGCTCGGACAGGGAGACCCGATCGCCGCGGCCAAGTCGGCGCCGTGCCAATCGCCGCGCTGTGATGGTGATGGACATGGATCTCATCGACGCCGAGCTGCCGACCGAAGGCCTCCAGGCCGCTTCCGTCGTCGAAATAGGGCGAGGCCACCACCAAGCGGGTGGCCCCGCCGAACTCGGCGGCCCAGTCGGCCAGCTGCGTGCCGATGCCTTCTGTCAGGCCGTGCAAGACGCGGAGGTCACCACGGTCAGTCCTGCCGCTGCTGGCGCGAACGAGATCCTCCGCCAGCATCGCGCACCGATCCGCAGCCTGGTGGCGAACGCGCGGGTGCTGCGCCAGCTGTTCGAACAAGTTGGCAACATCACCGAACGCCGACGCGGCGAAACTGGGATGGAGATGCTCGACCATCTCCAGATTTCCAGCCCAGCCGCCGAAGGTCAGGTTGCCTGACCCAACGGACAGGAAGGCATCATCCTCACCTAGAAAGGCCGAGATCTTGGGGTGAAAGACGCCACCGTCGACCGCTATCGGCTCAAGCTGGTAGTCCCGGCCCGCGCCGCGAACGCCCTTTTCGCCGAGCGAGGAACGGACGCCTTCGACGTCGGACAGAATGAAGGTGTCGCGAGCACGGGCGCGAATGAGGGCGTCCATGACGACCGTCTCGAAGAAGGTCAGGCTCAATGCGTACGTCGTGAAGACGACCTTCGACCACGGCGCGGCCCCCGCAAGGAATAGCTGTGTCACCGATGGCTCCGCCCGTTGCCATGCCGCGCTGTGCCCGTAACCAGATCTACGCGGCTACTTCTTCAGCCCTATCTATGCTGGGCGAGCGACAGCAAGCACAGTATCGACCAGAACGCTGACGGCTAGAGCCGCTGAACCGTCTACGAGCATACCGCATTCCAGGTTCGAATGCCGCGATCGCCGCAGGAGATTAGCGGAGCCCACGTAGGCGCTCACCCCATCAGCCAGGACGATTTTGGCGTGGAAGGTCTCGTCCAGAGCGGTCCCGTCGCCTTCCTCGAAGAAGCAATAGTCGAAGACCCCGGTCGAGAGGGTCTTCAGGTGCAGTCCGGGCTGTCCGCACGCCGCCAGCTGAGAGGCGTCCCGGAGGACTAACACCCGTTCTGTCGCTGCCGTCGCCTCAAAAAGCTCGACCGCCCACGCCGCGCCCACCTTGTCGATGAACGGCACCATGATGACCAAGCGATCGACCGCGCGGCGCGCAACGTGGATAAAGGCGTCGTGGGTGTCGGTGAGCGTCGTAAAGGCTTCGCCGGCATGGCGCTTTAACGCATCCCCAAGGCGGCTCTGTGCGCCCGGAAGGGTGACGACAAGACGTGTCATTCCTTTCGGCGAGACGAGGTCCTGCGCCCTCATGTACGCACGCGCGGGTCGAAGAACCCCACGATGGGCGGCGCGGTCGCGGCCTCCCAGCTGGGGGTGGGGCCGCCACGTAAAGCGGCGCGGGACAGGAGGTGATTGGAAGCCACGCAGGTCGTTTCACTGACCATGATGCAAGCCGGACAAGCTCCGCCGCGCGCATCGCACAGAGAGCCCGAGCCGCAGCGCAGGAGGCGAGGATCGATGGCGCGCCGCAAATAGTCTTCTGCGTGGTTCCGCCACATGGCGGAGATGTTGCCGAGGTCCGGCGTCATCCCCTTCCGATAGAGGACGAACGCGAGGTCCGCCGGGAAAAGGTGTTCGCCTAACCCGTCGGCGTCGAGGCCGGACAGGTCGGCTAGCGAGTGCATCAGCTGGTGGGCCAGACTGTGCAGGAGAAGATAGACATATGCGCCCAGTGACCTCGGCGTCCCACCCCGCTCGCGGTCCTTGTAGTCTTCCAGGTACGGCCCGAAATCCTGGTAAGTCTCGACCAAGCGCTGACCGATGTGGACCCCCTCAGGCGGCGTATCCGGCACCTGATTCAGTTCGAGCCAGCGTCGAACCTTGGCCTCGTCTAGCCGAAAATAGAGCGCCTCGTTGCGCTGGCGGGTGACGTAGATCGGGTGCTTGCGGGTGCCCTGGATTGGCAAAGTGTCGAAGGTCTTGAGGCGAACGGGCATGGACACCGAACGCCCCTGCGTTTCGCGCTGGTAGATCGGGCCGGACGACACCCGCGAGTAGCCGAAGCTGAATTCGCAGATCGGCAATCCGCGGATCAGGATCATCCGCTGGACGCCCATTGTCTCGAGGAGGGGGCCGATCGTGGCCCGGTAGCGGGCCAGGGCTGTCGGATCGCCCGCTACGTCGGAGAGCTGCGCGTCGGGCGTCATGACGTCGACCGCCTCGAACATCGGAAGCCGCTCGACGATATGCTCTTCGACAAACGCGCTATGCTGCAGCGCCAGACGGATCGGATCGTAACGGCGCGCCCAACCCTCCCGGTTCAGCGCCGCGCGCACTAAGGCCGGGCTCTGTATCTGTCCGCGTTCGACGACGCCGCTTTCGTACCAGGCCTCCCGGGCCTGGGTGATCGCGCCGCGCCAGCGAAGTATTCCATCTTCCGACCCACGCTCTTCGGCGCGCCGCAGCATGTCGACGAGATCCTGGTAATCCTCCCATTCCGCGGTTCGTCCAGCGTTGCGAAGGGCTGTCTCGATGTCGGCATCGCTGGGTTCGGCGAAGGGAACGTCGTAGATGCGGGCGAGCGCGCGGGAAAGGTCGAACCGCCGGCCTTCAGTCAACAGGTCCACTACATCGGCGTTGCGGAACTCAATGAAATTGCCGCGCTGGGGATAAAAAGCCGAGTTCGCCCGGTACGAGACCGGGAGCATGTTCACTTCGATGAATTCGTACTGGCGCCCGCCGGCTTGGCGTTCGGCTTCGAGGATCTCGTAGGTATCGTGGTCGGGCTTCTTCAGCTCCTTGGCGACGCCACACTCGTTGCAGACGAACCGCCACTCCGAGAAGACCGGCGCTCGGTTCCGCAGCGAGTAGTTCCGGGCCCCGCAGGTGCAGACATCGATGCGATGCACGCGGGAATCGGCGGGATCGAAGCGATAGCCGCTAGGGCTCAGCGGCTCGATGCTGCCGGACCAATGTGCATAGACGACGTCGACCTGGGCCCACCGGCCGTCATGGTCGCCGCAGCGGCGCGGAAGGGGCTGACGGTCTAGCTCCTCGACCGAGGAAAACTCGCGGATGCGACTGCAGACCCCACACTGGAACATCAGCGGATAGGGCACATAGCCCACTACGCTAGGGTCCGTGGTCTCGAAGTGCTGGCGGTCGATTTCAACCTGGCCCGTGCGAACATTGTAGAAATCCGGATCGAGGGCCAGAGCCGGGGCGACTTCGCCGGCCGGACGGACGGACAAGGCCCGGGACTGCCAGTTCTCGGCAAACTCGCGGATGCCATCGAAAATCTGGTTTTCCGTGGTTCGGTCGACCTGCACGGGCTTTCGGATCGGGACGGACCGGCAGATGCCCTTGCCGCCTTCCCAGGTAAGTAGAACGCCGGGGGCGTAGGACGTCGCGAGCTGGACCCGCGAGCGCACCATTTTCGGCGGTTCCAAATCCGGATTGGCGGGAGGTTCGAAGCCGCCGCGGATGGCTGCGGGACGGCGATCCCGCCAGCCGCCCTCCCGTTGTGGCGGACGGCCATTGGGCGGACGGCTCACGCGTTGTCTCCATCAAGCTCGGCATCGGTTTCCGCCGCAGTGCCCCGCTGGCTGCGGATGGCGCGCATCACCCGCGCAAGGGCGGCGGGCTCCACCCGCGTATTGTTGGTCCTTGACGCCGGATCGTAGGCGGAACCCACGATCATGCCCGCCTCGTCCACATCGCGCAGCGAGGTCATCGGCTTCTTGAAGACCGCGGTCTGGTCGGCCCAATAGTCACGCAGGCGGCTCTCGGTGGACTGCGCCTTCATGGAGTTGGAAAACTCCTGCGAGGCCCGGTCGACAAGGCGCCGATAGGGTTCGCCGTAGACAGGGCGGCCGACGTGGTCGCTACCACGCCCCTCGAACCCAGCGGCCATCAGGATGAAGTTGCCGATCTCGTCCGGGAAGCGAATGGGCTCCCGGCGCGCGTCGCCGCCAAGCCTGCCCACGTAGTCGAACTGCGGGACGAGATCCTTGGTCCCGTCGGGCCTACGGATGAACTCGACGCCTTCCTTAGTCATCGCCCAGGCTTGGATGTAGGAGGCGAAAACCCGGCGGATGGCGTTTTCCGCCCAGCGCTCCACCGCTGGCGGCGCGATCATCCGTTCTAGGAACCGGTGGAAGATGTCGTGCGTCTCGACCACGTAGCGGTCGCGCCGGCTCTGTGGCGTGGGAAGCAACATTACGAAGCCGACGTGGGTCCGGCCGACCCGGCTGGAGGCCTGGATGTACTCGGCGATGTTGGACGGCAGGCCGGCGAAGAACATGCTGTTGAAGCGGTCAACGTCGACGCCGTGACTGATGGCGGAGGTCGCGACGATATTGCGGACTAGGCTGTCGAGGGGCGGGTATTCTTGGCCGGCGAAGTTACGCTCGGCGTCACCCATGACGGTCTGGATATCCTTCATGTCGACGCCGCCAGAGATGAGCCGGCTGTCGAAGTAGTCAAAGGGCACGCCGGCCGCCTGATGTCCGAGACGCACAACGGTGTCGAGGGCATCCATGATCTGGTCGCCGCCCTTTTTGTTCGTGACATAGGCGAGCGCGATGCGGTGAAGGTCGACTACCGCCAGGACATCTTCATCGCGACCTTCAGCGACACAATGGTCGATGGCGACGCGACGCCAGTCGCCTGCCCGACCGGTGCTGATCGCCTGGCGAAGACGCGCGATCGCCCTGGCGCGGGTCTCGTCGACGACGAGGTCGGCCCAAAGTTCGCTGATCAGGGTGTGGAAGACGCCGAGCACATGGACTGACGTCACCGTGTGGGTGGCATCGTTGGTCATGAGCGAGACGTAGAGTCTCATCCAGGGTGAGGCCGCTTCAGGTGCCTCCCAAGGCGGAAGCGCCTCGGCCAGTTGCTGTCGGTCCGCGTTGCCGGCCGGCGCGGGCGCCGGCTCGGCGAAGAAAGAGTGGTAGATGTCGGGACCTGGATAGGGGAACCGCAGCGCCCGGCGCTGATAAAGCACTTCAATCTGACGGTCGGGGTCGGAGATCGTGGCCGTCGCCGCGATCACCTTGGGCATTCGGGCCGCGCCCCAATCGTCGCCTCGCCAGGCCCGCGCAAGATGCAGGTCGTTGCCGGCGGCGGTGTCGATCTCCTGGAACACGTTCTCCAGCAGGGTGTCGAAGAGCCCGCTGAAGGTGCCGAGGCTTTCCTCCAGAAGGTGCGCCTCGTCTTGGATGATCAAGGCGGGGAATGGGTCGTGGAAGATCCTCTGGCCGTTTCGATAGGCGGGAAACACTGGCGCGTAGCCCGTGGAACCCGGTCCGTCCCTGAGATCGTCGATCCGGCGCGGCGTATCCAGGTGGCCGGTCGGGCCAACCCACCGCGCAAGACCGAACATGCCGATCACCTTGGCCACCGTATTGGTGTCCTGGCCGAGCATCGCCAGCTTGTCGACAGTGCCAAGCAGGACAGAGGGCGCGCGGGCGTAGATCGTGTCGTCAGTCAGCAGGAAAGGCAGAGGTCTCTGCTCCCCGTGGGCCTGGTTCCAAGCGCAACGGTGGTTGAAGCAGAGGATCGCGAGACGCTTGGCCGTGGCGCCCTCGACCTCGTACCGACGAAGGCCCGTCTGCGAACCGCAGCATGGGCAAGTCGGCACCTTGTCGTAGGCCGTGCGTAGCTCGCGATAGCGCCGACCGCGGTCACGAACGGCGGGGGGCTCGTCCGCTCCGTCCTCCAGCCGCGCATCGTCCGGAAAGTCGGTGTCGCCGGCGAGCGGCACGTCGGCGCTGACAGCCGCATAGCGATTGGGCGTGTTGGAGACGCCGACCCAGAAACCGATCTCGAACGGCCAGCTTCCGACCCCTTCCCGGCGGCGGATCAGTTCGGCGTTGATCAATAGGCGGAGAAGGCGCTGAGCTTGCTGCAGGGTCAGGAGCCGCAGCGGGTAGCGGATCAGAACGCTGACGCCGCGGTCCTTTCCGCGCAAGCGGTCGAGGAATAGCCCAAACAGCAGCGTGCCGTAAAAGGCCTCGGACTTGCCGCCTCCGGTGGGGAAGTAGAGGAGACTGACCGTGTCGTCGTCAAGGCGGGCGTTGTAGTAGGTTCGGTACTCCGGCATTCGCGACGCGAGCGTCGGGATGTGGGCCAAGACGAACGCCAGCTGAAACAGACGCCACCCTCGACCGGCGTCGGCGCCGTCGCGCTCGAAGAACGCGCGGTTCATCAAGAGCCAGGCCTCGTAGGGTGCCGCCCTCAGGCGCAGCGCGGTGGCGTTCGGCCCGTTCGGAGCCGCCGCCAGTTGCTCGGCGGCCGTCTGCGCCTCGGCGAGAAGTTCGACCCCGCGCCCGATAAAACCGGCTTCGTCCGACTGGCCGGCCTCATCGACTGCGAGGCGCGCCGTTTCGATATCGGCGTCTTCGGGCGACAAGCCCTCCCTGACCTGATCTCGCAGACTGCTCACATGGTCGCGAACCCAGGCGGTGTAGGCGGCCGGCAAGGCGTGTAGGTCACCAACACGGAAGGTCCGATCCGCCAGGCGTCCGAATTGGGTCGGGACATCGGCGTTGCGCGGAATGATCCGCGGCTGAACGAAGCGAGGAGCCCAGGTAGTCGTCAACCTGATCGTCTCGGCGCCAACGTCGGCGTCCACGCCGCAGTTCAGACCGATCGCCGGGTATTCCAGGAAATGGCGGAACCGGTATGACGGCTCCACGCGATCCAGGCGCAGCGGTATATGGGCCACGCGGGGCAATTCCACACACAGCTTGCAGCCAAATAAGGCGTGGCAGCGTATCAGCGCCCGGCGCGGGGGAACATCCGGCGCCTGGTTGTCGAAGGTCAATCTGTAGGACTGGACCGCCGGATCGACGAAGTCCTGTTGCCGCTCGACCGTGACAGTGAGTTGGGAGAGGTCCGGCGCCACGTCCGCGGCATTGATCGGCAGGGCTTGCGCCGCCGCCAAGAAGGTATTGTAGGCCGCCTCGTCTTGCACGTCCGCCGGCCGGATGACGACATTGCGCCAGGCCGTGAGCCTGCCTTCTTCTGAGACCAACCAATCAGCGACACTGGCGGCTGCGACCAGGCGTAGTTGGTCGCGGTAAGCGACAACTGCGGCGGCCAGCGCGTCCGCGTCCGCTTCAAGTCGTAGGGTTCCCGCCGGCAGCGCCAGCGGCAGCCGCACCCATTTGCCCGGCAGCTGGGCCGGGTCGATGAGCCCGTAAGGGATGCGCCGCCCTTGCCGAAGCAGGGTCGCGATCCGGGGGCGCGGTTCCGCTTCGGGCGGCTGCGTCGGATCAGGACCGGGCGGACCGGGTTCGGGCGGTGCCTCCTCGACGACGGCGTCGTCCATGTCGCCGCGCACGAGCTCGATATTCTGAGCGCGGTAGGCTTCGATCCGCACCTGCTCTTGGATTTCGGAACGCCGCCGCCGTACATCGGACCGGGCGGTCTCGGTGAGGCCCCGCCAGCGCGGCCGGTCGAGGCCTTGCTCAATGAAGAGTTGCTGGCGGCGGGTGCGGATCGCCAGATCGATCGCCGTCTGGGTCGCCGTGTTGAGCCGAAAATCGATCTCTAGGGCGTTGCGAGGGTTCTGCAGTTCCTCCCAAGTCGGCAGGGCGCGAATGTAGACCGCGGCGGAGGGCTGGATCACGAGATCCCCGCCCACGCCCGATCGCGCCGTGAAGTCGAAGCCGATGGCGGCGATCCGGATATCCGAGGTCTCGTCTTCTTGACCGCTGTCGTCAAAGCGCGGCAGGAGCTGACCGGAGAAGATCGAACGTCGCGGCGATCGGCCGAAGATCACCCGTCCCTGATCATCGGCGCCCGAGACCCGATCGATGATAAGATTGACCAGGGCGTCACAGACGGCCTCCTTCACCTCTTCGCCGATACCCCGCAGCTGCGCGACCGAGTAGCCGTTGCTCATCCCCGAAACTCCCGGCGGTCGGTGACGGTGGCGACAAACTGCTCGGCGGCGGAGCGGACAGCCTTCACGCCCGATAGGCGGTCGAGCTGGGATGCATCCGATCCATGTGGGTCCACCAGGATGCTGCGGTAGGCGTCGTAGAGCACGGTGCCGACGCGCTGGCGGACGGATCGCTGTACGATGACCGCCCAAGCCCAGAAGCGGCGCGCCGCTCCTTCCGACACCCCTAAGGCCTTCATGAACTGAAGGAAGGTTGCCCGGTCGCGCGGCGCGTGCGGCACGACATCGTGCAAAGCCTTACCTGCCTCATCGTCGAGGGTGACCCAATAGCGAATCTTGGCGGGGTCAACCCGAGGCTCGCCCATTCGCTCGGACACGACCCTCAGCCTGGCTGAGACCGTCTGGCCTGGAAGGTCGCGGAACTTCTCCCGGACAACATCGTGGTAGCTACGGATCTCTTCGGCGGCGACGGTGGAGATGTTCAGGAGCGGCCGCATCTTCTCGATAAAGGCCTGGCCCATGACGCAGACTTCGTCGCCTTCGCCGACTTTGGAGGCCTCGGCCTCGCCGTAGTTGACCAGCGCCTGGCTAGGCAGTCGCGAGACGAGCCGCGTGCGCGGACGGGCTATGACCCTCAAGTCGTTCGATAGGGTGAACTCGATCAGGTCGCGCGGCGTGCGCGACGGCCCCGCCATGTCGACCACGGTGCCGACCGGAAGCTCGACGTCGGGGAGCGGTACCTCGAGGCTGTCCAGATTGATCCTCGCTCCGCCGAGGCGGCTGGTTGTCTCGCGGGTTCTTTGCGCCAGCAAGCTCAAGCGCCGCTTCAGGGGTGCGAATTCGGGATACTCGGACAGGCGCAGCGCGTCGCGGCTGGTCGCTCGCATGGTGTCGAGATCCAGCAGCACGACGAGTTCCTTGGGAAGCCAGGGCTTGGCGATCCACCCCAGGAGCTGGGCCCGGGTCGGTCCCACCAGGACCATGCGATAGAACTGATTGCGTTCAGCGTTCGGAAGGCTGGCGATGTCCGCCGCGCCCTGCACGTCGGTGAAGTGGACCATCCCGTTGTCGATGCGGCTTTCCAGGTCAGGAATCCGCGACACCAAGTCTTTGTATGCAAGCTCAGCTATGAGATCGCTCTGGAAGACAAGGAGGCATTTCGAACTCGAGCTCAGTAAACGCCGCACGGCCTCTTCGACGAGACCAGACATGGGCGTGGCCCTCACGGCCTTCTCGCGCAGCTCGCGCGCCTTGGCGATGGAAGCGGCCAATTGATCGTAAGCGACCTGGGACAGTACCGAGCCGACCTCAGTCAGGTCGGCAATGAGGCCGTTGACCTCATAGGCGGCAACCTGCTCGGCGGCGACGGCGCGGCCCATTTCTTCCGTGACGAAGTCGCTAAGAGCGCCGAGCGAGGCCGGGAGGGAGGCGGCGCGGCGTAAACGCCCCATCAATCGTCGAACCGTGTCGGCTCCGCGAACGTCGCCGGCGTCGGTCGCCGTCCCGGCCAGAGAGCGAAGCTGCGCCACCTCCGCGACGAGCTCACCGCCGAAACCTTCCACAGCGACGCGTTCGCATCCACGCCACTCGACGGCGGCCTCTGGCGTAGGAACCGCCACGGCGCTGTCGGTGGCGAAAACGACCTCTGATGGGCAGACCTTGCGATCCACCTTCCTGCGCACCCGAGTTTCAATGGCCAGCGCGTCGAAGCGAACGGCGTCGAAGGTCCAGGGATCGTCGGTCAGCGCGATCACACCGATCCCACGATGGGCCGCCTCGATCTTGGCGGTTAGGCTGCGGATCTTGTCGCGCCAAGCCAATCCGAGGCGGGCGCGGCCTCGTCGGGTCAGATCGATGAGCAAAACGTCGATCGGCAATGCCGCCGTATCGATTCGCGCGTTGGCCGCATCGTCGGCGCGGAGGGAAAACGAGAAGAACGGGGCCTGCTTCGGGTCGTCCGCGAGGCCGGTTCGACTTTGCATGCGCAGGTCCGTCTTGGTGCGCGCGTGCCAGAGCAGGTGGCCATGATCGGGCACCGATCCATTGAGTGGGCCACTAGCGACAACCTCGTCCAGGTTAGGATGGCGAAACTCGTCATAGACTTGGCCGTCGCGCGCCCGGCCGTTCAGCGTCTTCACCCGCGAAAGCGCCTGGTGGTAGTCCGCCAGACCTGCTTCTGACGTTCGGCGGATGGCCCTGACATGGTGCCTCGTGTGGCAGCGGCTGATAGTCTCCTTGTCGGCGTAGACGTCCTTAAGCGGCCGATGAGCGGTGCTGGCGGCAGGGAATAGTAGGGTGCGCAAGCCGATCGGCGTCGACAACGCGGAGAATGTGTCGCCGTCGTGCACAACCTCGATCGGCGTGGCCGCCAGGCAGTCGGCCAGGCAGGTCAGAACCGCACCGGCGGCCAAGGAGATTTCCGACGCCGGCCAGAACAGCACCGTTCGCCGTCCACCTTCGCTGGCCGATTTGGCAATGATCTCTACGAGCTTGCGGTAGGCTGACGACACCTCGAGCGGCTGCTGGCTGCCGATCTGATGTAGGGCAAGCGCGCCGAGCGCCTGTGAATAAGCGGCGGACGGCCGTTGGGCGCGCGGCGGCGGCGTGGCGGCCGCCACCCGCTTGGCGACCGAGTCCGCCATCCGCCGAGCAAGTTGGCCCCTTCGGCCCGTCGCCTCCTGCTGTTGATCGGAACGGGCTTGAAAGCTCGCCTTCGGCCCTCGGCCTCGACTATCCCAATCACGCGACATGGCACGCCGCGTGCGTAAGGGCGGAGGCTTCATAGGCCGCGAGGGCCGCCTTTTCAGGGTCGGCGTGTATCTTGGTCGCCGCCGCCAGGCAGGCGGGTTTGGGTAGATCAAGGGTTCGCAACAGCTGCACCGAAACCGCCGCCGTCCCTGACAGTGCACGGTAGCGCGCGTCCGCCGCTGCGGTGTTCAAGAGCTGGCACACCTGGGCGACGTCGGCAGCGCTATTCCCCATCAGGATGATGGTGTGGTTCTCCGTCACGAAGCCGCCCCATCGCGCGTAGACTGCGGGATCGACGACGGCGGCCACGAGGCGGCGAGGTTGTTTGTTGTTGGTCGTGCGCTGCAGCACGCCTGCCGGCTGGCGGACAATCGAGGTCGAAGTCTCCCCGAAGGCGACGAAATCGGCGGCCTTGCCGTCCTTGCCTTCAGGCCGACAGGGCTGACCCGGCTTCACGTTCTTTGCCCAGATCAGCGGATAGGCGTCGGCTTCTTCGGCCTTGCGGAGCCTATCGCCCTCCCGGTTCCAGACGAAGTAGCCGGCCCTCGCGGTAACGCCGTAGTCCGCGAGCGTGGCGCCCCCGCGCGGCATCGCGTTCAAAGTCGGGCAAGGCCAAGGTTCGCCCTGGTCTTGCGGAAGGGGATAGGCACCGATGTCAATGACCCCGGCGGTAGCATTAATGGTGCAGAAGCGGGTGTCGACGCGCTCCACTGCGCTGCTCTTACGGAGCAGAAGGACGCTGACGTCCTGGGCCACGTCGGCGAAGACTTCGTCACGTGGGCCGACCTCCCCGACGCACAGCACCTGGGCTTGGGCCTGCAGATAGCCGCGAAGCTTGGTGTAGAGGGGGCCAGTCCGGAAGCTCGATGGAATGACCAGGGCAACCAAGGCCCCCGGCTTAGCGGCTCGCAGGCAGAGCTCCACGAAGACGGCGTATTTGTTAATGTTGCCGTTGTGAGCAACCTTTTTCCAGTGCTCGCCCGTCAATACCGCCGGCGTGATGCGCCCATAGGGCGGATTGGCCACGACCAAATCGAACTCGGGCTTCCAACGACGGCGAAGTGCATCGCCGACCTGCATGTCGATGACGGAGACCCCGACCAGCCCCAACCGATCAGCGATCAGGCCGCGGGAGATTCGCGCCAAGCCAGGATCGATGTCCACGCCACGGAGGCGGCCTGCGACTTGATCTGGTTTCGCGCCGACGGCCGTCATTCGCGCCGCGATGGTCGAGAGGAACGCGGCGCCGCCGGCGGCGGGATCGAGCACAGATCCATTCTTGAGGTCAAACCCGTACTCTACGGCGAGGTCGAGCACGGCGTTGGCCAGATAGGGCGGAGTGAAATAGGCGGCTTGGTCACGCCTGACCTCGGCGGCGAGCAGCAGGGTGTAGAAGACCCCTACCCAATAGTGCCGCTCATCGACGGACAGAGGGGCTAGGACACGGGCGAAACTTCCATATTCGCCATCATCGCCCCGCGATTGCAGGAGATCACGGGCAAGATGTACGCGCTCAGTATTCGTGCCGGTGGAGGACTCGACCTCCTTCGCAGCCCGTCTCGCGTGCGCAAGAATTGCGCGTCCACCCTCTCGCCAAGTTACCATTTTGATTCATGCCCCGAGTGACAATTGCGCGGCCGAGGGCTGGGCGCAACTACTCCGCGCGCGGATCACGATGATCAATCTGAACTTTCTGCCCGAATTGGGCGCAAGGCCTATAGACCGAGGCCTTGTTTCTGATGATGCGCCGATGCCCGCTCCTGGTGCAACGCCGCCACCGCTCAATCGGATTTAAAAATCGGCAAGGCAGGGTGGAAGTCGACGAGTGAGCCGAGCATAGGGGAAGGGTGAAAGTCCGCCCTTCCGATTGAGCGGAAAGCGAACGCGGCGGCAGGTCAGAGCTTATAGGAGAACATCACAATCGGCTCGGCTGCGGCGCCCCGACCTTCGTAGAGGGCGCGAGCGGCATTGTTCTCTGTGTCTGTAACGATCCACGCCTGGTGACATTCCAGCGTTTTGCCCCACGCGAGGATCTCGTCGACGAGGCGTCGCGCAACACCACGTCGCTGGAAAGGCGGAGCCACGCCCAGATTGTCGATGTAGATATCCGACGCTTGATCGGGGTGGCTGTGAACGTAGGCAGCGACCTGGCCGATAACCTGCTTTCCGCAAACGGCAATGATCATCAGGTGCCCTGGCGCCTCCAGATAGGTCGCAAGCCGCTGGGCGTTGATTTCCTCGTCGAAAACCTCTTCCGCGACGTTCTCAAGCAGCCCGGCGGTATCTCGCGTGAGGCGACACGTCGTGATCACTTCCGGCATCGCTCGGTGAATCCAAATGCAGAGGGGCAGCAAGATGTTAAGCAACATCGCACCGACTGCAATCAGACCCTAATGGTCGGCTGCAACGACGTCGGACGTCCCCACCGGCGCTGGTGATCAGACCTCCGCAATCTGGTGAGGTACCAAGGACCGCTACTGGCGCGCCTCAGGCTTGGTTTTCCGCCAGGAAGGCTTTGGCGATCGCTGACGCGTCCGAAGAGTGCATTGCCGCGCCTTCAAGGTAGGGCATGTCGATCAAGAAGCTAACGCCTTCCCGGGTCGGAATTGGTGTCTTCTTCCAGCGCACGGCGTCCAGGTAAATCTTCAGGCCCGGAGGATGGCTCAGGGTCGCGGCGAGCTTGCCCTCAGCCTCCGCCGCGTTCGCGTACAGGCTGGTGAAAAGCGGTTCGAACTCTCCGGTCGCGAAATTGAGCACGGCGCCCGAACTGAATGAACTGGAGCCGAGATAAAGCTTCAGGAAGTGGGCGTCGGTGATGATGCAATCGCCGATCACCTCGCCAGATCCGGCCGACTGATTGAGGATCACAATAGGCAGGAAGGTCAACGCCGCGTCCGCCTTGGCCCCCTTGAGCAGTTGAGCCAGCACGTCCCGATGCGTCGCGAGCCAGGCGGCCTTGCGCTCGGCTTGGGCGGCGGCCTCCTCCAGCTTGCGCCGATGGTCGTAGCATTCGGAAGATTCGGTCGGGATCAGGAAACATTTGATCTCACCAACCAGAATGACAGAGCCAATCCGAGCCAGGAAGTCGATCTCCTCCCCGTCCTTTTTGGCGGCCTTCAGGCCTTCGCGCGAGACCTCGCCATCCTTCATCAAGTCGTTGGCCTCCAGCGCCTCGGCACACTGCAGACGAACGTCTCGCTCATAGAGGATGCCCGGCGGTGAGCTGGAAAGGCGCTCAGCCAATTTGCTGTCCTGCAGCCAACGCTCAATCCGCCGCACCCCGTTGCCCACACAGATCGGAGCGGCCAGCAGGAGAAGCTCTTCCTCGTCCAGCTTGATCAAGGGTCGATGCCAGACACCCGCACGAAAACACGCGCCAAGATCGGCCGGATCGCTGGTCAGCCATCTCGCAATGGCTTCGGCCAAGGCCGGGGAGACGCCCAGACACGTCCGCAAGGTCGACAGCAAAGTGGCGCGAGGGACGCCAAAGGAAAGACTGCGGACCTCCGGATAGGTCAAGCCCTCCCGGTAGCCGCTCTTGAGCAGACACTCGGCGAGGTCGTCTAGGACCATCCAGGCCAAGCTCAGGAGGTGGGCGGTGATTTCAGGAAAATCGTCGTCCAACGGCTGATCCAGAAAGCCGCCCAGATAGGACGCCTTGGCGATAGCCAGGGCATGTGTTCGACGCCCCGCCGAGGCCTTCGGGGGCTTGGCGGTCTGGATGCGAAGCGCGCGGCCTCGCACCGTGGCCTCGACAACTGTTTGCAGGGGCTGGGCGATCTCCTCGCCCGGTTCCTGATAGTCGATGAACCTATCGAGGACGCCGGGCATGGTGGTGATGGCTTCCTGGCGCAACGCCCAGGCGTACCATTTAAGAGCCTCGTCCCGGTCTTTGGGGACTAGCGTGTAGGAGGCTCCGTCCTTGCCCAGGCTCCAGGGCTCCCAAAGCACTTGCTGCCAGAGATCGCGATAGCTTCGCTCGATTGAAAACGCGCCTTCCGCCCGTGCCCCCAACAGTCCGAAATCAAGTTCGGCGCTGGCCTGGCGTTCGCCGCGCACCGCCGCCTGAGCAAACCAATGGGGCACGGCGTCGACCATGCCTGAGATCACGGCGTCGGCGCTGGCGTCGGGCTGCAGGCGGTTGCCGCCCAGGCCGCGGTGCGCGAAGCCCTGCAGGTTCACGGCGTTGGCTTCATCAGGCGAACGCTTCGCCGGCGCACGGGACCGGCAGCGGATCAACATGAAAGCACGATTGGCGCGCGCCACCGCCAAACGCAGCACTTCACGCTTGCCCAGGCCTTCGAAGGACGCTCCGATCATGTCGCGGCGGAGGCTGCGGATCTGCCTCCCGAAATACACGGCGGCTGTGGCGAGTTCGTAGTCGCGAAGGCCGGGCTCGCCGGCCTCGATCAACGCCCTCCAAGGTTGTTCCTCAAAGGCGTTGGCGGTCGGATGGGGCAATGCCGGCTTTTGCCGGTTGGTCGCGCGCCGGAAGGCATCACTTCTCAAGTCGGCGGTTCTGATCACGACGAGTCTCCCGTTTCGCGCGACAGGCGCGGAGTATTACTATTCGACCGTCTGCTGTCTCGGTGCGCTCATCGGCGCCCCTCAGCCGTACTCGCCCATGACATTGGGATTGGGGAGGAGCTTGTCGCCGGCGGCGACATACGTCATGTCGGCCAGGAATAGATCACAGTCGCGTATCTTGCCGAGAATCGTGTCCGTGATCGCGGGCGTTCCCGGAACATCCTTGGTGTCGGAGTCGATGTGCAGGCTGATCCTCTCAGCCGCCAGCAAGACGACAGCCTCTTCAAGTGCCCGGCCGATGAAGTCGCGACAGAGCTTCGAGGGCCGGTCCATCTGCCAGGAGTAGAAGACGGTCAGGGGGCGCATCGCTGTCCCTCAGGTCTCGTCGCCGGCCGTGACGGCGGCGACAGCGGCACTGCCCAGGCACCAAGCACGAGTAGGGAGTGCACCACCCAGAGCATCAGGCCTTCCGAAGCGTCGTCGGCGGACATGAGACCATGGGCAAGCTCATTTCGCACATTCTTGCCCCGAGGGTCGGCGTAGAGGGCGGCGAAGTGGACAGCCAGGTCAGGGCCAGGTGACCCAAATGCGGCCACGTAGTCAGCGGTGTAGAGGATGTCGCCCATAGTCACAGCCATCTGGGCGCCGCCATACTTCACGCTTGGCTTGGTGGTCGGCTGACCTTTCAGTCCGGCCAGGTTCCGCAGGCCTAGTTCGACCTGGGGCACCAGAACATGGACAGCCTTAATGTGATCCTGGGCGAACCACGCCTCGAGCCCTTCAGCCAGCAGCCGTCCGTCGCCGAAAAGTCCGGCCCGATTAATGAAAATGCCGAACTCGACAGACGTCAGACTATGGACCTCGATTGCCTTCATCATGGCCCAGCCCAACCAAGGGGTCGAGAAATCGAGCATGAAGCAGGCCTGACGGATCAACCGACCGAACGGGTCGTCGATCACCGAGCCCACGGTGGCGACCACCCGGTCATCGCTGATGATGCTCTGGCTTATGGCAGCCATCAGAGGCGAACCTTTCGCCTGATCCTCGACCTGCTGGTCGAGCTGCTTTCGTCGCATCAGTAGTTGAACGGCCAGATTCATGAAGGTCTTACTGGGCTCGGCCGCGATGATCTGGGCGAGGAATGCTTTTTGTTCCTCGGCCGTGATCCGGACCTCGGCGCTGTGCTGGCCCATCTCGGCATGCGACTCCCTGATCTTCTCCGCCATCAGTCGGCGAACGCGCTCGGCTTCGGCGCGCTCGCCAGCCGTCCGATAGGCTTCCATGCTGGTCTGCAATAGGGTCGAGGCCAGCATCGCCGAGCCTAGACCGGCGAAATGTTCGAAGGCTCTGGCGATGGCGAGGTGCACCCGCTGCGCCTCTGGC
>Ga0136846_1235429_pt1 | contig 20667 bp, 24 predicted proteins | sample HopSoiMetagenom2_FD_96841 | JGI IMG/M metagenome (GOLD analysis project Ga0136846, IMG submission 96841) | Grasslands soil microbial communities from Hopland, California, USA - 2 Assembly 2016 (version 4) | ecosystem: Environmental > Terrestrial > Soil > Grasslands | place: USA: Hopland...
CCCTGTCCGCGCCGGCGCGGGTCAGCGCTCGTCCGTGCCCGCGACCTTGCGGGTCGCCAGCGCCACCCGGTTCCAGGTGTTGATCGCGAGGACGAGGGACAGGACCTGGGCCAGTTCCCGGTCGTCGAAGTGGGCCGCGGCCTCGGTGTAGACGTCGTCCGGGACGCCGGCGTCGGCGACCAGGGTGACCGCTTCCGTGAGGGCCAGCGCCGCCTGTTCCCTCGGGGTGTAGAAGTGGCGGGCCTCGCGCCACACCGCGACCAGGTGCAGCCGGTCCTCGCTCTCGCCCGCCTTGCGCGCGTCGTTCGTGTGCATGTGGAGGCAGTAAGCGCAGTGGTTGAGGTGCGAGGCGCGGATCTGGATCAGTTCGACCAGCGCCGGGTCGAGGCCCTCGCGGGCCGCCACGTCGAAGCCGATGAGAGCACGGAAGACCTTGGGCGCCGTCTTCGCGAGGTTCAGGCGGGGAGTCTCGGCGACCCCCGTGAGGTGGGCGGTCGTGGGGTTCGCGGTGTGCGTGTTCGTCGTCATGACCATGAATCTACGAGCCGAAAAGACCGGCTGTAGGGTTCATTCCTGTGGCGGAAACATGGGTCAATTCCGCGGAGCGCGTCGGTGCCGACCTCCATCTGGAACTGGAGCTGTCGGGGCCCGGCGGGCGACGGGCCGCCCTGATCCGCGCCCTGCGGGACGCCGTCCGCGGCGGGCGGCTCGCGCCCGGCACCCTGCTGCCGCCGTACCGTTCCCTCGCCGCCGATCTCGGCGTGGCCCGCAACACGGTGGCCGACGCCTACGCCGAACTCGTCGCCGAGGGCTGGCTGACCGCCCGCCAGGGTTCGGGCACGCGGGTCGCGGAGCGCGCAGCCCCCGCAAGGGCGGCCCGCGTCCCCGTAAAGGCACCTCCACGCGCGCGTGGACCACGACACGATCTGCGCCAGGGCAAACCGGACGCGTCGGAGTTCCCGCGCGCCGCCTGGCTGGCCTCGTAACGACGGGCGCTCCAGCAGGCACCCAACGAGGCGTACGGGCCCGGTCGATCCGGCCGGCCGGATCGAACTGCGGGAGGCGCTCACGGAGTATCTGGCACGCGCACGTGGCGTACGTACGGAACCGGCGCGCATCGTCATCTGCTCGGGCTTCGCACACGCCCTGCGGCTCCTCTTCGGCGGCACGGGCGGCAGCGGGGGCACAGGCGCGGTCTTGCGCGGGCCGTTGGCCGTGGAGGCGTACGGGCTCGGTTTCCACCGGGAACTGCTGGCCGCAGCCGGGGTACGGACCGTCCGCTGCCCCTCGACGAGGACGGCGCGCGGGTCGGTCTGCTCGACCGGGAGCGGGCCGTACTGCTCACGCCAGCACACCAGTTCCCCACCGGCGGCCCGCTGCACCCCGAGCGCCGCGCGGCCGTGATCGACTGGGCACGCGCGCGTGGCGGCCTGATCCTGGAGGACGACTACGACGGGGAGTTTCGCTACGACCACCGTCCCGTCGGCGCCCTGCAAGGGCTGGATCCGGAGCGGGCGATCCACCTCGGCTCGGTCAGCAAGAGCCTGTCACCGGCGCTGCGGCTGGGCTGGATGGTCCTGCCGGAGCGGTACGTGGAGCCCGTACTCGAGGTGAAGGGTGAGCGGGAGGCGTGGGCGAGCTCGCTCGAACAGCTGGCGCTCGCGGACTTCCTCGGGTCCGGGTCGTACGACCGTCATGTGCGCCGCATGCGGCAGCGCTACCGGCGCCGCCGTGACCGGCTCGTCGCCGCGCTCGCCGCGCACGCGCCGCATGTCGAGGTCACCGGTGTCGCGGCGGGGCTGCACGCCGTACTGCGGTTGGCGCCCGGGACGGAGCGGTCGACGGTGAAGGCGGCGGCCTGGCGGGGGATCGCCCTCGACGGGCTCGCGGAGTTCCGGCATCCGGAGTTCCACGCCCCGGAGAGGGACCCGGAAAGCGGTCACGGGTCGGTTGCCCCCGACGGCCTGGTCGTGAGGTACGCGGCACCGTCCGAGCACGCGTACGCGGCGGCGCTGGAGGCTCTCTGCCAGGCGCTTCCCCCGGAATGAGGGAGCGCCGACCACGCGGACGGCCGGCGCGCGGCACGGACAGCGGGGCCTCCTGGCCAGGCTGTGTGAGACGCCGGAGCGGCAGAGCGCCGGGCGGCGGAAGGCCGAGCAGCCGCCGCTCCCGCCGCTCCCGGCGGCGGCGGTGGCGGTCAGTCGACTCGTGAACGCGCCGCGGCGCGTGCGGTCGTGGCGGTGAACCATGGGCCGGGTACGCGAGGCGCGAGCCGGTGAGCCTCCATAAGACCTCCCGTACCTGACCTGGCAAGTGATCGATTGAGCACCGAATTAGGGACGTGACTGAACACAACAGGAACCGACGGCCCATGAACGGCCGAAACCGGACCTCAGGAGAGCAGGAAGTCGGCCTCCCCGGCCTTCGCGCCCTCGATGAAGGCGAGCATCTCGGCCGTGGTGTAGATCAGCGCCGGACCGTCCGGGTCGGTGGACTGGCGGACGGCGATCCGTCCGTCGGCGAGCTTCATCGCCTCCAGACAGTTGCCGCCGTTGCCACCGCTCCACGGCTTGTGCCAGCCCTCGCTGCCCAGTTCCCCGGCGGGCATGCCGTTGTAGATACGGGCACTCGCCCGCTCGGCGACCCGGTCAGTGGTCAGCTCATTGATTCGCTCGCGGCGTATCCGGACCTTGGACGTCATGCGATCCATGCAGAGATTCAGAGCTCCTTGCGGAGATCCCGGAGGATCTCCTTCGTGCGATGCGCTGTAGCGGACTGAGCCGCCATGCGGTCCATGACCTCCAGGTGGGTGGCCACCTCGGGGCGCGAATCCAGATAGATGGCGCCGGTCAGGTACTCGCTGTAGACCATGTCCGGGAGTTCCGGCACGGCAAAACGGAAGAGCACGAAGGGCCCGTACGTGCCCGGGTGCGGCCCCGAGGAGAAGGGGGCGACCTGGATCGTCACGTTGGGCAGGTCCGTGGCTTCGAGCAGTCTGTCGATCTGCGCACGCATCACCTCCGAGCCGCCCACCGGGCGACGCAGGACGGTCTCGTCCAGCACGACCCACAGCCGGGGCGCACCCTCACGAGTGAGCAGTCCCTGGCGTTCCATGCGCAGCGCGACGTGGCGTTCGATGTCCTCGGGTCTGGTCTGGCCGATGGCACCCGATCTCAGGACACCGAGGGCGTACTCCTCGGTCTGCAGCAGGCCGGGGACGAAGTGCGGCTCGTACTGGCGGATGAGGCTCGCCGCGCCCTCCAGGCTGACGTGCATGGAGAACCAGCCGGGCAGCACATCGTGGAACCGCTGCCACCAGCCGGGCTGATTGGCGTCCTCGGCCAGTTGGACGAACGCCTCGGCTTCGTCGTCCGAGACACCGTAGAACTTGAGGAGGAGCTGGAGGTAGGGGATTTTGAGAGCGACCTCGGCCATCTCCATGCGGCGGACGGTGGCGGGGGCGACCCTGAGGATGTGTGCGGCCTCCTCGCGTCGCAGGCCCGCACGCTCCCGCAGGTCCAGCAGTCGTCGGCCGAGGACGACCTGTCCGACCGTCGGCGCGGACCGCGGTTCGCTCACGCTCCACCTCCATCGGGCACCGGCGCACGCCGGTGGGAATTCCTGACAGCCCGGCGGCGCCACCGGGAATCCATTCGAAGGCTTATTCGAAAACCTACCAAAAGTCCCAACTGGCGCCACTCCGAGTACTGTTGCGAGCAGTGTGCCACGCCGTTCCACTCCGCCACACCGCACTCTGCAATTTTCAGAGTGACACTTGCCAAGTGTTCACGGCGGGGAGATAGTGGCAAGCGTGATTCCGTCCCCGTCCTTAGGAACAGACGCCGCCGCGGACCGCTCCGGTCCCGGGGCCGCAGCCGCGCTGCGCTCCGATACGGCGGCCGAGCGCCGGTTCCGCTTCGAGCTGGCCGCCCATCCGGGCTCGCCCGCGCAGGCCCGCCGCCTGACGCGCGCCCGGCTCACGGGCTGGTCGATCTGCGAGGACACCTGCGACACGGCGGCTCTGGTCGTCACCGAGCTGGTCACCAACGCCATCGTGCACACCGCGAGCAGCCACATAATCTGCGAGCTGCACGACGGTGACGAGCTGGTGCGCATAGCGGTGCGTGACGAGGGCCGCACGCCCGGAATACCCCACCAGTCGCCACAGCGCCCCGCCGACGAGCAGGGCAGGGGACTACTCCTCGTCGAAGCCATGTGCAGGGCCTGGGGCGCCCAGGAACACGGACCCGGCCTGCTGGTCTGGGCGGAACTCGCCCGAGCAGCGGTCAGCACGGGCGCCGACGGCACGGCGGCCCGCGGTGACCTCGGCTGGGGCGCGCCACCACCCCGCCCCGACACGACCGGCGACCCGGAACCGGAGCCCGCCGAGGACGCACAGGCGCACCACGGGTGCCACACGCTCCACGGGCACGCGACAACGGGGACGGGGACAGAGGCCGAATGGGTGTAAGGGGTTCGTCCGCGGGGGGCCGGGTCGTCACCATGGACACGCTGGTGCGTGTGAAGCGCGGCCTGCACAGTCCGCCCCGTGCGAGCGCCCCCCTACGCCGTCCGATACCGCGCCGCATGACCGCCCCCCTGGGCTGCGACGCGGTCGCGGTACCCGCCCGCTTCGGCCCCCGGATACTCCCCCGGCTACCGCGCGTGGGCTGCGTGTACGCGGACACGAACCACTGGTGGTGGCTCGTCCCCGCAGACTCCGACTACGCCCTGGAGTGGCCGGCCCCGGCGCACTACGCCACCGGGGCGGTCGTTCGCGACGCCTCGCGCATCCCGCCCCTCCTGCACCGCCCGCACGACACTCTCCCGTACACCCCGCCGATACCGCTCTACCTGGCCCTGTGCCAGGTGACGGGGACGATTCCGACCTGGTCGAGGCCGATCAGCGCCTGAGGCCCTTCCCGAAGGGCCCTGGCGACCGCCTCACTCCCCCACGACCCCGCCCCGGACGATCACAAGAAACGTGTCCGTCGCGAGGTCCATGACGACCTCCGCGGCCTGCCCCTCGAGCCGCCGCGCCTGCGCGAACTCCTCCGCGGGCCAGGAACCACGCGGCCCGCCGGCGGGAAAGCATTCGAGCACCTTTCGCCCGTTCACCCTGCACCTCCATGTAGCGCTGATCTCATAGACTTAAACGCTCATCATGGGGAAAGGGCCTCGCCAAGTGACCATACTGAGACGTAGTTGACACCCGTTCACCGCCGGATGTGAGGATTACCTCACCCCGTTACATCCCTTACGTCGCTTTTCTCACCCTCCGTATCAGTCGCCATGCTCGTCGTGATGGCGTACGCGATCGGATCTCGGTGTATCGGCGCGTCACGCGCGCGTAATGCCGTCGCCCCCTCATCGGCGCCGACGAGAGACGTCAGGTGTCGTACTCCTGCACCCGCCTGCCGTGACTCCGGTCGACGAGCGCCGGCAGCCGCTCCCCCAGCTCCCGGACGATTCCCGGAACGTCGAGGGTCAGCAGCCGGCGGTCGCGCATGAGGACGCGGCCGTCGACGATCGTCGTACGGACGTCCGCGGAGCGGGCGCTGTGGACGAGGGTGGCGGCGAGGTCGTGCACGGGCTGGGTGTGGGGCCCGGTGAGGTCGACGAGGATGATGTCGGCCCTCCGGCCAGGCGTCAGGCGGCCGATCCGCTCACCGAGTCCCACCGCCCGCGCGCTCTGCAGCGTGGCGTGGTGCAGGGCCTGGCGGGAGGTCAGCCAGCGGGGGTCGCCCTCGGTCGACTTCTGGATCAGCGAGGTGAGCGCCATGGACTCCCACACGTCGAGTGAGCTGTTGGAGGCGGCGCCGTCGGTGGCGAGGCCGACGGGGACACCGATCTCGCGCAGGGCGCGTACCGGCGTGGTGGTGGGCCAGGCGAACCTGAGGTATCCGCGGGGCGCGGTCGCCACGGCCGTACGTCCGTTCGTGCGCGCGAGGACGGGCAGGTCCCGCTCGACGATGCCGGTGCCGTGCGCGATGAGGACGTCGAGGTCCCCGGCCAGGACGCCGGTGCGGGCCAGGACCTCGATCGGGGTGAGGCCGTGCCGGGCGAGGCTGGTGTCGGTCTGGTCACGGTTCTCGGCGGCGTGGATGTGCACGGGCAGACCGTGTTCGCGGGCGAGGTCGGCGGTGGCGGCGAGGTCGGTGTCGTCGACGGTGTACGGGGCGTGCGGGGCGAGGGCCGTGGTGATGCGGCCGCCGGCGCCGCCCCGGTGCCGAAGCGCGAACTCCAGCGACTTCGCCCGCCCCTGGGGCCCCTGCGAGGAGAAGTACGCCTCACCGAGATGCGCCCGGATCCCGCACTCCTCGACCACCGCGGCGACGGTGTCCATCGAGAAGTAGTGGTCGGCGAAGCAGGTGACACCACCGCGGATCATCTCGGCGCAGGCGAGCCGCGCGCCCAACTCCACATCGGTGGCGGTGAGGTTGGACTCGATCGGCCACACGACGTCGTTGAACCACTCCTCGGTGGGCAGGTCCTCGGCGATCCCGCGCAGCGCGACCATCGCGGCGTGCGTATGGCAGTTGATGAGCCCCGGCATCGCCAGCTGCCCACGCGCGTCGATGCGTTCGACGGCGTCAGGGAGACCGACGCCCACGCCGATCGCCTCGATGACCCCTGCGCGTACGACGATCGAGGCGTCCTCGGTGAACTCGATCGCCTCGTCGGCGCCGGGGTGGAGGAGGGCGGTACAGCCGGTGATGACGAGGTCCGCGGGAGCAGCGGGAGCAGGCGTCATACGGTCACCGTATGACGCGCTCGTACCGGTGGGCGGCGCGAACCGTGAGAACGGGCGGCACCGGCCGGCGTCAACCGGCGAGCGGCGTCCCATCTGCCGCCGGTACCCGCATGCGCAGCCCGGCGCGCTCACGCCGCTGGGCGAGTTCGTCCAGGAGTTCGGTGAGGTGTTCGCTGTGCCGACGGGTGAGGTGCCCGGTGTCGTCGAGGTGTACGGCGCAGGCGGTCGCCGTGTCGACAAGTCGTTCGAGTGTGACGGCGACCTCCTCCGTCCCCTCGGTGTGCCGGGCCAGGGCGGGCAGTTCGGCCGCGGAGTGCGCGATGGCCGTACGGGCCTCGGCGAGCGCCCGATAGGCCTCGCGACGCAGCTTCCAGCGCGCGTGCCGGTCATCCGAGCCGCTCAGCACATGCTGGAGATACGCCTGCGCGGCCTCGGCGGCCCGCGCCAGCCGCGCCCGTACGCCCCCGCCGCGCTGCCCGGGCATCGGCAGATGTCCGACGACGAGTACGAGGGCGCAGGCCACCAGCGTCTCGAGGATCCGGCTCCCTGACGCCTGGGGCTCGCCGCCCACCATCACGAGGGCGAGCACGAGCACCGTGACGACGGCGGTCTGGGCGGCGAAGTGCCGGGTGGCGACCGGGATCAGCGCGCCGCTCACGGCGACGAGCCCGAGGGGTCCCTCGGGGCGCGGCAGTACGGCGGCGAGCCCGGCGAAGACGACGGCCCCGAGGACGGTCCCCGCCGCCCGGCACAGGACACGCGAGACGAGCGGCCCGAGGTCGGGCTTGACGAGGAAGACGGCGGTGGCCGGAATCCAGTACCAGTGGGCGTGGTGCGTGGCCTGCGCGACGGCCGCGCCGGCCCCGAAACAGAGCGCCACCCGCAGCCCGTACTCGCGCCCACCGGAGTCGACGGCCGTACGCAGCAGGGCCGCGACGGAACGGCGCCGCGTGTGCAGGTCCTGCGTGTCACCGCCCTGGTCGAACGCGTCGGCGGCGTGCAGCAGCGCGTCGTCGAGGGCGCGCAGCCCCGGTGCGGAACGGGCGGGGGCGGGCAGCGGCCCGGTGTGCGTGTTGGTCCGCACGGCGGCGGCGAGACGCCGGGGCCCTTCCGCCACGCGCGCGTGCAGGGCGTCCCCGGTCCAGGCGAGGGCGGTCGCGGCCTCGGCGAGGGGCAGCGCGGCCGCGTACTGGGTGCGCAGCCGCCGCTCGTCCGCGGAACTGGCGTACTGGCGCAGCCGGGGTCCGCCGAGCGCGTCCTGGGCGTGATCGAGGGCGGCGGTGAGGGCGCCGCGGCGGGCGCCGGCCTCGTCCGTACCGGCGGCGTCGAGGAGGTGCGCGACGGCGTCGTACACGGCGGCGACGGCGGCACGTTCGCCGTCGAAGCGGAAGTCACCGGCGCCGGCACCGGGTGTGGGGAGCGCCAGACGCAGGGCGAGCAGCCAGCCGGCGCCCGCCACGAAGAACAGCGCACGCTGCCAGCCCGGCTCGGGCAACGGCATCCCGGCCCCGATGGCGGCGGTGACGAGCAGTTGCGTGCCGGCGCCGGACGCGACGGGCCCGACCGCGCTGATGCCGCCCGCCAGGAGTCCGAGGGCGGTGAGGAGGAGGGTCAGCGGTACGGCTGCGAACTGCTGACCGGCGTAGGTCCCGACGACCAGCCCGAGGGCACCGGCCGACGCGGGCACGCCGAGCCGCCGCACGGAGGAACGCCGGCTGCCCGGCCGGTCGTTGATCCCGGCGAACATGGCACCCAGCGCGGCGACGACACCGAGGGAGGTACGGCCGGTCAGCACGCCGGCCAGCAGCAGCGGCCCGGCGGCCAGAGCACCCCGGATCACGGCGTTCCAGGGCACGGGGCCGCGCTGGGCGCGGAGGGTGTGGGCGAGCCAGGGCGGCAGGGCGAAACGCGGGCGCGTACTGCGGGGGCGGGACACGGAGCTCCTGTCGGGCGAGGCGGGGTGCGATGCCTTCGGGCGACGTCGGCCGGGCTGTGCTGTGAGTCCACCGTAGATCGGAGCAGTGGAGGAAAAGGGACGCAAGCGTTTCGAGGACGTGACGGTCCACGGGAAACCCGCGTTCTTTATGAACGCAACAGGAGCGGTCGCGCCCCGCACGTCCCGGTCAGGCCGGACAGAGCGGCCGACGAGGCGCTGCGCTCGGAGATCGCGGCGGTCCGCCGGACGCTGGTGTCACCGGCCGCGTCCTGACCGCCTGAAAGCGAACCGGCCGGCTCCTGACTCCAGGGCGGCTCGGGTGATTGTCAGTGGTGGGCGCTTCAATGGGAGATGTCGTCACAGAGCGTTACGACCGAGCTACGGGGGAGGTAGTCATGGCTTGCCATGCCAGCGATCGGGGCTATGAGGAAAATCGGGACCGGCAGGGCTCTCGGAGTGGTGAGGGCTACGAGGAGGACGGCCAGCGGTACGTCTCCCTGGCGGGTCTGCGGACTCGCGGATGGAGCGGCGGGATGGTGCACCGGCTGCTCGGGCCACCGGACCGGCTGAGCGTCAATCCTCGGCTCATGGCGGCGCCGCAGGTCCGGCTGTACCGTGTCGAGCGGGTCGCGGCGGCCGAGCGGACCGACGAGTTCCGCAGGGTGGCGGCGTCCTCGGCGCGGCGGTCGGAAGCGGTGCGGAACGCGGTGCGACGACGGCGGTTGGAAGTCCTGGAGCGGATCAGGACCGAGCCGATCGAGGTACCGCGCCTGGAGCCGGGCAAGCTGGCCCTGCGAGCGGTGGAACACCGGGCGCGACGGGAGGCGGCGGCAGGCGGCCCGATCGAGCCGGCCGTCGGCAACTCGGCGGAGCGGGGCGGCATCGGCCGTGCCACTCTCGCCCCCTGGAAGGTCGACTACCTGAGGCACCGGATGAGCCACTACGACCAGCTTCTGGACGGATTGCCGGGAGGCGAGGGGGACTCCGGCCGGGCCGAGGCCGAGGAGCTGCTCCGCCGGCGGATCTGCGCGGCCATCGCCGAGGCGTACCCACCACTTGAACAGGAGTGCGAGAGGCAAACACGCGACCAATGAGCGGGTCCATCGCCAAGGTGAATCCCCAGGTGAGATCCCCTCCCGGGCCGGACAGACACACCATCCACGTCCCTACGCTCCGGCCATGGAAGATGATCTCGCCCTGCGCGCACACGAACGGCTGTCGGCGTGCCCCGGCCTGCGCGCGGTAGGGCCCGCCGAAGGACACCGCTTCGGTCTCTGGGACCTGGCCTCACTCGCCGAGGGCGCCCTCGGCGAGTGCAGCGACCCGGACTCGTTCACGGCCTCGCACGTGAAGCGGTTACGCCTCCGGCTCGGGGCCTCCGGACGCGAGTACGAGCACAACGACGACTACTCCAGGAGGTACTGGATCTGGGACGCCGCCGAAGACAGACACTACGGACGGCCGAGGGGGCCGCTCGGAACCGTCGCCGTGGACACCTGGCCGACCGGCGTGGGGGCGCTGCGCGTCTCGTCGCTGTACGTCCATCCCGTGGCCCGGCGGCGCGGCCTCGCCTCGTCGACGCTGGACACGGTGTACGAGGCGTGCCGCGCCGAGGGCCTGAACGGCTTCCGCCTCGACACGTACTGGACCTGGCAGCGGAGCGTGCGCTACTACCTCAACCGGGGCCTGTGGGTGACGTCGTGGAAGCACGCGCTCGGGCTCGCCCGGCTGTCGTATCTGCCCCGGTACGAAGTCAGGTCCATCGCGGGCGAGTTGACGTTCCTGATCGCGGCTCCGGATGTGCGCACGCCCGGAGCCATGGTCCCGCTGCTCGTCGCCGACGCCGTCGCCGGGCGGCTGCGCCTGCGGGAGACCGAGCAGTACGCCCGTATCCGCGACGAACTGAACGCCGTCCAGCACTACGCGCGCTCGACGCTGGCACTGCATCTCGCTGTGCGCGGGCTGCCGTTGGTGAGAGGGGAGGAGGAGTGGGCCGAGGCGCTCGCGGGCCGGTGGTGCGACATCGGAGACCCGGAGGGGCTCGCACGGAAGATCGAGATCTTCGAGCAGGTGGCCCGCGACGACGGCTGGCGGCTGACGGGTCTGTACGACCCCTCGTCCCACGCGCGCCGCGGCTGACACCCACAACGTGGACGGGCCGGACAGCGACCGCCGGACGACAACAGCAGTTCACTCAAGGGAAATTGGGGTGCGCCCGCCACTCGGCACCCCGCATGATCGGCGGGTTGTTCGGCGGGCGATCCACTGCTCCGGCCTCGATCGCCGTCCCACCTCCCCCCCCACCTCCTACCGCTCTCCAGGAGCCCGCCATGCTCAAGCGCGTCACCGTCCCGGGTCTGTTCCCGCCGCCCGTCTACTCCCACGCGTCCGTCGTCGAGGCGGGCACGCGTCTCGCGTTTCTCGCCGGCTCCGTGCCGCTCGACCTGCAGGGGCGGATCGTCGGTGTGGGCGATCCCGTACGGCAGGCAGAGCAGGTGATCGTCAACCTGGGTAAGCAACTCCGGTCTGTGGGCAGTGACTTCGCGCATGTTCTGTCGACCGACGTGTACGTCGTGAGCGGCGAGCCCGAGGTTCTGTCCGCCGTCTGGGAGGTCGTCAAGGCGTCGGGGCTGTCGGCCGGACCTCATTCGTCGACCCTGCTCGGGGTAGCCTGCCTCGGCTACCCGGGGCAACTCGTGGAGATCACGGCAACGGCCGCCGTCCCGGAGGAGATGGATGCAGGGGAGGAACTCTGAGCCTCCCGGGCGCCCTCCACGCCGGTAAAACCAGGTGCGTTCCGTAGAGCACCTCTGACAGGCTCCGCCCCCGTGACCTCCTCTTCCCCCACCCCGAAGATCGCTCTCCGTCGTGCGGTCGGCCGCGATGCCGGCATCGTTCGGTTGCCAGGCGTAACGACAGAACGGAGGGCGATCTGTGAGCGCCCGTACGGTAATCGGTGCCGCCCGCACCCGCCCCTGCACGCTGGTCGTGTGCCGTGGCTGCTGTTGCGGCGACGCGCGCAAGTACCCCGGCTACGACCACGACTGGCAGCTGGAGCGGCTGCGCGCGGCGGCCACCGCCTCCGCCGGCCGCCTCGCGGTCCGTACGGCGGACTGCCTCGGCCCCTGCGACCAGGCGAACGTCATCGTCGTCCAGCCGTCGGGCGAGGGCCGCATGCGTGGCGGGAAAGCCGTGTGGATCGGCTGGTCGATGGGCGACGACAGCACCGGCGAGATACTCCGCTGGGCGGAGGCGGGCGGCCCTGGCGTCGCCCCTCCCCCGCCCACGCTGGAACTCCAGTTCATCCAGTCCGCGGGCGAACGCACCCGGGACCGCACGCGCCGTCGCTAGGACCTGTCGTTCGGATCATCTCGGCGTCGCGGGACGTGGCACGCACGTCTCGACCCAGAAGAACCCCACCTCACAGCCCGAGCTGATCCAAACGACAGGACCTGACCGACACCCGGCTCAACCACGGGCGGCGTACCGGTCCGTGGCCGCCACCAGCTCGTCCACCATGCCCGGCGCTCCCGCGTTGTGGCCCACCTCGTCGACGATGCTCAACTCGCTGCCGGGCCAGGCGTGGTGGAGCCGCCAGACCGTGCCCAGCAGGTTCGAGGGGTCGAGGCTTCCCTGGACGAGGGTGCCGGGGATGTTCTTGAGCAGGTGCGCCTCGCGCAGTACGACGCCGTGCGCGCCCTCGTTGCCCTCGCCCAGGAAGTGGTCGTCGCCCCAGTAATGGGTGACGGTCCGGGCGAAGCCCATGCGGAACACCGGGTCCTCGTAGCGCGGTACGGAACGGGGCGGCGCCGGAAGCATGGCCGTCTCCCAGTCGGTCCATGCCCGCGCCGCGCGCTCTCGTACCTCGGGGTCGGGCGACTCCAGCAGCCGGTTGTACGCGGCGGCGAGGTTCCCGTCCCGCTCGTCCTCCGGCACCCCGGAACGGAATTTCTCGAACGCCTCGGGGAACAGATTCCCCAGTCCTCTGGTCAGCAGGGCCACTTCGGCGTCGGAACCGGTCGCGACCGCGGTGAGCACCAGCTCGGACACGACCTCCGGATGCGTCTGGGCGTACCGCAACCCGAGCACCGAACCCCAGGACACCCCCCACACCAGCCACCGCTCGATGCCCAAGTGCCGCCTCAGCAGCTCGAGATCGGCCAGGATGTGGCCCGTCGTATTGACGCTCATATCGGTGTCATACGCGCTCGCGTGCGGCGTCGAACGCCCGGCCCCACGCTGATCGAGCAGCACGATCCGGTACGCGACCGGATCGAAGTACCGCCGGGAGAACGCGCTCGCCCCCGACCCCGGCCCGCCGTGCAGAAACACCGCCGGCTTGCCTCGCGGGTTGCCGCAGACCTCCCAGTAGACGCGGTTGCCGTCCCCGACATCCAGCATGCCGTGGTCGTACGGTTCGATCTCCGGATACAGGCCCATCGGGGCAACGTAACGTGCGTGCGCCGGTCCGGTCGCCCCATTTTCCACACGCCCGCTCCCAGTGCCGCCGGCTCACCGCTGATCTTTTCGCTACTGGCGGGGAAGGCCGGCGGCGCCCGCCGCGTCCCGCAGCACATCCTGGAGCATCGTGGGCGAGAGGCGGCCGGTGAAGGTGTTGCGCTGACTGACGTGGAAGCACCCGAAGAGCCGCAGCCCGCCGCCGAGCGTGACCCGCGCCCCGTGCGCGAAAGCGGGGCGCGGACTCGGCACGCTCCAGCCCGCCGCGTCAAGGGCGGGCAACGTCGCCTGCCAGCCGAACGCCCCGAGCACCACCACGGCCCGAAGTGTCGGCCTCAGCAGCTCCAGTTCGCTCAGCAGCCACGGCCGGCAGGCATCGCGCTCCTCGGGCGTCGGTTTGTTGGCGGGCGGGGCGCAGTGCACGGGCGAGGTGATGCGCACGCCGTACAGTTCGAGCCCGTCGTCGACACTCACCGACGTGGCCTGCGATGCCAGCCCCACCTCGTGCAGCGCCGCGTACAACACGTCTCCGGAGCGGTCCCCGGTGAACATCCGCCCGGTCCGGTTCCCGCCGTGGGCAGCGGGCGCCAGTCCGACGATCAGCAGCCGGGCGTCCGCCGGCCCGAACCCGGGCACCGGTCGCCCCCAGTAGTCCCAGTCGGCGAAGCCGGCCCGCTTGGTGCGGGCGACCTCCTCCCGCCAGGCGACCAACCGGGGGCAGGCCCGGCACCCGGCGATCCGCTCGTCGAGCCCGGTCAGCCCAGCCGCCGGATCATTGGTGTCCATACGTCCACGGTAGGGCGGCTGACGTGAGCCGCCCGGAATCCGGCCCAGGAAACAGGACCAGCACCGGAAAAACCCGTCCGGTCCACCCGATCCGGAGTACTAAAGTCGAGGGCATGGCATCTGGCAGGGCTCCCGAGGGCGCGGACACCGCAGACGGCGCGCGGTCCGAAGACGGCACCGTCGCCGACGCGGCACCGGCCTCCCCGGCGGTGGCCGCGGCCGACGCGGCCGGTCCGGCGAGCGGTGAGACCGTCCGCATCGACAGCTGGATCTGGTCCGTACGTCTCGTGAAGACCCGCTCCATGGGCGCGACCGCCTGCCGAGGCGGCCACGTACGCGTCAACGGCGAGCGAGTGAAACCGGCGTACGCCGTGCGCGTCGGCGACGAGGTACGTCTGCGCCACGAGGGCCATGAACGCGTCGTCGTGGTGAAGCGCCTGATCCGCAAGCGGGTCGGCGCCCCGGTGGCCATCCAGTGTTACGTCGACAACAGCCCCCCGCCACCACCCCGCGAGGCCGTCGCCCCGGCCGGCATCCGCGACCGCGGCACGGGCCGCCCGACCAAGCGCGACCGCCGCGAGATGGAACGCCTCCGAGGCCTCACCGGCCCCGACGACGCCTCGTAGGGGCCATCACCGGGCCCCGCTCTCAAGCAGGGCGGGCCCGCATGACGCCACCCCGCAGGGCCCCGCGTACCCGAGACGGCGTCCGGCCAGGTCCCCGCGACCCGGTCGAACGCCGCCCCAGCTGTACGCCGGCACCTTCACGCCCGGCGCCGCACCAGCCGCAGCAGATCCGCGTTGTGTCCTCGACGGGCCCAGGCGATCAGAGTCAGCGGGACGATGAGGATCAGCGGTGTCGCCGCGTACTGCCCGTCGAAGACGGTGACCTGCACGACGAACGCGCCGACCATCAGCGCACTCAACGCCATCGCTGCCACCGACTGCAGCACCGGAATCAACAGGGCGACGGCTCCGGCCAGTTCGAGCAGCCCGATGGTGTACATGCCCGCACTGCCCCAGCCCATCTTGTCGAAGGACTCGACGGCCGACGGATGCGCGATCAGCTTGGGCAGCGCACTCGCGAAGCCGTAGAACAGGGCGAGCACCACCTGAAGCGCCCGCAGCGCGATCCGGGCGCCGCGCGCACGCGCGGACACGGCGGCGGCATCGCCGGGAGTGGCGGAGGTGAGGGGGGTGACGGGGGCGGTGGTCTCGGACATGGAGGTCTCCTGTGTGAAGCGGGTCGCGTTGCTTTCACAGAGGTAGACCGACGGCCGTCCCAGAACTCATCGCCGCCCGGCGGTACTTCTCAGACCGGGCGCAGTGGCTGGTGCGGTCCGCTGTGAAACTCGACCTTGACCGTGTCTCCTGGGCGCACCTCACCCCCTTCCGTCACGACGCTCATGATTCCGGCCTTACGGACGACGTTCCCGGAGTCGTCCCGTCCGACCACCTGCTTCAGCAGTCCGTCCTGGAATCCGTCGATCTGCAGGCAGGGATTGCGCAGGCCGGTCACGGTCAGCACCACGTCGTCGCCTATGTGCAGCAGGGTGCCGACCGGAAGCGCGAGGAGATCGACACCCCGGGTGGTGATGTTCTCGCCGAGTTCTCCGGGCGCCACCTCGAACCCCTGCTCACCGACCTCGGCGAGGAGTTCCTCGTGCGCCAGGTGCACCTGGCGCAGATTCGGCTGCGTGGGATCCTTCGCCACCCGCGAGCGATGCCTGACGGTCGTCCCGGCGTGCACGTCCCCCTCGACACCGAGCCCGGCCGGCAGTCTGACCCTGTCCCGGTTCGGCTTGCTGAACGAGTACCCGCCGTTGCTGCTGACCGCCACCACTGTGCCGCTCATCCCTGAGAACCCCCTCGCCACATTGTTCCGGTTCACTACATACTCCCCCTACCCACTCACCGCCCTCACCCAGACCCCGTCCTGCGTCAGATACCGGTCCACTCTCAGCCCCGCCTCCCCCAGCGCCTCCTCGAACTGCTCCGGTGTCAGCGGCCTGGCCAGGAAGGTCTGGGTCCACACCGCGTCCGGGAACTCGTACACCGCCCGCACCGAGTTGACGCCGTCCCCGACCGGCTCCGACGACACCAGCCGTATCGTGGATCCGCCCGGGCCGACCCGCTCGCGGGGCAGGTTCGTGTGGTAGTCCGCACCCTCCCGCTGGATCAGCACCCGGCCGCCCTCCGCGAGGTGCCGGACACAGGTGCGCAGCAGCCCCCGCCGCACCTCGGCGTCCCCGGCGTGCACAAGAAACGACGCGAGCAGCACCACGTCGAACGTCTCACCCAGGTCAAGGTCCTCGATCGGGCTGCGTATCGTCCGCGCTCCCCGGACGCGCTCCAGCATCTCGGCCGACTCGTCCACCGCCGTGACCGTGAAGCCTCGTTCCAGGAGCGCGTGGGTCATGCGTCCGACGCCGCTGCCGAGCTCCAGGATGTGCGCACCTGCGGGCACCGCCGCGGCGATGATGTCCGGCTCGTCCCCGATCGGCAGCCGTGAGTAGAGCTCGACCGCGCAGCCGTCCGGGGTGATGGCACCTGGTCCCGTGCCTTCATGTCCTTCTCGCATTTCCAGTTCCATGCCCGCACAACGGCCCGCAGCCGCAGGCCCGTTCCCGCTCTCCACCTGTTCACCCGTTCGAGTCAAACCGTCGGAAACGGGAACCATCCGTGCCCGATGAGCCAGTGGCCGCCCGCCCGCAGATGGTCCCCGACGGCCCGTTCCAGCGCGGTCCGCCGGGGCAGATCGGCCACCGGAAGGTCCGGGTTCCCGAACACGAACTGGACCGGTTCGGTGTCGGCCGGCTCGCCCGCCTCCCCCGCGAGCCGGAAGCGTTCCTGGAAGCGGACGATGTGGGAATCCGCCCCCAGATACCGCTTCAGCTGCGGATCCAGCAGCCAGGAGTGACAGACCCCGGCCGTGTACGGCTCCCCCGGAAAATGCCGCGCGAAGAAGTCCCGGGCCAGCGCCAGGGACCGGTCACAGGAGCCCGGGGACAACGGCCCGTGAAAGTCGGGACATGGACGCTGAGACACATCGCGTGGGCGTCCGGGCCCTGACCGGTGCCGGAGAGCAACCCCGCCGTCCACTCCCCCACGCGCCCCCGCTGGAACTGCAGCCGCCCCAGCTGGAACAGCTCCCCGTGGAAGTGCGGCGCGAGCCACCGAGGAGCTTGCACACCGCCCCTGCCGTGCCTCCTGCGATGCACCGCCATGTTCCGCCCGAGATCGGCGAGCGTACGTCGGGTCACCTCGGGCGGGACCCCGAGTGCGTGGTGGTGGGCGTACGTATGGAAGGGCCGCGACGAACACCTACGCGGCGAAGTACCGGCCCAGCGCCCCCGGCTCCCCGCCCGCCGCCTGCCCGGGGGACAGCTCCGGAGTCGCGGGTCAACTGTCGTCGCAGTGCGACCAGTTCGTTGATGTCCTCCCGTGGTACGGCCAGGTCGAGCAGGATCTCGGGAAGGTCGTCGGCATCCGGCAGCACGATGTGGTTCTCCCCGGTCGTCTCAGCGGCCGGCGGGCACCCGTCGGCCCTTGGTGAACGTCCGGAGCGAAGAGTACGTTGCAGGAAGGAGTGGTGATCCTGATGCGTACAGGCAGTGAGCCGATGACAGCGCGCAGTGCCCTGCGGGCGCGCCTGTGGCTGAGCGTGTGGGGGCTGGTCTGGGCGATCACCGGGACCGCCGCGTTCGCGCTCACCGGGCACCCCGGGTGGGCGGCTGCCTGCGGTGTCCTGTGGCTGGTGGTCACGGTCGACCTTGCCATGATCCTTCGGCACATCCGGCAGGGCCCGCACTACCAGCCGGGCCCCGACATCCCGCCGTACCGGCCACCGGAGCAGCGCGGCCCGTGAACCCGCACGTACGCACGCGTGCACCCGCACCGGGTGAGCCCGCCATCGAAGACAGGCCTCAGGACTGCGAGTCGTCGAAGCCTGCGGCTTCCAGATAGCGCGGGTTCGGGTCGAGCGCCGCCGCCAGCCTGAAGTGACGTTTGGCCTGGTCCGGGCGCCGCTGACGCTCGTAGGTGCGGGCGAGCGCGTAGTGCGCGAACGCGTTGTCCGGCTCGCGCTCCAGGACGATCGTGAACTCCAGCTCGGCGGGGCGCAGTTGGGCGGCGGCGAAGAAGGCACGCGCGCGCAGCAGCCGGGCGGCCGTGTTCTCGGGGTGCGCGGCGATCACAGAGTCGAGCAGTTTCACCGCGCCACGGGGATCCCGCGCGTCGAGCAGTCGCTCGGCGGCGCGGAAGTCGATGACATGTGTCTCCGGAGTACGTCCGGTCCATCCGCTGGTCTCGGGCACGGCTGAGTCCTTCCCTGACTGCGCCGGTTCAACGCCCGGACACGGCAGCGCTATTCCCGGGACGACCCCGCCCTGCGCACAAGATCAGCCCATACATCCGTTACGCGACGTTCCAGTTCGTCCAGAGGTACGTCGTTGTCGATGACGACGTCCGCGATCTCCAGGCGCTTCTCCCGGGTGGCCTGGGCGGCCATGCGCGCGCGTGCGTCGTGCTCCGTCATGCCGCGCAGCCGGACCAGCCGGTCGAGCTGGGTCTCGGGGCGCGCGTCGACGACGATCACCAGGTCGTACAGCGACTTGAGGCCGTTCTCCGCGAGCAGCGGTACGTCGTGGATGACGACCGCGTCATCCGGCGCGGCGGCTTCGAGGGCACGCGACCGGGCACCCACCAAGGGGTGCACGATGGAGTTGAGTACGGCGAGTTTCTCCGGGTCGGCGAAGACGATCGAGCCCAGTCTGGGCCGGTCCAGGCCGCCCCCCTCAGCGAGCACCTCCGTACCGAAGGCGTCGACCACCGCCGCGAGACCCTCGGTCCCCGGGGCGACGACCTCGCGCGCGATACGGTCCGCGTCGATCAGGACGGCGCCCCGCGCGACGAGCAGCCGTGACACCTCACTCTTGCCGGCCCCGATGCCGCCGGTCAGGCCCACTGTCAGCATGCCCGGAAGCTTAGAGCCTGCCACTGACAGCGCCTCCGACAGGGCGCGCGAGTGCCGGACCGGACTCCGGGAGTCCGCCCCCTGGGGCTCAGCCCTCGCCCTCCCGCTCCGCGAGAAATCGCTCGAACTCCAGCCCGATCTCGTCGGCGGACGGGATGTCGACCGGCTCGGCGAGCATGTTGCCCCGGCTCTCGGCGCCCGCAGCCGCGTCGTACTGGTGTTCAAGGCCCTGGACCAGGGCCACGAGATCCTCGTCGCCCTCCTGGATCTGGCGGTCGATCTCCGTCTGGGTGCGGTGGGCGTCCGTGCGCAGCGCGTGCGCGATGCCGGGCAGGACCAGGCCGGTGGCGCCCGTGACGGCCTCCAGGACGGTCAGTGCGGCGTCCGGATACGGGGAGCGGGCAATGTAGTGCGGCACGTGCGCGGCGACGCCGAGGACGTCGTGGCCGGACTCCATGAGGCGGTACTCGACGAGCGACTCGGCGCTGCCGGGGACCTGTGCCTCCTCGAAGGGGCTGCGGTGTCCCGGCACCAGTTCGTTTCGGTTGCCGTGGGGCGTGAGACCCACGGGGCGCGTGTGCGGTACGCCCATGGGGATGCCGTGGAAGTTCACGGACAGGCGTACGCCGAGGCGCTCGACGATCTGCTGGACGGCCGCGGCGAAGCGCTCCCACTCGACGTCCGGCTCGGGGCCGGACAGCAGCAGGAAGGGCGCCCCGGTGGCGTCCTGGACGAGCCGCACGTCGAGGGTCGGCTCCTCGTAGTCCGTCCAGCGGTCGCGCTTGAATGTCAGCAGCGGGCGGCGCGCGCGGTAGTCCACGAGCCGGTCGTGATCGAAGCGGGCCACCACCTGGTGGGGCAGCGTGTCGAGCAACCGGTCGACGATCTGGTCGCCGGTCTCTCCCGCGTCGATGTATCCGTCGAAGTGGTAGAGCATGACAAGACCGGCCGACTCCTGAGCCAACGCCATGTCGACAACGGCCAGGCCTTTCGGCTCCCATGCGTACAAACCCTGCGGATCAAGCACTGTGACCGCTCCTCCTCGTGTTCACTCCCGACAACGCCGCAGGAACCACGGTCATTCCCACCCGCACCCGCTCGCTTTGAAGCAACGGCGAGCCCAACTCCTTCAGGGGCGCGCGGAACTGCGCGACAAGCCCCCTCCGGCCGGCAGCCGAAAGCCCACCGCGAGCACGCAAAACCAAGGGGCCCGCACCTCAAAGGTGCGGGCCCCTCAACTAGCTGCTAAGCCTCAGCGGCAGCGATCAGCTCTGGCCTCCGGCCAGCTTCTCGCGGAGCGCCGCAAGGGCCTCGTCCGACGCCAGGGCGCCGGACGTGTCGTCCGACTCCGAGGAGTACGAACCGCCGCCACCGGCGGCGGCCGGAGCCGCACCCGCCGCGCCGGTACCCTCGGCCTCGGCCTGGGCGTCCGCCTCGCGGGACTTGATGACCTGAGCCTGGTGCTGCTCGAAGCGCTGCTGCGCCTCGGCGTACTGGTTCTCCCACACCTCGCGCTGGGATTCGAAGCCCTCGAGCCAGTCGTTGGTCTCGGGGTCGAAGCCCTCGGGGTAGATGTAGTTGCCCTGGTCGTCGTACGACGCGGCCATGCCGTACAGCGTCGGGTCGAACTCGACCGAGGCCGGGTCGGAACCGAAGGACTCGTTGGCCTGCTTCAGCGAGAGGCTGATGCGACGGCGCTCGAGGTCGATGTCGATGACCTTGACGAAGATCTCGTCGTTGACCTGGACGACCTGCTCCG